>JAABUI010001563.1_pt1 | contig 13108 bp, 15 predicted proteins | sample 5559111 | NCBI WGS metagenome assembly JAABUI01 (sample SAMN10711870, study PRJNA513365) | rock metagenome | isolation source: Antarctica rocks | place: Antarctica: Victoria Land, Buttleship Promontory
TTGCAAGACAACGCATGCTCGCTTATAGCTCACTATGATTGGCCAATACAATGCGCCTGTTAGGGTTGAATGAATGATGACCTGCTGCTCAAAAGCATTGACGTCTTGGTTCTTCGAAGTAGCCTTCGCCGCCGGTGTAGTAGCCCTACTTTGTTGCTTCGAAGCGACGGTCGATGAAGCAGGCTTGGTTGCATGAGAGCTAACGTTAGCCATGAATGCAGCTGGTGTAGCCAGTAGTCCTCCATATGCAACAGCTTCGCGCTTGACTGAGGCAGCCACTATCAAAGATTATCAAGTCAGCACTCTCATAAGTAATAGGCGATTGGGTGTTGGAACATGTTGGAACAGCACATGGAGCTCAGGCTTTCCGTCCTTGCAACCCAAGACCTGACTGCGGTGCTAGGTAGGTAGGAATAAGCGTGAAGAGACGTACCGTCGATGTTCCCACTTAACTTGGCTACGACTTCTTTGACTGGCTTCGTTTCAGAGGGTTTCTTGAACTTTTTGGCAGCTTGACGAACCTTGTCCTTGGAAGGCTCTACTGGGTTCGCAATCTGTCCTTTTACGACACGTTTGCGTGTCACTGGTGCTGTATACCCGCTGTACCGCTAAGTCAGCAAGCTATCGAAGCCACTGGAGCATGGATAGCGTGAATGACTTACTTGGGTACCGTTCGGCCGCCTCCCCTACCAACGAAACCACCACCACGGCCTCCACTATTCAGTATGTCAGCATTGTATTCTAGGTCGCCAGAGGTCGGAAGCTGTAGCAAGTACCCCTGTCCGCCTCGTCTACCCCGTCAGCCTCGGAAGTGTCCACCACGATTGGGTTCTTCGCCAGTGTACCGTCTAACGTTGTCGTCTTCTTGTAGACGCTGACGGTGAGTCTGACTAGCCCCTCATTGAGCTCGAGTACGTTCTCGGCTGTACCATCGTCTGCAAGATCTTGCCAGGCATCTGTAAGCAGTCCTAGGTTAGCGTTGGTGACTGAGCAAAGCCGATCGTAGACTTACTATTCCAGGCATTGATGGTCTTGACAGCGGTCTGTGCTAACTTGTTCTCCTGACTGCCGGCGATGTTGATGCGACGTTCAATGTCTGCAACTGGTACAAACGTCTTCTTCTCAGGAAATTCGGTGGTGAGGATGTCTTCGCGTCGACCAAATCCTAGAGCTTCCATCTGTATACAACGTAACATATCGTCTTGTACCGGAGTACGCATTCCCACATCTTGTTGCACTGGAAGTGTCATATTGTTGTTCATCTAGCCGTTTCAGTGGAGGCTGACCCAGCCACGGCGGGACTGAACAAGACTCCACAATGCTGCCTCTAGAACACCGACAGCACAGTCAACATGTGTTCGTTCATGCTATAATAATGACGACACTATGTAGATATCGGTTGTGGGTGGTCAAGCATGGGATGGTGGGGGTGAGGAAGAAGTGTTGTGGAGGAAGTGAGATTTGTTTTGGTAGCCGAACTTTCAACACTATCTTGGCATTTTTTCCCTGCCACTTGCAAGGGAGCAACCAAAAATATGCTCTTACCTTGGTGGGCCCCGGATGGTTCTTGTCTGGGCCGAAGTTAGCCCGCAGTGAAAAGATAATAAAAGGGAGAGGAGAAAAGATGAGGTACTTATATACCGAAGTCGCGCCGGAAAGTGAATGTAGTGTATATTAGAGAGTGAAGGTACGTGGTATAGTGAATCCGGGGCGTCATTTTGGAATAGTATAGTGAATATATATAGTGAATATAGGAGCTGCAGTGAATTTGCTAAGTGAATATAATTAGAAAGTCTAATTAGTGCAATCAATGCTTCGATATTTCTGTATTGTGTGATATCTAGACAGCAATCAAAATGCTCAGTACTGGTGTAAGTCTAACTCGAGATGGGATATGAGGAGCGCTCCCTACCTAAAGTTAGCGTCAATTGGCAAGATTATGCTCCTCGAGTCCATTTTTGAGACGCAAATTTCCTAGACTTGGTTCGATATAAGCTTGAAAAGGGGTATTACATCAAGGGACGACAGCCGTGCACAGGGTCTTGCACCTGGAAATGGGGACGGCGACCACCATATGCTACCTGAGAAGCGTTCTTTGACGCTCGACGATGAATTCTAGTAGTCTATCTTGATCAGGATCTTTGAGACATCATGCACGTCCACTGCTTCCGGTTTCACAATTCGGTCCAAACGTGTCTCCATATGCATGAATTTTGCTCGATTCTCTTTCCTTCTACTTTACGAAGATCTTCTTGTATGTACCTGACGCTTCTGGCACCAAAATGCCTGCATGACACAGTCAGTAAGATGAGTATCCCTCAAGGCGAGATTGGGGAGAAACTACCTGAAGGGCTTTCGCTCGTTGCCTCTTGGGTATCTCAAATTCCCATGCAGTGTATGTCTTTCTCGATCAACAGGTATGAGTGCCTCCCTCATCTTTAGATTGGTCAGCGAATATTTCACAGATATTTCTTACGCTTCTCACTCGTGATCATCTTCGCTGTTGCCTGAAGTAGACTGATGCCAAAGGCAATTACCTACTCAACCGTTAGTGTCCCAGTAAAAATGAGACCGGAGAAACCGCAAATCCTGGGCTTCACTCACTCCGAAGGTGACGCAAAGGACTGCTGGTATGGATTTCCAACTGCGTGTGCTCAACTTGATATAGCACAGCGGAGGTAGAATGAATGCAAGCTATGAAACGCGACCGTCAGTAAGTCTTCTCTAACCACGTCTAATAGAAAGCGAGCACTCACTGCACATGCCGATGTTGCTCCCATTAGTTCAAATACAGCACCAAGGTCGCATGTGGCCAAGGAAAGCATCATAGCCATTGCAACAAGCGATGTTGTGAAGATGAGATGGAGATTGGGGTTGAAAGGTTCTCCAGGAAACCAATAGTGCTGAGACATCGTTAGCCAACAAGGTATCTATCTTTGAGAAAGAATTTGGACCAGCATGGTTTCTCTTGCGACGAAACACTCTAGCAAACCGTTAGCTAAGATTACAGCTGCAGGAGAGGCAAGATGGCTGACCAAGAGGAAGCGTCGTCAACATGTTGACTCCGAAAAGGCTAGAGGATATTAGTATCGAAGCATGCGACCCCGAGAGTCCAACTCACAATCGCGCCACATTGACCATTAGGTTGTCTCCAGGAAAGTTGTCCGAGATGTGTCCCTGAGTTTTGTCGCCAAAAGTCAAGAACCCCCCCAAAGCCATCGTCAAACACGCCACCATAGAGGTAAAGGTAGAGAGGTGTGTTACACTGGAGAACCTATCTATAGTCGGCTTCTTCAGCGACCCGTATATCAACAGGGAATTGTGATCTTGATTCTGTCAGCAGCGCTTGTTCCGCAAGAATTTGATACATACGGCACACGAATGCGAATGCGATAACGCCAATAGCTTGGACAACGCCGTCTCTGGCAAAAAGCGAGCCTTTAAGATCGCCCCTGAGATCTTTTGGTACCCTGGCGCCCTGTGTCATGATTGTGACTAATATTACCTGATTCGTATATTAGCAGTGGATCTCTAGTCTTGAGCAGTATTCATTTACACTCATACTCAAGAGAGCTAAAGTTGACGCCTTCGCTAACTGCAATCTTCTCAGCCAAGGTTCTTCAGAACACTAGGATATGGTGTTGTACTTTGGCAATATCACGGTACAAAGAAAGAGGATAGCTGAACGCAAGGACAAAGAGGACGATCACAGATCGTCTATTCGTCAACAACCACAAGAAAAGCGTATTCGGCAGCGAAGGAAATAATGCTGCGATTACATTGGGAATGGTGTCTCCTAATATAACACAGAAGGCGACCATGCCACCGAAGGCACTGGAAGAAGTATAAATCAGCATCAATGTAATGAAGCGGACATAGTCCTACGTACAAAGCCCACTGGGCGACCTGGTGGTACTTTTAGCAGGTGCATATCTGAATGGAAAAGGTGTCTTACGGAAATGGCAATGAGCCCTGATTTGCCGAAACAATACTCCATTTTCCTGTCCAACATCAGCAATTGGCAAATACCAGGAATTTAGAGGGGTTCCCGTACCCTTGAAAAGAGTTTGCTCCGCTAAGTTTTGAATTGATTACGATTAGGCTGACGAAAGTCGTTAGCTGTTGCTCCCGAAATCATCATTGAATTGAGCTCAACGAGAGAATTTGGACGTTCGTGAAATCAGATTCGGGTCTCACCGGATGGTCCAGTCTACCTATTACCTGGGTTAATACTATGTTCATTTATTTCTTTCGAGGAAGAGCATACTGTGATTGTCAAGACTATAAGTAATAAAATCCCCATCGTCAAGCCTGCTTGTCGAAAAGCATACGGCTGGCCTGCAGGAACCTGGTCAAACTCCAGCCCCTTTATCGTATATCATTCCGAGGCATACCAATAATTCCAGCACCGATGATGCTATTCGCCATGTTCATAAAAGCACTCCTCATCCCACTCTTCGGCCTAGCACTCTTAAGCAGATCCTCAGCGTTGAACTCCAGAGCTGCCGTGACCCTCGGCGCTTCGACATTTGTGAGTAATGGCGCTCTTTGACCTGTACTACTCCTCCTGCCACCTAGCATGTAACTCACTTCCTCGAGGCTATTTTCAGAGTCAATACTGCCAGCTCGCGCATGTCCATTAGTCTCATGTGATATTGGCTCTTCGACCTCGAAGCGAACGCGATTCGAGGTACGCGGTGTTCGAGGAGCGCCATTGGGAGGAGTCTGAATGAGTGAGGATTGCCGTCGATGAGGAGGCCATGGGGGCGCTGAGGCCTCGGCTTCGTCATTTTCAGCGGCAAGCAGGGAGGATTACTCATGCTCACCGCTGCCTGCTATATCTGCGGAATCATGTGGGCGAGAATCGGGCATTGCTACATGTTGGTAGACTGGCTTCTGAATGTCAGATTTGGGACGGTCGAGGGTGCCATATTGGGAGCGCCTTATTGGGAGCGCCTTAGAAGGGGTCACCCCCGAAATGGACATACTGCTCAAGTGAGAACGAAAGTAGATAATAAGTCGTACCCAATATAAAATCTGCTCCGAATCATAATATCTATAATTCTTACATACAAAGTTTTTGCTTAAAATGATCTTAGAAAAGTGATGTTCCAAAGGGTAGTTTCAGCCCTATAGGGCCGTCCATTTGAGCAGTTGAGGGGTGACCCCTTCTATTATCCATTGGGTTGATGAGAAGCATCGTGGTTTCCAACGAATCCTAGGGCTGATAATTGTTGAGAGAGTCAAATTGACGCCATAGTGGATAAATGCATACGCTCTAATTAGATAAGGAATATATATATAATGATACTAGCCTAGCGTGGCGGGCTAAGCCGTGCATAGCTAGTGTAGAGGTAGCCGCAGCAATTAGTGACGAGGAAAATTCTCAATTCTTCTTTAAATCAATCTGAGCAGGCATGAGTAGGCAGGCCATCGAGTATTCCTCATTCAGTCTTCCTCGATCTTTCGTTTCATCTTCGGTAATATCCATCTGCTCGCAGCAAACGACCCGCGAAACACTCCATCGTGTGTAAACTCTAGACAACATGCTCATCCCATAGACTTCTGAAAGCTCCAAGCTTTCTGCCAGCCCAGGAACCTCAACCCCACCTTGGCTAGCATCAGCCTCAGTCCTCACTTTCCTCCGGCCTTTCCACGTCCCCAACGGACTACGCCTTTTAGTGGGCCATTGATAGGATCTTCGCACAGAGCCGCATTCCTGACGAAACACTGCAGCAGTCGTCCCTCCGAGCCTTAGACGCTCGACAGCGACGCTCGTGTCGTTTTTGAAGTTATCGCGGGCGCAATCAATCCACTGCTGCGGACTTGGCGGATTCGCCGTGCTGGCCGGCCACCGGACCTAAACTCGATAATATTCACGTCTCTGTAAGTTTCCAGTCCACGTATCTATGTGGACCGCGAACTCAACACTGACCTCCTGGCCAGCGTTCAGACCGGAGCTGACTACTCGACTGGAGGTGTCACCCGTGGAGCAATTCAAGGATTTTCAAGGTCACCAAGTCCACTTTCAGCCCGTCCACATGCGTTCATGAAGGACATTGTCCACTCTTTGACACCCAGGTCCACATCACACTCGTTTTGTCACAATGAGCCAACGATACCCCCATGGTCAAGGCCAGTCTCCATATAACTTCCTCAACCAGCACTCGACAGCCCAGGTGTCCGGGGCTCCACCTTCCGGCCTACCACAGACCACCCTTCCATCATCGCAAACGCTACCTCCGTTATCTGCCAACACCTACGTAACCACCCACGATCACCATAGCTACGCCTCTCGAAATTCGTCTCTGTTGATAACCTCCCAGTCTGAGGCCGCCGGTCAACCTGGGACCTTTCCAGTCTATGGACCTACGGGCAACATATATTTCAATCAGAACTATGGCTCGGATAATGCCTCGCCGCAGACTTTCGAACGTCAACAACATGCTCAATCGTCGAGACCGCCATCAGTACACATGCAGTCTCAGCCTCAGATACAGCCTACATACACTGCGACTTCCAGAAGTCTGCCAGAGATTGCACCTATGCCGCCACGAAGCAATGGAAACGCGGGGTCGCCATTTGGAAACGGGAACAGCATACATCAACTAGAAGATAAACCACATGTGGTGGGCGCGCAAGGCCGAAGAGGTATACTTCCAAGCGCGGCGGGTCGTCCCAATGCCATCGTGAATGGAAATGTAAACGGACAAAAAGCCTCCTCAATGCCGACAAAGGATGCCGAGGGAAAATACCCCTGTGACTACTGTGATAAGAGTTACCTTCATGCAAAGCATCTCAAACGTCATTTGTTACGACGTGAGTACTATGTACATGTCATGGATTCGTTGAACTAACCGGCGAATAGATACAGGCACCCGGCCGTACGCTTGCGGTCTTTGTCACGATACCTTCTCCCGCAGTGACATCCTGAAACGCCATTTCTCCAAGTGCTCCTCTCGTAGAGGCAATCCAACCGGGCAAAGCCACCTAGCTCACTCACGTGCCAGCAAAAAGGCAAGGGAACAGCAGGAAAGCGAGGCAAGGGAGAATGGTACACCGACGGTCAATGATCATCCACCCATGACCAATTTTACGCCCACGAGTATGGATGGGGCTTTTGACATGAACAACCTGACCCTGAATCAATCCAACTATGGCAGTGCGTCAAACCAGGTCTCGCGGGCTAACAGCGTCACACGATCCCAGAGAAGATCCGGAAGCCAATCCAATAGGGCAAGCCTCGGAATGATGAGTGCCTCAGGTTATGAGTCCGCTGGATATGCTCACTCAACCGGCCACATCACACCCGACTCGATCACGACATCTGGTGCTGCAACTCCGTACACTTACCAGCATGAACCACGCACGAGCCAACTCCATGAGAATGGAGCCTTTTTTACTGTTTCAAGCAGGCCTCCCACGTCCTCGAACTACAGCCATGCACCTCTTCCCCATATTGTAGGCCAAGAACATGGCCGTAGCTACAATATGGATTGGCATCAATTCCATCAATATAACTCGCACGATGATTACGTCAATGGGCAAAGTCACTCAGGTGCTAATACTCCCCTCGAGCGTGATAAGCCTAATCCGGACTTCTCCAATCTTCCACTCTCCAGCTTTTCCTACGTCAATCAGAGAAACTAGAATTACAATCACCACCAGACATCAAATGGCTTCACTTCGTCTGGGCCTTCGTTTGTCACGCTTTACTTATCAGAATTCTCGCATGGTGGCGTCCTCGGGTTTTCGGCAACGACTCTCACGATAACGAACATAGAGATACAATGGGTATACGCTTATGGCCGGAAAAGGGATGGGACGGAACGGTCTGGATTTAAATGCTGCATGGATTCTCGGCGCACTTTTTAGGGAATAGACGGGTTACAACGATAGATCTCATGCGGGTGGGACGGATTCCTCAGTCTCCAAAGACTGACTCTTTCATTGGATAATTGTACATAGCTGCTCGCATTGCGAGACCTCTTGCCATGCGCTCACACTCTAGTTCTACGTTAGATAATAATTCATTTTTCGCTTTTGTCACTGGCTCAGTCGGTGTGGAACTTGTGATGCATGAGCATAAGCACGAACACGAGTGATTCTAAGACCCTCAAATATTGCTCAGTACATGAGTACAAAAGTGCATCTAGAATGATCGTCAGGTACCACCTGTAAATGATTTAGCGCCGAAGTGGCTCCCCGCCGTGGGGTTTGCCCTTGCATTGACTTATTCCCATCCTTCAATCGAACTTGTGACCTCGCCGCAGCTATGAGAAAATCGCTGCCCGTGGCTGCAAGGTGCTTCCGCCTTCAAGAGCTACATAGAGTGGCCCGAGTCAGACATTTGCACCGCTCTCCCTTCTCTCAGAGAACAACGACTGCATTGTGCAAATCATCGAACCCAAACCAAAACAGCATTCGATTCGCCTCCACCTCTCAAGCAGCGGTAGCAGAGGCCGGTTCGATAGCCAATCGTCTCAAGAACCTCTTGCTGGTTTCTAGCCTTGGCCTTTTCGCCTGGTTTGGATATCTCTATGTCACAGACGTAAGAGCTGGAATACATCAATGGGCTGTAGCGCCGTCGCTACGATGGATCTACGATGATGCTGAGGAAGCTCACGAAGCTGGTACTGAGTCGCTAAAGACTCTCTATGCGTGGGGCCTGCACCCAAGGGAAAGGGATGATCGTGATAAGAAGGGAGACCTGAGCGTCGAGGTAATGCACGGTCTTTTAATGAGTGAATTCTATTCCGATAGCCCTAACAGCTTACTAGGTATTTGGTCACACGCTGTTGAATCCAATTGGGACCTCTGCTGGTATAGATAAGCATGCTTCAATCCCAGACCCCCTGTTCGCCATTGGCCCCAGCATTATCGAAATTGGCGGCTGTACCCCATATCCTCAAGATGGCAACCCCAAACCTCGAGTCTTCCGTTTGCCATCTCAAAAAGCTTTGATAAATCGTTACGGGCTCAACTCCGCGGGTATAGATAACGGTAAGGATTACTGAGAGACCTGCACCACCTCCCATACTGACACCCAAACAGTGGCTATGCGGTTGCGTCAGAGAGTTAGGGAATATGCCTACAAAATGGGGTTCGGCATTGACGAGATGGCTGAACAAAGAGTGCTGGATGGAGAAGCCGGGGTGCCGAGTGGAAGTTTGATGGAGGGAAGGCTGTTGGCTGTACAAATCGCAAAAAACAAGTCCACGCCGGACGACGATATCGAGGCTGTAAAAGCAGACTATGTATATTGCGTTGATGCTGTGGCTCGCTTTGCTGATATCGTCGTGGTCAATGTCTCTTCTCCTAACACTCCAGGTTTGAGGGCTTTGCAAAGGGTGGAGCCATTGAAGAACATACTCACAGGGGTGGTGGAAGCGGCTAAGAAGACGAACAGGAGGACAAAGCCGGCTGTCATGGTAAAGGTCTCTCCGGACGAGGACTCAGAGGAACAAGTCCAAGGGATTTGTGATGCCGTGTGGGAGAGTGGGGTGGACGGAGTAATTGTTGGTAACACTACCAAGAGACGACATGATCTCCTGCCCGCCGACTACGAGTTGCCTAGTCGGGAAGCTGCCGTGTTGCTAGAGGAGGGTGGCTACTCAGGCCCTCAGCTGTTCGAAAGAACTGTTGCTTTGACCCGGAGATACAGGACACTATTGGACGAGGGTATGGAGGCAAATCCGAAGCCAGAATCTCAGTTACAACCACAATCGGGCCCTGCTAATGCCCCTGACGATGACCTACACTCACGCATAGAGAAAACAGTGGCTCGTGACGCTGCAAATCTCAAGCCGGACACACCCGAAGCTGAAGCTTCCTCAAAAGCTCAACCCCTGATGCGTTTCCCAGCTCGCAACAACCCACTTTCTTCGGATGATTCACCATCAACTTCCGAGACTCCAGCGCTCTCAGCATCACACCACCTAGATCAATTACCTCCCGCAGCCCCACCAAAGCGGAAAGTGATCTTTGCTACCGGTGGGATTACCAATGGCAAAGAAGCTTTAGAGGTCCTCGCGGCTGGTGCCAGCATAGCTCAGGTAAGATGGAAACTGGTTTCAATCACATCCGGAAATTCAGACCGCTAAGATTTTCCGGGGTTTTAGGTCTACACGGCATTGGTGTACGGAGGCGTCGGTACTATATACAGACTTAAGGCACAATTACGCGACGAGATGAAGAGAATCATGCAGCAGAATGGGCCGTGAAAAATGCGTACATCATTCCAAATCAGCAGCGAAGTTTGTCGATGATCACGGCTGTAATGTGCATGGGGTTGCGAACTTGATGACGTACACTTATAGGTCGTCACTTGGCACCATTGTTCAGCTTCAAAGTCGGGCTAATGTCTATTTGCAGCAGTCCGACTCCTTTAGTACCATTCGTCTTGTGTCATCATTTCTTTCGTTAAGACGGAGTGTTCTAGCATATTTCAAATCTTTTTCTATAGCTTACCTTTCGCATAACATGGCTTAGTCTTCGTCATTCGCTACTGCCCATAGTCTCTGCTGAAGCTTGTATCTTCAATACTGGTATCTGGTGATACCACTAATTACATTCTTCCCTTGATATGGTCCTTCAAAGTTCTTGGAGGTCAAATTGTCCGGACTGGAACTTGGTGAAGCCTTTACCATAGGCATAGGAAAGGGAGCTGATTGAGACTGATGAAATATGTCCGCGAGGACCACTAAGAAGAATAAGGCAGCTCATCTATTGCGATCCATCTACACGATCTGCTAACGGCAAGGCCAACGTCCACGTTTCAAGCTTGTGAGTAATCAACGGCCTTTTGCGTTAGTTGCGAATTAGGTAAGATCCTAGAATCGACTCGGTTCGACAGACTCGACCGAATCCTGCATCGAGCTGTGATCGTTTTCTTCGAGTCACGGAGATGTCACCAGCAGTTGCTGCATCCTAGTCAGCATCAAGTCTGGGGATGGGTCGAACCGAGAGATCCTTCTATTGGACCCTGCATATGCGACCTGCAGGTCATCAAATGCAACCTGCCGGATCAGAACATGTTCACTAATCCATGCTGGCGTTGTGGCTGCTTGACTCTGCGGATGATTGGCTGCGTTTCTTGTGGCTCTGTATGTGCGTGATGACTGATGGGTGATTGAGAGTGCTGCCGCTACTTGGCGCGGCATCTTTCACGATGGCCTTTCTACTGTGAAGCAATCTTTTACCTAATTCATGGGGATCTTCTCATATCATTCCGTGTCCTCACATATAAGTGCTAAGACCCTCGATTATGGAACATGCAAAGTCGAAACCTGTTGAATTGACCGTCAGAACTTCGAACACAACATGGCTTCCCAGATGACTCCGACCACCTTCGCTGCCAATACCTACGACTACCTGATAGCTGGCGGTGGGACTGCTGGGCTTGTACTGGCGGCCAGATTGACAGAAAATCCATCAATTACAGTTGGTGTCATCGAAGCTGGCATCGATCGAACGGATGACCCCCGCGTCCTTACGCCCGGCCTGGTAGTATCAATGTGGAGCGATCCAGACTATGACTGGATATTCGAGACCATACCCCAGGCTCATGGCAATGGCAGAGTGGTCGGCCATCCACGCGGGAAACAACTCGGCGGTTCCAGCGCCATCAACTTCGACTACTGGACCCATGCCTCTCAGCAGGACATCAACGACTGGGGAGCCCTCGGTAATCCAGGCTGGTCTTGGGACGAACTCTTTCCCTACTTTCTCAAGTCGGAGAATTATACGGCCCCGTCTTCCAGCTTCTCGGAAAGTATTGATACCTCCTTCATCGAATCGCCGCTGCACGGAACGAAAGGGCCAATTCAGAATTCCTTCCCGCCATCTTATGACCAATTCTACGCAGCTTGGGAGCCTACATATAAGAATCTAGGGCTCGGTCCTACAGGAGACCCCAAAGGCGGACTTGCTACAGGCGCTTATACAACATTACTCACACTTGCACCTGCTAATGCTTCAAGGAGCTATGCGGGGAATGCTTACTATAAGCCCAACGCAGAGCGTCCTAATATGAAAGTACTGACCGGCGCACTTGTGACGAAGATCAATTTTGCGCCGGCAAAGCCGCCACTGGTAGCCAATGGTGTGACGTTCGCTGTGGAGGGGAAGAGCTTCACTGCAAATGCCAGTCGAGAAGTTCTGTTATGTGCAGGGTCGTTCCAGTCGCCTCAGATCCTCGAGCTTTCCGGAATCGGTGACCCGGATTTGCTTAAGTCGAAAGGAATTGATGTTCTCTACGGGAATCCAAACGTGGGTGAAAATCTTCAGGATCATATTCTTTTACCTCTTGGCTTCAAGGCAGCACCTGGTGAAGAAAGTTTCGAGTCGCTGCGTAACGAAACGTATTTCACCAAAGCTTTGGCCGAATATACACTCAATCATACGGGACCTCTTTCTTCAGGGACCTCAAATGCCTATTTATCATTCAGCCAGACTCAGACTGCCCTAGGGAAACGTGAGTGACCCCTGCCGACCGCAACGTCAAAGATGCTTGCCTAACCAAATCATAGCCTCAATTCCCCAATCCCAGCTTCAAAGCATCAACCCCTCCCAATCCCAAAAAGACGCCCTCACCCTCCGCAAACTCCTCTCCCCCACCGAAGCCTCCCTGCAAGAAGTCTACCTCCCCGGCGCCTTCGCCCCCGAATTCGGCTCCAACGCCAGCGCCCTCTTCACCCCTTCCCCAACCACCTACCCAGGAAATTATTTCTCCCTGCTCTCCGTCCTCGAGCATCCTTTCTCCCGCGGATCCGTCCACATCACTTCCTCCGACCCAACCGTCTACCCTGCCATCGACCCGAATTATCTCGCCAATCCGCTAGATCTCTATGTCATCGCGCAGGATCTACTTCATCTGCAGCAAGTGGCGCGTACGCCGCCGCTGTCTACGCATCTGCTAGACGGCGGCCATGCCTTTCAGGAAGGATTCTATGAGCTCGATGAAAGTAATGTGGAAGCGTTTGTGAGGAAGAGCTTCAGTAGTGAGTATCATCCTGTGGGTACGTGTGCGATGGGACCGAGGGAGGAGGGCGGTGTGGTGGATGAGAGGTTGAGGGTTCATGGGGTTAGGGGCTTGAGGGTTGTGGAC
>JAABUI010001565.1_pt1 | contig 13101 bp, 12 predicted proteins | sample 5559111 | NCBI WGS metagenome assembly JAABUI01 (sample SAMN10711870, study PRJNA513365) | rock metagenome | isolation source: Antarctica rocks | place: Antarctica: Victoria Land, Buttleship Promontory
AATTAAGAGTGCTGCAGATGAATAGTTCATACTCAGCCACCAGCCAGGAAGCAGCCCAAAGACAAGTTGCATATCTTCCTGATCTTTGGTCGTCTCCATGATAAGCAATTTTCCTCCAGGCTTCAGCAGCTTGCGCACATGTGTCATGGTGTTATCCATTGACTTGGTGGCGTGTAGGACTTGACAGGCGATGATCAAATCGTACGTGCCATTCTCGAATCCTTGCTTCACCGGATCTTGCTCAACGTCTAGCTTCTTGTACCTTACCAAATCCTTCCAGTCTTTGAACTTTTCCTGGGCGGCTTCAAAAAATCCGGAAGAGATGTCGGTAAAATCATACGATGCGGCGAGCGGTCCGACTCTGGAGCTATCAGTCCCCAGGGCATCCAAGGCATACCTTGTAGTGCCGCCCGTCCCTCCACCAATCTCAAGAATCTTCCCTCGGGGGTTTTTGTGAGCAATGTGCTTGACCATCTCACCAACTTTTCGGCTAGACCGGTCCCACTTCATGGCTTCGACGTAATACTTGAACAATAGCTTGTCTTCCAGCATCAGCTCCAAAGGCGTCACCTCGCGTCTCAACATAGCCATGATGTGTGGACCAAGACGGCAGACCATCTCACCATTCACGCTAGCAATATTAGCCTTCTCGATGAGCTTGACCTTCTCTTCAACCCCATGGTGGATCCATTCCGAGCTGTCAGAAGCCAATTCGTTCTTACTTGCTAGTTCCGCCAGAAGCTTCATCCAGATATAGAATTTCTTGTGATGCCATTCTAATTGTCGTACGTCAGCGGCGGTCAATGCCGCAAGCACTTCGTTGACAAAATAAAAGCAGAGGCGCCTTAGATCCATTAAAGTGTCGGCCTCGATAGGCTCAATTGGAGAGCCTAGCTGTTGCTTGAAATATGTGGGGTTAGTGAAGGATACATCTGGTGCCCATCTTATGGCACTAAATTTCTCGTTCTCATGAGGATCTGTCTCCTGGGGCAGAGCGCTTCCAATGGACTGGAAAACGAAGCCGTCAAGCATCATGACAGGCTCGCTCTTCGTGACATCGTCGTCATCGTCGACCACTACTATGTCAGTATCGAATCTCTGCGTATTGGCGCGACTGATGTCGGAATACGCTCTGAAGCGATGGCCAGCATCACTGCCAATTTCATGGGATACCCACAACTTCTTGATCGATTTAGGAATCAGGGGAGTGGTCATCTTTGATCCAGCTCCAGGTAAAGCTGTATATGCTGCCTGGAAGATGGAATCTAGAGTTGTTGGATCGATGACATGCTTGGCTTGGTAGTTATATGGCATAGTCGAAGCTGTATCAGCAACCGCGAAAGCTGTCACCGACTGCTTGGTGCGAGCCCGAATGCTTTTTATATTCTGAAAGATTGGTCCATGACAGATTCCTACAGAGCGCATACCAAAGTAGATGTCTCTTGGATCGAGGCGCATCCTGTAGTCGGTAGCATTCCTTGGTCCAACGAGCTTCGATGTTGGAGATGCAGAAGCGCTCCACCGGGCTTGATCGTTGACCTCTGCCGCAAAATCGACTGAAATAAGACCCTTGCAATGCTCAAGCCACTTGTTTTCCCCTGTGACGGAGAACACTTGGAATTCCTGCCAGCCCTTCGCGTATATGGTCTTGTCACTACATGGACGGAGCGTGAGTTGCACCTCAACTCCTTCGGTGGTATCTGGAACTATAAGAGCTTGAAGGATATCGACGTCGCGCAATTGGTAGCCAAGAATGCGCCTATGGCCGGCTCGAGCAGCCTGGCATGCTCCTTCAATTGCCATGCAGATATAGCCTGCGCCGGGGTAGACAATGTTGCCTTGTACGACATGATCCCTAACCCACGGGATGTCTGATGGACGGACTTCGAGCCGCCATGACGGCGTCAGCATGTTGGTCCCCAGGACAAGGGAGCCAAGAAGGTCATGGGGGGCATCCAGTCGGTGTCTATGTGTCTTATTAAGTCGTGGCTCGGCCCAATGGCGCTTTTCATGATTCCAGGGATAATGTGGTAGGTCGTGCATGACTTGAACGGCATGTCTGCCGTTGGGAAAATTGACTGACTGAATATCGACGGGAAATCCCTTACGTATCAAGTCGCAAGCCAAACCTTGCATCGTATCTACCGCACTGGTCTTTCTGATGAGACAGCTGAGATAAGAGATGTTGGAGTCCTTCAGCTCTGGGAGTGCGGTGATCTCAGCGATGGGGCCCGAAAGGGCGGCGTGTGGTCCAACTTCGATGACCAAATCGACATCCGAAGTAGTCGTCGAAGGGTCTCCAAGACACATATTGCGGAAGGCGTCCACAAACAATACTGGATGGGTCAGACTTCTCACCCAATGCTCTGGGCCACTGAGTTCTTTGCCAGAAGTCATCCGTTTTCCGGTGGTTGGTGACGCGTAGACGACATCGTCCAAGTGCTCCTCCGCTTTGACGAGCTTCTGGAGCCAAGAAAGATATGGGGCTGCGATGGGCTTCATGTGGTGGGAGTGGTAAGCGGCGTCGACCTTCAGACGTCTTGCGAAGACATTATCTTCCTTCAACAATCTCTCCAGCTCTTCAACGGCTGGGACATCACCTGAGGCTGTGATGCTTGTAGGACTATTCAGGCACGCAACCATGACTTGACCAGATGACACGCGCTTGATATACTTGTTCGCGTCCTCAGGACCTAGACCAACGGCAATCATGCCGCCTTTTTGCGTGACACCAGGATCAACACTCGATGCAAGCTTACCACGAGCAAACACGATAGCCATGGCTGCCTGGAGGGTCAATGCACCGGCCGCATACGCAGCCGCGATTTCTCCGCTAGAATGACTTGTGACAGCCGACGGTGCAATTCCCCACGACCGAAGCAGCCGAACCAAGGCAATCTGGACCACAGCGCAGAGCGGCATGCTCAAGGCAAGCTCGTTCACTCTCGTGGACTCTGCGTCCCTCGAAAGCTCCTCTGTCTCGTTGTTAGTTATCTACATTCCAATTCTCGAAATCGAGCTTACCCATCACCGACCAGTCCGCGCCAAACCCTTCCAAGTAGCTGTCAGCTTCCAATAGGCAATCCTTGTATACAGGATACGCCTCAACCAGCTCTCGACCCATGGCGTACCACTGTGCTCCTTGCCCAGTAAACACGAATCCAATCTTAGGACGTTCACTTGTTCGGCTAGGCTTCATTTTACCAAACTCTATCGCTTTCACCAGGCTTGATACGCTCTGCGCCGGTTGAGCTGCAATCCAAGGGAAAGTGGAACGACGTTGGCCCAAAGTATAAGAAAGGCTGTCAAGGAACTTCTCCTCGTCCTCCACCTTGGTCGTCTGAAGGAAGTCCTTCAACCTGGACGCCATGGCTTCCGTGGCCTGCTCGTCTTTAGCACTCAGAATAATCGCTCTGGACCGGAGCTTTGCCGGATGGCCATTCAAGTTGTTGACCACACCATTGGTGTGACCGTTTGTAATGTGTTCCGTGTCGCCGTTTGTCAAGCCGTCAGTGTGGCCCAAGCCATTGGTATGACCATTGGTCAAGTCGTTGGTATGGCCATTGGTCAAGTCGTTGGTATGACCGTTGGTTAAGCCATTTGTCTGACCGTTGGTCAGGTGAACACCATTGACACCGTTGGTGACGCCATTGGTCATACCATTACTTATGCCATTGCTGGCACTCGACTTGGACGCCAAAAAGGACTTGTAATCTTCTATGATGACATGGGCATTGGCGCCACCGTAGCCAAAATTGTTCACCGATGCTCGTCGCACGCCTGCAAGCTCAGGCCACGGTTCCAATTGAGTCGGGACCTACTAATAATTAGTGCTACTGTTCTTCCGTAAAATCAAGCGACCGACTAACCTTTAGATTCCATTCCTCAAGGTGAAGTTGCTCGTTTGGTTTTTCGAAATTTATACTGGGCGGTATCTGACGTTTCTCAAGGGCCAGAGCAACCTTGATGATGCTTGCAAGACCACTGGAGGTCTCGGTGTGCCCGACATTCGTTTTGACAGAGCCTATGAGGAGAGGCTGCTCCCTGGTTTTGCAGTCCTTAAATACCGACGCGATTGCCCTAGCCTCAATGGGATCGCCAGTAGGTGTACCAGTACCGTGAGCCTCAAAATATGCTGTTTGTGACGGATCGAGACCTGCCTTTCGATAAACCGTTCGGATGAGCTCCTCTTGGGCCTCTTGGCTCGGTGTAGTTATCGTGTCTGTCTTCCCGTCTTGGTTCAATCCACTCCCTCGAATGACGGCTCGAATAGGGTCGCCGTCTCGAAGTGCATCATCTAACCGCTTGAGAATAACTGTCGCGGAACCCTCACCACGGCCGTATCCACTGGCACGACTGTCGAAAGCGTATGACTTTCCTGCCGGCGATAAAAGTCTGATACAGGAATTAGTACCAGCTCTCTGAGTCACATTCGATCTATCTTACGTCAAGGATGACATTGCTACGAAGTTGTCTGGATTGAATATCACGTTGGCTCCTCCAACAATAGACATGTTAGATTCTCCGGCTTGGAGATTCTGACAGGCTTGATGTATGGCGGTGAGAGTAGTAGAGCAGCCGGTATCGACCGACATACTTGCCCCTCGTAGGTCGAAAAAGTGAGACAACCGATTAGAGGCCATGGCAGAGCCGACTCCCATAAGAAGAAACCGAGGAAGCGTTTCCGGGTCTCGCAAATGGCTGTCATGATAGTCTCTGAAAAATGCACCTGCAAAAACTGAAGTGTTTGACCCTGCGACATCCTGCAAGCTGATACCAGCTTTGTATGATCAGCAATGAAACGGATTGATGGGCAGTAAGCGGGTATCATACCACTCTCCATTGCCTCGAATGTAGTTTCCAGCTGAAGTCGGAATTGAGGATCCAAGCTCTGCAACTTGTCAGCTCACCCCCCGAATGGATCTTGAAGAGATGCCGCCTACCGCCGCCAATTCAGCCGAGAAATTAAAGAAACTGGCATCAAATAGAGCCACGTCCTCCGTCAGAAAATGGCCCCCTCGTACATTTGTCTGTACTCAATATATAAGTAGTCATTCACTCCGCGTTCTATACAACCCAAGGCCTAACACATACGGTACTAGGCTTTGCAGGATTTGGATGATAGACTCCATCCAAATTGAATCTGGAAGAAGGGATTTCACTCCATGCACTTCGGCCATCTGCAACCAGTTGCCACAGCTTTTGCGGATCGCTGACATCTCCCGCAAATCTACAGCTCATGCCAACAATGGCAATAGGCACGTTAGAATCCATATCGTCTTCTAGTCCGTTGTATGTTTTCCTCCCGCACTAAAGAGTTAAAGAGAATGTGTGAGGTCTATGTTAGAACCCAGTTCGACCTTGGTAAGAGATTGAATCCACACTTGACCCTCGCCTCATGAAGAGGGCAGCTCATGTGTCAAACGGCAAGCACAAGTGTGTACGGAAAGAGGAACGAGTCATAGGTCATTTGAACAAGGGAAAATCTTTATTTCTATGAACAGAAGAATCGATACCCGTTGAGACTACCATTGCGGTTACGCTGTAATGGATGCAAGAGACCCAGAACAACCTTGTCGAGACCCGTCTAACGACCACTATTCAACTCCGGGCCGTGTCAATTAAAGAAGCTGACGAAAAGCGAACTGAAAAATCCTGACGCGGTTGAGCAAGTCCTCGATGCATATCAAATAAAATCCACTCCTTTCTGAATCAGGTTTAGCCGATCAATTGACGCTACCGAGAAGTTACTCCGGCCGGAGAAATCTAGCGTAATCTTAGAGGTCTGCGGGCTGCACTTGAGGGAATCCTTCAATCCCACGCTACCGCCGACGGACCGGAATTATGGCAGAGTTTCAAGCACTCCCTTCGCCACGTGGAATACTCCCGAACTCAAGATTTTTTGATCATGCATACGAAGTCCCAAGTCGTCAATATAGTACTAGATTTAGAATCTAAAACCTCGCCAACAACACGAACGGCTAGACTTTCATACCCAGCAGTTGATCCTCCTCGGAGTATCTCTCCTAAGAAGAAGAAGAGAATCAGCTGCTGATCTCGTCTATGGCAATTCTCTTTTCTAAAACTCCATTGCCTTGTCTCTCTGATCGAGGTCCAAGATATCAGCAATACGTCCCGTAAACCAGATTGATGTAAACTGGCCCGAGATACCGTTCGAATTACCGACTTCCGTCAGCTCCTAACAGTCCCAATGTCATGGATGCAACACGGCTCGAGCCAGGGAAGGTCTTGGAGTCTTACAGCCAGCAATCGATGTCTTATTGGTTCACGGAATCTGAGACTCGAGATAGCTGTTGGTTTGAGCTTTCTACATTAGGCAGTATGAGTCTGTCTTACTGCCGCCGCTACTAACAGTTTAGTCATGCCCATTTCTCCATGGCCTTTCAATCGCCGACTGGCGATGCATTACCGCTTCCCTCTTATGCCGTCTTCAAGAAAGGACTTCGTCATCGGTGTTTGCAATGTCATATTGTAGACTACTTTCTATCAAAGCTTCCGTCACCCAATAAACTCCGTACACGGGCCCCACTCCGAATCGGTCTTCAAGGCTTCCAACTCTTGCTTGTTCAGGCATACGAGCAGGTTCAGATCTCCGGTACCTTCTGGCGGATAAAAGTACAGGGTCCCAGGAATGGGCGCGAGATTGGGCCGTCTGATCAGCTCAGGCACTCCAAGGATACCAAAATCAAGGACCACTGCCGCCTGCGCCATGGATGATGAACCTATGTCTGTCTCACGATTGAACGGCCCTCCATAGGCAAGCGTGAGCTTGTCCGGTACACCAGAGATGAAGGTTGCATAGCTGCGGACACTGAACTCGTTGTTGACCTCATTCAGATTCTTGCGCATTTTCGACGCGATTGTTGATAGTGGCAGGTCGACCAGTTCCTTGTACGAGAGCCAGGTGGCTGAGAAGTAGACAAATTGGCCCATGTACTCTGTCGAAACACCCATTGCGTTGCGTCCGTCAATGGCACGCGCAAACTTTGAAATGGCTTCTGGGTTTTGGCCGTTCTTCACGCGAGCCAACGCCAGACGCTTCCAATAAAAGGCAGACACTGCATCATTGCTGGAAATGAAGGGGACGGATTTATCAAAGCCGTCCGGATCAGTCGCCTGCGCTTTGACCTTTGGGATACTCTTTTTCAAGAAACGGAAATATGCCCATGAGGCTGGAGACTTTGTTGGAACTGGGGGCGGGGGCGCCTGAGATGGCGGTTGAGCGCGAAGAAAACTGTGGTCGCGAATGGGCTCCTCGGGACCGAATAGTGGAACGACTGTCTTTCGGTCTCGATTTCCCTGCTCAACCGCCTGATCGGGGATTTCCTCACCCCGCATGGCAAGGGAAAGCAACGCGATGAATTGAAACATTCCAGTCGCATCCATCACATTATGCTGATTGGAAAACGTCAAGAGCAGGCCGCCCTTGATCCAATTCACCTGCACAACCACAGCTGGCGCAGGACCAATCTTAGATTCGTCGTAAGTTAACGGGAATCCTGGTACAGGGCAGATGAGGCTGCCATCAAGCATCGAGGCTGGCCCTTGTGCTTTGAGAATCTCATCGTGGGTTGGGCAAACGTCGGAACAATCTTTCACGCGAACGAGGGTGTTTGGTGGTGCACTTGAAGGCCACGGTGCTAGACCAAAGATACCCGTGTCTCCGGGTTTCTTGCCCTCGTGGACGACTTGATCAGCAAGCCATGGGATTTTCGATGTGATCTTTGCAGTGGCGGCCTCGAGAGCTTTGATGACATCATCTCGAGCTGCTTCGTCGCTGAGTGGGAACAAGGCAGTCCCATGATTGTATGTCTTCAGCTGGGGGTACTGGCCGAGAACATCTTTGTACCTGCTCTCTTCCAACATCCTTTCTTCAATGGGGAAAACGAGCTGGGTTGTAGAGTGAGCGATGGGACGATTACACTAAAGGTCGACTACTTTGCAATGATCAGGTATAGACAGAGAAAGAAAATAAGAGGATTCAAGAAGAGACACAGATCCACATTGGACAAGTGATATACTCTGCGACTGGCACCTCCATCAAAATGCTGCTTGGTTGGAGGGGGGGCTGTCCCGACAATAGAAACTCCGAGTTCCGGCAGCGAGGCTTGGCCCGGAGAAACATGAGTCTCAACCGACCAATAGTAGCATCCTTGACATCCGAGAACTTCATCATTACGAAACATGATCTAAGCCTTCTCTCTCGCCGATTTCTTCCGCCACGGAGTTCTTGAAGGCTGGGCTGCCGAATACGTCCACCCAAACCTCCCAACCTTGCCAGGCATTGTCTCATCGTAGTGCGCCTCATTCAGCGATCAAGAAATCTTACGACTTGCGGTCCAGACATGTTGGTATCCAAGAATGTAGATAAACGGGGAATTGAGTTGTAAACTTAGTTTTGCAAGATCTTAGAAGCCAAGAATGGTTACACTCGACACCTGAAAATCGATGATCATTACAGTCACTTACAGGTATCGACAGAGCTCACAAGTATACTCAACCAAGCAGAATCATAATGAAGAATTCACTGGACTGCGAAATCCCTGCTACCAGACCGCTCGTTTGATGATCGTGATGATTGAACTCTATTTCTGGAACTTTTCATCATTTCGAAATCAACAAGATCATTCACTGGAGTCTGTTAGGACTTTTGGGTTTCAAGTTACAAGCCTTGGAGATCTTCTACCAACGAGCAAGGTGCATATGGGTGAGAAGGATCCGGCATTAAGACACAGGTCTAGGCCACCTCTATGAGGCCGTGTAGGATCACACTTACCTAAGATCTTAGGCGCGATCGGCTGTCTTTCCGAGGACCAGCAATGTGGCCATGGGACCTGCAGAAGTGATTGGGAATCTCCGGAGTATCCTTGCGGGGGATTCAAAGCCACGCGAGGAATCGCAGCATCTAGCTGTGCTAACCATTTTAGCCATAGATGGCTTCAATGTGAGCCAGAAGATCACCTAGCCTTATGCGCGGGTCGTGATCCATGCTCTCGTATATATAGAGACCTTGATGTAGAGATCTGAAGGCAGTATTTCCCCTGCGCTGCGATTTGGGAGGACAGGCTTACAAAGATGTTTTCAAGACTCGCTCATTTCTCGCTTGCCCTAGCGTTGACGGCAATTCCCGCAGCTCAGGGTATCAACATCACAGCCCTATTCGGACCCAGTCTCTCCAAAGGCGCCGAAATCTTCTTGCCCACTGAGAGCGATTACGCTGAAGATGTCACACAGCGATGGACTTTACACGACGCTCCATCCTACCTTGGAGCTATCCAGGTGGCCACCGAGGGAGATGTTCAAAACATAGTTTGTAGCAAGAAGTTTCGTCTTATTCAAGGCATGAGCTGAGAAAGCGCGTTCAGGTCCGCATTGCTTCCAAGAACAGTCTGCCCTTCCTCGCAACAGGAGGTGGCCATGGCACTACCGTCACCCTCGGTAACCTCAGACAAGGTCTCGAGATCGATCTAAGCAAACTCAATACAGTGAGCTTAGACGCAGGAAGCAACTGTCTTACGGTTGGTGGTGGAACTCGTTTTTCAGATGTGATCTCTCCGCTGTACGCTGCGGGCAAAGAGATGCGTCAGTCTTCGAACTCCCAACGACGGAGGTTACAAGCTGATCGATGAAAACAGAGATCGGTACAGCTACATGTGTCGGCATGATTGGGGCGACTTTGAGCGGCGGCGTCTCGTCTCTTCAGGGCAAGCACGGATTGCTCATAGATACACTCCTGTCAGTCAGACTGATCACCGCTGCTGGAACCGCTATCACGGTTTCGAACCAGCAAAATGCGGACCTTTTCTGGGCTCTGCGCGGTGCTGGGGCCAATTTCGGCATTGTTACTAGTGCAACGTACAAAGTGTTTGACGCAACAAACGGCGGACAGGTTTTGAGTACCAATTTTGAATATTTCGCGAGCGCGAATCGCTCAATTTGGGAGATACTGAAGTCCTTCGACAACAAGCTGCCCCCCAATCTTGCACTCAATATAGCTGTTCAATACAGCCCGCCGGACAAACAGGTATGCTCCTTTCTCAAGCAGTAAAACTTGTGGAAGCATTCGCTGACCATGGCGACCTGTTACAGTCTGGATTCATTGTAAACGCCAACTATTTTGGCCCACAAGAAGAAGGTCTATCCTACCTACAACCTTTTATTGACCTCAAACCTGTAATACAAAGTGTCAAAATGGTGAACTGGACCGGCGTCTTTGCCGATGCCTATTTCGGTCTCGACACTACAGGCTGTGTCAAAGGTCAGTATGTCAACGCTTATACCGAAGCACTCAAGCAGACCGACGTTGGCACTCTCGAGAGCTTCTTTGCCGATCTATCGGACTTCTCCGCAACAAATTTTCCAAGTATCCGTGCCAGTCTCGTCATCCATCGCTTCCCAACGCAAGCCGTCCTTGCGGTTCCCGATAACGACACTGTGTATCCCTACCGTGATATTAAGATGCACGTGTGAGTAAAATCTTTCATTTAATGATTAATGCGTTCCGATTATCCTATACGTATCATCAATGTCTGACGGGGAAGCCAGGCAACTCGAAAGCAGCTACGCAGGAAACAGCTCTACTCTCGAAAACACAGTGAATACATTTTCACAGTCGGTGCGCTCCAAGCTTCAGCCGACAAGTGGTTACCCGAGCCTCGCAGTCTACTTGGGCTTTGCTCATGGTGACGAAGGTCCTTCTGTATGGTACTCTCCACGGAAGTTGGGTCGGCTCACGAGTTTGAAGCGACAGTGGGACCCCAAGCAGCTATTCAGTTGGTACAATGCCGTGCCGTTGTGATATCCGTGAACGGGGACTCAAAGTCTTTGGCCCTCGTTGAGTATGAAGCTGATTAATTTCAGCCTCATCGACGAAAAGTCATGTAAACATTGTGATATATGAGATGTAATCTAGCTCTTAGATTTTCTAAATATTCTTCAACCAGATTCATGCATTTTCAGCGAGTGCCACTAGCAGTGGATTATAAAACGCGGAAGTCATCAAGCCAGAGGCAGCTTCCCGATCTGGTAAATCGATAAGCTCTGATGACATCAACACCATTCCCTACCACGTCCGCCAGTCCAACTCGCCTACGCGATAATGAGGTAAAATCTTCGTTCTATTCAGGCCGATAAAGAATATTCAACGTTCTTAAAAGTGCTTGAGATGCATTGTCAAAATGAATGTGCATCTATCGTTGCTCATGTTTTCTATCAACGGCACTCTTGAGATTTGGCGATTCAGCGCAACAGGCATGCTGGATTCTACGAGTGAATCGTCCACAATGCCTGCTTCGAGTGAGGCTAGGGTAAGATCACGTCGATTAGCGTCCCTGAGTGAACGAATTTTGGCAAAGAGTCTTTGGCAATGTCCCATCCACTACATTCTCATAGTAAACATTAGCCTATGAGTCTTTTGAGTTTTTGCATTTTGACTACAGAATAGTCGCAGTCGCGCATGGTCCGTTCACGAGGTGTGGATAATGTTATACCCAAGATGAATGTAGAAACATTTCGAAACCTCCGAGCCGTTTTAGAAGACCCGCGAGATTCATGTAATAGACTCAACGCACTAGTTATGGTGAAAGTCAATATGTAGCTGTTCTTCGAGCTATTCAACATAGACAAGCGCTGCAGTCACGTGCAACATGCTTTACATACCAATGTACTGTTTCCAAACGTCGCCTATTTCATGCAAGGCCTAAATCTCCGCGAAACCCACGACAAATCCCCGAGACCAGCCACGCGCCGGCTGCAGGTGGCCTCGGTTGGCATGAAGCTTATGCAAAGCCAAATCTCCATCTCGGATGATCGATTGAGTTCTGCTGCACCCCGCCTTAATATGAGATGGTGCCGGAATCAGGAAGGTACACGCAACTGTCTAATACGGCTTAGTCTCTGGGTACTAGGGAGAATGAAAACTCCGACGATGAATTCTATTGTGTAGACTGAGAAATCTGCATTATGTAAAAGTTTGATATTGCAAACGCTGTCCAGTAGATTGAAAATTGGGTCGCTAGGCGAACTTAGGACCCTGATGCCTGTGAGATTGCCCATGGAACTACGAACGATCGAATGGGACGGTGAGATATCGCCATGCGGGTACCCGCATCGGTAACAAATCCTCAGAAATGGAGAATAATGCCACCTAAGATCTAGCAAAGAAACGGGCCACAAACTCTATCGAGAGTTTATCCCGATCACCGCATTCCTACCATGAGTTCTAGATGAGCATCGACTACTGTGATTAGTGGAATGGACACTTGAACAAAGCTAGAGAATGTTTAGCGAATAAAATGCAGGGGACCTAGTAAGAATGTATATATACACATGCGGATCTCAAATACCGCATCAGGTAGTCAAAGACCCCCGAGTGTGATACGTTACTCGATCATCATGGATAAACGGGGATGGTCAAGCACTGCCATTCGCCTCACAGCAACCTTCGCCTGCTTGCTCTCCTGCACCCCTACTTCGGTCATAGCAGCCCCTTCCTCGCCATGTTCGAGTCTGAAAGCCCCTACTGTGCCAGGCGCAAAAGTCATCTCCATAAGTGGTGTAGAAGCATATAATGTGGCATCTCCCGCACTTCCGCCGTTTTTCCTTGACTCCGTCACTGGCCTCAATGTCTGCAACGTCTCAGTATATCTCACTCACCCAGGCGTGAACGACCATGTCCTTGTCCAGCTATTTCTCCCTCTCGCCAACTGGAATGGTCGCTACCAAGCTACCGGTGGTGGCGGCTGGGCCACCTCTTTTGGCGAGATCCAACTCGCACGAGGAGCGGCAGCTGGCTACGCCTCCTCTCGTACAGATGGAGGGCACGTTGATGACTTTTACGACCCGTCGTCGTGGGCACTTCTCCCAGATGGCTCAGTGAACTTGGGGCTTCTGAAGAATTACGCATCACGAAGCTTGCACGACATGGCCATCGTGAGCAAAGCCGTAACGCAATACTACTATGGCAAGAAGATCGCTTACTCTTACTGGAATGGATGCTCGACTGGCGGGCGAGAAGGCATCGCAGAGGCGCAAATCTATCCGAATGATTTCGATGGTATCATGGCTGCGGCGCCAACAATC
>JAABUI010001566.1_pt1 | contig 13095 bp, 9 predicted proteins | sample 5559111 | NCBI WGS metagenome assembly JAABUI01 (sample SAMN10711870, study PRJNA513365) | rock metagenome | isolation source: Antarctica rocks | place: Antarctica: Victoria Land, Buttleship Promontory
CTTGCTCCTGACGGACCTGGCAGCTCGAGGACCCGATGTGCGCTGGATGTAGACCGCGGCGATGATGATTAGCGCCTCCACCACTTGCGACACCGAATCGGGAATGTTGTGGGACACCAGGGTGGTCTGCAACAGCTGCATCAGCACCACGCCGGCTACTGTTCCGACGATCCGGACCCGTCCGCCGCTCAGCGGAGTGCCGCCGACGACCACCGCGGTGATCGCCGAGAGTTCCACCAGCAAGCCGATGTAGGACGGGTCGCTGGCCCGCAATCGGGCGGTGGCGATCTCGCCGGCAACGGCCGCGAGGACGCCGCTGATCGCGTAGACGGTGATCAGCGTGCGGCGCACCGGAATACCGGCCAGCACACTGGCCCGCAGGTTACCGCCGATGGCCACCAACCGGTAACCGAAGGTCGTCGTCCGCACGAGGTTGGTGACGACCACCGCGATGATGGCGGCCACCCACATCACGTACGGGATACCGAACAGTTCGCCCTGGCGGACGACTTTCAGGAACGGTACGAAGAGCTCGATGAGGGCACCGCCGGTGATCACCAGGGCCAGCCCGCGGCCGGCCACGAGCAGGCTCAGGGTCGCGACGATCGGTTGCACCTTGGCGACGGCGACGACCACCCCGTTGAAGATCCCGATGGCCAGACCGGCCAGGATACCCAGCACGATGGCCGGGAAGATCGCGGCGCCAAGGCCGCCATCGGACGCGGGGGCGACGAATTTGGCCATCACCGCGCTGGCGATGGCCATCGTCGCTCCGACCGAGAGATCGATGCCGCCGGTCCCGATCACCAGTGCCATTCCCAACGAGACCAGCAGCACCGGTGGCAGCTGCGCGAACAGCAGTTGGACGGTGTCCCAATTGTTGAAGTGCGCGGTGAAGATGATGTTGTAGAGCACCAGGACGACCAGTGCGACATAGACGCCCCGCTGACGGAGCCAGTGCCCCCAGCTGACAGCCGGCTTGCGGGATATCGTCGTTCCTGGTATTTCCGGGTGGTGCGGAGACTCCGTCGAGACGGTTGCTGTCATGCCTGCACCACTTCGGTTTCCTCCGCTGCTGCTCCGGCGATCATGTTCATGATGTTGTCCTCGGTGATCTCCTCGCCGAACAGCGTGCCAAGACAGGCGCCGTCACGAAGCACCAGCACGGAATCCGACCCCTCGACGACCTCCTCGAGCTCGGAGGAGATCAGCACCACCCCGAGGCCCTTCTCGGCCAGTTCGGCGATCAGCGACTGGACTTCGGCTTTGGCTCCGACGTCGATGCCGCGAGTCGGCTCATCGAGGAGCAGAACCTTTGGGTTCAGGCACAGCAGGCGAGCCAACAGCACCTTCTGCTGATTCCCGCCGGACAGCTCCGACACCCGCTGATCGGCATTGGAAGCCTTGATGCGCAAGCGTTTCATGAAGACGTCGACGATCTCGTTCTGCTTGCGGCGGGAGACGAAGCCGCCCCTGGAGAGCTGGGGTAGCGCGGCCAGGCCGATGTTGTCCCTGATCGAGAGGTCAGGGATGATTCCCTCGATCTTGCGGTCCTCCGGCAGCATCGCGATGCCCGCCTTGATCCGCGAGGCCGGAGTACCCCGGGTGAAGGGCCTCCCGTCGACCTCCACCGTGCCGGAATCCAGCGACAACGCCCCGAAGATGGCTTTCGCCGTCTCGCTGCGGCCCGAACCCAGCAGGCCGGCAAGACCGACCACCTCACCGGGCCGGACGACAAGTGAGATGTCCTCCAGCACAAAGCGTCTGGACAGGTGGCTCGCCGTCAATACCGGCGGCAGTTCGTTCGTCGTGCGGATCCCGCCGAGCTGAGTTCGCCGACCGCTCTCCAGATCGCCGGCCTCGCGCCCGAGCATCCGCGAGATCAATTGGCGGCGAGTGGTTTCGGCCGTCGCTCCGGTCCAGACCAGCTTGCCGTCCCGCAGCACGGTGATCTTGTCGCAGGCCCGGAACACCTCGTCCAGCTTGTGCGAGACATAGACCACGGCAACGCCCTGGGCTTTCAGCAACCCGACCACCTCGAGAAGCTTGTCCACCTCCCGCGGTTCCAGCGACGAGGTCGGTTCATCCATGATCACCACCGACGCATCGGCTGACACGGCCCTGGCCACAGCGACCATCTGCTGAATGCCCAGGCCCAGTTCGCCGAGAGGCCGCTTGACGTCGGCGACGATGCCGTAGCGATCCAACAGCACGGTCGCCTCCCTGTTCATCCTCCGCAGGTCGAGCGAGCCGAACCTGGTCGGCTCGCGTCCGAGGAACACATTGCGGGCGATGGACAGTTGCGGAGCCAGATGTACTTCCTGGTAGATGGTCTGGATCCCGTGGAGCTGCGCATCCCGCGGGAAGGGAAAGTGCACCACCTCCCCGCGGTGGCGCACCTGCCCGTCGTCCAGCTGGTACACACCGGTGATCAACTTGATGAGAGTGGACTTGCCGGCACCGTTCTCGCCGACCAGAGCGTGCACCTCGCCCGGAAACAGATCCAGGTCGACGCCCCGTAGGGCAATGGCGCCGCCGAAGGACTTGCTCGCCCCCCGGACCGACAGCGTCGGTTCCCTCGTCATCGTGCTTGTCATCGCTGACACAGCCCTTTCGTTGCTACGACTGCCGTTGCCGGATCTATCGAGGAGGCCGATGACGAGAGATCAGTACGCCGCACCACTGGTGATCGCGGCCTGGGCATTGCTCTTGTCGTACTGGTTGTCCGTGGTGATGGTGACGGCCGGTGCCCCCGCACCGTTGACATACGCGTCGAGTGCGGCGAAGGCGGACGGCCCGTAGGCGGGATTGGATTCGATGACGGCATCGAAGTTTCCGTCGACGATCGCCTGGACAGCGCCCTTGGTGCCGTCGATCGAGACGATGTGCACCTTGCTGGTGCCAGACATGCCCTTGTCGTCCAGCGCAGCCAACGCGCCCAGACCCATCTCATCGTTCTCCGCGTAGATGGCCGTGACGTCCGGGTGCGCCTGCAGCAGGGTCTCCGTCACCGACTTGCCCTTCTCCCGGGTGAAGTCGGCGGTCTGCTCGAAGATGATCTCGATGCCGGTGGCGTTCTTGGCCTTGAGTTCCGCCTTGAAACCTGCTGTGCGGTCGTCGGTGACGTTGACGCCGGAGGCGCCGAGCAGGATCGCCAGCTTGGCCTTGCCGCCGGTTGCCTTGATCATTGCATCGGCTGCACGCTTGCCCTGCTGGACGAAGTCGGATCCGAGTTGCGGCCCGACCTCCTGGCAGCCCTTCACGCCGGTGATGTTTCGGTCGACCGGAATCATCGCGACCTTCTTCGACTTGGCGTACGCGATGGCATCGCCGAGGCCTGTCGAGTTGATCGGAGAGAAGATGACCGCCTTGGCGCCCTTGTCGATCATGCCCTTGATGTCCGTGTTCTCCTGCTGGGCGTCGGACTGCGCGTTGGTGGTGAGCAGCTTGACACCCAGCTTCTTGGCCTGGTCCACCTCTGACTTGGTGGAGGCGATCCGGAAGGGGTTGGCCTCCTTCTCCGATTGCGCCCAGCCGATGGTGTCCTTCTTCAGGTCGATCTTGGCTATTCCGAGATCCGAACCCTTGCAGAGCGGGCCGTACTGGGCCTCGACACCGGCCGGCAGCGTGCCGGTCAGCACAGATGTGCCGCCGGCCGCCTTGATGGCCGCGGGGACTGAACCGCCTGCGGCGCCGGAGCCACCGGGCGCGCTGGTCATGGCCGAACTCATCGCACCCGAACTCATCGCACCTGAGCTCATCGCACCTGAGCTCATCGCGCTGGTCGAGGGCGCGTTGCCAGCCGACGGAGCGGAGGTCGAGCCGGAGCTCGGCGAGGAGGACGTGGGCTGGCCGGTGCTGCATCCAGCCAGCAGGATGGCCGTGCTGGCTGCGGCGATGAGGGCGGTGCGGCGATGCATCGTCATTTCGAGTGTCCTTCTGTTGATGGAACGAACAGGAATAGGAGTAAGCACTGCCGCGCCGGACCGACGTCCGAAGCTCGGTCGAACAATGATGGCGGTGAACAGCCTCCTCAGGAGTGTTAACGCTCACATGCGACATGTCAAGCAATTGTGGAAACCAGCTGACGACGACGCGCGGGGGGCTGAAAAAGAAATCAAATCGTAATGAATCAGTGGCGCAACTAAAGGATCACCACCTCGTGCCGGACCCTGGTAGGAGAGCAATTTCGATCGGTCATCATATTTTCCGAAGCGCACTCCGGCGGTGCGGTCGACCAGCGGGACCTCGAAGGCGACGGAAACGACCGTGAATACCGGTCACACCTGGTTCATAGTCCCTTGGCCAGTCGGTAGTACGCCTGGTTCCATCGCAATTCTTTACCGAAGCCCCTGGTGTCGGTTCCCTCGTCGATCACCAGCAACTCGGTGGCCATCATCTCGGCGAAGTCGTACAGCTCCTCAACGCCTACCCCAGCCGACAGCACGGTGTGGTGCGGTCCGCCGGCAGCCAGCCAGCACTCCGCTGACGTCTCCAAAGATGGCTGCGGCTCCCAGACCGCCCGTGCCACCGGCAGTTTGGGCAGTGGCGCGGCCGGCTCCACCACGTTGATCTTGTTGACCACCAGACGGAATCGCTCGCCCATATCGGCAATTCCCAGCACGACGGCCGGGCCGGTTTGCGCGTTGAAGACGAGCCGGACCGGATCCTCCCGGCCACCGATTCCCAGCGGATGGATTTCCAGGCTCGGGATGTCGGCAGCAATGCTGGGACAGACCTCGAGCATGTGCGCGCCGAGAATGGTGGGCGTCGTGGCGCCGAGATCGTAGGTGTAGTCCTCCATGAAGGACGTTCCACCCATTCGGCCGGTGGCCATTGCCTTCACGGTGTGCAGCATGACGGAGGTCTTCCAGTCCCCCTCGCCGCCGAAACCGTAGCCATCGGCCATCAAACGCTGGACCGCGAGGCCGGGCAACTGGCGTAGGCCACCGAGATCCTCGAAATTGGTGGTGAAGGCCCGGAATTCCCCTTCGGTGAGAAATCTGCGCAGGCCGAGTTCGATTCGTGCGCCGTAGCGCAAAGATTCGTGGCGCGGTCCGCCGTGCAGCAGTTCCGGCGCAACCTTGTAGGTATCTGCATATTCACCGACCAATGCGTTCACCTCGGCGTCGTCGACGGTGTCGACGTAGGCCACCAGATCATTGACGCCATAGGTGTTCACCGAGACCCCGAAACGCAGCTGCGCCTCAACCTTGTCGCCCTCGGTCACGGCGACGTCACGCATGTTGTCACCGAAACGGGCCAACTTCAGCGATCGGACCGCCAATGCGCCGGCGGCCGCCCGTTGCCAGGCGCCGACCCTGGCCGCGACTCTCGGATTCCGGACATGGCCGGCCACCGTCTTGCGGGCGATGCCGAGCCGCGTCTGGATGTAGCCGACCTCGCGATCACCGTGGGCGGCCTGGTTCAGATTCATGAAGTCCATGTCGATGTCGGCCCATGGCAGGTCGACATTCGCCTGGGTATGCAGGTGCAGGAGCGGCTTTCGAAGCGCGTCGAGCCCGCTGATCCACATCTTCGCCGGGGAGAAGGTGTGCATCCAGATGATCACCCCGACACAGTTCGGATCGGCGTTGGCCGCGAGCATCACCGCATGGATCGCGGGCGCATCCGTCAGCACCGGCTTCCATTTCACCGGAATGTCCAACTCACTGGAAGCATCCAGGTCGGCAGCGATCTGGCGCGACTGGGTGGCCACCTGGTCGAGCGTCGCCGGTCCGTACAGGCTCTGACTCCCGGTCAGGAACCAGCATTGATTGTTGCCTCGGGGCAAATCCATCGGAGCGCGCCTTCCTCGGAGCAGCTGCAGTGATCAAAGATGCGGATTTGGTACGGGTGCAGTTCTGGTGGTCAATTCCGTCCACGCCGGTTGGTCGATCCAGGCGTGGCCTCGTTCGCTATACCGGTTCGAGCCGTTGGCGGAACACCGGTGGCATGGGCGTCATACCTGTCCGTAGACGTTCTGGTAACGGGCGAAGAGCGAGTCGATGTCATGCTGGGCAATGGGTTCCGGATCACCGAGCTGCCGGGCGAGGAAGACGGCGCGACAGACCTCCTCGCACATCACCGCCGCCTTGACCGCGTCGGTGGCATTCTTGCCGATGGTGAACGGGCCGTGGTTCTTCATGATGACTGCCCGGGAGCGGCTGTGCTGCAAGGTGTCGACGATGCCACGGCCGATCGAGTCGTCACCGATCAGCGCGAACGGGCCAATCGGAATCTCACCGCCGAACTCGTCGGCCATCATGGTCAGCACGCAGGGCACCGGTATTCCGACTGCAGACCAGGCGCATGCATACGTGGAGTGGGTGTGCACCACCCCACCCACTTCGGGCATGTGCCGGTACACGTAGGCGTGGGCTGCAGTGTCCGACGAGGGCGACCTCGACCCCTGGACCAGACTGCCCTCCAGATCGGTCACCACCATCGCCTCGGCATTCAGGTCGTCATATCCGACGCCGGAAGGCTTGATCACCAGCAAGTCCCGGTCCGGCACCCTGGCCGAGACATTGCCGGCCGTCCAGACGACGAGGTTGTTCTTGGGCAGTTCGGCGTGCAGGACGACCAGCTGATCACGCAGCGAGTCGATGGTCGCCCGTACGTCGCCGGCGAAGGTCATCGGACCTTCGCCAGACGGTCCTGATGCACGCGCCGCTGGATGGCCTTGAGCCGGTGCATCACGGTGTTGCCGCCCCGGCCGAAATAGTCGTGCAGCAGGGAGTACTCGGCGAACAGTTCGTCATAGGCCCGACTGTTCGCCGATACCGGTTGGTAGACGGCACGTTCCACGCGTCCCATTGCCGCCGCGGCAGTCGCCATGTCCGGATGCCGGCCGGCCGCGACCGCCGCGTGAATCGCAGACCCGAGCGCCGGACCCTGGTTCGAGGTGATGATCGAGAGCGGCAATCCGGTGACGTCGGTGTAGATCTGCATCAGCATCTTGTTCTTGGTCAGACCACCGGAGATGATCAATTCGGTCACGGGAACACCCGAGGAGACAAAGGCCTCGATGATCGTCCTTGCTCCGAAGGCGGTGGCCTCGATCAATGCGCGGTAGACGTCCTCGGGACGAGTGGCCAGGGTCTGCCCGACGATCAGACCGGACAACTCATGATCCACCAGCACCGAACGGTTTCCGCTGTGCCAGTCCAGCGCGACGAGGCCATGCTCACCGACGGCCTGGGACGAGGCCAATTCGGTCAACAGTTCGTGCACACTCTGACCGGCAGCCTCCGCACGACCATAATAAGTTTGCGGCACACCGGATCCCACGAAGTAGCCGAAGATGTCTCCGACACCACTCTGCCCTGCCTCGTACCCGTAGAGACCCTCGCTGATTCCGCCGTCCACGACACCGCACATGCCCGGAACCTCACGCAGTTCCGCGCCGTTCATCACATGGCAGGTAGAGGTGCCCATGATGGCGACCATCTGTCCCGGCGCGAGGGCGTTTCCCGCCGGAACGGTGACATGGGCATCCACATTGCCGACGGCAACGGCGATTCCGGCAGTCAGCCCGGTCCATTGCGCAGCCTGCTCGGTCAGCCGACCGGCCAGCGCACCCAGCTGACCGATCTCGGCGTCCAGCTTGGTGTCGGCGAAATCGGCGAAGTCCGGATTGAGTGCGCCGAGGAACTCGCTGGACGGGTACACCCCGTCCTGTCGAATTCCCTTGTACCCAGCCGTGCAGGCATTGCGCACATACCGGCCGGTCAGCTGCCAGACGATCCAGTCGGCGGCCTCGACCCAGTGCTCCGTCGCGCGGTAGACCTCCGGATCTTCCTCGAGCAACTGGAGGCCCTTCGCGAACTCCCATTCACTGGAGATCAGTCCTCCGTACCGGGGCAGCCAGCTCGCACCAAGCGTCCGGGCCAACTCGTTGATGCGGTCTGCTTGCGGCTGCGCGGCGTGATGCTTCCACAGTTTGACGTAGGCGTGCGGACGGTCGGCGAACTGTTCCAGCTCGTTGAGCGGAATCCCCTCCGCTGTCACCGGAATCATGGTGCAGGCAGTGAAATCAGTTCCGATGCCGACGATGTCGGCCGCGTCGACTCCTGCCGCTTCGATGGCGGCCGGAACAGCGTGACGCAGCACGTCGACGTAGTCGGACGGAACCTGCAGGGCCCAATCCGGTGGCAGGTGACGACCGCCGACTGGCAGTTCCCGGTCGATGACACCGTGGGCGTACTCGTGAACGGCCGATCCGAGTTCGCGGCCGTCGGACACCTGGACCACCACCGCCCGGCCGGACAGGGTGCCGAAGTCGACCCCGATCACCAGGGCTTGTTGGTCGTTCACCGTCATTGGTGCCTCTCTCGCCGCATGGTGGCCGGCAGTAGGCCCGAAACCGGTTGAATGCATTGTTAACGTTCACAGTGGCGTGCGTCAAGTGTCCTGGGCAAGAAAAGTCAGGAGGTGGATGGGGCGGTGCTCTCCCGAAAGATCAACTGCGGCGCAATGGGGGCCGGATCGTCCAATCCCCCGTTCAGTGCCGACAGCAAAATGTCGATGCATTGCCGCCCGAGGGCGTCGAAATCCTGCTTGACGGTGGTCAGACCGGGGATGAAATGAGCCGATCCGGGGATGTCGTCGAACCCGACCACAGAGACCTGTTGCGGCACAGAGACTGCCTTGTCGTGAAACGCCCGGATGACACCGAGCGCCATCAGGTCGTTGGCAGCGAAGATTGCCGTGGGCAATGTCGTGGAAGCCAGAAGTTGTCCGGCGACGTAACCGCTGGCCGCTGTCCAATCCCCCGGGATTGGTGGAATCGGGTCGAGACCGGCCGCCTCCATCTCGCGCAGCCAACCCCGCTGCCGGGCGGCGGCGTCGAACCACTCCATCGGCCCGCTGACGTGAACGATCGACCGATGACCCTGATCCAGCAGATGACGCACGGCCAGTCGAGCCCCACCCTCTTGGTCGACGGAGGTGATGTGCAGACCGGGCGATGGCTGGGTGTCGGCCGCCACCATCACCACCGGAACCTTCGCGACCAGCGGGTCGGCGGCATGCGCCAGCGCGGCTTCCGGCGCGATCACCACGATGCCCTCCACCGCCTGATCGGTGAAGTATTCGAAAGCGCTTGCCACCAATGCATTTTTGACACTGCCGAGACCCGCCAGGCTGACGTAGTAGCCGGCCGCCCTGGCTGCGCTCTCGACCGCGATCAGCGTACTGCTCGGTCCCCAGAGAGTGGACCCACTGGTGATCACACCGATCATCGACGAGCGCCTGGTGACCAGAGCCCGCGCCGCATTGTTCCGCCGGTAACCCAACTCCGCGATCGCTGCGGTCACCCGCTCTCTGGTCTCCTCCCGCACGTTCGGCAGACCGTTCAGGACCCGTGACACTGTCTGATGAGAGACACCGGCCCGACGGGCGACGTCATGCATCCCGGGCGCACGGTCCCGCTCCGAATGGCTCATCGTCGGCCGAGGTATGTCAATGGCGAGGGCATGGCCTCCATCAGGGTGGCCTCGCTCTCGACTGATAGTTGTTCTGCCTGGGCAGGTTGGTGACATCCGGCGTGCGATGACCTGGCAGGAGACCTGGTCGCGCAGTCTCAGCCGATGGTAGTTGCAACGATGCGGAACCTCGACAGCGCCGCCGTCCGCGGGAGTGCCAACTGGCTTGTATCCGTTGAGCTCAGCGGCGCTGAAATTACGCCACAGAAACCGGGTTTCACCCGCTCCGCTCATTCACCGGACCGGCCGGCGGGCACGAGGACATGGGCGCGAGTCGACAGGCGATTCATCACTGCGGCCGCGAGGGTGAGCGCAAGAACGACCCCGGTCAAAGCAAGAACTGCAGTGGTCAGGTTCGCTTCCGTGGCCATCAGGCCCGCCGCGACCGTCGGAAGTGACGCACCCAGATAGACAGTCACAAACAAGGCCGAACTGACTTGGGCGCGTTTCACCGGCGGGCACGCGTCGAGCACTCGGCCCATTCCGAGGCGCAAATTGACCCCAACGCCCAGTCCGCAAATGAGTACCGCGGACAGCAGTAGGAGGAACGAGCGCGCCAACGTCGCGGCACCCAGGAGCAGGGCGGCGGCCGGAAGCAGTGCGAGCGCGCCTGCCATCACGCGCGTCGACGTGGCGGCGGACACGGCCAATTGACCGATCGCAGCGGCCGCGAACAAAGCGAAAGTGACCAGGCCAACGGTCAAAGACCCGGGCCGATGCAACTGCTGGACAAGAATTGAGCCGGTCAAAGCGGTCAAGAACCCCAATAGGGCGAACGCCGCAACAAATGTCGCGGCGGTCGCCCTGAATGTGGACCGTACCTGCGGCGGCAGCGCACCCAGACCCGGCGTGAACGCCCCACGCAGATCATCGTTACGCAGGACGGTTTCCGGAGCTCTCAGAACCCACAGCAAAGCCACCGGACCGAGCAGAATTAAACCGACCCCATACGGAAGGGCTAGGGGAAAGGGCAAAAACTGGGCCGCCACACCGGCCAGAACTGCCCGACGGCCTGACCGCCCAGATTGGCGACCACTGCAAAAATATGGGCCCGTCCAGCGTTGTTGTCAGCACCCAGATCGACCAGATACGCCGTCGTCGAACCGATCATCAATCCGGCAGCGAATCCGATCACCGCCCGGCCCACATACAGCCCAGCCGTCTGCGGCTCGGTGAGCAGCACCACCTCGCCCAGCGCGGCCGCAGCGACTGCCATCAGCAGAACGGGCCGACGGCCCAGATGATCGGACACCCTCCCGAACATCGCCAGGGTCGCCAGCACCACAACGGCGTAGACGCCATAGATCGCGGTCACGTCCAAGGACGAAAGACCCAGCTGCTTCTCATAGATCGGATACAACGGTGTCGGCAGCGCAGTCGCCACCATCACCGCCAGAAAGGCATAGGCCACCACCACCTGGTTACGGAGACGCGCTGCACTCACTGCCTCGGTATTCCGCTCGGCGGTGGTCCGTATGGCCGAGTTGCAACGTAGCGAGCACACCGTGGTACAGATCGCAGGTGCTGTACGTCGGCGACCTCTCCGGTTCTACGTCGACGGATCTTGTCACGAGGAGAGTGCCTCGACCGGTTCGAGGATGGGCACCCGGGCGCGGCGGAGTTCGTCGACTCGAACCAAGCACACGCCACCGATGATCAGCGCCCCACCGGCGAGCTGGATCGGCGTCGGCAGCTCGTCGAGCAGCAGCCAGGCGAACAACACCGCGAACAGCACTTCGGTGAGGCCGAGAAAGGACGCCAGGGTGGCGCCCAACGCGCGCGCGGCGGTCACCCCAACCGCGTAGGCCAATGCAGCAGCGATGACCGACAGCCCTGCAATGGGCACCCACCAGGGCAAATGCGCGCCGGCGAGCTGAACAGTCGACGAGCCCGCACCAAACGGCAGCACTCCGATCAGTCCGAACAGCAACAAGACCACGGCTCCGATGCCCATGCCGACCCCGGCCATGGCGACCGGCGGTAGGGCGTCCTCACTGCGTGCCGAAACCACGAAGAACACGGCGAGCCCGACGGCAGCCCCCAAACCCCAGAGCACACCGACGGGATCGAGCCTCGTGCCGCCGAACAGGTCGAGCACAAGCGCCAGACCCGCCACAGCGACCACCGAGCCGGCTACGGTCAAACGGTGCGGAATGCGGCCGTATCGCGCCCACATCCAACCGACGACAAGCACCACCCCGAGATACTCGAGCATCAAGGCGACGCCGACGGAAAGGCGTTGCACAGCGTTGAAGTAGAAAACCTGGGCACAGGCGACCGCGAAAACGCCGTAGAGCACGACGACCTTGCGCCCAGCCCATAGGATCCCCCAACGCCCGCGAAGAGCGAGGAAGCTGGGAACCCCGAGAATCGACGCACCGAGGGCGATGCGGATCAGCACCACCAGCGCCGGCGTCCAGCCGGCCGCGATCAGGGAGCCGCCGAACGCACCGGACGATCCGAACGATGCGGCGGACAGCACCGCCAACCCCATGCCTGATCCAGTTCCCCGTACCGTCGCTGCCATCGCCTCCGCGTCTCGCTTTCCCGATCACATCGTCATTAGTCATAGATCGTTAGACTAGTGACGGTACGTCGACCGTAGTTAGGAGTCAACATGCTTTTCACTCATGACACCGAGGTCGCACTGGCGGCTGCCGCAGCGTGGGTGAACACCAGCGGCGACCTGGAACATCTTCCAGATGTCGCGGCCCTCGACGCGTTCGTCGCAGCGTGGGGATGGACCGGCTCCCGAACGCACGATGAGGCAGAACTCTCAGCGGTACAGAACCTCCGACCGCGGCTGCGCGAGATCTGGGAGCTCGATCGGGAAGGTGTCGTGGCGCTGATCAATGAGCTACTCCTGGAATTCCACGCGCTTCCGCAGTTGGTCCGGCACGACGAGTGGGACTACCACCTGCACGCCACACCCAGCGCAGCGCCGCTGGCCGCTCGGATGGCGGTCGAAGCCGCGATGGCCGTCGTCGACATGGTCCGGGCGGACGAGCTCAGCAGGTTGCGAATCTGCGGCAACGACGACTGCGCTGACGTGCTGGTCGACCTCTCGCGCAATCGATCCAAGCGCTACTGCGACCTGACCTGCAGCAACCGGGCGGCGGTCCGGGCGTACCGATCACGTGGTACCGGCCGCCTAGCGCCGGCTACCGCCGTTCGCTGACGCAGCTTGGAGTCCGAAGTCGCAGGGTCGGGCACGACCAGAGTGACGCCGAGGTCGGTCAGTCGGTCGAGGTTGGTGTGCGGCCGCCATCAACCCTGCCCCCCCCGTTCGACCGCACTGCTACATCGGTCAGCAGCGGCCCATTGTGCGCGACTCGCTGCCGGTCCGACCGCACCACGTCGCGCGAGTAGGGCCGATAACATTCCTTGCGATAGCGCAAGTCTTGTTGAATACTGACGATGTACGCGGATCGTCTTGACCTCACCGGCTCATCCGGCACCGCGAGGCCGGCGTCCCGTGGCGGCGCGTCCTTTTCCGGTTCCGAGCCGGGCGAACAAGGAGGTCAACGAATTGGCCAGTCAAGTGAGTGCGGAAATCGGTGGGCCGGCCGGGCTGGGCAGACAGCGATGGGCCCGGCTGCTACCGATT
>JAABUI010001568.1_pt1 | contig 13091 bp, 13 predicted proteins | sample 5559111 | NCBI WGS metagenome assembly JAABUI01 (sample SAMN10711870, study PRJNA513365) | rock metagenome | isolation source: Antarctica rocks | place: Antarctica: Victoria Land, Buttleship Promontory
TCAGAGCTATTCCTGGTAGACCTAAGTGAGTGTGTGAGTCATTACTCAATTGGTTCAGACTAGACGGGATCTTGTTTACCATCCATCTGATGAGATAAGAACGGCGATTTTATAAGTAGAACCTCGTCTGTAGCGCGGTATCACCGGATAGTGAGAGGGTGTGAAAGGTTTGCTGGGGCTGGGCATCGCTGATTGAGAAGACGTCTGGATTTGTCTGGATGTGAGACTGCTCAAATGAGAGCGAATCGTAGTAAGCAGAGAGCTATCGGTGAGAGCGAATTGTGGTAAATAGAGAGCTGTCGGTAAAAGCAGGCTTTGGCTTAAGTCTGTGGGATTCTTTGGCTCACACCAACGAAGACAGGGAGTTTAGATTCTTCTAATAGTGATGAAACGCTATGCCATCGACGACTCCGGCACCTTGCTTCTGTGAATTAAGCGGAAAATCAAGGGGATATATGAGTGAATAATTCATCATAGCAAGCTTATCTGAGGCGCTTTACAAGCTGCCCACTGGATAATTGAAACGATGACCGTTGCAGACGGCGTATTGTATGAACTGCTCGTTTCTACTCACAAAACTAGAAAAGGATTCATGTGGAGTATCACGAGATTCACATGCACGCAAGTCGATTGTCAGCTACCTCACCTCAGAGCCTGCTTCACCCACTCATATACTTCCTTAATCCTCTCAACCTGTCTTTAGCACCTTCTAATACATCATCATTCTTACAGACGGCGAACCTCAACCAATCCTCACCGAGATGGGCATTCTCATCAGTGTAGAATTCAGTAGGTGGAATGGCCGCAACACCAAGCTCCATAATAAGAAACCAGCTCATCTTGAAATCTCTCGGCCGATCCTTCACATGTGGTGGAAAGTCATAATCCTTGGGTAAATTGACTTTACCAAGATTAGCAAGAACAAAATAGCCACCTTCAGGTTCAGAATATGGAAGGCCAAGATCGTCGAAGACGGCACAAAATCGAGTCATTTTCGACTGCATTTCTTTCTTGCTCGACTCCCAGAAGCCTTCCTTCTCGGCGTTCTCGAAACCAACCGCTGCGGCTTCTTGAAGCGGCGAAACACTGCTATAGCAGATTCTCGTGTGCGCGGCTGATACATATTGGATTAGATTCTCGGGACCGATGAGCCACCCAACACGCCAGCCTGTGGCATAAAAGTTCTTCCCTGCCGACCCAACGGTAAGGGTCAGTGCAGCGATTTCTGGTGATATGGTCGCTATTCGTGTAAATGGCACGTAATACAATCGGTCGTAGACTTCATCGGAGAGGACGATGATATTGTGCTTTACGCAGAGCGCCCCAATAGCTTCAAGCTCAGATTTCGAGAAGATCTTCCCCACAGGATTGTGAGGCGAGTTGAGCACGATCATGCGAGTCTTAGGATTGATGGTCTTCTCGAGAGCAGCCATGTCGATGGACCAATCGGCCGCTGAAGTGTTCCTGGTCCCGCCATCTTTGGGCGGTTGCAGTGGGACATAACGGACGGTGCCGCCGGCCATTTCAATATTATAAACATATCTGTCTGGAATTAGACTCAACACGCAGATTGTTGGGCTCGAGGATTACTGGTCAAAGAATGGTTCGAAAATGATGACTTCATCCTCATGTTCCACAAATCCCATGAAAGCACTCAGCATTCCCTCGTTGGCCCCGGTAGTGATGGTCACCTCTGTATTCGGGTCGATCTCTCTTGCGAAGAAGGGCGAATATGCATCTGCAATTGCTTTCTTCAGCCTTGGGCGACCCTGCATTGTTCTTCAGTTGCCCGTATGATCCTAGCATAGCAGCAGCTCAAGCACACCTTTGTGGGTGAATACTGGTTGCACTCCACCCTATCAAGAGCCTCCTTCGCCGCATCGGTGACATATTTTGGAGGATTGTAGCCACTACAGCTGATCAGACGACGGCTCCCTTCTGTGCTCCAAGGCGGATTGGGGTATCATACTCACAAGAAGCCCTGGCCCATATTTATGATTGGCTGGACAGGGGAAATAGTTGCTGCCTCGTTGACAATGGTCCTGCAACATTGGTCAGCGTTGAGGTTCGTTGTATTGAAAGATGGCTTGTGAAATTTTACCAGACATCCTGCTTCTGGCCAGCTACCCTCTTTGCAGGCTTGAAAGGATCAGCCCTGACCATGGTTACACAGAAAGTGCGATTGAACGTTTTCCGTGAGAAATTACTGTGGATACAGGTGGATGTTCTGCTTTTCAGCAGAAATTTCATGTCACAAAGGTTCCTTTTCTGGACTGCCGACGTAAAGCGAAATCCCATGTGGAGGAACCTCAGGAAAGAGCGAATCAATGTCGTGATATGTCGCCGAACTCGCAGACAAACTCGGACATTAGAAATATGCAAGCTTATGTCCGAATCGAGTGACGCGCAACGGCGCTCTTGTTCAACTCTTCAGCTACCAGAAAAGTAGCTCTACTATGCAATGGTTGACTGTCCAATTTGCGGGCAGCCGGTCAGGCAGGCAAACATTAACGTACACATCGACTCTGACTGCGAAGCTTTCGTCAGCGAGAGCCAAGATCCTCCTCCGCAAGTCGCCAACTTTTTTCGGACGCCCTCAAGCAAGAAACCCTCACAAGCCAGCTCTACGACTATCATTGGGCAGCAACAGCCATCCCAATCTGCCAGCGTGACCTCTACGAACGACGCACTACCGACATTACCGACGCCGACCAATAACAAACGTCCCGCACCCGAAGCTCTCATTGAAGATGGCCTCACGCAACCCACTCCTCACTTGAAAGGACCTCCCCAGAAACGCCCGAAGACCACTGCGCTGCAACGCGCCCAACCTCTCGCAGAACGTATGCGTCCCCACACTTTAGACGATGTGTACGGTCAGGATCTCGTTGGACCCAACGGTGTTCTTCGGGGCCTCATCGAAGCCGACCGTGTACCCTCAATGATACTTTGGGGCAGCGCTGGGACAGGCAAGACGACCATCGCACGCGTGATCGCACACATGGTTGGAAGCCGCTTCGTGGAGATTAACAGCACCAGCTCAGGGGTAGCCGAGTGTAAGAAATTGTTCACGGAGGCGAAGAGCGAGCTGGGATTGACAGGACGCAAGACCATTATCTTTTGCGATGAGATCCATCGATTTAGCAAGAGTCAACAAGACGTGTTCCTCGGTCCTGTGGAAGCAGGTATTGTCACGCTGATTGGGGCAACGACGGAGAATCCGAGCTTCAAGGTACAAAACGCGCTGCTCTCGCGATGTAGGACATTTACATTGGCCAAGCTCACGACGGAGGACGTGACAGCTATAATGAAGCGGGCTTTGGAAGTCGAGGGGCCAAGCTATGGGCCAAGCGATTTGGTAGATCAGGATTTGATACATTATCTTGCTGCTTTTGGCGACGGAGATGCGAGGACGGCGTTGAATCTACTTGAATTGGCCATGGATTATTCGAAACGGCCGGATGCCACTACAGAGAGCATCAAGGCGGCTTTGACTAAGACATTAGTGTATGATCGTGCGGGTGACCAACATTATGATACCATATCTGCTTTCCATAAGTCAGTCCGTGGCTGCGATCCTCATGCAGCATTATATTACCTGGCCCGTATGTTTCAGTCTGGAGAAGATGCTCTCTATATCGCGCGAAGGATGATTGTCATTGCCAGCGAGGATGTTGGCCTGGCGGACAACAGTATGCTGACATTGGCAACATCTACATATACCGCAGCCGAGAAGATTGGCATGCCCGAGGCACGCATCAATCTGGCCCACTGTACTGTAGCACTTGCGTTAAGCAAGAAAAGCACCAGGGCATATCGAGGTTTGAACAATGCTATGGCGGCTTTGAAAGAACCTGGAATAGCAGGATTGCCAATTCCAGTACACCTGAGACAGGCTCCGACCAGATTGATGAAAGAATTGGGGTACGGTAAAGAGTATAAGTATAACCCAATGTATGTCGACGGGAAAGTCAAGCAAGAGTATCTGCCAGAGGAGTTGAGGAACAACCTGTTCCTAGAGGAGAGGGATCTGGGCACGGAAGTCGATGTAGAGCTGGAAGATCAGGGTTGACCAGTATCACCACCATCATGGACCATTTGATAGGAGACGGTCTCTAGTAGAAGACAAGAAGAGGGCGGAGTTGGCCGTCAATAAGGAGATAGGCTACCCTCAACCACCCAAAGGACCTTCTGAAAGTAAGACCGACTTCGTGGAGGAGCATTCGCCATAGCTTCTTTCTATGGGGATAAATATTCGATTCTCGTTGTTCCCTGATAGAGGTATGGGCAGAGAGGTCTGTGGCTTCAAGGAGCTCCGAAATCGAGCGCGCATTGCAGTGCGCATCGTCAGTCTAGGAGGGAACGTTGTACGATAGTCAATCAACCATTAGCTTTTACCAGTGGAGGAATTCCACCTTCTTTCGTCCTTCCTAGCCCATCCTTGGCGTAAAAGTCCATAGGGTAGACTCCTTCGTTACCCGTTTGCCACTCCTCTCTCGTACCCAGAGCGACCAGCGCTTCATAAGGCGTCAGCAGCGGCTTTGAATATGCATAGCCCCAGTCAATACTCAACCTTGGACATGCGATTTGTACCCAGCAGTCCACGTCACCCATCATGGCCAGCTTTCCTGGGAAAATTTCACTCAGGAGAAGGTTGATGAAAGGTATGCCCCGCTGGTTCAACGTGTTTTCAATCATGGTCATTGTATGTGGATTACCCTGTCGGCCAAGCGAGCCGAGGATTAGACCCCATTTCTTCGCCTTCTCCGCAGACTTGATGGCTTGACGACGAAGATCATGCATCTCCTCGTGCTCGTAGGTTTCTCTAGTCAACTTCCGTGAGTATGGGTCATAGCGATATGCAGGCAGAGTAGGGTTGTGTATCATAGCGGATTCAAGATGAAATCGACCATCACCGAGATATAATAGTAGATCCGCCTGGTCATTTGAGAGCCGAGGTGACGTACATCCTAAGATTTCACCCTTGCTGAGAGGGGTGATCTGTGGAATCAGGACCTTGAAACCAGCTCGCTCAAGAACGGGCTTAACGGTGTGGAGGGTTGCGTTAAATTGTATAGTTCCCACCATAGCGAGAGTTTTACCAGCCTGGAAGTTTCGCTCGAGAGTAGCAAGGAGATGGTTTGTATCGATGCTAATGTCAACAAAAACATAGAGTGTCTTGATCTGTGTGACATCGACCGGTATAAGACAACTGTGAGCGTAATGAACTAGAAGATCACATCCTAAAGCCCGAGCAGTATAATCGTCTATACAGCATGCACCGTAGGTCACATCACCCATGATCAGAGTGTCAGTCCCAGAGCAGAAGCGAGTGAGAATGTCGGAGATAGTGGTGGCAAAAAGAAGCAAGCCTTCTGGGAATTGAAGTGCGATTTTCTTTGAGCCTGAAATACGTATTCGGTGTATCGTCTTGTGGATTTCGAAAGAATAGTTCGGGGGAAGAAGAGATATAGCCCCATTGATATCTGGATCTTCAAGGATATCTTGGGGTACTTGATTCAAAGCTCTAGCGGTTCTCCTGGGTTGTGCAACTAGTCCCAAATATTAAATAAAGAGCGTTATGAACAGATACAAAATGACAGACCTTGTACTGCTCCGCTATCCTCAATAGTCCCATTTGGGTCGCCCCGCCGCTCCGCATTCTCCGCCGCTGCTTTCCTTCCGATGAATCGCTTTTTCGGTTGCTTGGGCTTCTCTTGCTTCTCTGCATCCACCTGCTCAATATGCACCTTTCCAAGATCAGTCTGCGCTCTGTCGCTCTCCATTTCGATAATTATTACTAGCGGGTGGCACGCATCTTGGAAAAGAGACAAGTCAATCCTTTTGTATTTCTTAACTCCGAAAGCCGGGTAAGTGGAGTGAGCATTGGGGGTCCATACGAGCTCCGCTCCGCATCAGGCAACATCAATTCTCCTGCATGCGAGTCAAATGCGATGCACAAATTCTGGGAGACGCTTACTCCTTAGACCTCGGTCAAGACTCGTTTGAGGCTTTGTAAGATCAGTGTTTCTTGCTGAGATCGTGCATCGGCTCTTGTCCGTCTAGCACGGTACCTACATCATACATGATAATGGCACAGACTCCCCTCAATACACCAACTGAAAACGGACCGTTCGAAAGCTTGAAATCAGACACTTTATTCAATTGCTATTGAGCTTGTATTGTGAGGTAACAAGACACGCCCAGTGTCCTGGCTCGACTCGTCGAACCACACCCGAATTCTCGCACAAGCCTGCCCCTCACATGAAATCAACGATCTCACATCCCTGGCACCATTACGCAGAACATAACTGTAGTAGACTTGAAGAGCCCCAATTGCAACCTCTGCAGGCAATTGAAGTGTTCGGAGAAGCTTCAGCTCTAGATGCACGCCGTCTCTCTCTGTGGAGAATGGAACAGCCGTGTGAGTCGGGCGTTGGAGCCTGAGGATTGCAACCTGGGAGACGATTATGCCTAGAAGAGATGTCGTCTGAGCGCGATTGCCAGTCCTAGTGCCTAGATCGTCAAAGTAGACAACGCACCACCATGGCTCGGCTGCTGGAATAGGAACTGCGAACGGAAGGGACGGCCAGTCTGTTAGTGTGCTGCCAATATCACGTTAGCTGGTATATGAGTGAAGCACTCCAGCACCAGTTTGGAAAAGGAGTCAATACCTGCCCTCCAATCTTTGTATCTGAGAATTCGTAGCAGGCAATGCACTGGAAGAAGGCAAAGCAGCCACCGAAGGTGAAGCAATTGAAGAAAAGGAATTTGAGGGCAAAGCGCTCTGCGGCAGCGACGTAGCCAAGCTCAAAAGGCTTAGAAAGAATGAACTTAAGCATACAATGGAGCTGTTGTGCACCCAGGCTTGGAGGAGAAATGGTCCCATTGTAGTGGCTCACCGAATCTGGGTCAGCTACTGAACAAAGCAGAATAGTGGCCAGACTGATTCTATATGTCTTTAGACGTAAATTGAGTATCAAGTATGTGGCCTTTACCATTGATCCAAGCTTCAATTAGTAGTCGCATGCGCGTAAGCCACAATGTGCTATGACAGCTAGGTCTTACCAGCGGGTGTTGCCTGCTTGATGCCGATTGAAGCGCTTCGAAGTAAAACTTCGACAGAGGCCAGTGCCTGAAGCCTAAGCAAATAGAGATCCGAATGCTGCCCAAAACGGGATACTCGATACTTGATGTTTTAAAGAAGATAGTGTCCTGAACCTTGCGGTCTCGTGACTCAAGCTTTGAAAATCAACAAGCTCGAGACTACAAAGGCAGTCCAAGAGCTCGAAAAGGATTGTAGACTTAAGGGTACTTGATCTGCAGAAGTGGGGTGAGAGAGGAGGCGATCACATTTGTATTAGATTAAGAGATGTCAAAGAGTGCTGTTGCTAAAGCGTTATGAGAGATCACAAATACGAAATAAGCAAACCACTAGATTTTCAGCTCGCCATTGCCTTTCTTCTTCTCTGATTTTTGTGTCTATGCGCAGTGGAAGAGATGACTATAGTCGACCCATACCAGGCCCCACTCAAAGCCCTCCAATAAACTCATGTAGATTTAAGCGTTTGCTTCGATATGGCGCGTCAACGAGGCTGATTCTCTAGCATGAGATATTGAGTACGACAATAGCACAATGTACATTTGAAAAGTCAAAAGCATAAGATTTGAAAGCATATTGTGCTGTTGTATTGGGAGGCTACTTAACAACAATAGGGCAGGTTTTCTCTCATGGGGCCCAGAGTGCAGAAAGGAGGGTGCGCAGCCAAAGAAAGCAGCAATTGTGAACGAGCACAGAATTATGGCCCACAGACACTGCTTTTCCTTTATGCAATTGCCAATCATTCTGGGCGGCCTCACAACCTGTCGACATCGTAGATCGAAACAAAAGTCAAGATAAAAAAAAAAAAAAGGGAGTGACTGTCCTTATCGGGCATTCATCTATGATTGCTGGAAGCTTTTACTCGAAACATCGTATGACCACTGAATGATACATCGATTTCGACTGCCCATAGAGGTCAGGGGTTTGAGCTCGAAATGGAAGATACGGGTAGTATATCCAGGAGGGTATAAATGATTTCAATACGATGGCCACTTATTCGAGATCAGACGCTCCTAAAGTCGAAAGTCCAATGGGCCGCAAAATCCTCTTGCGTGGCAGGACGCAGAAAATCAAGTCGACGAAAACGATCCAAGTCATAGATAGGACAATGCACAAGTGCAAAGCAAGTAACCTATAGTCGCCGAAAACACGCAGACTCAAACGGTCCTTGACAGCGATCTTGAGATATGCGCGTGATTACCAGAGCAATGCAATCCCTTGTCGAGGGTATATCGATGGGTCAAAGAGACACTTCGGCACTCATGACGAGAATGTAGAGAAGGTTTGGCTTGAAGAGTTGTTGGCAAAATGGTTCAACCTCAGCTGATCGCCTTACGAAGAGTAGCTTGTTAGTACATCAATCTGGACAGTGTCGCCAAACAAAAGCGGCCAAGGTAGCGAGAGCAGCTCACATTTGATTAGTAAAGATGCTCTCAGGGCAAGGTTTTTAGCAGCCATCGATAAGAAGTAACGAAGCCTCCTACTCTTGGGGAGCTCTTGTTCATGTCTCCTAGCATTTTACCGCGAGTCATGGTAAGGCATGCCCAAAATCGTAGCAATTCATGGTCAAGGGCATCTCCTTAATAGGGAAGCGCTCTGAGAGGATACGGGAACCGAGAAAGTGGGCAAGGCGATCGAAGCTAACAAGAGAGAATTCTCCTTGCGCCCAGCACTCATCAGAAGCAAGTTCCGCGATCTATTAAAGAAATATGCTTTGAATGACAACTGTCCTTTGGTTTGGCCGCAAGGATTGGAGCACGTGATAGCGGGTATCACCCGCTGCAGCTAGACGAGATTGGCTAGCGGACTGTAGGCTAAGGTACCCAGGTAGTGAATTGGCCTTCATTTCGTCACGATTCGAAGCATACTTGTAAGTAATCATGTTGTTTTCCACCACACTTTCACCACACTTGTTAGCGCTTAGCATTTCGAAATTATGAGCAGGGCCCGGGGTCTCTTACCTATGGCGATAGCCACGGTAATTGGTATTGGTACTGGAGTGGCCATCTTCCAGCCCGCATTCAAGGAAGACAAGGAGCAGAAAGAACAAGAGTCGTATGCCAAACAATTCTAGCAATTCGTGAGACGGTGTACTCACATTTTCGTAGCATGGTCGAGTTCAAAGAGCAGTATTCTCCGTCGCCTGAGGAGCAAGTCCGGAAGACCGAGGAAGCGGTAGCGAATGCCGGCGGTGCTACAACGATCCCGAAAGATACCACGAGATGGTCGGAGGTCCAGGCTGGTCAATTCAGTAAGCCAGCAAACACGTTCTCTTGGTCCGAGGTACCGCTCGACCAATACACTTCTTCAGAAACCTCCTAAAATCTCAATCCACCATGAGGTTCGCCCCTCAAAAATTAGCTACTGTTTGCCCTCCACGACTTCTATCGGGCCGCCTCAGGGCCTTACAGGAAATTGCAAATTATTGCTTCAACCTCACGTCCCTCCAAACAGCTCACTGCCTACATGTCAAATGCAGTGCGGCGGTGGAGACTCGGGCCTATGATTCGTCGTATCTGGATATCAATCACAAGGCTCGACGTACTGGCGGGTGACGCGGGGGCCAAGCCATTCCAGCGATCAGATCATGAGCGCGGTTGGAAAGGTACAATGAGCATCGAGGTGATTGACGTGTGCCCCGAACGGCGTACGGCCTTGGACCCTACAGCTCCTTGGCTGGGCTGGTGTATTGGCCCTTTCAAGGTAATTCGAAGCCGGAAGCGTCTGGCTCCAAGTGGCTCCTCTTGAATAGCCTGCTCGCTGCTGTTGATTGAATGCCCACAGGAAACCATGTCTGATCGGAAGGAGAGCTCCCCATGCTGTTAACAGCTATTGAATTTGTGACCAAGTGTGCTAGCGTCTGCATCACACCCAGGTGTATCGCTAATGGGCACATTATTAGGTAGCGTGCCATGGAAGGTATTTTTCACTCAGTAACCTGGTTCGTACATTGTCAGGGTACGTTGTCTCCTCAAACGAAAACGACATGTAGCAGTCCCCAAGGTTCTATTTTGCGTTTTAGTGAGAACTCATTGCTGCCCGCTATCACGCCGCACCGTCTCTTGCTTCCATTGTGGCTACTTCCAGTACTGTATCAAGTAGGCTACGCATGGCCTGGTATCCTTAAATGTCTGTCAGTCTGTCCGGGTACTCCTGATCACCGATGGCCTTACAAAGGCTGACCGCAAACTCAACGTCCATCGGTCTCCTTCATTGCAATTTCGGCTCTAGAAAGTAGGAATCGGGTAGTGCTGGCACCATTAGCTGCTCCGGGATCCGGTATTCTGTAAGTGGTGCTGTGCAGCATTGATATCCGATTAGTCAATCTGGTCTATTAGATGCCTTCTGTTTCGAACTTGCTTCCGAAATGATGGAGCCGGACTAGAGAGCGCTGCAGCACCTCAGTATAATATCCGCAGTCAGGCATCGATGAATCGGTCCCTCTCTTCTCTACCTTCTGAGAATTCTCGTTATTCCACCATCATGAGACCGTCCGTGGCCAACATGGAATTCGTTCAATGAATCATCTTGAGATGTAAGGCCTTCCTTGATAATCATAATGTGGGAGCACAATATGTGTTTCTCCTAAGCTGCGTCAGCCTCAGCTGCCTCACTGCAAACTCTCCTGAACATCAACGCGGTCTTCGAGACCATTGCTAAGTGGACTTTACCTTCGATCTTAGGGAGTCCTTGGTCTATGATTGGCTTTGCCGTTTAAGGAATGCCCAGTGCTCTCGTTGAATGCGAGGAGTTCAAAGCTATAGTCAGGTCAAAAAGAAGATAGTTGAAAGTTAGGTACGGAGCTAGACATCGCGATACCCCTTTTTGGAAAGTCAGGCTCCTCAAATTTACCAACACTTCACTAATATTCTCAAGGCTAACCTCGAATTCGTCAAAACCCCGTGACCACCAGACGATTCGAACCCATGACATCGCCTCCTCAGCCAAAAATAGCAAAAGAATCACAACCCAGCCTCTACTCGAGTAGAAGGTGAGCTGCTACAGAAACCTCGATGGTTTGCTTTCGAAGGATCGGTCGTATGGCGATCTCAACTTTGACCTGACTCACTCGGGTGAGCGCCTTGAAGAGATGGTCATATAGGGCGTAGGGGGGTTGTTGGTTGGCCTCATTTCATGCTTGTAGTCCTTCACAGCTAACCTTTGTCAAATTAAGCGAGATTGTGAGGGTCGGAATCGTTTCATCTGCGCCATTCTTGTCGTGGGGGAATTAGCTACTATTTGGAATATAACCAATGATTTTAGGCTGATTTGGAACTCAGAAAGGTGGACAAAAGCCTTTGTCGAAGCTTGATATGTCGATTTCCATCTCATCTTCTACCAATTCTACTCGAATTACCTACTCCATCTCTCGCCCCTGATACGATGACCTTGAAGAGCCCAAACATACCAGAGAAGCCAGCCAATCGTGACCCAAATCATATCTTCTGCTTCACAATCAGGCGACTCGGGGATTAACTACAGGGGATTCTACTCCGTGCCTATAACCACATCGATGCTGCTCATTGCGTTGTCAACTAAGCACTGTAAAGGGACCGTGAGGACCCTAAAGGTTGAAGGAAGCGAGATATTTGTGATCAATATCAGGCGTTGTCACTGCATTGCAGGAATCTACGAGCGGCGTCCAGGGGTTTTGCATCAGTCACTTGAGCTTGATCACTAGCTGGATTCAATCAATACTTAAATGCTTTCATCCATTCATAATCTCATAATCTCATCATCTCATCATCTCATCAACCATCTCTCCCAACGACTCAATGCTTCGCCGCCTTCTTCTTCCCCTCCTCCTCCCCCACCACCTCATCAAACCTCCAAAAACTCGTAAACCCCTCCACAAACGCACTCCCCATCCACGCCCACCACACCCACCCAAACATCCGAACCGTATGCTTCTCCAACCTACTCCGCTGCATATGCGCCGCCTCGGCAGAATGCAGCACGAGCATCGGATATATCACCAGCGGCTGGATCTTCCAGCAGAAACTTGCGAAGTTTGGTATGTGGGTTAGTAGGAGGAGGTTGTAGAGGAGGCTTCCTGGGAGGAAGTTTGCGCGCCGGGAGAAGAGGATGAAGGTGAGGGCTGAGGCGGCCATTATTGCTGTCATGTAACTTCGGGGTTTCTTGTATCTTTTGACTGTGATACTACTTTTCTTCAACGCAGTAACGGCTTCCTGATCCATAGCCACGACTCTGGGCCTGGCGTCCGCCCAGGATGTCATTGGGGGAGTAATGGGGATTGTGTGGGCTGTTTTTCGAGATGAGAGGATTGTGAGGGAGGAGAAAGTGAAGTCGGTGAGGTGGGCATTGCGGGCGGAGAGAGGGGAGAGATGGGCGAAGTGTTGGAGGTAGCGGATTAGAGAGTCTTGGTGGTCGGTGTTCATGTGGGTTATTATGCGGGTTTTGGCGGCGGCGTCTTTGGGAGGTTGGGATGCCATTCTGAGTGGGTGGGAGTGGATGTTGGGTTGTAGACGGGCGGAGGGGGAGATTTGAATATGAGATAGGTACTTATCTTCGAATACCAAGTACAGATTAGTAAAGAGAAGTACGGAATTTCCAGATCCAATTCTCGATATACATCATCATGCAGGACGAGATGATGTCTTCACTAGCGGCGGAGATTGCAATAAATCCGAAAGCTCTGCTGTTGTCTCATATGATGAGATTAAGACGCTCGTGCTGCCTCTCTAACAACCGACATCAGATGTACTCCACCGCAAACGACGATGCTATCAGCAAAATACTGTTTACTTTGAACAATACTGTAAATGCAGACGATTGGGAGGAGCATCCATGCTGGTGATTCATGTTAGAATGAGCACCTACAGTCACAAGTCTACACAGCCGAGACAGCGTCAATGACCCGATCACTGCATCGAGATGTGAAAAGTAAAAGAGATTAAAAGCTACATTATTATTTCTTCTTCGCATCACCATTGGAGGAGGAGAGAATTCCGATTTTCTGGGCGTCGTC
>JAABUI010001569.1_pt1 | contig 13084 bp, 13 predicted proteins | sample 5559111 | NCBI WGS metagenome assembly JAABUI01 (sample SAMN10711870, study PRJNA513365) | rock metagenome | isolation source: Antarctica rocks | place: Antarctica: Victoria Land, Buttleship Promontory
CCGTCCGGGGCCGCGACCTGGTGACCGGCCTGCTCGACCAGGCGTCGCAGTACGCCCCGACGTACCTGCTGGGGGAGTCGGCGACGACGTTGACCCGGAGCGGTGACGGTCGCTGGGAGGTCGGGACTGACCTCGGGGGTTCGGTGCGCTGCGGTGCGGTGGTCCTCACCGGCGGCATCGGTACGTTCACCCCGCGCCCGCTGCCGACGGGTGAGGAGTTCCTCGGGCGCGGCCTGGCCTACTTCGTGCCGTCGCTGGTGGACTGCCAGGACCGCGACGTGGTCATCGTCGGCGGCGGGGACAGCGCGTGCGACTGGGCCCTGGCGTTGCAGGGCATCGCCCGGACGGTCACCGTGGTGCACCGGCGCAAGGCCTTCCGGGCCCACAAGGGCACCGTGGCCGCCGTACTCGCCTGCTCCGCGACCGTGCTGGTCGACGCCGAGGTGACGGCGGTCCTGGGGGCGGACGCAGTGGACGCCGTCGAGATCGTCGTCAAGGGCGAGGACGGCCCGCGGGTGCTGCCGTGCCAGCGCCTGGTCGCGGCCCTGGGCTTCCTGGCCGACCTGGGGCCGGTGCGCGAGTGGGGCCTGGACCTGCACGACAACCGGCACGTCGTGGTCGACTCGCGGATGCGGACGAACCTGCCCGGCGTCTACGCCGCCGGAGACCTCGTGGAGTACGACGGGAAGGTGCGCCTCATCAGCGTCGGGTTCGGCGAGGTCGCCACCGCCGTCAACAACGCCGCCGTCGACCTCGATCCGCAGGCGCAGCTGTTCCCCGGCCACTCGACCGACACCCCGCCGGTCCCCGTCCCCGCCGCGTAAGGAGAATCCCCCTGTGCCGTACGTGATCGCCAGCCCGTGCATCGACGTCAACGACAAGGCGTGCGTCGAGGAGTGCCCGGTCGACTGCATCTACGAGGGCAAGCGCAAGAGCTACATCAACCCCAGGGAGTGCATCGACTGCGGCGCGTGCGAGCCCGTCTGCCCGGTCGAGGCCATTACCCAGGACCGGCGGGTGGCCGAGGACGACCAGGCGTTCGTCGCGGACAACACGTCGTTCTTCCTCGAGCTGCTGCCCGGACGGGACGCGCCGCTCGGCGCCCCGGGCGGGTCGCGCAAGGTCGGCGAGGTCGGTGTGGACACCCCGCTCGTCACTGACTGGTCCTGACCGACCGGCGCGCCCGCTGACCGGCGCCGCGCCCTATCCTGCGCGACGTGACCTCCACTCCTCCGTGAGACCGGGCCCGCGGCTGCAGCCGCCCGCGCCCTGTTCTCGTTGTCGAGCTCCTCGGAGGAACGATCCATGTCTGCCGCCGACCGCGGCTACGTCGCGCTGCTCAGGCGGCCCGGCGCGCTGCCGCTGTTCCTGTGGGTCAACCTTGCCCGGCTCGTCTACGGCGCGCTGCCTCTGGCGCTGCTGTTGCTCGTCGCCGGCCGGCGGGGCTCCTACGCCGACGCCGGCGTGACCCTTGGCGTGTTCAGCATCCCCGGCTTCCTCGGCCCGGCGCGAGCCCGGTTGGTCGACCGGCTGGGTGCACGCCGCGTCCTCCTCGCCATGGCTCTCGGATTCTTCCTGGCGGTCGCCGGACTGGACCTGCTGGCAGGTGGACCGCTGGTCGTGGTGCTCGGTCTCGCGCTGCTGGCCGGTTGCACACCGCCGCCGGTCGGTCCCCTGATGCGGGCAGCCTGGCGGGAGCTGTCCGGCGGTGACCCGGACGTCTTGCGCCGCGCCTACTCCCTCGACTCGGTCGGCGAGGACGTGCTCTTCGTCCTCGGACCCCTTGTCGCTGCGGCCGCCGCCTCCACGTCAGGACCGTCGACGCTCGTCCCGGCGCTCGCCGCTGTCCTCGTCGTGGCAGCGCTGGGCACCGGTTCCTGCCGACCCGGTCGGATGCCCCCGAGCGCTCCGGCACCTGCTGCGCCGGCACTCCTGCGCGACCCGCGCTTCCTGGTCGGGCTGTCGCCGGTCGCCGGTCTCGGCCTGCTCCTGGGCGGCGTCGAGATCGCCTCAGTGGCAGCAGCCCTCGCCGTGGCGGGTACCTCGTTGGCCGGCGTACCGGCTGCCGCCGTGTCCATGGGCAGTGTGGTCGGCGGCCTGCTGTACGGCAGTCGCGGGCTCCCCGGCAGCCCGAGGGCGCAAGCCCGCTGGCTGGTCTGCATGGCGTCGGCGCTGGTCGCACTGACAGCGCTCGGCAGCTCGGTCTTCGCGCTGTTGGTCGGCGGCCTGGCCCTGGCCGGACTGTGCATCGCGCCGGCCCTGGTCTGCTCCTACCTGGTGGCTGACACCGCCGCGTCGGTCGGTAGCACCGAGGCAACCGCCTGGGTCAACGCGGCGTTCAACGTCAGCGTCGGCCTGGGTACGGCGGTGGCCGGCGGCCTCGTCGACGCGACGTCGCCCGAGGGGGGGATGCTGGTCGTGGCTGCTGCGGCGGTGGGGATGGTCCTGCTCCCGCGGCTGGTCCGTCGCGCGGCAGCCGTCTGAGCTGCCTCAGCTCGGCAGGAAGGCGAGACCGACAACTCCGAGCAGGTACAGGACGAGCACGGCGATGCTGTCCAGGCCCAGCCGCGCGTGCTCCTTGGCGGGCCGGAACAGCAGGCCGCCCATGTAGACCACCGTGAGCAGGGCGGCGAGCGCCGTCAGGTAGAGGTCGCTGTGGTGCGCGTTGGGCAGGATGGCCCGGCCGCCCACCACGGTCGCCAGCAGGAACAGCACCGGCAGGAAGGCGTTGCCGCCGAAGATGTCGCCGAACGCGAGTTGGTAGTCGCCCTGCCGGGTCGCCGTGAGGCCGGTCGACAGCTCCGGAGCGAGGTCGCGGCCGCCAGGACCGTCGCACCGAACAGGACGCCGGACAGTCCGACGGAGTTGGCGGCCTGGCTGCCGCTCTCCTCGAGCAGCGCACCGGCGACCAGCGTCACGACGGCAGCGGCGCCGAAGACGGCGAGCGCCTTCGCGGTGCTCACGCCCTTCTGGGACATCTCGGCCGCCCGCTTCTTCGCGGAGTGGCCGCGCGGCTCGGGCTGCGCATCCGGCGCGTTGCCGTCGTCCTTCCACGGCAGCTGCTTACCGGCCCGCTGGGTCAGGACGAGCCCGGCGACCCAGATCAGCGCGATCGCGACGACATCGGGGCTCAGCCGGAAGGCGACGTCGCCCTTGGGGAGCTGAGCGCCCATCACGACGGCGACCAGCACGGCCACCACGACTGCTCCTTCGAGCACCAGCGACAGGCTCGCCGCCTGGTAGGTCAGCGGTGGCCGTACCCGCACCCCGAAGGCATCCAGGGCCACGAGGACGACTGTCTGGATGGCGATGCCGCCGAGGATGTTGCTGACGGCAACGTCGACCTGTCCGTTGAGCGAGGCTGCGACGGTGATGGCGATCTCGGGCAGGTTGGTGGCTACGGCGAGCAGGATCAAGCCGCCCAGTGCCGCTCCGAGGTGCAGGCGGTCGGACAGCACGTCGGTGTAGTTCGACAACGCGATGCCAGCGACCCAGATGGCGAGCGCGCAGGCGAGGAAGACCAGCAGGGAGACCGGGAGTGGCAGGTGTGGCAGCAGCACGGTGGCGCCCCTCGTCGTCGCGTGTCCGGTGTCCGGGCCATCCTTGCGTGGCCCCTGCTGCGTACGGGCGGCTCGCCCCGTGGTCGTCCGTTGTCTCGTGCCATGCTCAGCCGCCTTGGACCGTGCCCGCACGTGCTGCCTGGGTGCGCCGCCCAGCCGCATCGGCACCCAGATGAGGAGCACCGGATGACGTACCCATCGGGGCAGCAGTTCGAGCTGCGGCACGGGGCCCAGCAGGCCGTGGTCACCGAGGTGGGCGGCGGCCTGCGCAGCTACGAGATCGGTTCCGTGGCCGTCCTCGACGGTTTCGAGCAGGACCGCATGTGCGACGGGGCGCGCGGGCAGACACTGCTGCCGTGGCCGAACCGGCTCGCGGACGGCCGCTACACCTGGGCGGGTGAGGACCAGCAGCTGCCGCTCACCGAGCCGGAGCGGCACAACGCCATCCACGGGTTGACCCGGTGGGCGAACTGGGCGCTGGTGGAGCGCACCCCGAGCATGGTGCACCTCCGACATGTGCTGCACGCGCAGACGGGCTGGCCCTTCGTGCTGCGCTGCGACCTGCGCTACACCCTCGGCGAGAGCGGACTCATCGTGGAGACGACGGCGACGAACCTGGGCTCGGCGCCGTGTCCTTTCGCGGCCGGCGCCCATCCCTACCTGTCAGCGGGAAGCGGCCTCGTCGACGACTGCGAACTCCTGGTGCCCGGCGACACCTGGCTCCCGACGGACGACCGTGGGCTGCCGCTGCGCCCGAAGGCCGCCGAGGGCAGCACTCATGACTTCCGGAGCCCCCGCCTCATCGGTGACCTGAAGCTCGACGAGTCCTACACGGGCCTGGAACGAGACGGCGAGGGTCGCGCGGTCGTGCGGTTGAGGCGTCCGGACGGTACGGGGGTGCAGCTGTGGGCCGGTGCTGGGTACAACTACCTGGAGATCTTCACCGGGGACACCCTGGCTCCGGCGCAACGACGGCGCGGTCTGGGGGTCGAGCCCATGACCGCGCCGCCGAACGCCTTCCAGAGCGGGCAGGACCTGCTGACGCTGCAGCCGCAGCACAGCGTGACGCTCACCTGGGGAGCCGGACCGTCCTGGTCCTGAGGGCGTCGTGACGCCAGCGATGCTTGTGGTTCAGGTCACGTTGGGGCAGGCTGACGCAGTCCGGGCATGACCCGTCCCGGAAGCGTGGACCTGAGTCAGGAAGGCCGCACGTTGAGCGTCTCAGATGCCACGACAGACCGCGAGCGGGGGCTGCTGGGCTCGGTCCAGCGGGCCCTGCGGGTGCTCGATGTCGTGTCCTGCGCCGAGGAAGGGGTGACGGCCAAAGCGGTCGCCCGCCGTGCCGGCCTCAAGCTGTCGACGACCTACCACCTGATCAACACGTTGGTGAACGAGGGCTACCTCGTCCGGCTGGACGACAAGCACGGCTTCGGGATCGGTTACAAGATCCCCAAGCTCTACCAGCAGCTGCGCATCAAGCTGGATGTGGCGCCTGGCATCGCCTCTGCGGTGGCCCTGGTGCACGAGCGCGCCGAAGCCGCCGCGTACTTCGCCAGCTTCCGCGACACCGACATCGTGCTGGTGCACGTGGTCGACTCCCCGAGCTGTCCGCGGATCGACATGCTCGACGTGGGGTTCGCCGAGTCGGCCCACGCCACGGCCTTCGGCAAGGTCATGCTCTCGACGCTGTCGCCAGGTGCCCGCCGGTCCTATCTGGCCGTGCACGGCATGCAGCAGTTGACCCCCATGACGGTCACGGATCGGTGGGAGCTCGAGGCGGCAGCTGGACATCGCCCGCGTGCGCGGCGTGGTCGCTGAGGTCGAGGAGCTGCAGCTGAAGTTCGCCTGCCTTGCTGCACCGGTCAGCGACCCGACGGGCCGGGTGGTCGGCACGGTCGCGGTATCGGTACCGGCGGCGCAGTTCGAGGAGCGGCAGCTCCGCCTCGAGCGCATCGTGCGCCAAGGGGCAGCTCAGGCGACCCGGCTGATCGCCGAGGCCACGCAGCTCGAGGACGTGGGCTGCGGCGCAGCGGTGCCGCGCCAGCCGTCGCAGTAGGCCACCCGCGCAGTCGCCGGGGGCGCCCTCGCCGGAGCGTCGGGTCCGCCCCGATCAGCCGGCGGTCGCGCCCTCACTGCTGTGGCCGGCAGCAGAGCGAAGGGCCTCCCGCAGCGTCTGCAGGTGCACGATGGCGCGGCGTACCAGGTCGTCCTCGAGCTCGTCGATCACCGCGTCCAGGCTCGCCACCCACGCGTCGAGCTGCCCGCTGTCCCACGACCCCACCGGCATACCGCCACTCTTCCTGATTCGCGAACGGGCAAGGGCGTCAGCGTGCCTCGCCCCGAACCCTCCCGCTGGCGCCGCATTCCGCCTGGCGAGAAATACCCGCTGCGACCGAGTTTCCCGCTCTGCGGAAAGGGATGGCTTGTGGGGAGGGGGCCCGGGAGCCAACGTAGTCCGCACACCGGGTGCCGCTCGTCGCCTTGACGGCGCGGTGGGTCCTGAACGACGCATCAGCGAGAGCTCGGAGGAGCAGGGTGAGCCGACAAAGCCTGACAAGGGCGCATGAGAAGATCAAGGAATTGTCCTGGGAGCCGACGTATGTCACTCCCAACCAGAAGTACGCCACCGACTACACGTTCGAGAAGGCGCCGAAGAAGGATCCGCTGAAGCAGATCCTGCGCTCCTACTTCCCGATGGAGGAGGAAAAGGACAACCGCGTCTTCGGCGCGATGGACGGCGCGATCCGCGGCAACATGTTCCGCCAGGTCGAGCAGCGCTGGATGGAGTGGCAGAAGCTCTTCCTGTCCATCATCCCGTTCCCGGAGATCTCGGCGGCGCGGGCGATGCCCCTGGCCATCGGGGCGGTCCCGAACCCCGAGGTCCACAACGGGCTGGCCGTGCAGATGATCGACGAGGTCCGTCACTCGACGATCCAGATGAACCTCAAGCGGCTGTACATGAACCACTACATCGACCCCGCCGGGTTCGACATCAGCGAGAAGGCCTTCGCCAACTGCTACGCCGGCACCATTGGGCGTCAGTTCGGTGAGGGCTTCATCACCGGCGACGCCATCACCGCGGCGAACGTCTACCTCACGATCGTGGCCGAGACGGCCTTCACGAACACGCTGTTCGTGGCCATGCCGTCCGAGGCCGCCGCCAACGGCGACTACCTGCTGCCGACGGTGTTCCACTCGGTCCAGTCCGACGAGTCCCGACACATCAGCAACGGGTACTCGATCCTGCTCATGGCCCTGGCCGACGAGCGCAACCGGCCGCTGCTCGAGCGCGACCTGCGCTACGCCTGGTGGAACAACCACTGCGTGGTGGACGCCGCCATCGGCACGTTCATCGAGTACGGCACCAAGGATCGCCGCAAGGACCGTGAGAGCTACGCGGAGATGTGGCGTCGCTGGATCTACGACGACTACTACCGCAGCTACCTGATCCCGCTGGAGAAGTACGGCCTGGTGATCCCGCACGACCTCGTCGAGGAGGCGTGGAACCGGATCTGGAACAAGGGCTACGTCCACGAGACGGCGCAGTTCTTCGCCACCGGCTGGTTCGCCAACTACTGGCGGATCGACGGCATGACCGACGACGACTTCGAGTGGTTCGAGTACAAGTACCCGGGTTGGTACAACAAGTACGGCAAGTGGTGGGAGAACTACAACCGGCTGAAGTACCCCAACAGCCACAAGCCCATCGCCTTCGAGGACGTCGACTACCAGTACCCCCACCGGTGCTGGACCTGCATGGTGCCCTGCCTCATCCGTGAGGACGTCGTCATGGAGGAGGTGGACGGTCAAGCCCGGACGTACTGCTCCGAGACCTGCGCCTGGACCGACATCACGGCGTTCCGTCCGGAGTACGAGGGTCGCCCGACGCCGGCCATGGGCCGCTTGACCGGCAAGCGCGAGTGGGAGACCGCCTACGACGGGATGGACCTCAAGGACATCATGTCCGACCTGGGCTACGTGCGGGACGACGGCAAGACGCTCGTCCCGCAGCCGCACCTGGACCTCGACCAGCCGAAGAAGCTCTGGACGCTGGATGACGTGAAGGGCATCAGCCTTGGCAGCCCGAACGTGGCGCTGAACAAGATGTCGCCCGAGGAGCGGGTCGCGCACATCGACGAGTACCGGCGCGGTGGCCCGGCCGGCCGCCCCGCCAAGGCCGTGAAGGTCTAGCGAGACACCGTCGTCCCTGGTCGCCGCTGCGAGCGGCGGCCAGGGACGTGTACGGCTCCAGGACGTCGTCATCCAGGTGCGAGGAGAGGCGGGGCAGGTGAGCAAGACCCACAAGGTGCAGTTCGACCCCGTAGGCCTGGAGATCGAGGTCGAGGAGGACGAGACGGTCCTGGACGGAGCGTTCCGGCAGGGCGTCATGCTCATGCACGGGTGCAAGGAAGGTCAGTGCTCGGCGTGCAAGTCGTTCCTCATCGAGGGCGACATCGATATGGAGAAGTACTCGACTTTCGCGCTGGCGGACTACGAGTCCGAGGAGGGCTACGTCCTGCTGTGCCGGACGCACGCCTACAGCGACCTGCAGATCGAGCTCATCAACTACGACGAGGAGATGCTGAAGTCCGGCATCCCGATCCAGTCGCTGAAGACCACCGTGCTGACCAACGAGCCGCTCACCCACGACATCCGTCGGCTGGTGCTGAGCCTGGTCGAGCCACGCGAGATGGCCTTCCTGCCCGGCCAGTACGTCGACATCACGATCCCCGGGGCCTCGACGCACCGATCCTTTTCGATGGCGAACACGACCAGCACCGACGACCGGCTCGAGTTCTTCATCAAGTGCTACCCCGGTGGCCACTTCTCCGGTCTGCTCGCCGAGGGCATGAAAGCCGGCGAGGAGTTGGACGTGAAGGGCCCGTACGGCACCTTCGTCCTGCGCGAGTCGACCTCCCGGCTGGTGTTCGTCGGTGGGGGCGCCGGGATGGCGCCGATCATCAGCCTGCTCACCGCCATGGCCGAGCAGGGCGTGGACCGTCCTGCGACGTACTACTACGGCGCCCGGACCGAGTCCGACCTGTTCCACCTCGACGAGCTGGCGGAGCTGGGCAAGCGCCTGCCTGGACTGACGTTCGTGCCGGCGCTGTCCGACGAGCCCGCGGACAGCGGCTGGTCCGGCGAGACCGGCTTCGTCACCGACGTCCTCGGCGCCCACGAGGGCGACCTCGCCGACGCGGACCTCTACCTCTGCGGCCCCCCACCCATGATCGACGCCGCGATCAGCGTGCTGGTCGCCAAGGGGGCCGATGAGAAGCGGATCTTCTTCGACAAGTTCACGACGACCGCGGGCGCGGACGAGTAGCAGCCGGACGGCCAGGCAAGTCAGCACGCAGCAGTGGCCGTAGCGCGACCGTCGCGCGAGGCGTCAGGAGGGACACACAGTGGCAACCAGGACCAAGGCGCCGACCGTGCGCAGCGTTCCGAAGACCGTCTTCACCGACTCCGAGGCAGGTGCGCTGGAGTTCCCCAGCTCCACCAGCCGGAGTTACAACTACTTCACCCCGGTGAAGATGCGGGCATCCACCTATGAGGACGTCACCTTCGACGTGCAGGTGGACCCTGAGCGCCACCTGACGCAGGGCTGGCTGTACGGCTTCGCCGACGGCCCTGGGGGATATCCCAAGGACTGGACGGCCCTCAAGTCCTCGGACTGGCACGAGTTCCGCGACCCCAACGAGGAGTGGGAGCAGACGATCTTCCGCAACAACGCCAACGTCGAGCGGCAGATCGCAGCGAACCTCGAGCACGCCAAGAAGGCCGGCGCGTACGCGCTGTGGAACGCCTCGTGGACCAAGGTCGTCGCGCAGCACGTCGGCGCGTGGATGCACATCGAGCAGGGCCTCGGGATGCACCTGTTCGTGCCGGCGCAGCGCAACGCGCCGACGAACATGCTCAACAACGCCGTCTGCGTGAACTCCATCCACCGCCTGCGCTTCGCCCAGGACCTGGTGCTGTACAACCTGGAGATCGATGACCAGCTGGAGTCCTTCGACGGCTCCGCGCACATCGAGGTCTGGAAGAGCGACCCGGTGTGGCAGGGGATCCGGGCGACGGTCGAGGGACTGACCGGGATCGAGGACTGGGCGAAGGCGGTGCTGCTCACCAACCTGGTGTTCGAGCCGCTCGTCGGCGAGACGTTCCGCAGCGGCTTCGTACAGCAGCTCGCGGCGCTCAACGGCGACTACGTCACCCCGACGATCATCGGCGCGGGGGAGAACGACTACGTGCGCGACCTGCGCTACACCAAGGCGATGGTCGCGATGCTGGTCGGCGACGCCGAGTACGGCGCGGCCAACATCGCGACGATCAACGGATGGTTGGACGAGTTCGTGCCGGAGGTGCTGGCGGCGGTCCGGCTGCTGCAGCCGATCTGGTCGCAGCCCACCGAGCGGGTCGTCACTTTCGACACGTCGTTGGGCAATGCGGTCGAGCGCACTCACGCGCTGCTGACCGAGCTCGGACTCGAGACCAAGGAGCTGCAGGCATGACCACCACCGACACCCCGGCGTTCGGCGCGGCCGACCGGAGCCGCTCGAACGAGTGCGGCGTCACCCTCATGAACAACCAGACCGGCCAGGTCGTCGCCGAGGTGATGTCGCAGAAGGAAGGCGTACGGATCCGGATCCTGCCGGCGATGATCCGTGTCGACGGGAAGAACAAGATCGATTTCGACTACGACGAGCTGTCCGAGGCGACGGGCATCGAGTTCGACGAGTCGGCCTTCGAGGAGGTCATGTCGACGCACTACGGCCGGATGGTCCACCTGGACGACCGTGTGCTGCTGTTCGCGAACCCAGAGGACGCGGCCGAGTACATCGGCTTCGACCTCGTCGAGGTGAGCTGAGCACCTGACCCGTCTGGGGCGGTCCGGCCGTAGCACCACGGACCGGACCGTCCCAGGCGTTCCGCAGCAGGTGCTGGCTCGGAGACGAACAAGGAGAAACTCGCATGGCGAAGGTGTTCCGACTGGGGCCGGCAGCACGCCGGCACCTGGAGACCGGTGTGGACGTGCTGGCCAGTGCGGTCAAGGTGACGCTCGGCCCCAAGGGCCGCAACGTCGTGCTGGAGAAGCTGACGGGGCCGCCGACCATCACTAACGACGGCGTGACCATCGCCCGCGAGATCCACCTGTCCGACCCGTTCGACAACATGGGCGCCCAGCTGGTCAAGGAGGTGGCGACCAAGACCAACGAGGTCGCCGGCGACGGCACGACGACGGCGACGGTCCTGGCCCAGGAGATGGTGTCGCGGGGCATGCGCGCGGTCGAGGCCGGGGCCAACCCGGTGCAGCTCAAGCGCGGCATCGAGCAGGCCGTCGAGCTGGTCGGTGCCGAGATCCGCCGGCAGGCCGAGGCCATCACCACCAAGCAGCAGCTCGCGCACGTCGCGGGTATCTCGGCCAACAACGACGCAGCCATCGGCGATGTCATCGCCGAGGCCATGCACCGGGTCGGCCGCGAGGGGATCGTCACGGTCGAGGAGTCCCCGACGGTCGACCTCGAGCTCGACTTCGTCGAGGGGCTGCAGTTCGACCGCGGGTTCATCTCGCCGTACATGGTCACCGACCAGGGCCGGATGGAGGCGGTCTACGAGGACGTCTACATCCTGCTGACACCACACAAGATCACGCAGGTCCAGTCGCTGATGCCGCTGCTGGAGAAGGTGATGAAGGCGCGCCGGCCGCTCCTGATCATCGCCGAGAACGTTGACGGCGGCGCACTGGGGATGCTGGTCACCAACACGGTGCACGGGACCTTCTCCTCCGTGGCCGTGACTGCTCCCGGTTTCGGCCACCGCAGGCTTGCCGAGCTCGAGGACATCGCGACCCTCACGGCAGGCCGGGTCGTCACAGCCGATGCCGGACTCACCCTTGAGGAGATGCCTCTGGAGGCGCTCGGCCGGGCCCACCGGGTCACGGTGACCGAGAGCAGCACGACGATCATCGATGGAGCCGGCACGCCCGAGGAGATCAGCAAGAGGATCGCCCAGCTCAAGACCGAGTACGAGCGGTCCGAGCTGGACCGGGACAAGGACCGCATCCAGGACCGTCTCGCCAAGCTCTCCGGCGGCGTCGCCGTCATCCGGGTCGGCGCGGCGACCACCGTCGAGCTGACCGAGAAGCAGCACCGGGTCGACGACGCGCTCTCGGCGACACGCGCCGCGGTGGAGGAGGGCATCGTGCCTGGTGGCGGGACGGCCCTGGTCCACGCGGCGCACGTTCTGGAGGGGCTGGACAAGACCGGTGACATCGCGATCGGCTTCGCCATCGTGCGGGATTCTCTGGCCGAACCGCTGCGCTGCATCGCCTGGAACGCCGGGTTCGACGGTGACGAGGTCGTGGCGAAGGTGCGGGCCGCCGAGGTCGGCTGGGGGCTCAACGCCCTGACCGGGGAGTACGGGCAGCTGCTCGAGGAGGGCGTCATCGACCCCGCCAAGGTCACGCGCTCAGCGCTGCGCAGCGCCGCCTCCATCGCGGCCCTGGTGCTGACGACCGAAGTGCTGGTCGCCGAGGAGGTCGTGGGACAGGCCGGCGCCATCATCGCGCCCGGCTTCGGCGATCTGGCCGAGGGCATGGTGCGGCCCTCCGGCATCCCGGTGGCGTGAGGCCCGCACCGAGGGCTGCGGCAGCCGCAGCAGTCCCGTTCATCGACGCACGGGGGCACCAGCCCGTCACGAGCCAGTCGGGGAGTACGCCATGAGCGAGGGCACGAACGCCACGGATGCGCAGGGGTCCGACCAGCCGCCCGCCCCCGAGTGGCTGTCGTCGGAGGACCCGCAGGTGGTGTGGCAGGGCGCCATGGGGGCGCTGGACGAGGCACTCCAGGGGCTTCACGCCGGGGGCGAGGCGGCTGCGGCGTCCTACGTCGTGCCGCGGGCAGCCGCGGCCTCGGCCGGCTTCGCGTTCCTGGACCGCGAGGGGTTTGCGGCCGTGGGGCGGGTGATCCTCGCACCGCTCGCTGAGGTCACCTACGCCCTGCTCCGAGCCGTCGCGGAAGGCACCGCACAGGACATCGAGGCCGCGACGCTGGGCGTCTGCTGCGCCCTGGACGTCGATCTGGCCGACCTGGCGACCTGAGTCGGCCACGGGCCTCGTGCCGGTTCAGTCGGCGTCGCCTCGGGCTGCCAGGTCCAGCCCACTTTTCAGGATCGCGGAAACGGGGTGGTTGCCCGGGTCGGACGGCACCCGTTGGATCAGACCATGGGCCGCTGGGGTCCCTGGACAGTGCTTGGCAGACCGGGAGTTCCTATGAAGAACGGCAAGTTCGTAATGGACGCGCACACCGGGTTCTGGGACGCGAGCGCGGAGAACTGCAAGAACAAGTACGGCGAGGTCTTCATCGAGTCCTTCTACGCGTTCCAGACCGGCTTCAACCCGACCGCCGAGCCCAAGTGGACGATGGACTACGAGAAGACCTTCCGGAAGGTCGACCCGGACTGGTACCTCGAGACGATGTTCGTGCAGGGCGACGCCGACATGTCGATCCTGTCCACCCAGGTGC
>JAABUI010001570.1_pt1 | contig 13083 bp, 12 predicted proteins | sample 5559111 | NCBI WGS metagenome assembly JAABUI01 (sample SAMN10711870, study PRJNA513365) | rock metagenome | isolation source: Antarctica rocks | place: Antarctica: Victoria Land, Buttleship Promontory
CCCGCTGCTCAAGGTCATGAACCTGGTCGCGCTGCTCATCGCGCCCACGGTCGTGAAGTACGGCATCGGCGTGGACGCCAACAAGGGGATCCGGGCGATCGTGGCCGTCATCGCCATCGCCGGCATCATCGCCGCCGTGACGGTCAGCAACCGGCGCACCGTGGCCGGCGAGGCAGCCAGCAGCTTGGGAGCCGGCCAGGACGCAACCGGTCCTGACGCCCTCGCGGGTGGGTCGACTGAATCTAAGTGACGGGCGAGACAACTCTCCAGGGTGGTAGGAACTGACCGGTGCGGAGGCGGCGTAACCAGGGTGGAGCCGCAGTGACGGGTAGGCCGGCGGCAGCGGTGGGGTCAGCGCGGATGTGCGGCGTTAGCCGGATGCTGTTGACCAGGAGTTGGCCGTCGCCGGCGACCCGGGTGCCCTTGCTGCGGACGGCGTGGTGAGGCGCCGCGGGCAGGTGCGGCTCATGGGGGTGGGGGTCGTGACGTTGTCCGTCGCCCTGTTCACCGCAGCTACAACCAGCAGTTGATTCCGGACCAGCCGCGACCATGGGGCTGTCGGACTTGCCCACCACGATCTGGGCCAGCAAACCCCAGCAGAACTCACCGAGTCCAACGCTGACGGACAGCAGACCTGGCCACGACCCCACCCATACCCGCCGGGCAGCTGCACACCGCGGCGCCGAGGCGAAGCCCCGGCCCGGTCGCTACCGCGACTTGCCGTGACGACAGGGCGGCACGCGTGCACCGCAGGCCCCGGCCAGACCGGCCAGCTCAGCCGTTCCGGCTCGTCGGGTCGGCGTACGCAGCCACCTGCCTGCCTCGTCGCCGCCGGCGCCGTTCGGCCAAGGCCACCGTCTCGGCAGCATCGCGAGTGGCGGCAGTTGGGTCAGCCAGATGGACTGTGCCCTGCGCGTCGCCCCCCACCGGCTTGGCGATCCAGTGTCGGACGGTCTGCGCCTGCGGGTGGACCGGTGCCCGGTGGCAGAGTCCCAACACCGCCCAGCTCGCTCCTGAGGTGATGCACAGCGCGCGGAGGCCGTGTCTGTCAGGACAGCGGGGCCGGCTCACGGCTCCTTGCAGTCGTAGGCGCCCGCGCCCAACGCCGTGCTGCCAGACCTGATGGTCGTTCCGCGGTGCGGACCGCCCGTCGCGCGGCAGCCAAGGCAAGAAAATCCGCTACGTCGGTCCGGGGTTGGTTGGTGACCGGTCCAGTGTTGCTCGAGAGGATCAACACACGAGCCTGACAGCGCGCCGGGCGTAGGTGCACACTCAACGGGTGCCGGCCGCGACGACCCCGGGTCTGTGGGGCTTGCACCGGCAGCAAGCGGTGTGGAACGCGCTCGCTGGACAGCTGATGCGGGAGTCAGGGCGGCTGGTGGTTGGTGTCAACGGCGGCAGCGCTGGGCGCCCTGTACGTCAGCAGTCCCAGCCCGGTGCTGGCCCTGATGCTCCTTGTTGCGCTGGTGCCTGGCAGTTTGTTGCCGGGCGCTCCCGCTAGCCCGCCTGGGCGAGGTCGACCTGGCGCGCAGCGCCGACGAGCTGGTGGTGATTGTCGCGGCACACCGCCGCCTGCTGGTGCTGCCAGCGCGCTGCGGCGCTGCGCGGCGGCCGGGGCGCGGCTGCGCGACGGGCGCCTGGTCATGCGCTTCGTCCCTGATCCTGCTCTGTGGCGCCAGCTGTGAGTGAGCTGCTGGGGTCGGCTGCCCAGGAGACTGTCCGGCTGCTGTCAGCCGTCGAGGGCTGGGCGCGGACCAGATTCGATAGCGAGCACCTAGGGACGGGCACCGCTGAGTGCACGGTGTGCCAGGGCCTCGCCGCTGCGCGGCAGGTCGGACCGGAGACGGTCACCCACCTGCTCGATGCCGCGGCCTCGTTTGTGGCTGCCTTGCGGACGGTGGTCGCACCGGTCGCCGAGCCGGACCTGCCCCGGCGTGCAGGCGGAGTGGAGCACATCGACGTGGGTGAGGGCTGATAGCGCGTAGCGCCTCCGTGCGTTCGGCCGGGCGTGACAAGCGCAGCGTTGCTGTTGGCAGTCCTGCGCTCGTTGCCCACCGGCTGCCTCACCGCGTCCGGGTCCGGTGCGAGCGGCTCGTTGAGCAGGTCGGTCGGTTCGACGAGGAGGACGCTTACATCGACGTCGGCGGTCGACATGGACCGCTCTTACTGACCACGCTGCCGGGCGAGCAGATGGCCGCCGACGAGCAGCGCCACCGGCCAGTCGACGATGCCGAACGCCGCCGTCCCGGTGACGGCCGCGATGAACGGCAGGTTGGCCCGGTCGCTGCTGGTACTCCAAGGAGTTGCCTCGGCAGGACCGACACCTGACGCGCTGTGGCTAGCAGTGCCTTGACCCGGATGGTGCCGGCACTCAGCGCCCGTATGACGTGTCTCCCCTTCGCTGACCGCAGCCTCCGGGGGGCCTGCCCGGGACCCGTCGGCGGCCCCCGCGGGCGATCCCCATGTCGAAAGTTTTGCGGGCCCAGGTCCGGGGCCGTGTGGGCGTCGCGAAGCCGCCACTACCCCCGTTGGGACGAGGCTGGCCTAGCCGTGTTCAATCGCGAGCTCGTCCGGGACGAGGCTAGGTGTATCAGCGGGAGGGAGACGAGGTGAGTCACGGTGTGCGCACTGCGCCTGACGCGGCACGACCGCGAGGCCCTGTGCTGAAGGGCCTGCTCCCGGTGCGCCGCCAGGCGCTGCCGGCGGACCTGCTGGCCGGGGTGACGCTCGCGGCGCTCGGGGTTCCCGAGGTGCTGGGCTACGCGAAGCTGGCCGGCATGCCGGTCGTCACCGGCCTCTACACGCTCGTCGCGCCGATGATCGTCTTCGCGGTGTTGGGCTCGTCGCGGCACCTGGTCGTCGGTGCGGACTCGGCGACTGCGGTCATCATGGCCACCGGGGTCACGGCGCTGGCGGCGGCTGGTTCCCCGCAGTACGTCGCACTGGCCGGGCTGGTCGCCCTGCTCGCCGGCCTGATCCTGCTGCTCGCCCGTCTGTTGCGCCTGGGTTTCCTGTCAAACTTCCTGTCCCGCACTGTCTTGATCGGGTTCCTGACCGGCGTCGGCATCCAGATCGCGGTCGGCCAGCTCGCGGAGATGCTCGGTGTGTCCGCCCATGGCAGCGGCACCGTAGGTAAAGCTGTGGCGACCGCCGGAGCCGCCGGCCGCGCTTCCCTGGCTACGGTCCTGGTGTCCCTGGCGGTGCTCGTCGTCGTCGTCGGCATGCGGCGCCTCACCCGGCGCGTTCCCGGTGCCCTGATCGCCGTCGTCGCTGCGATCGTGGTCAGTCGGCTGGCGCACCTCGACCGGTTCGGTGTTGCGCTTCTGGGCCCGGTGCCAAGTGGGCTGCCGCACCCCCAGCTGCCCTCGCTGTCGCTGTCGGCGGCGATCGCCCTGCTCGGGAGTGTGGTGTCGATCGTGGTGGTCGTTCTGGCCCAAAGCTCCGTTACGTCGCGCGCCTACGCGGAGCGCTACAACGAGGCGCTCAGCGAAGACGATGACCTGGTAGGGCTGGCCGGCGCCAACCTGGCGGCTGCCTTGACCGGCACCTTTGTCGTGAACGGCAGCCCCACCAAGACGCAGATGGTCAACAGCGCCGGTGGTCGCAGTCAGTTGGCGCAGCTCACGACGGCGGGGGTCGTGGTGGTGATCCTGCTGCTTCTCACAGGGGAGTTGGCGTACCTGCCGCTCGCCGTGCTCGCCAGCGTCGTCTTCCTTATCGGCGTTGAGCTTGTGGATGTTCGCGCGATGGCCCGGCTGTACCGGGAACGACGCGAAGAGTTCCTCGTCGCGCTGCTCACAACGGTAGCCGTCGTGGTGCTAGGAGTAGAGCAGGGGATCATCCTGGCGATCGTGCTTTCGCTCGTCGTCCACCTGCGACATAGCTACGCGGCGCGCAACACCATCCTGGTGCCGTTGGCCTTGGGCGGGAGGCGCAGCGACCCGGTGCGTCCCGGTGTGCGGAGCAAGGGCAGTGTCGTGGTCTACCGTTTCGGCGCCAGCCTCTACTACGCCAACGTCCACAGCCTGCTCGACGACGTAGCTGCCCTGCTCAACGACGGTGCAGCCTTGACGGTGTTCTGTCTGGACTTCGCCGCCATCCAGGACATCGACGTCACCGCCGCGGCCGCTCTTGGTCGCGTGCTCACTGAGCTCGCTGACCGCGACGTCAGGTTCTACGCCTCCCAGATGCCCCTTGAAGTCGTAACGGGACTCGACCGCTACGGCCTGCTCGCTACGATCGGACAGTCGCACCTGCTCGACAGCCCCTCGCAAGCGCTGGCCACCCCAACCAGGTCCAGCTGACGTCGGCACCGACCATCGGCCTGGCCCAGACCACCGCGGAGGAACTCATGAGCACGACGACACAGTCCACCAACTCCGACACCGCACAACGCAAAGTCGCCCAGCAAGGGGCTGACATCCTCGCCACCCCCCTCGCCGTCGCGAAGTGCCTACTACCCACCAGCCCGCTTCCGCTGGCGTTGGGCACCGGCGCGCTGCTGGTAGGTGGAGTAGTCGACCTGCCGCTCGCTGTAGCCATCGGACTTGGCTACCTGGCACTGCGCAACTGGCGCGCGCCCCGGTAACACAGTGAGCCGAGCCTTCCGCCGGTCGGGGTGGGCGTCAGCGACAGGCTTGACAGCAACTTCCGCGCAGCTCGAGCAACCCCTCCCCACCGCGAAAATGACCCGCCGATGATTGAGATCATGTCGCAATTTGCTCAGTGGGCCGTACCCGCGGCGCGCATACTGCACTTAAGGCCGTGCCGGCGTCGGTAGCCGATTCGGGAACAGTCAGGACTGCATCGTGCCCCGGGCATCACGATGCCGACATCACCGGTCCCGATGATCAGGCCGAACACCGGCCCCGGTGTACTCCAATCGGTCACCCACTGTGTACGTTACGTGCGCGAGTGAGAGATCCTCAGCGCGGTCAGCGCTGTCAACGAGAGCTCCCATGGCGTAGGGGCGCGGCGCGGCTGGGTGGTGTGCTGCCCCCGCGTACGGTCGGCACAGTACCGAGCTGCACGGGTTTCAGCTCGACCTCGTTGAGTCCAGCGGACCCGCATACCGGGCAACGGCCTGGGTCGCCTCGGTACGGTCGGCACGTGAGTTCCCGACGTCGACGCAACGGTCGCCGCAAGTGCTGGGTTTGATGTCAACCCGGCCGGTTGCGGGCCGCCGATTGGTCGGTCGGTGTTGGTGGTGGCCATCTTGAGCACCCGTCGGGTAGTGCTGGCGGTGCTGCTCGTGGTTGGTGCGGCTGGGTTGGTGGTGCTGCGGGCGGGGGTGCTCGGTGTCTCGGCGGTGACCCGCTTTGATCTTCGCGTGCGGGCGGCTGCCGACAGCCTTTGGGAGCTTCCGTTGCTGGGGCGGGTGGTGGTGCGGGCGTTGGCGGAGTTGGGGCAGCGTGGGTTGACGGTGACGGTTGTGCTGGTGCTGGCGGTGCGCGCGGTCCGTCGGTCCGGCTCGTGGCGGCCGGTTTGGTCAGTGCCGGGGCGTTGGGGTTGCTGGGTGTGTTGGGGCAGGTGTTGAAGATCGAGGTGGGCCGGTTGGCGCCGTGGGCCGCTCGGGTCGCGGTGCATGCCGGCGGGTTGTCCTGGCCGTCCGGGCATGCGGCGAACACGGTGGTGTCCGGGGCGCTGGTGTTGTGGCTGCTGCCGCAGGTCCGGCCTGCCCTGGCAGCTTGGGCCCGGCTGGTCGGTGGGGTGCTGTACGGCCTGGCGATCGCCGGCGGTGGGGTGGCGTTGGTCGTGTGGGACTATCACTGGGCCAGCGACGTCGTCGGTGGTTGGTTGCTTGGCGGGGTGGTCTTGGCTGTGGTGGCGCTGCTGGCGACGGCCCGCGACGCAGGTCGGGTAGTGGTGCGGGTCGGCTGGTGATCTAGTCTCTGCCGCCCCGTGCGGGACGTCCCACGGTGGAGTTCGAGGCCGGCGAGCACGAGCAGCACTGGCCCGCGGGGGCGACCCGACACGGCGACCAGCGCTCTGCGCGGCCTCGCGACGGCGGCAGCCGGTCCCCTCCCCTACGCAGTTGCCCGCAGAACCGCAGTCAAATCGTCACCGGTTGCGCCAGGCCCAGCTTGTTGGACCGGCAGGCCTGGCGCCCGGAGCCCGGCAAGGGCGTATTTGCGCAGGTGGACTTACCGGGCCGCGCCGAGCAGCACCTTCACAACAGCCGCGGCGGACAGCAGCACACCGACGGCGAGCAGCCCCCACCCGGCACGCGACACCAGCACCACCAGCGCCGCGCCGGTCAGCATGAACACCGCCGACAACGCCAGGAGCACTCCCGCGGCGGGATCACGCGCGACCGGCTTCACCATCGCCACACGATAGGCCTGCAAGACCCCGTCATCCGCGGGCGCCAGCACTAGCTTCGTGGGGAAGGCAGCTTGGCCGTTGAGAAGGTCTTGCCGTGCCCGGTAGCGGCGGCCCGTGCCGATGATGGGGCCGGGCCCCCGGACCAGGCACGCCCCAGGGCGGTAGCAGCCGCGCCACCGAACCACCCGGGACACCTGCTGGGACGAGTCCCCGCCAGCGCGGCTGTCCCGCCACCGCCCGGGTGCCACTGGGGCTATACCGCCCGGTGACCTGGCCCTGGGGCGCGATCTGGTCGCGGGTGTACAGACGGAACGCCATGGCCGCCCAGCGCAGCCCAGCCGGTCAGCGTGGGCGGCCGCGACCGCTGCAGGTGTCCGGCTGGTTCAGCCGGTGGTGGTAGGGCTGTGCAGCATGGTGTGCCGGACCTGCGGCCCGACGATCCCGACCGGCTCGACTAACAGACCATGCTGGACCTCGAAGTCGTGGGTAGCTCGGGCGGACTTCGGGCCGTACTGACCATCGACCACCAGCTGCCAGCCGCGGGCGACCATGGCCCGCTGCCAGGCCCGCACATCCGAGCGAACCTGACCCACCAACGCCACGGTGAACAACGGTAGGCCAGCACTGCCGTTGCGAGCCAGGAGCCGGCTGGCCCGTGGCGGTACCTGGGAGGCGACCACGTCCACATCCGGTACCGCTGCCGGTGCCGCGGCGACGGTCGGCGCCACGGCCTGGGCGGTCACGGCCTGGGGCGCGCTGGCTGGCAGCGGCACGGCGGCCCGCGCCGTGGGCGCGCTGGTGCGGTAGCTGCTCAACCCCAACGACGCTGAGCACGCCGGCCACGGCTCCCAACCGCGACCAAGCAGCACTAGCACCAGTGCTTGCGGCGCCCGTTGAGCGGGCGCCGGTCAGGTCGGGACGAAGCGCATCTGCCAGCTGGGGGTTCAGGTGTTGGGTGGTGGTGTGATGGCGCTGGGGTTACCAGTCGCGGGGGCCGCGGCCGACAGGTTGGTAGGGGCGTTGGGTGCGGCGGCGGCGTTGCCGGAGCCAGCGGACGGCGAAGTACAGACCTGCGCCGGCGAGCAGGAACGCTGCCAGGGCGCCGAGGGCGGGGAAGCGCCGGAACACGGTGCCGATAGCTTGCCCGACGATGTGCCAGATCGCGGCCTGGAGCAGGAACGAGCCCAGGTGACCGAGGCCCCGCCACCACGTCCTCCCAGCCGGGGGCCGCGGATCCCGCTGTACAGGGCAGCCGTGGCAGCATTGAGCATGTGGTGTTTCCTTCCTGGCCCTTGGCGGGGGGACTGGTCGGTGTCACGGTAGACGTGAGGGAGCACTGCAGCCCCTTCTCAGTGCGGCAGGTTCACCGTGCGCCGCGGGCAGGCGCGGGCTTGGGTGGAGCGGCCGAGGTCGCCGACGGCGGAGAAGGGCGGGAGGTGGAGGTGGAGCGTGACGTGCGCCGCGCACGGCGGTTGGGGCTGAGTTGGGTGACGCTGGTCGTGGTCGTGGTCGTGGTCGCGGTGGTGGTGGTGGCAGCGGTGGCGCAGGCCTGGCCGTTGGTGGCGATGAGATGGCTGGTGCTGGCAGCTCGGCAGGTCCGGGCAGTACGTGCCAGTTACCGCAACGAGCCGGCCGACTGAGACGTTCAGCTGCTCGGTCGAGCCGCCCTTGCGGCCGCGGGTAGACAGGGCAAACCCGGCCTGGCTGCGTCCTTGGGCTGCCTGGTGCGGCAGGGCGTTCAAGGAGCCCACCCGTGGTGTCGCTGGCGGTGGTGCTTGAGTGGCCTGTGGCGATGGCCGGCCTGTGGCTGGGGCCTTCGCCTTCTGCGCCCGGTGTGACTACCGCGTAGCGTCTTGGCTCGGGTGCTGCGGAAGGCGGCCCGCGACCGTGAAGCGCGGCTCAGGTCCCCGAAGCGTGGTGACCGCGGCGTTGTCGGTTGCTGGGACGTCGCGGGCGGGAGGGCGGTCAGTCCCGGTTGCTGGAGCGTCTGCTGGGTGAGCCTGGGGTCAGGCTGGCGAGGAGGCTGCGAGCACCGCAACGCCGACGATCGCGGCGAAGATGGCGATCATCACGGCTGGGATCAGCCATGGTCGGCGGCTAGGCGGCGCCATCCCAGCTGGGCGCTGTGGGCGGCGGCGGGCGATGATGATCGCCAGCACCACCAGGGCTTCCACGGTCAGTACCGCCCCTGCGATCAGCGCGAGGTGGGCGGCGAGAAGCACGACTGTGAACACCGCCAGCGGCAGCACGTAGGCGATCAGGATCGCGGTCAGCTCGAAGGCGCGGCCAGGTTCCTCGGCCGGCCCGGGCGGCACGTTTGGGTCCTGGCCACGACTGCTGTACCTAGTTGCCTCGGGTCGGTCCAGGGCGCTCATCCGCCAAGTGTCTCCCAGCACCGACCGGGCTGCGTACCGACCAGCTCCGCTACCTGCCGACTGCCAGCGGTAGTCGGCTGGTCTGTTGCTATCCCAGAGCTCACGGTGAACAGGGCAATGAGCATGACCAGCAGCGCTGACAGCGCACTCGACGCCGAAGGCGCCCTCACAACTGGGCCACGCAGGTCCTCCGCGCCGGTCGGCATTTCAGGTCTGGCCCGACTGTGCCACGGCGGCCCGGGCCGCCGCCCCGCTGCGAACGGTATGTGAGCCAGCCTGTTGCACCGTGGGTGGACTGCGCTCTCACGCACTCGTTCCCTGGAACGGGTGGTCATGTGGCTGCAGCGGGTTGCCTCACTGGGTGGGTTGCACCGGAGGGTGCGGGTGCTGGATCAGCAGCTTGCCTGCGCGCGCCCTGCGCCAACTCCTACGTCACCGAAGTTTTTGCCGTCCCTGTGCCGAGCGGTGTGGTGGGGCTTCGCTGGTCTGCTGTTGCTGGCCGTGGTGGTGGCCTGGCGGGTTGCTCATCGACTGCAGCCTGGGGGGGCGGTCGGTCCAGGCGGCTGGCGGCGACCTGGGGTGGATGCGTGATGACACGCTCAGGGCGCCGACCACGCCGACCCGAGCGACCGTCACCGGGTGGTTGCCTCGCCGCTGACAGGTACAGACCTGACCGCCGGGCTGGCCGTGCCCGCAGCCCCGGTGGTGAGCAGGGCAGTGTTCATTGCAGGGCGGTGAGGGCGTGTTGGGCGACTGGGGTTTGCAGCGGGTTGAAGTGCGGGTTGAGCGTCAGGGCGGCGTGCAGGTCGGTGCTGGCTGCTGCGCTGCGGCCCAGCGCCTTTTCGATCATGCCGCGGTGGAACAGGAACAGGGCGTTGCGCCAGCCGGTCCCGGCGGCTTTGTCCGCCCAGCCCAACGCCGCCGGGTAGTGCCCGTTGACGTACTCCGCCCAGCTGTAGGCATCGGCCATCTCCAAAAACGGCCGGACCCGCCAGCCGGCGGCGGCGTACCGCAGGGCTGCGGCGGGGTCGCCGTGGTCGGCCTCGAACAGGGTCGGTTCGGTGTCCAGGGTGACGCCGTTAGCGGTGAACAGCTGCTCCTCGGTGCGGAACAAGGTGTACTGCCGGGCGGCGTCCGGGTTGTGCTGCGCTTGCTCGAGCTCACCGAGTTCCAGCACGTACTGCGGCTGCGGTACCGCGCTGACCACGGCCCGGTAGTCCACCAGCGCCCGGCCGAGTTGACCCAGCGCCGCTTCGGCCTTGGCTTGTCCGGCCAGCGACGCGAAGTCCCGCGGGTCGGCCTGCAGGCCGGCGTGGAAGTGCTGCAACGCCGCCCGGGCGTCTCCGCCGTAGTTCAACGCCAGCTCACCGAGGTAGTCCTGGGCGAACGCGATGTCGGCTGGGTCGGGGCTGTCCTGCAACGCCATGTCCAACGCCGACCGGGCCCGCGGTACCTGCCCCCGTAACTCGAAGACATACGAGGCCCGGGTGAACGCGGCGACCCCCGGTCGTAGCTGGTTCATCCGCTGCACCGCCGCGCCCGCCTGGTCGTAGGCCCCGAGTTGGGTGTCGGCATCAGCTAACGCCCCGTACAGCTCGCTGTCATAGCCATCGATGCCGATCCCGCGTAGCGCCGCCGCCCGGGCCCCCCGGAAGTCATGCTCAGCTGCCTTCAACGCCGCCCGCGCCCCCCAGCCACTGAAGTTCCCGGTGCTGTTCAACGCCAACGACCGGGCGACCGCGCCCTCCGCCTTGCCGTAGTAACTGGGGTCGACCGTCGCTTTGGCCTGCTGCACATAGCCCAACCCCAACGCAGCCCACGTCGCGTAGTCCTGCGGCCGAGACACCAACATCTGCTGCGCCAACAGGATCGTCTTGGTCAACGCATCCACCGCCGGAGCCGGCGCCGCCGACCCCCCAGCCGGGACCGACTGGGACGACTGGGTCGGCTGGGTCGAAGGGGAACCACCAGCGCCGCTGCTGGTGAACAGCCCGCCGGCCACCGCCAGCACCCCGGCACCAGCCACCGCACCCAGCACCCAACGCTTCACCACACACCCACCATCAACACGCCCCCACTATCAATACGCGCTCACCAGCAACACGTTTGCCAACACCGAACGGGTCAGCGCCGCCGTCATGGGCGCCCGCAGCGCCACTACGTGTGCTCTGGCAGGTGCAGCCGTCCCTGCGCCGTTCGGTGTGCCGGCGGCTGTGGTTCAGGGCGGGCTCATTTCACGCACGGGATGCCGCCGCCGGACAGGGCGGTCAGTGCGGTGGGAGGTGGTGCGTTGCGGCCAGTGCCGGTGGCTGGGACGGCGCTGGCTGGCGGTCCGGGCGCCGCCGCAGGCGTGGTGCCGGCGGGCACGACGAAGTCCGCGCCCAGTACCAGCCGGATGGACCCGGCCGGGACGCCGGGGTCGGGGCTGTCCGGCACGCCGAGGGCGGTGCTGAGGGCGAGGGCTGTTGGCTGGCCGCCGGGACCGTAGGTGATGCTGCTGCTGGGCTGGGCGGCGGTGCTGCCAACCCCGGTGACGTGGAACCCCCGGGCGGTCAGGGTTTGTTGCATGCGGCGGGCTAGCCCAGCCCGCGAGGTGGCGTTCAGCACCTGTACTGGGCCGCCAGGCGGCGCCACAGCGGCGGTGGGCGGTGCAGGGGCCGGGGAGGTGCGGTGGGCTGGCGGGGGGTTCAGCAGCTGCCCAACGGTGCTGCGGATCACCGGCAGGTCCACGATGTTGACGTCTTCACCGCGGGCGGTGCGACCGAACCGCTGGACCGGCAGGGTGTAGAAGGTGAGGTTCCCACCGGAGAGCCGGTTGGCGAGCTCGGCCAGGCTCAGCACACTCAACCCGTCATCGATCGCGAAGTTGGCCTTCGCGACGGTCACGATCCCGGCCACCTTCCCCGGGTCGGCCAACGTCCCGGCCTGGCGCAGCTGGAACGCCAGCGAAGCGATGAACGCCTGCTGGCGTCGTTCCCGATCCAGGTCCGTGAACTTCAGCTCCGGGTGGGTGTCGTCGCGGCGCTGGCGCACGAACGCCAACGCCTGCGCGGCGTTGATCTGCTGCCGGCCCCGGTGGAAGTCCGCCCCGGAGTACCGATCTTGGGTGGTGCTGTTGACGCATACCGTGACTGGTTGCACGACCTTCGCCAACTCATAGAACGCCACCAACGTGACTTCCACGAAGTGATCGATGTGCACCCCACCCAGGAACTGCCCGACAGCAGCGATCTGCGCGGTGCGCCCAGCGTCGCGCTGTCGCTGCACCCGCGCCGCCCCACCAGGTGCGCCGGACCGGTTCAGTTGCCGGGCGGCCTGGTCAAAGGCCAACCCGTACGCCTGCTTGATCTTACCCATGCACTGGCCGTCCGGGCAGCCCGGTAACGCGACGTAGTCATCGCGCGGGATCGACAGCGCTGTGGCTTTGCTTCCGTCCCCGGGCACGTGCAGCACGATCAGGACGTTGGCGTTCTCCCCACCGCTACTGGCGTCCCCGGCGTGCAACGCCGCATAGGTATCGGCCGGCAACGGCCGGCCGTTCTCATCCAGGCGGCTGTCCAACCCGATCACCAGCAAGTTCACATCACCGTGCAGGGACCGACCACCCAGCCCAGCAGTGCCCGCGCCCGGCGCGGAGAAGATGTGGGACCTGGTGATCCCCGTGGACAGCCGCACGTACTGCACCGTGGCGAACCCCACTAGCAGGGCGACCAGCAACACCAGCCCCACACCGACTCGGCGCCCAACGAACCGAGCACGCCCGGGCCGAGTCACAACCACCCCCGCGCGAACGGCCGTTGGGACGCCGGACCGGCAGAACGCTCCGGACTCATCCGTCCCACCACTTCTCGCCGACCGACACCGACCCCGGCAGCCAGTGCCAGGTGTCCCGGCTCGTCCTTGACGTCGAGCGCGCAGGAATACCTGAGCCCACTCAATCTAACCGACCGGGCCGGACGCAGCCCCCCGAGCGAGCGTGGCGAGCACCGCTGTGGGGACCGGGCCGCCGCTGGTCAGGTTTCGCGCATCCCGGCGCCGCGTCGGATCAGGACCAGGGCGGTGGCCAGGCCCAGCACGACGCCGGCGTTGACACCGAGTTCGAGCAGGGCGTTGCGCAGTGCGCTAGGGGCTTTGTCCCCGGCCAGGGACAGTCGGGCGCCGACGGTGCGGATCTCCCGGGTGGCACTGACGATCCCGATGATCAGAAAGGGTTGGAGTTGGAAGCCGGTGTGTTCAAAATGCGCCACGACGGTGCGTAGGACTTCCATCACGATGACCACGAACAAGGCGCCGTTGACCACGGTCGTGACGTTCTCCGGGAACGGCAGCTGGCTGTCGAACAAGGCCCGGCCGGTGCGGTAGAGCACCACGACCGCGACCCCGA
>JAABUI010001572.1_pt1 | contig 13078 bp, 10 predicted proteins | sample 5559111 | NCBI WGS metagenome assembly JAABUI01 (sample SAMN10711870, study PRJNA513365) | rock metagenome | isolation source: Antarctica rocks | place: Antarctica: Victoria Land, Buttleship Promontory
TCCGCGGCCGAGACCGCCGATGCGCGCACCCGGCGGGACGCGAGCGGGTTGGTCGCGGCGCACCTGCAGTGGCATCTCGAGCGCGGCCTACGCAGCCTCCCCCTGGTCGAGCGCACATGAGGCGCCGCGCTTCGGCCGCCGAGCCGCGCGTCGTACGCCGGCCCACCGCGCACCCATCAGGGGCGACGCCACCGCCGATCCCGGCCGAGCTCGTCCCGCGGCACGTCGCGATCGTCATGGACGGCAACGGCCGCTGGGCGGCGGACCGCGGGAAGCCGCGCACGGCCGGGCACGAGGCCGGTGAGTCCTCGCTGTTCGACGTCGTCGAGGGCGCCATCGAGCTCGGTGTCGGCTGGGTCTCGGCGTACGCGTTCTCGACGGAGAACTGGAAGCGCTCGCCCGAGGAGGTGCGCTTCCTCATGGGCTTCAACCGCGACGTGATCCGGCGCAGGCGCGACGAGATGCACGCGCTCGGGGTCCGGGTGCGCTGGGCCGGCCGTCGCCCGCGCCTGTGGCGGTCCGTCATCGCCGAGCTCGAGGCCGCCGAGGAGCTCACACGCGACAACACCGTCTGCACGTTGACGATGTGCGTCAACTACGGGGGCCGGGCCGAGATCGCCGATGCAGCGAAGCATCTCGCGCTCGACGTGGCGGCGGGACGCCTTGATCCGGCGAAGGTCGACGAGCGGGTCCTCGCCCGCTACCTCTCGGACATGCCGGATGTCGACCTGTTCGTGCGCAGCTCGGGGGAGCAGCGCACCAGCAACTTCCTGCTGTGGCAGTCCGCGTACGCCGAGCTGGTCTTCGTCCCCGAGCTGTGGCCAGACGTCGACCGGCGCGTGCTCTGGCGCGCCTGCCAGACCTATGCCTCCCGCGACCGCCGGTACGGTGGAGCGCTGCCCAACGACCCCGAGGAGCCCTCATGAGGTTTCATCACGTCCAGGTCCTGGTCCCCGCCGGCCGCACCGACGAGGTCGTGCCCTTCTACGAGCTGCTGGGGCTGCAGCGGGTGCCCAAGCCCGCCGACGGGGTGGCCCGGTCCGGCGCCTGGTTCGACTTCCCGGGCGGCACCCAGCAGCTGCACGTGAGCGAGAAGTCCGGGGAGCCGCACCCCGAGCAGCACTTCGCCCTGTCGGTCGAGGACCTGGACGCGCTGGTGAGCACCTTGTCCGCAGCCGGCCACCCGTTCCGGCCCGGGTCGGTGGTGCTGGGTGCGCGCCGCGGCATGACCGCGGACCCGGTCGGCAACGGGGTGGAGCTCGTCGAGGCCATCGGCCCCTTCGCCTGATCCGACGCCGCCGGGTCCGCTCAGAGCAGGCGGGTGACGGCTGCCCCCAGCAGCAGGGCCAGGACGGCCAGGCGGGGCACCCGCGCCGGCGCGGTCAGGGCGGGCCACGCGACGTAGGTCAGCCAGGCGACGAGGGCGGCGAGCACCATGAGGAGCAGCGCTCCGGCCGGCCCGTGCAGCAGCAGGCCGGCCAGCAGCACGACGCCGACGACCAGACCCGGTACGACGGGGCGGCGCGCCACGATCACCAGGAGCGGCCCGCTGCGCAGCTCGACGGCGCGGCGCAGGTCGGACATGGCCACTACCCTTGCACCTGTGCTGGTGGTCACGCGGTTCGACGTCCCGGAGGCGCAGGCCCCGGCCTTCCTGCCGCGGGCCGCGGCTGCCCTGGCCGCGTTCGCCGCCCGCCCCGGCTACGTCCGCGGGCGCGTGGGGCGCGCCGCCGACGACCCGACGGCGTGGGTGCTGACCACCGAGTGGGAGGGCGTCGGGGCCTACCGCCGCAGCCTGTCGGCGTACGAGGTGAAGGTCGAGGCCGCCCCGCTGCTCTCGCTGGGCCGGGACGAGCCGAGCGCTTTCGAGGTGCTGCACTCCGATGAGGCGAGCAACCCGTCCCGCCGTGCCGCCGACGCGGCGCGAGCGGGCGTGGGGGAGTCGAGCGCACCGGCTGTCGCCACGGACCTGTGACCCGTCAGGCCGGCGCGCCCTGCAGCCCCCGAAGCACCTCGGCGAGGGTGTCGCTGTCCTGATAGGTCAGCCCGAGCGTGCTGACGTGCGACCAGCGAAGGATGCCCTGCGCGTCGACCACGAACACCGCGCGCTTGGCCAGCAGCCGCCCCCCGACGCCGTACGTCCGTGCTGGCGGTCTTCGCGGTGTCGGCCAGCAGCGGGAAGGTGATCCCTCGCCTGGTCGCGAAGCGCTCGTGGGAGTCCAGGTCCTGGGCGCTGATCCCCCAGACCACCGCACCGAGTCCGGTGAGCAGGTCCAGGCCGTCGGAGTAGGAGCACATCTGGCGGGTGCACACGGGGCTGTCGTCCCCGGGGTAGAAGGCCAGTACGACGGCCTGCCCACGCTGCTCGCCGAGCCGGAAGCGCGAGGTCGCGTCGTGCGCCCACCCAGCCAGGTCGATGTCGGGAGCGGGTCCGCCGAGCGGCGGCGTCGAAGCCATGGGCGCAGCATCGCGTACCGGCAGGAACGGTAGGTTGGGCCGCTCGCCCGCTGGACTGGAGTACCGCCACATGTCAGGCAAAGCCGCCAAGAAGCCCGACCGCATGGACACGATCGTCAACCTCTGCAAGCGGCGGGGTCTGGTCTTTCCCTCCAGCGAAATCTACGGGGGACTGCGCGCGTCGTGGGACTACGGCCCGCTGGGTGTGGAGCTGAAGAACAACGTGAAGCGGCAGTGGTGGCTGTCGATGGTGCAGGGACGCGACGACGTCGTGGGGCTCGACTCCAGCGTCATCCTCGCCCGCGAGGTGTGGGAGGCCAGCGGGCACGTCGCGACCTTCAGCGACCCGCTGACCGAGTGCACCTCGTGCCACAAGCGCTTCCGGGCCGATCACCTCGAGGAGCAGTCCGGCAAGGCGCTCGCCGAGCTGGCCTGCCCCAGCTGCGGCAACCGGGGGACGTTCACCCCACCACGCATGTTCAACGGCCTGCTCCGGACCCACCTCGGCGTGGTGGAGGACGACAGCGGTCTGGCCTACCTGCGGCCGGAGACCGCGCAGGGCATCTTCATCAACTACCTCAACGTGCAGCAGAGCTCGCGCCGCAAGCCGCCGTTCGGGATCGGCCAGATCGGCAAGAGCTTCCGCAACGAGATCACGCCCGGCAACTTCATCTTCCGCACGCGCGAGTTCGAGCAGATGGAGATGGAGTTCTTCGTCAAGCCGGGCGAGGACGCGCAGTGGCACGAGTACTGGATCGAGGAGCGGCTGCGCTGGTTCACCGACCTCGGGGTGCAGCCGGAGCACCTGCGGCTGTTCGAGCATCCCAAGGACAAGCTCAGCCACTACTCCAAGCGCACGGTCGACATCGAGTACAAGTTCGACTTCGTCGGCACCGAGTGGGGTGAGCTCGAGGGCATCGCGAACCGCTTCGACTACGACCTGTCCGTCCATAGCAAGGCCAGCGGCACGGACCTGACCTACTTCGACCAGGAGGCCGGCGAGCGGTGGACGCCGTACGTCATCGAGCCCGCGGTCGGGGTCGACCGGTCCACGCTGGTGTTCCTGCTCGACGCCTACCGCGAGGACGAGGCGCCGAACGCCAAGGGCGGCATGGACAAGCGCGTCGTGCTCAAGCTCGACCCTCGCCTGGCGCCGCTCAAGGCGGCTGTGCTGCCGCTGTCGCGCAACGCCGACCTGTCACCGGTGGCCCGCAACCTCGCGGCCGCGCTGCGCCAGCGCTTCCCCACGGACTTCGACGATGCGGGCGCCATCGGGCGGCGCTACCGGCGCCAGGACGAGGTCGGGACCCCGTACTGCATCACGGTGGACTTCGAGACGCTCAAGGACGACGCGGTGACGGTCCGCTCCCGGGACACGATGGAGCAGGAGCGCATCCCGCTCGAGCAGGTCGAGCGCCGGCTGGTCGAGGCGCTCGGCCCCCTGTAGACCGGGCGGAGCCAACCCGCTGCCGGGACGTCAGCGAACCTGCAACCGGCCCGGTAGCGTTGCGCAGCCCTGATCCGGGCCCGTTGAAGGAGTCGCCATGACGAAGTACGTGTACGACTTCGCCGAGGGTGGGCGGGACATGAAGGACCTCCTGGGCGGCAAGGGCGCGAACCTCGCCGAGATGACCAACCTTGGCCTGCCTGTACCGCCCGGGTTCACGATTACCACGCAGGCGTGCCAGGCCTACCTCGACAGCGGCACGGTGCCCGCGGAGCTGGCCGAGGAGGTCAGCGGCCACCTGGAGGCGCTCGAGGCGGGGATGGGCAAGCGGCTCGGTGACGCCGTCGACCCGCTGCTGGTTAGCGTCCGGTCCGGCGCGAAGTTCTCCATGCCGGGGATGATGGACACGGTCCTCAACATCGGCCTCAACGACGAGAGCGTCGCCGGGCTGACCAAGCAGTCGGGCAGCGCCCGCTTCGCCTGGGACTCCTACCGGCGCCTGGTCCAGATGTTCGGCAAGACCGTGCTCGGCGTGGATGGCGAGCAGTTCGAGCGCGCCCTGGACGAGGCGAAGAAGGCCAAGGGCGCCAAGACCGACCTCGAGCTCGACGAGCACGACCTGCAGGCGCTGGTCGCGCAGTTCCAGCAGATCGTGCAGGACAGCACCGGGGCGCCCTTCCCGCAGGAGCCGCGCGCGCAGATGGACCTGGCCACCGAGGCGGTGTTCGACTCCTGGAACGGCGACCGCGCCAAGCTCTACCGGCGCCAGGAGCGCATCCCCGCCGACCTCGGTACGGCGGTCAACGTCTGCTCGATGGTCTTCGGCAACATCGGCATGGACTCCGGGACGGGGGTCGCCTTCACCCGCGACCCGGGCAGCGGCGCCCAGGGCGTCTACGGCGACTACCTGCAGAACGCCCAGGGCGAGGACGTGGTCGCCGGCGTCCGCAACACGCTGCCGCTGGAGGACCTCGAGGGTCTGGACAAGGCGTCGTACGACGCGCTGCTGGCCATCATGGCCACGCTGGAGGGACACTACCTGGACCTGTGCGACATCGAATTCACCATCGAGCGCGGCAAGCTGTGGATGCTGCAGACGCGGGTGGGCAAGCGCACGGCGGGGGCGGCGTTCCGGATCGCGACGCAGCTCGTCGACGAGGGCCTCATCGACATGGATGAGGCGCTGCAGCGGGTGACGGGTGCGCAGCTGGTGAGGCTGATGTTCCCCGCCTTCGCGGCCGCCGATGAGCAGGACGACGACCGGGTGCTGCTCGGCAAGGGCATGGGCGCCTCACCGGGCGCGGCCGTCGGTAAGGCGGTCTTCGACAGCGAGACCGCCGTGGCCTGGGCGGCCAGGGGCGAGGACGTCGTACTCGTACGGCGCGAGACCACGCCCGACGACCTGTCCGGCATGATCGCCGCAGAGGGGATCCTCACCAGCCGCGGCGGCAAGACGAGCCATGCCGCGGTCGTTGCCCGGGGCATGGGCAAGACGTGCGTCTGCGGGGCGGAGGACCTCGCGGTCGACCTGGTGGAGCGTACGATCACGGCGCCCGACGGCACCGTGGTGCGCGAGGGTGACGTGCTGTCCATCGACGGGACCAGCGGCGTGGTCTACCTCGGGGAGGTGGCTGTGCGGCCGAGCCCGGCGGTGGAGTACTTCGAGGGCAGCCTCGCGGCCGAGGACGGCGACGACCTCGTCCAGGCGATCCACCGGGTCATCGGCCACGCCGATGCCGCCCGTCGTCTGGGGGTCCGCGCCAACGCCGACACGCAGGAGGACGCCGAGCGCTCCCGCCGGTTCGGGGCCGAGGGCATCGGGCTGTGCCGTACCGAGCACATGTTCCTCGGGGACCGCCGCCAGCTGGTCGAGGACCTCGTCCTCGCGCAGGGCGACGACGAGCAGGCGGCCGCCCTGGATGCGTTGCTTCCGCTGCAGCGCGAGGACTTCTCGGCAATCCTGCGCGCTATGGACGGGCTGCCCGTCACGGTGCGGCTGCTCGACCCGCCGCTGCACGAGTTCCTCCCCGACATCGTCGAGCTGAGCGTCGAGCTGGCCGTGGCCGAGGAGCGCGGTGAGACACCCGACGCGAAGCGGGTGGCGCTGCACGACGCCGTGCACCGGCTGCACGAGAGCAACCCGATGATCGGCCTGCGCGGGGTGCGCCTCGGGCTCGTCATCCCCGGGCTGTTCGGCATGCAGGTCCGTGCGCTGGCCCAGGCGGCCAAGGAGCTCCTCGACGCCGGGCTCGACCCCCGCCCGGAGGTCATGGTGCCGCTGGTCGGCGCCGTGCAGGAGCTCGAGGTCGTCCGCGAGGAGGCCGAGCAGATCCTGGCCGACGTCGGGGTCCAGGCTCTGATCGGCACGATGATCGAGGTACCCAGGGCGGCGCTGACCTCCGGGCAGATCGCGGAGTCGGCCGACTTCTTCTCCTTCGGCACCAACGACCTCACCCAGATGAGCTGGGGCTTCTCCCGGGACGACGTCGAGGCCAGCTTCTTCGCGCGCTACCTCGACCTCGGCATCTTCGGCGTCAGCCCGTTCGAGACGCTCGACCGGGACGGCGTCGGGCGACTGGTGCGCCTGGCCGTCGAGGAGGGTCGAAAGGCCAAGCCCGACCTCAAGGTCGGGGTCTGCGGCGAGCATGGCGGCGACCCCGAGTCCGTGCACTTCTTCCACGAGGTGGGCCTGAACTACGTCTCCTGCTCGCCGTTCCGGGTGCCCGTGGCACGGCTCGAGGCCGGCAGGGCCGCGCTGGGCCCCCCGTAGGTGTTGCTGCTGCTGTTCTCCAAGACGGTGCGCCGCCTCGTCGCCGCTGTCGTCCTGACGGTTCTGGCCGTCCTGTTCGGCACTGCAGCGCGGGTCTGGTGGGTCGCGCGGCAGGACGACCGGCCGCACAGCGACGCGATCGTCGTGCTGGGCGCCTCGCAGTTCGACGGGCGGCCGAGCAAGGTCTTCCGGGCCCGGCTGGACCACGCAAAGCAGCTGTACGACGCCGGCGTCGCCCCACGCGTCGTCACCCTCGGCGGCGGGGCTCCCGGTGACCGCTTCACTGAGGCGCACGCCGGTGCGCGCTACCTGTCCGAGCGCGGCGTGCGGACCGTCGAGGTAGGGGTGGGCCGCGACACGCTGCAGAGCCTGCGGGCCCTGCAGGTGGAGTACGCACAGCAGCACTGGCACAGCGCCGTCCTGGTGACCGACCCGTGGCACAGCCTGCGGTCCCGGCGGATGGCAGGCGACCTCGGCCTCGACGCCGTCACGAGCCCGGACCACAGCGGCCCGGCCAACGCCACTCGCGGCGTCGAGATCCGCTACGTCGCACGCGAAACCGCGGCCTACCTCTACTACCGCCTGTTTCACGCCAGCAGCGAGGCCGGCCCCAGCGCCGTCTGAAGCTGTCGACCCCGGAAAACCGGTGGCCCGGAGCTGACGCTCCCCCTAGCCTGCACGGATCCCGCCCGGTTGCTCAGGAGGTGCGCCATGACCGTCGCCGTCGCGCACCCCTGCTCCACCCCACGGGCGCCCTCCGTCTGACGCAGGGCCGCCCTCCTGCCGGAAGGCTTCTGCGTTGCTGTTCCCTGCTGTGTCCGACGGCCGGACCCCCGCTGCTGACCAGGGTCGACCGTTCGGCGTACGACGTCCTGACCCCGACCGGCCCGGCTCGGGTGCCTGCGCTGCCCGCACCCCCCGACCCGCTCGACGCCCCGACCGTCGGCGACTGGCTCGAGCTCGTCGGCTGCGCCGTCGTCGGTGTGCTGCCCCGCCGGTCCCTGCTGTCCCGGGGCGCCAAGGCTGGCCACGGCACAGCTCAGCCGCTGGCGGCCAACATCGACATCGTCTTGATCTGCGTGGGCCTGGCCGGCCCGCTGGCGCTGCGCCGGCTCGAGCGGTTGCTGACCCTGTCCTGGGACAGCGGCGCCACGCCGGTTGTCGTGCTCACCAAGGCCGACCTGTGCCCGGACGTCGACCAGGCAGTGCGCGCAGTCCGGCCGCACGCGCCCGGCGCCGACGTCGTCACCGTCTGCGCTGCCCTCGGCGACGTACGCAGCCTCAAGCCGTACGTCGGGGACGGCGCCACCGTGGTCCTGCTCGGCGCGTCCGGTGCAGGCAAGTCGACCGTCGTCAACGCCCTGCTCGGGGCATCGGTCATGGCGACCGGTGATCTGCGCCAGGTCGACGGCAAGGGCCGGCACACCACCACCCACCGCGAGCTGCTCGTCCTGCCGACCGGCGGCGTGGTCATCGACACGCCGGGGTTGCGGGAGGTAGCACTGTCCGGCGCCCAATCGGGCTCGGGCTCGGGCCCACGTTCGGGCTCGGGTTCGGGTTCGGGTTCGGGCTCGGGCTCGGGCTCGGGCTCGGGCTCGGGTTCGGGTTCGGGCTCGGGTGAGGGTGAGGGGTTGAGCTCGGGTTCGGGGGAGGGGTTGTCGCGAGCCTTCTCCGATGTCGAGGACCTGGCAGCGGCGTGCCGGTTCGCCGATTGCGCACACGTCGGCGAGCCCGGCTGCGCGGTACTGGCGAGCATCACGGCCGGCGACCTCGGACAGGACCGCGTCGACTCCTGGCGCGCGCTCCAGCGCGAGCTGGCCCTCCAGGCCCGGCGCGTTGATGCGCGGCGGCGCGCGGAGGAGAGTCGCACGTACAAGGCCCTGTGCCGGGCCAAGCGGGCCCGCGAAGGCCGCCCCTGAGGGGCCCCGGGGCGGATCCCGACCCGCTGCGCCCACCAGGAGCTCGCACCCGCCCGCACCCGCCCGCACCCCCACCCCCATACGTACTCACGGGCTCTGTCTTCGCCTTGATCGGCGGGTGAGAGCGCGGCCGCGGGGCGCGTTCTGTCAGACCGGTCGCGCAGACTGACGTCATGACGCAGACGGACCGGGGGCGTGCCTGGGCGGCCACCATGGGTGGCACGTTGACCAGCGGCGACTCGGCCGGCGAGCTGGTCACCGCACACAGCGGCCGGCCGCCCGGCATCACCCCTGTCGTACGGCGGGGTCGGGCGGCCCGCGAGGAGCTCGAGGAGATCCGGTTGGCACCCGGTGCCACCCGGGCGCGAGGTGCCGGGCACCGGGCCGCGCAGGAGGAGCCGGATGCCGAGCGGACCTGCTTCGAGCGGGATCGCGACCGTATCCTGCACAGCCCGGCCTTTCGCCGCCTGGCCGGCAAGACTCAGGTGTTCGTGTTCCCGGCTGATCACCAGCGCACCCGCCTGACCCACGCGCTAGAAGTCGCCCAGGTCGCCACAAGCGTCGCCCGGGCGACCGGGTTGAACGTGGCGCTGACCGAGGCCATCGCACTGGGCCACGACTGCGGTCACGGCCCTGGCGGCCATGCGAGCGAGGACGCCTTCAGCAGCTTTCTGCCTGGCGGGTACGACCATGCTGTCTGGGGTGCCGACGTGGTGCTCGAGCGGCTCAACCTGACGGCCCAGACCCTCGACGGGATCAGGAATCACTCCTGGTCCCGGCCGGTCCCGGCTACCCCCGAGGCAGCGGTCGTCAGCTGGGCCGACCGCTGTGCGTACAGCGCGCACGACCTCGAGGACGCTGCGCACGCAGGCGTCGTCAACCCGCTCGACCTGCCGGTCGAGGTCGCGTCCGTCTGTGGGCACACCATGCGGGAGCAGCTGGCGACGTTCATCGGGGCGCTCGTGGAGTGCGTCGAGCAGACCGGGGTCGTCGGGATGCGCCCTCGGCCAGCGGCTGCGCTCGCCGGTCTGCGGTCGTTCAACTACGCGCGGATCTACACGCGACCGGAGTCCGTCGCGCAGGGCGCGGCCGTCGTCGCCGTCCTGCGCGCGCTGGTCGAGCACTACGCGGATCGGCCCTATGCCATACCGGACGATGTCCGGGCCAGTCCCGGCAGCGACGAGGCCGTGTGCGCCGCGGTCACGTGGGTGAGCGGCATGACGGACCGGTTCGCCTTCCGGACGGCCATCGCCGAGCTCGACTGGGATCCGCGCGACCTGCCGCGAGGAGTGGACAGCCCGCGTCGACCCTGAACCCGCGCCGCCGGCTGCTCGGCAGCGGGGGCGCGGCGGATGCGACCCTGCGCGGTGCTGTTGACGCTGCCGGCCCTGCGTGCCGCGCTCACCGTCGACCGGGAAGCGTTCCTGCCGTTGCGTGGGCTGCGAGCGGCCATCGGCGTCGGGCTCGCCCTCGGGATAGGGGTCTCGATCGGGCAACCTGCAGCCGGGGTGCTTGCTGCCGTAGGCGCGCTCACCTCGGGCACTGTCTCCCTCACGCAGGGTGCGCGGACACCGCTCGCGACCATGGCGGTAGCGGGTGCAGCAACCGCGTTGAGCACCGCCGTCGGCAGTCTGACCGCGCACGTGCTGCCCGCGGCAGTGCTCGCGCTGGCGATCTGGGGAGCCGTAGCTGGCCTGCTCGCAGGCGCCGGACCTGCCGCGACGGTGGTCGGCGTACAGGCTGTCGTTGGGCTCGTCGTGCTCGGACGGTTCCCGTTGACGCCCGCGGGAGCGGCCGCCGCGGCCGGGGAGGTACTGCTCGGCAGCGCAGGCCAGGTCCTGCTCTGCGCGCTCCTGCGCCCCCCGGCCCGCCATCTCGTCGAGCGGCGGGCGCTGGCAGGGCTGGCCGACGACCTCGCCCGCTGGTGCCGCGATCCGGGTGGTTCATGGACGAGCGGTACGGCGTCCAGCCTTGAGGACGCCCGGACCCTGCTGCAACGCCGGGCGGATGCACCGGCCGTCTCCCCGCTTCGGTCCGTGCTGCTCGCTCTGGCCCGCGGCCGGCTGGAGGTCAGCGTGCTGTGCGTGGCACACGAGCGCAGCGCTGGGCACCAGCAAGCCCGGATCGGACGGCTGCTGGCCGCCGCAGCAGTCGATCTCGGCTGCTTCGCCGAGGTGCTCCGCACAGGTCAGGAAGGCGGGGCTCCGGGCGATCAGACCCTCGCGGCGGTGCTGAAGGACCAGGAGCGCGGCGCGACCGGCTCCGAAGATCTTGCGCTTCGGCGCGCCGAAGCGCTGGCCGGCCAGCTGCGCGGCACGCGCGTCTCGCTCTCGTCCTGGGCCAGCGCCAGACCGGCGCCGAGTGAGGTGCTCCGTGCCGCCCGGCCACACCGAGCCGACCGGCTGGTCCAGGCAGGTCAGGCCCTGCGCCACCCCTCGGCTCCGGCGGCGAGGCACGCGGTGCGCCTGGCGGTCCTGCTGCCCCTGGCCGATGGGATGGCCCGGCTGCTGCCTCTGCAACGTGGCTACTGGGTCGCGCTGACCGCGGTGGTGGTGCTCAAGCCGGACTATGCGACCTCCAGCCGGCGCAGCCTGGGACGCGTGATCGGCACGCTGCTCGGGGTCGTGCCCGCGACCCTGCTAGTCGGGGCCCTGCACCCTCGCGGGTTGCCCCTCGTGGCCGTCGTCGGGGTGCTCGCCTGGGCTGCGTACGCCTCCTTCCAGGCGGGTTTCGCCCTGTACTCGGCTTGCTTGGCTGCCCTTGTGGTGGTCCTTCTGGACGTCGTCACACCGGGTGCGGCCTCGGTCGCGGGTGCCCGTGCCGTGGACACGCTGCTGGGTGGAGCCCTGGCTCTGCTCGGCTTCCTGGTGCTGCCGGCCTGGGAGGGGCCCGCGCTGCGGGAGGCCGTCGCACGGCTCATCGAGGCCGAGGACGTGTACGCCGTCGAGCTGCTCTCGGCCTACGGCGAGCGGCCGGCCTCCCGGGAGGTGATCGCCGGACGAGCCCGGCAGGTACGCCAGGCCCGCGCGGCGGCCGAGACCTCGCTCGGGCGGGCCGCGGCAGAACCGGTCCGCACCGGGAGCCCGGTCCACGCCGCCCTCGCCCGGGACGTCCTGGCCGGGACGTCGAGGGTGGCGAGCAGCCTGCACGTCCTGCACGCCCAGGCCGTGGAAGGCGTGCCGGAGCCCGCGACGACCGGCGAGCTGGCCCCGTTCACCGCCGAGCTCCACGCCGCGCTGCTGCTCGGCGCGGATCAGGTGCGCTCCGGTGGCCTCGACACTGCGCCGCCCGACCTGCGGGCGGCGGGCCGGCTGCTGATCGCTCCCGCCGGCGGGTCCCTGGCCCGACGGGTGCTGGCCCGCGAGGCCGAGGAGCTCATCGACGCGGTCGATACGCTGCTGTTTGCCACCGGGCTGAGGGCCGACCGGGCCCTCGGCTGAGGGCTGCTGGCCGGTCGGGTACGGGCGTCCACAGGTCGTCCCGCGTAGGGTCCGACCTCCCGACTACGCTGGCACTCCTTCCCCAGGGCCGGTCGTGACAGGCCGGCGCCACGTCGTCCGGAGGGAGCCCGGTGCCCGGTCGCATCCGCGACGAGGACGTCGTCGCCGTGCGCGAGCGCGCAGCGATCGGCGACGTCGTCGCCGAGGCCGGTGTGCAGCTGCGCAGCGCCGGGGGCGGCCGGCTGAAGGGTCTGTGCCCCTTCCACGACGAGAAGTCGCCCTCGTTCAACGTGAACCCCGCCGTCGGCTACTACATGTGCTTCGGCTGCGGCGAGTCCGGCGACGTCATCAGCTTCGTCCGCAAGCACGATCAGCTCAGCTTTCCGGAAGCGGTCGAGCACCTGGCCCGACGGTTCATGATCGAGCTGCACTACGAGCAAGGCGGTGCGGCTGCCGGGCGAAGCAGCAGCCAGCGCAGCCGCCTGGTCGAGGCGCACAAGGTCGCCGCCGAGTACTTCACCGAGCAGCTCGGCAGTTCGGGTGCGGCCCCGGGTCGGGCCTTTCTGGCAGAGCGCGGCTTCGACCAGGGCGCTGCCTCGGCGTACGGCGTGGGGTTCGCGCCTGCGGGCTGGGACAACCTGGTCAAGCACTTGCGCGGGCGCGGCTTCTCCACCGAGGAGGTACTGGCCGGCGGCCTGGCCTCGCAGGGCAGGCAGGGGCCGATAGACCGGTTCCGGTACCGGCTGGTGTGGCCGATCCACGACATCTCCGGTGACGTGATCGGCTTCGGCGCGCGCAAGCTGTCCACCGACCCGGGCGATGACAGCCCGAAGTACCTCAACAGCCCCGAGACGCCCATCTACAAGAAGTCCACGGTGCTCTACGGCCTCGACCTGGCCAAGAAGGAGATCGCCCGGAGGCGCCAGGCCGTCGTCGTCGAGGGCTACACCGACGTGATGGCCTGCCACCTGGCCGGGGTACCGACGGCGGTGGCCACGTGCGGGACGGCGTTCGGCTCGGACCACATCGGGGTCATCCGGCGGCT
>JAABUI010001575.1_pt1 | contig 13064 bp, 15 predicted proteins | sample 5559111 | NCBI WGS metagenome assembly JAABUI01 (sample SAMN10711870, study PRJNA513365) | rock metagenome | isolation source: Antarctica rocks | place: Antarctica: Victoria Land, Buttleship Promontory
TCCTCCCCCCTCTCCACCTGCCCAGACATCCCACTCAGAATCCTCCTCCCGAGGGATTTCGCGCTCCTCGTCCGTCTAACGAGCGGTCCAATGACCGGCGAGCCATCCAGCGCTGCGAGATTGAGTCCCCGGTCCAAACTCAGACTCGTGGGAGGGATGATCCGGCTCGGCGAGAGGGCGGGGGGTAGGTCGATGATGGATGAGGCGGAGATGGAGGAGGCGGAGTCGGACGTGAAGTCCTCTTCTGGATCATCGGGCTCGCCGGCTTCCTCGTCCAGATCTAGGTCCAAGATGTGGTGATCTCGGTAGCTTGCGGGTCCGGCGGTGTTTAGGGAGAGGACAGTACGTTGGCTCGCTCGTCGGTAATGTCGCCCTGCGGAAGGCGAGGCGGGATGATACGCAGAGGAGCCGGAAGGGGGAATAGCGGGGGGGGACTGAGCAGTGCTCGGCGGCGGGCGGAGGGAGAAGGCTTGATTTCGTTGTGGAGGAGGCGATAGACGCAAGAGGAGCAAGAAGAGCAGCTTTCTCACTGTCAGCTAGCGCATCTGACGGAGATTTGCCAGGAACTTACGTATTCGAACACTGCTATCGAAGCGGTCTGAGCACTGCATGAGCCCCTCTTCAACACCTTGAGAAACGCTCGACTTACCACCACAAGGAAGGTGGTAGAGATAGACAGATTCGGATTTGCATCCCCGCTCCGATCCCTGTGGCGCTTGAGTTGCCCCGCGCATCCCTCCCACACGGCGACCCCGACTGTCGATCCACAGACCAGAGCGACCCATCCACCGCGACTCCTCCACCTCGGGCTCAGCCCGACGAATCCGCCAAGCACGACGAGACGCAGGGTGGTCAACATGATGAGGTATCTAGGGGTCTCATGAAGGACGTTATTGCGAAAAGTATAGATCAGGTCGAGGAGGGCGGTGAGGGGAAGAGGGTAGGGGTAGGTGAGGTGGAGAATGGCAGCATCGGGGGTGACTTTGAGCTGGCCCGACTTTGAGTCGGGTTGGACGAACACAGATGAGCGGGAGGCGGCGGAAAATGATGAGACGTGACGCTGATGAGACATGCCAGAACCTGAGAATGGACAGACATAGCTGGATGAGGAGGGACGCGTTTGGAACGGACCAGGTGGCAGTGTGGCAGCGTTTCATGTTTGGGGCTCAAGGGCGTTGGCATTAGGCTGAAACCCTTCTCGCACCCTTGGGGAGAAATACATATACACAGACAGGCTGTACAACGATCTTCTCTATACAGCGAACCATGCAGTGAGAGAAATCAGTGAGGAAGAGAGAAGCCTTTAGTGTCCGTAAAGTCCCCGACCGAAAGCCCAATTCCACACACCTCACCGCCACACCGCCCTTGACGACGTATCACCTGCCCCAGCGAGACCTGCCACACTGCCAAATGTATTGAATCTCGAGATCGAGGGTCTCGAGTGTAGTGTCGGCATGCCTCCTCCCGCGCCGAGAGGAGCGCGAGGCAGTGTGCCGGGATTGAAGTTCATGCTGACCGATGGCCGAGGAGCGAATGCGGGTCGAGGCATCCCCGATACCGCGCCTATGTTCGATGTACGGCGGCTACTGTCTTTCGGCGAGATGGAGACTGCCACATCTTGAGCTGTACGACGCACGCCTCCACCTAGTGGGAAGATTGGACCGGCAAGTGACGCCGACGAGCATGTCGTGTCTGTCGTCGATGTCGACCCGGTGGGTTGAGGTAATATGCTGTTGCGACCCCTTCGGTACGGGCCCACATTTGAAGCGCGACGAGAAGCTTTCGAGGTGGTGATTGGAACTCGGCCGATCGAGGACGTGCGGCGAGAGGGTGACGAAGACGGCTGAGAAGGAGCCGTGGTGGAGGGGAAGATGCTGGCGGCTCGAGCGGCCGATGCGGCCGTGGGCTTGAACAAGGAGGAGCTAGACGAGGGGAAGCTTGTCGATGTCGATGAGGGAAGCTGATGACGCTCGAGTAGCGGTCCCCGATTCATCCTCGCAGGTGGTCCCATAGATCCAAGCTTCGGCTGGCTAGGTCCAGCCTCAGGGGAAGACTGCTCAGCATTTTCTTCGCCTAAGGTCCCCAAGATCGAGGACGTCTTGCCCAGTATGATGCGATTCTTCTTCCACGCAGGCATCGGTGGAGCTATCGAATTGGTCGGCGCCGGTAGGGGAAGAGGGGGACCAGCCAGGGTAGTGGTAGGGAGCGATGGAGGCAGCATATTCCCCTTGACCGGCTGAGCGGGCTCGTCCGGCTCGTCGTCCCACTCGCCACTAGCATCGGAGCTTCCGTTGAGCTGCGGCGACAGACTTGACGAGCTGCTCGAACTTGTGAATACGTGGGCTGCCGGGGCAACGGCCGAATCGTCAATGTCTCCCTTGCCTGCCTCGTCTCGCCATTGTAAGGGCCTCCTGCTTTGACCAGGGTCTCGTGCCGTCACCAATATAGGACGTAAAGGCTGTTTGCGGGGAGATGCCGCCACTCGAGCAAGTCGTCGTGGAGAGGCAATGGCTTTGGCGGCAACAGAGACGCGCCGAGTGTGAGGTGCAGTTCGCAAGCTTGGGGGGTTGACAGAGATAGAGGATTGTCGCCGAAAAGGATTGCCGAGCTTCGGATGGATATCGGCGGTCTGTGAAACAGGAAGAGATGGTAACGGTGATGCGGATGATGAGGATATCCCGAAAATGCTATTGAGACCGGACTCGCTCGAGGCAGCGATCGTCATCAACTTTGCGATCGACGGCTCGAATGCATCCCCCTCGGCTGAAGTTTGCGCTTGATCATAGAGTACGTTAACCTCGGCCAAGACTGACGTGGCCATCCGGTGCAGGAGAGCTGCGGCACGAGCGGAGTCCTCCGATTGCTGCTGGATGACACGGCGATATGCCATCTCCCGGGCGTCCGCGATACTCCTGGCCAATTGATCCCGTTGCAGGCTGACTTTTAGCCGCACGTTATCGAGCTCAGGAGCTTCGAGTGCGTTCCCGAATGCACGCTCCTCGACGCGTTTGAGAAGCTTCGCTGCTCCCTCGGCTTTGATGGCCTCCCGCTGCACTGCGGCCTGAACTTCGTTATTCAGTCGATACGCGCTGTCTTGCTTGTGAATCAGAGACTGGATATACTGCTTCTCCCTCTTGATTTCCTCGGCTGACCGGTCGCCACAATCGTTGTCGATAGCCTCGATGCGCCTTTTGAGCGATGCAATGCGTAATTCGGCTCCATCCCATAATGCCCGTAAAGTCGCGCCCTCCTGTACTAGCGGTATTGACCCATCGAGCTCGCTTCGCAGGTGACTTAGAGCTTGCCGTGCATCCGCCCTGGCCTGCTCGACCTTCTTCTGTTGGTATGCGCTCATCTCGGGCGGGCCCTCCAGGAGCTTAGCCTCAAGAATCCTGATCTGTTGTTCCTTTTCGGATATCGTACTCAGGTACTGCGCAACTGACACGTTGATCCCGGCTGTGTTCCGCGAAATCTTGGTCGACACGTTCTTGGCCTTGTCAGCCCAGGCGAGGGTGTTGTGCGTGTCCTCGATGTCTTTGGAGCTTGGAGAGACGCAGACGATCATGACAGTCCGGCAATTGCCGCCGAGGGAGAATTTGAGCATTCGAGTGAGTTTGCTGTTCCGATAGGGTACGTGGGGCTTCACTCCGCGTACTGATGCCTGGCACAGGGCACTGATGCAGCTGCTGAGTGCGAGTAGCGATTTGTTGATGTTTGCACCTTCTTTCATCCTCGCGCCCATATTACGCGTCGCTGCCGCCCGCTCGCTGCCGGCGAGATCGATGATAGAAAGCGTGGCCGAGGAGACGCATTGCCGGACGAGCTCTTGCGCATCGTCCACTTCGTGTCCATGACTATTTCGACCGACATTGATCTGTAGAACAGCATGCGAACGAGACGATACGCTATTGCTCTCCGTCGCGGATGTGCTTCGCCGTTGGTTGCCAAGCATGACGAGCTGCATGACCTCTGTCACAGACTGGGGCCGTCTCAAGGTGACATTTGCGATCCTCACTCGTTCCTTTTCGTTCTCGAGCAGCTTTAGACCGCCAGTAGGGCTTGACGGAAAATCGTCATGGAGAAGATCGCGGATGTTCTCGTTGTAGATTTCGACCATTGACAGCTCGATGTAGGTGTCGAACTTGTCCTTGCTATCCTCGATCCGCTCGAAGAGCTCGCGCATGAGCCGGATGGTGACACCAGGGTCCTCTGGGTTACCGCTGATTGTGTGGGTTTTCCCACAGCCAGTAGCCTGATCAAAATTAGAGATTCGTTGGCTGCAAATTCAGTGCACTCACGCCATACGCGAATACTGTTGCGTTATACCCATCCAACAAACCCTCCAGCAAAGGCTTCGCGCTATGCTCAAACACCCTCTCCTGCGTTGAGTCCTTCTCGAACACTCTGTCGAATATGTACCTGCGCCCAGAATCAGAGTCTTCCTTGAGCGCGAAGCTCTCGAAGGATTGTGGAAACCCACCGTCGATTTTTATACCGTTTGGCTCCCGGCTGACCCCTCCGCATCTCTACTCCCTGCTCCGGCTTGTCGAAGTCCAGCTGTCGATGATCCATTACATCTGTTTAGATCAGACAGGGATTAGCATCATGACTTGCCCGAAACATGTGCACGCACCGAGTACCTCTCTCAGCGATCCTCCTGGTGGCTTCCGAGGCGATAACCCAAAGTTACCATCGCCCAGAAAGAATGTCTGATTTGAGGGTTGAATGATGTAAGGAAGCTCTTTTTCAGGATGCCAAGGCCGAACCCTGACTGTATTTGCCTGATATCAGTATACTGTGCAGTAGTGGGAGCTGAGGCCCGACCGCATATCTGAATGGAATTGGTATCCATTTTGATGTCCCCCACCCCTCAGACAGCCGCCTCAGACGCGCAACTTTGTCCACTCGTATCGAGGCCGAAGGTTTGAAGGCTCTCTGCGCCGCCTAATGCTTTTTGGCCACAGATTTGAAGAGCAAATGGACACTGGATTTGACAGCAAAAGCAAGAAGGAGAATGAGAGGAATTGTCAATCGGCCTGGGTGTTTTGATCCCATCAACTTGAAAGTAGGCGCGTCTGTCCTTATTGATACCCCCCGTATGAAAATCAATTGTTTCCTGTATTGTTATCCTTTTATCCGTGCCTATGATCAGGTAATCGGCCGAAGGAAGACCTCCACCAATGGGAGTTGACATAACTCATTCTCTTCATTTCAGCATTCCTTTCAGCTCCGGAAACGAGCTCCAATCGTATCCCCAAACCGCGAAGCATTTGCTTCGTACGTCGACTGCTTGTAGCTCACGTAATCATCCTAAGTTCTCCTTGTCGTTGACAGGTCGTCCCAGGCCCTAAAAGCTTGTAAGGCATCATGCCTGCTCCGACCAACGCACCCCGCACGCTGTACGACAAGGTCTTCGATGACCATGTCGTCTATTCTGGCGAGGGAGATACCCTTCTATATGTAGACCGACACCTTGTTCATGAGGTCACATCGCCACAGGCCTTTGAAGGGCTTCGAAACGCTGGTCGTCAAGTGAGGAGAACGGACTGTACCTTGGCAACCTTGGACCACAACATTCCGTAAGCTTTCGATCTCAGTGTGCGGAAGGTCGCTGACAGGTCTGAGTCAGTACTGTCCCGCGAAAGAACTTTAAGAGCATCGCAACTTTTATTGGAGAGCCAGATAGCCGGGCACAATGCGCAGCTCTCGAGGAGAATGTGAAGGAGTTTGGCCTGACCTACTTTGGGATGGACGACAAGCGGCAAGGTATGTTACCTTCCGGAAACCCCTGACACATCACTGACATAAGCCCTCCACCAGGCATCGTACACATCATCGGCCCAGAGCAAGGCTTCACACTCCCCGGTACCATTCTTGTCTGCGGGGACTCGCACACCTCGAGTGAGTCTTCTGATATGAGAGTCAGGAACACTGCTAATACAAATTTAGCGCATGGGGCCTTCGGTGCACTTGCGTTCGGCATTGGTACATCCGAGCTAGAGCATGTCCTCGCCACTCAGACTATTCCACAAGCCAAGTCCAAGAACATGCGAATCAACGTCGAGGGCGAGCTTCCGGAGGGCGTGAACTCCAAGGATATCGTCCTTCACATCATCGGGTTGATCGGTACCGCAGGCGGTACCGGCTGCGTTGTTGAATTCGCCGGTTCGACTATACGGGCGTTGAGCATGGAGGCGCGGATGTCAATCTGCAACATGTCGATCGAGGGTGGTGCCAGGGCTGGCATGATCGCTCCAGACGATATCACCTTCGAGTATCTCAAGGGTCGACCGCTCAGTCCAAGAGATGGGGAGGAGTGGCACAAGGCAGAGGAGTACTGGCGATTACTCAAGACGGATTCCGGAGCGAAATATGACATTGAGGTGGAGATCAAGGCGACAGACATCGTTCCTACAGTTACATGGGGCACCAGTCCTCAAGACGTTTCCCCCATCACCGGTTCGGTTCCCGACCCAGCCAAGATGTCACAGGGAAAGCGAGGAAATGCCCTCCGCTCACTCGAGTATATGGGTCTCACTGGCAGTACCCCGATGGAGGAGATCAAGATCGATAAGGCATTCGTTGGCTCTTGCACCAATGGCCGGATTGAGGATCTCCGATCCGCCGCCAGAGTCATCATCGCCTCCGAGAAGAATGGCGGCCCCTCGTCTGTCGCCGAAGGTATATACGCCATGGTCGTACCGGGCTCTAGTCTGGTTAAGCAACAGGCGGAGGCGGAGGGTCTGGACGTCATCTTCAGGAAGGCCGGCTTCGACTGGCGAGAAGCTGGATGCTCGATGTGTCTCGGTATGAACCCAGATCAGCTGCAGCCGCAGGAGCGGTGTGCCAGTACTTCGAACCGCAACTTCGAGGGCCGACAAGGAGCGGGCGGCCGTACTCACTTGATGAGCCCTGCTATGGTTGCTGCCGCCGCCCTCACTGGCCGCCTTACCGATGTGCGAAAACTTATGGGCGTCCACATCAACGACGATGGCGGGCTGAAGATCACCTCGTACTCCGACTATCTCACCCCGGTCACCGTACCAGCACCGCCTGAGGAGGTTACTGAGGAGACAGCCGCGTCCAAGACTCCAATTCATGCTTCTGCCGCAGCTTCGGCTGGACTACCGAAATTCAATGTGGTCAAGGGTATCTGCACCCCGATGTGGGAAGCCAACATCGATACCGACAAGATCATCCCCAAGCAGTTCCTCAAGACCCTTCTCCGCACTGGCCTTGGCTCAGCCCTCTTCTGGCCTCTGCGATACGATGTGAAGAGCGGTGCCGAGGTTCCCGACTTCGTCCTCAATAAGGAGCCATACCGTCACTCTAGTCTGCTCGTCTGTACCGGTGCCAACTTTGGTTGCGGAAGCTCCCGAGAGCATGCACCATGGGCGCTGAATGACTTCGGTATTCGCTGCGTCATGGCGCCGAGCTTCGGCGACATCTTCAAGACAAAGTGAGTTATGAACCTGCTCAAATCCAACAGGTGCTCATCATTACATAGCTGCTTCAAAAACGGTATGCTACCCTTGGAACTTCCCCAGGCCGATCTTGAGACGATATACGAGGACGCCAGCGGGGGTCTCGAGCTCGCCGTAGATCTCGAAAAGCAAGAGGTTGTCCGACCCAATGGCAGGCCCGCAATCCCCTTCAAGGTCGACTCCTTCCGTCGTCATTGCTTAATCAACGGACTCGATGATATCGGTCTCACCCTAGAGCACCGCGATCTCATCGAAAAATTCGAGGAGAAGCGCACGGCTGTTTGGCCTTGGCTTGACGGTATCGGCTATGCAAAGAAGGGAGGAAAGGTGGTTGCAATGCCGGTTGGCGGAGGTGCGAAGAAGAAGATGGAGTGGTAAGAACAAACGGAGCCGCGAGAAGGCTTCTGTCAGCGTCAGCTCAAGACATGCATACACTGCTGGAGTACGGCTCGAAGTACGGCTTGATGGGCTGACCGTCTGAGGTGTATATCCACGCATTCGACTGATCTTGACGTCTCCATGTCTGTGAAGACAATGGCGTGATTGAGCGAATGGCCTTCCCTTCGCTGAAAGGCGTGATTGGAATGATTTCTCAGAAGGCGTCCTGTGGAGTCAAGCCTCACGAAGACGAGGACTTCAAGATAAGCTGAGAAGAGCACCTCGAATCCGATATGTGAATGATGATACTATCACCCTTTATCCCCAGATGGCCAGCATCCCTTGTGTATACCGTGACATCACGCCTTACCATCCTTACACTCTCGTCCCCAACCCACATCTCAACGTCACATCTCTTGCTTTATACGTCTCACTTCCCTTTCTCCCTCCATGCGTCATCGCCCGTCTTATCTCTAACGCTTGGAAGATGTCGTGATCGTTGAAGGAGGGATCTAGTTCGATGATGCAGTATAAGAGACTGCTTCCCGTAAACATTCCCCCCTTCCATCTCACTCTCACGTCGTTATCATCCATCAGACCACATTACTCATACTCACCCGCTTGATCTCTGTTCTCACTGCACACCACATCATGAAGATCTTCAGCCTCCTCTTCGCTTTGGCCCTCGCCATGCTCACCACCGCCATGCCGCTGATGAACGACACCGTCGCGGACCGCTGCGTGGACGAAGCGTACGTCTCGTTCACACACCCCAATATTGATGATCAGGTGTGCTGTGAGTCGCGATCTTCCGACTCATCACATGGAGACCCGCTGCGGAAGCGAAGCGTGAGTCGCCCTTCCCGATAAAGACGTATACTGATGCTGGGTCAGGTGCGCTGAGATCAAGCGCTCTCCCGAGCCGTGCATCAACGGGGACTGCGACGAGATCAAGCGCTCGCCCGAGCCGTGCATGGGTCAGGCGTGCGCACAGATCAAGCGCTCCTTCGAGCTGGACGCGCACAAGGACGAGTGAGGAAGGCTGTGATATGTTAGCTCGATGACGGTTTGTATCAGTAGTCAGGAATTGAGGCAGTAGACCTAGTGTAAGGCGATCGGTAGGATGAGGAATGCATAAGTAAACGGCAGATGTGAAGGAGATCAGACGACTCGCTCCACCGTGCCACCTGAATGCGCAGACGGTGGCAATATCCCGAGATGTGGTAGCCTTTCGACGGCATCGCGCATCTTCGGAAATTCCTCGTCGATCACCTCGCCAGGTGTCTGTTCCGCTGCTTCGGGATCGATTACGGACCGGATGTACTGGACCATAGGGTGGGCGAGCTTGTGCCCAAGTTCTGGACCTTCGCGGATCAAGACCTGATCGGGCTTAGCTTCAGATTTGAAGGGAGGAAAAGCGCGCACAATTACAACCTCCACGGCAATGAGCAGGATAATGATCACCTCCATCCGGTGACCCGACGCCTTGCAAGGAGGATTAGTCATCTGAAGTGAAGCCAACAAGTAAGGCTGACCTCGGTCAGCAGAGCACGCAGAGTGCTCTGGACCTCCTGAGCGTAGTCGATCTTCTTGTTGAACGCGTCGATTCGCTCTTTGATCTCGAACTCGGTAGCAATCGAATCGAAGTAAGCTGGATGGATGATCAGCGGGTCCATCAACCTGTGTGGTAAGATTTACATTCTAGATCCGGTTCGGACCAATAGATCTGGATTCTGTCAGTACCCTTCCAAGGGAGAAGAGACATGGCAAACCTCAGGCGTTTCCTCGAGACCACCTCCCCGCGTATTGACCGCCATCCTCAGTGTCATCAATTCTCCCAGCTTCCGGATGACCTCTCGCCGTCCCATCGGCTGGGCACCTGAGCGTTCCAGTGCTCGAGGTAATGTCGAGACCGAGGCAATATGCCGATCCAACCTGTCCTCAAGGACAGATAGGGATGTTGAGCGGCTAATGGATAGTGACAGGGTATATCGAGCGAGGAGAGAAGCGAGAGAGGGAGATGAGGGAAAGGTTGCGAGTTCGGGTGGTCGACCAAGGAGGATGAGGTTGCCGAGGACGTGTGTTGCACTGTTTGATTCAGGTTAGCGGACGGCTCGAGAACAAAATTTGTTGAACTCCCGCTGTAGGGTCAACTACGAAATCCACTTCCTCGACCTCATGATCCTGCGACGGCAATCTCTCAATCTTCACGATCGACCCTTTCCTTCTGATCACTTCCCGTAAGAATGCCCTTCCCTCTTCCTCCGTCATTCCCCAAGTGACGAAGGAACCCGAATTGAACACCCAGATCTCGCCTCGATCCCCGTCACCGAACCCCATATCAAGCATCTCCGCATCATTGTCGACCTCCGCATCCATCAGACCCGGAGGAGTAGGAGTGACCCGCCGCACATCCTTGCCACTGATGAGTCGTTCTGCGCCGCCACGACCTTTCCACGGCCCGATGACGAATGCGCGTTCCCGATCACCTTCAGGCACCTCGTCCCACCGCACGCCAAGCGATCGGAGAGCGATACCCAAGCTGACGAGATCATACTTCTCCGCAGTGGTGTGAGCGATACACTGTAGCACCGGACCTCGAGTCGAGGATGGGGCGTTACGAAGCGGTTGAGATGCGGCTTCGAGTCGCCGTTTTGGCGGTTTGTGCGATTGAGGCTTCTTCTTACGTGCTTGTTGAGGCTTGCTGGAGGATGATTCGGGCGAGGGTCGCTCGTGCCGCTCTTGCTGTGTCGGGTACCGATCGCTAGAGGCATATCGCTGGGATAAGTCCTGGATGGCGGCGATGGCCGGTCGAGGAAGCGGCAAAGGTGGTGAGCAGCGTATACATGTCGAGGCACTCTGCAAGGCTGTACGCGCGAGCAAACTCGCGGATCGACCAATCATATCGATGATTGGTGACAACGGGAAGTGACGGGTGCAATTGTAGCAAAGCGGTAACGTTATACAACTCGGGCCAGTGCCGAGGTTTGTTTCCCGCCAGTTGCTCTGAACCCGGCTACTCTGAAGTTGCTACTCTGAATATTTGCCGTCCAACCCTTTCTATCTGGAGCGCGTCCCCTACCAAAGACGTCTCTCCTCCTCACAAACAGCAGCTTGGGAATCTATCATCACCATGTCCACTCTCGCTGCGAACCTTATCCTCCATCCTCAGCTCAATCAGAGCTTGGCTGTCCTCGCGACCACCCTCGGGCGAGATAAGGTGCGTTCCAAGTACCCCTCTTTGTTTTGACCGGCATGAGGCCGCCCGTCATAACTTCCAAATGCGTATGCTGAACCCGGTCTCGACAGGTCTACCGACTCGTCCAGTATCTCGCTCGACTGATCGCCTGGTCCTTCCTTCGACGTGGCAACCTCGAATCCGCGGACAGGTGGGATGGGCTCAAGAACGGTCTCGCAACGGGTCGTCGAGGTCAGTGATGAGGGCCTATTGAAGCTGTACAGCTACTTCACACGCGGCTCTGACTGAGAAACCTCGCAGTCATGCGTGTATTCCGACCTCTCGAGTTCATGCAGGCTGCGATGAAGCTTGCTCAACGGCCAACGTTCATCTCCCCCTCCTTCTTGCTTTCTTATCCGCTGACATATCTTTACGCAGCTCAAACCTGAGCGGACCCGGTCAGCTGGCTCAGGTCGCCCAGATTGGCCGTCAACTAGGCTACGCCGGTTTTCTAGGCTCCGACATGCTCGTCTGGCTCGGGACCATCCGTTTCCTCAAATATGACAAGGCGTGCGTCCACACCACTTTTACGATTATGCCAGGCTGACTGGTGGCTAGCAAACTCAAGCGAATCCAGGACATCTCGATGACCTGCTGGTTCACCGGCATAGCCCTCTCGCTCGTCTCGTCTTCAGCCTCGTTAGTCAAACTGCGAGCCGACGGACGGCGATTTGCTCTGAGCAACGATATGGCGAGACGGGAGACGGGGTCCGAGAAATCGTCTGAGGAGAGAGTGAGGGATGAGGAGGAGAGGCGGGAGAAGGGGAGGGCGCTGCTTGCGTATGTCGCTTTCTCGCATTTGGCCGCGTCATGTTGACGGATGTGGTACTAGGCAACGGCAGACCCTGTTGTCCCAGCTTGTCATGGATTCTTGCGATATTTGGATCCCGGCGACTAATCTTGGGTACACGAAACTCAACGATGGGGTCCTCGGTTTCCTCGGGTCAGTTCCGTTCCATATCTTCGGAATTTTCATTGGTTTGAGACTAGAGTCGACGCTGACGATACCCGCTTTCCTCACTCAGAGCGACGACCTCGTACATGTCCCTGCAGACGCAATGGCGCAAACAAAGCGCAGCGGGTGTCAGGAAGACTGCTTAGGAGGAGATGGGCGGGGATGGAGGTACACTTGGATAGATGTGAGCGGATTCGTCATTCGCTTAGGTTGAATAAATGCTTGGGATCGAGTAGTGTATCAGCCGCAAGCTCCATTTGGGACCGCGGATCGCGGCACAAACATCTTGGACATCCTTCCGAGCAACTGATGCATTGTTCACGGGCAACTTGCCCCATGAGCAGTACAAAGCCCGAATGATGATGCGCACTGAACCGAATGCAAAGGAATCACTGCGACCCATCAACCTTCCTCAGCAACTCCTCAATCTCCGCTCCACCATCCTGAAACATCCCATCGAAACTGTCGAAGCTCTCTTCGCCCAACCCGTCCGAGCTGGGATCCGTGTTGGTCTTACTGACATCGGACCGCATGGTCGGTGTCGATGGACCACGGATGGGTCGTTTCGTGGATGGAGGATTGGGCGTTGTCCGTCGTGGGCTGGAACGCGGGCCTTGGGGGGCGAGAAGGGGTGGTCGGAAGGCTTTTTGGGTGGATGGTGTAGGCGTATTATGTGAGCGAAGACCTATGCGTGGTGCGAGGCCAGGCTTCATCGGCGATGGGGGTTTGGCAGATGTAGGCGTCTTCGTAAATGGTGATGGCTGGGCTAGCTCTAGGTACGTAGTGCCTTTGAGACGGGATCGGGCATTCATGGTTGTTGGTCGTAGTGCTGTCCTGGCCGAAGATGTAGGTTTTGACATCTGTCGATCTTCTCCCTGTGTCACCTCTTCGCGCCTTTCTCCTCTCGTCCCCAGGCGATACTTCTCAAACTCGCTCATTAGCAGGTCCACCCCGTTCTGGGACTCCTGCTTTCCAACCGCAAAGGATAGGGGCGCACTACTCGGTCCTT
>JAABUI010001576.1_pt1 | contig 13063 bp, 11 predicted proteins | sample 5559111 | NCBI WGS metagenome assembly JAABUI01 (sample SAMN10711870, study PRJNA513365) | rock metagenome | isolation source: Antarctica rocks | place: Antarctica: Victoria Land, Buttleship Promontory
CGAGCTTCTGGGCGCGGGCGATGCTGCCCGGCAGATCCTGCTCACCGAGCACCCCCAGCGCCGCGGTACCGGGGTGCCCATACAGCGCCACCAACCGACGGCCGGGGAAAAGAACCCGTCCACCGGGCAGCTCCGGTGCGGGCGCTGTGGTCGGGGCGGCCGGCGCCGACGTCCCGTGGACGATCCTCGGGGCACCTGTCGGTAGCAGGGAACTCGGCCCCGGCGCACCGGAGGTGGCGGCACCCGGTGGCGGTGGGGTGGCGCAGGCAGCAGCCAGGAGCAGCACCGTCGCGGTCGCGGTGAGGGTGGCCGTCACAGCCCCCACACGGGCCGGGGCACCCCCACGGTGCGGCCGGACCTGCTCTCGGTCACGTGGTCCCCTCCTCGACTGTAATCCAGACCGGCCACGCCTAACTCGGGGGTTGTGCGGCTACTTCTTCGCGGCCTTCTTCGTTGTCGTGGGCTTCGACGTGGTGGCCTTGGCCGGGGTCTTTTTGGCCGCCGCCTTCTTTGCCGTCGTGGCGGTGACGCTGTCGGCGACCTCCTGTTTGAACGTGGCGCCTACCTTGAAGCCCACGGCGCGGGTGGCGGCCAGCTGCAGCGGCGCCCCGGTCGAGGGGTTGCGGGCGGTGCGCGCGCCGCGCTCACGTGGCTCAAAGGTGCCGAAGCCGGGGAGCTGAACCTTGTCCCCGGACGCCACAGCACCCCGCACCTGGGAGGGTGGCACTGAGGGTGGCCTCGACCTGCGCGCGAGGCAGGCCGGTCGCGGCGGCCACGGCGTCGATCAACTGTGCACGGTTCATCAGTTCCTCCATGCGGTCCGCAGGCGTGCTTGCGGTGATCGTGGCATGTCGGAGAACCGGTCGGTGCCCGACATGCCGGAGCGGGCAGCGGGCTATCACCGGGAAGCGAGCGGGATGCCGGTGGGCTCCCCTCGACTTCGCCACGCCCACCCCGGCCAGTTCCACCTGTCGATAACCTCCTCCGTTGCCGGGCGTGTGATGGCGTTGCCTACCGCCCCACTGGAGATCGGACGTTGCCCCCACCGATCTGCGAGGATCACCTGGTGGCGCGGACATGGCTGTCGATTCGGGTCGATCTCGTCGATGGTGGGGGCCGGACGCTGTGGCCCCGGCCGGGGCGGGTCTTTGCCGCCGCCCGGTCCCACAGCTTCGCCCACCTCGCGACCGCGATCGATGACGCCTTCGCCCGCTGGGACCGCGCTCACCTGCACATGTTCGACCTCGGCGACGTCGGTGGCCTGCTCATTGACCGGTACTGGGACGACCCGCCCGACAACTCCCGCGTCGATGACACCGTCAAGCTCAGCACCCTGACCGGAGGGCAGCAGTTCGTCTACGTCTTCGACCTCGGCGACGACTGGGCCCACCTGTGCACCGTCAACCCCGAACGCATCGACCCCCTCCACACCGTCGGCATCACCCCGGACCGGCCGATGCCCTACTGGGGCTGGGGCGCCATCCCCGACCAGTACGGCCGCACCTGGGACGGCGACGACGGCGAAACCCCGCCGCCACCGGACCCTCAGCTGGCCGACCTACCGGCCCTTCACCCCGGTTGGGGACCGCGCCACCGATAGACCATCCGCGTGCGGGTGGTTCTGTAGTACGATTCCTCGGTGGATGCTCTCCGGTCTGCGTTCCGTCACGGCGTCGACCTGGAGGACACCCAGCACGCCGTACGTAACGCCATGGTTGTTGAGGAGATCGCCACGGACCCGATCCGCTACCTCGTCCTCGGTCCCGACCGGGCCGGAAACCTGCTCGAAGTAGTAGTGATGGACCGATCTCAGGGGCCGGCGGTCATCCACTCCATGCCGATGCAAGCCAGATACCGAAAGCTACTGGAAGGAAGGGGGTAGCCATGCCTGAAACGCAGGGGACCAAAGCGGACGGCATGCCGATCAGCGACGAGATGATCGAGGCGATGGCCGATGAGGCCGAACGCGGCTACGACGTCGAGGAGATCCTGCGGCGCAGCCGCGGCGGCCGTCCGCCGATGGGGTCCGCGGCGTCGTCGGTCGAGTCGGTGCGTCTGGACCCCGAGCTGAAGCGTGACCTGCTACTGCGGGCCGCCGAGGAGCGCATCAGCGTCTCCGAGGCGATCCGGCGGGCCATTGGCCAGTACCTACGGGCCAGCTGAGACCTCAGAGCGATCATGGCGACGTGATCGGCGACGAAGGTACCTGGGACCTATCGGCGTCTGGAGTCCTGCGCCTGCCATCGGGGCGGCTGCTGCGCGGGCGAGGCCTGCGCCAGCCAGTTCCTGACGACGCCGTGCCCCAGTTCGCGCTGTACCTGCAAGGCAAGACGCCGCCGCCGGTGGGCTGGCCGTCGCGGTGGATGCGCTGGCCGGACTGGCGGCTGCCCATCAACCGCGACGATGCCGAGGCCGCCTTCCGAGAGGCATGGAAGCGGGCCACGGAGGAGCGGGTCGAGGTGGCCTGCACCGGCGGGCGGGGCCGGACCGGCACCGCACTGGCCAGCACAACAACCACGACGGCGAGGAGCGCGAGCGCCTTGCCCAGTGCTCGCCCCGGCCGCAACACCGCCAGCGCGAACCCCCCTGCACTCAGCCCGGTCCACACGGCCACCCCACGCGGTAGGGGATCGGGGAACGGGCGCCAGAGCACATCGACGATCAAGATCACCGCACCTCCGGCGAGGGCGCCGGCCAGAATGCCCAGCGGTACCCGCCGTGTCCACCACTGCCGACGCCCCGTCGCGGTGAACGGTCGCCCGGCCACCAACAGCGCCACTGCCAGCAAACCCAAGCTCAGCGTCACCGGCGGAAACCAACCTCGGGTGAGCGAGAGGTTCAACAGCGACACGGTGCCATCTTTCCCTGCCTCCGCACACCAGGGTGGGCTGGGCAGCCTCTCCTGCCCAGCCCACCCCGATCCTGGAAGGGCTACTTGGCCGGCGCACCCGGTGCGTCGGGCACCTCAGGGCCAGCCTGGTCGGGGCCGTTCTGATCGCCCTGCTGGACGTTGTCGGTGTCCGCGGCACCCGGGGCGTCCGCGGTGTCCCCGGCCTCGGGGGCGTCCACCGCACCCGGTGCGTCGGGTGTGTCACCCGGGGTGGGGGCATCCGCCGCCGGTGCACTGGTCGCCGGTGGGGGCGCCGGAGTCGTCGTGGCCGCGTTGGCCACCCCCGCACCGATACCGCCCATAGCCAGTACCCCGAACGCGGCGGCGGCGAGCTTCTTCTTGAGAGCCATGTGTTAATCCTTCCGTCTCAGACCAGCCCGGTTGGCTGCTCTGAACACCACCCTCGGCCCGGACACCTGTAGATCCGCTGAAGGAACCTGAGAGCCCACCCGCTGGCTGGTCTCTGGGGCTGGTCAGTGTCGGCGGAACATGCGCAGTCCCTGGCGTAGCGAAATCCGCGGCACGTAGGCGCGGCTGATGCCATTGGCGATCCGCGGGAGAACCGCGGTCTCCGGGTAGGCCATGTACAACGGCCGGTAGGTCGGGCCGAACTTGGCCTTGAACGCCAGCAACGAACGAAACCCGTACACCGGCTCGAGGGTGCGCCCCATGAAGTCGAGCAGGCTCTGCAGCCCGGTCGGGGCTACGGCGGGGTCGACTCGGGCCAGTGGTGCCCCGGAGAGGCTGACGAACTGCGCCCCCTCGGCCTGCAGGTCCAGCGCGGCGGAGCCGATGAGGAACTCCATCACCCCGGGGAAACCCTCGGGGCTGCGGCGCATGAAATCCAGGGTCCAGCCGATGACCGCGCCGGCGTCGTGCACGGGCAGCCAGCTGGTGACCCCGTGTAGACGGCCTTCGGCGTCGACGGCCACCAGGCAGCGCACCTGCGGGTCGTCGAGTTCGTCGAGCCCGCCCAGGGTGAAACCCATCTCGGGCAGGCCCTTGCTGGCCACCCACTCCTCGGACAGCGCGCGGATCTGGGTGGTCATCGCCCGGGAGGCGGTGGGGTAGGTGATCCACTCCGCGGTGATGCCCGCGCGGGCTGCCCGGTTCACCGCAGTCCGCACGTCCTGGAACTTCTTGCCGGTGAACGCCAACGTGCCCAACACCAGCACGGTGTCCTCGGCGACCTGCACACTGGGCCAGCCCAGCCGAGTGGTCTCCTCGACGACCGCGGGGGTGACGCTGTAGAGGCACGGCGTCCAGCTGTGGGTCCGGCAGTGCGCCACGAAGCCCGCGATGGCCGTGGCGCGTTCGGTCGGTGGTCCGATGGGGTCGCCGGTGGTGATGGCCGCTCCCCCGATCACCCTGTAGGCCACGAACGACGAGCCGGTGTCGGTGAACCAGTAGCTGTTGCCGGCCCAGATCGTGAGGTAGGACAGTGCGGTGCGGCCGTGCTGGGTGAGGACCTGCCTGGCTCGCGCACTCTCGTCCTGCCCGCGGAGGGTCTTGCCCCTAAAGCTGTGCAGCACCACCGCAATGACCACCGCCCACAGCAGCACGCCGGTCCACTCGTAAAGCACCGTGCTCAGCGCGGTCTGCGGGAGGAACGTGGGTTCCACCACGCCGAGGTAGCCCGGGGGGATGAGGCGCTGGGGAAAATCCGCGGCCAGCTGCCCCAGCGTGGGCGGGGTGTCGAACTGACCGGCCACCAGCACGCCGACCAGCACGTAGCCGCCGAACAGGACCACCATCGTGGTGGCGAGCACCGCAGCGACGCGCACGTAGGTGCGTGCCGGCGCGCTGAGCGCGATCGACCGTCGGAACACCAGCAGCACCACGAGCACCACCAGCGGTTGCACGAGCGGGAGCACCACCCCCACGACGCCGCGATTGCCGCCCACCACCAGCACCGCGGTGTCGCGTGCGGGTCCGCGGACTGCCGCCACCGCCAACAACAGCCCGAAGCCGCTGAGCAGGACGTGCACCCCCCCCGCCGCCCACCACGCGAATCGGCGGCCCCGCCGCAACCCGTCGGCCAGCACCAGCACCAGCACGGCGGGCAGCACCGCCAGCAGCGAGGGTCCGAGGCCGTCGAAGCGCAGCTGGGTCCTCAGATCGGCACACATCTCGGCGCTGGTCGGGTCCGCGCACAGCTCCTGCAGCCGGGCGGGGTCCAGCGAGGGCGAGGCGAACAGGTAGCGAAGGACGGCGAAGGGGCCCACGGCGGTGGGCGACACGCTCGCCAACAACGCCCCACCGGCGGTGGCGGCCACCAGCAACGCGACCAGCACCCGGCTCTCCCGGCGGCTGGAGTGCACCATCAGCGGGGGGTGGCGGCGGCGCAGCAGCACGGCGCCCACTGCCAGGCCCAACAGGGCGGCGGCGAGCCGCAGCACGTCGGAGAGCAAGCCGCCGTAGAGCATCGTGGTCAGCAGGACCACGAGCAGACCCAGTCGGATCCGCCGGCGCCACAGCACACTCGAGGATGCGCTGAAGGCCGCCCACGCACCGAGGATCAGCGGCGTCGAACCGACCGTGGTGCCTACCGCCAACTCGTTGCTCCAGGTACCGCCCGCGCGGGCGAGCAGGGCGATGCCGCCGAGCCCGGCGGCCGTCCCGAGCGTCTGGGTGAGCACGGCGACGCCCAGTAATCGTGCGGGCCCGTGTCTGCGTTCGATGGCGCCGCCCACGGCCAAAGCCCCCGCGCTCATCAGCAGGTAGCCGATGAGCCCGTGTGCCCACAACGCCATGGTCAGCAGGGTGTAGACCCGCCCCGACAGCATCGCGGGAACGCTCGCCCCGATGCTGCGGCGCAGCGGCGCGGAGGGACCGCGCAGCAGGCTGCCGGTGGCCGCGCCGAGCGCCCAGAGTGTCACGACGAAACCGACCGTCACCGGGGCGCTACGGGCGAGGCCAAGGAGTCGTCGCGCTGAGCTGACCATTCTCCCCGCGGGGCCGGTCATCGGCGAAGGCGGCGGCGGACGGGTCACGTTGGTCGTGCTCACGGCGCGGTGAGTCCCGTGCGGTGCGCCAGAAAAGGCAGCGAATCTTCCAGGCCGGTGGCCCACACCTGCCAGGTGTGCCCGCCGGCCAGCGCGAAGTACTGCACGCTGATCCCGGCCGCCGTTACGGCGGTGCGGACCCGCTGGGCGGCCGGGCCGTACTCGGCGTCGTCCCGGCCGGCGACAATGGTTCCCGCCGTCTCGGGAAAGCGCCGGTGTTCCAGAATGTCGAGCGGATTGACCCGAGCGAACGCGGCGCGATCGCCGCCGAAGGCCGTGTTCAGGGTGCTGGCGCGATCACCCAGGGTCGGTTCGTCCTGGCCGGAGATGTCCAGAAACGTCGGGTAGACCTGCGGTGTGTTCAGTGCCAGCTGCAGTGAACACGTGCCGCCGAAGGACAAGCCCCCCACCGCCCAGTGCTGCGGGTTCGGGTCGACCTGCAGGTTGGCGCGAATCCACGCGGGGATGTCCACGCTGAGATAGGTCTGGGTGTTGCCGAGCGGGGAATCCACGCACAGCGGGTTCGCGAACTCGCTACCCAGGGGATCCGCTACTACCACCACCGGGGCGAGACCGCCGTGCGCCGCAGCGAAGGCGTCCATCGTGGTAGCCAGGTGACCACCGTGAAACCAGTCCTGCGGTGCACCCGGTTGGCCGGGAAGCAGCACCAGAACGGGAAGTAGCGCACGCGGGGTGGCGAGGTAGGCCGGTGGCAGGTAGATCCACGCATCCCTTGCGGCGAAGTGCGAAACCGTGCCGGGAATCGCCGCGGTCGTCACGGTGCCGGCCCGCAGCATTCCCGTGGGCGGTGACCACTGTGCAGCCAGCGTCTCGCCGGCCATGGCGTGGATCGGTCTCGGCTGGGCGGCGGGAATCTGCGCAAACTTTATCTGGTTGGGCAACGGCAGTCCCATCGCGGCGCGCACCGTGGGGTAGGCACCGAAGTGCGCATTGACCTCAGCCGCTCCGCTGCCGGCTACCCCGACGGTCACGAGTAAGGCCAGCGCCTTGCGGTGCGCCGGAAGCGGGCGGAGCAGGGCCAAAAGAATTCCCGCGGCGACGAGCCCAGCCCACACCACGACGACCGTGGGCAGCGAACCGGGGAAGGGATGCCAGGCAACGTCGACGACCAGCACCACCAGCACCGCAGCCGACACTCCACCCACCGCGGCGAGGGGCACCCTGCGCAACCACCAATTCCGGCCGCGGCCCCAGGCGAGCCAAAGCAGGACCGCAGGCCCCAGCACCATCAGTGCCCACCACAACGGCCCGCTGATCAGGGAGGCCTCGAGCATGCGGTGCACCCTGGGAGTGTGCCGGGAGTTTCCTGTGACTTTCCTGAACGCGTGACCGATTCACGCCAGGACATCTGGTGAGCCGATTCGTCGCGGGGTGAACAGGGTGAACGTCGGCTGCCGTGGGTCGGTGAGGGTCACCCGGGCGCCTTCGGATTCGGCGAGGCTGCGGGCGAGGGCGAGTCCGATGCCGGTCCCGGTGGCGTCATCGGAGCGGCGGACGAACAGGGCCTGTGCGTCGCGGGTGATGGGTGGGCCCTCGTTGGCGACGTCGATGGCAAGGACTTCTCCGGCGTCGCGGGCGGTGATCGTGACGGCGCCGTGCCCGTGCCGACGTGCGTTGTCGATCAGCACGTCCACGGTGTGCAACGCAGTCGGCGCAGACAGTGAGCTGGGTGGTAGTGGTGGGTGCTGCACGATCCGCAAGGGGCGGCCCTCGGCGGCCAGGACACCGTTCCAACGCTCACGAATCTGCTGCAGGAGTGTGTCGAGATCGAGCGCGGTCGGGGCGCGGGGGATGTCCCTGGCCAGGGTGAGCAGGTCGGTGATGGTGGCCTGGAGGCGGTCGGCGGCGACGAGGGCGTCCCGCATCGCGGGGCCTGGGTCGGCTGCCGGGTCGTCCAGTGCGGCTTCGAGTCCCAGACGTAGGCCGGCCAGTGGCGTGCGGAGCTGGTGGGAGACATCCGCGGTAAAGGTGCGTTCGCGGTCGACAAGGGCGCCGAGCCGGTCGGCGGTGCGGTTCAGCGAGGCGTTCACGGAGTCGATCTCGGCGATACCCGCCGGGTGCGTGCGGACGCTGAAGTCGCCGGCCCCCAGACGTTCGGCCGCGAGGGTCAACGCGTCCAACGGACCAGTGAGGCGTCGTACCTGTCGGCGGGCGAGCAGCCACGCGGCGGCCACTGCGGCAGCGGCCAGCGCGAACATCACCAACCATGCCTCCCCGATCCGCCGGTACACCTGCGCGTGTCCGGCCGTGACGAGTACGGCCCCGACGACGGTGTCGCCGTCGGATACCGGTACCGCGACGGCGAAGCGTCCGTTGATCGTCCCGGATGTGGCGGTGCCCTGGGTGGCCCTGGCGAGCAGGGGTCCCGGCGTCGCAGGCCCCGTTCCAGTGAGGCGCAGACCGCTGCTGTCGTAGACGCTCACCTGGGTGTCAGCCTCCAGCGCACTCGCAGTCGCACGGTCGCGAGAGCGCATGAGGTCGCCAGAGGCAGCCAGGGCCACGGTGTCAGCGATGTGCTCGAGCTCGGTGTGCTCGTCGGCGACGAAGTACCGCGCGGCGGCGACGGCCAGTGGAATGCCGAACAGCGCTGTGGTGAGCACGGCGGCGAGCACGGTCAACCCGACGATCCGTCGTCGCATCGCGTCCGCTCCCGTCCTCGCTGAACTTCTTGCCCTCCGTTAACCCTTACCGAACCCTCCGCTATCGCGGGCATGCCTACGGTCGCAATCATGACGAAACTGCAGCGCACGGTCCGGATAAGCGCCGCTTGCCTGGCCGCGCTCGCCCTGCTCAGCGCGTGCAGCAGCGGCACATCACCATCATCAGCCCCTGCGCCTGGAGCAGGTGGCGCCCAGAACCCGAATGCCATCGAGACCAACCCCGCAGGTGACATCCCCGACACCCAGGCGTTTGTCGCCTACACCCCGCCGGACAGGACCTACACCGTGCAAGTCCCGTCGGGGTGGGCGCGCACCGGGTCAGGTACAGAGGTGACCTTCACCGACAAGTACAACAGCATCCGCGTCGAGACGATGCCGCGCCCCAGCGCTCCGACCGTCAGCTCCGCGCAAACCAGCACAGTGCCGGCGATCCAGTCCAGCGTCCAGGGGTACAAGCCCGGCAAGGTGTCCACCGTCGCGCGTACGGCAGGGCAGGCGGTCCTGATCACCTATGAAGCCCTCTCGGCGCCGAACCCGGTCACCGGAAAAGTCGCCGTCGAAGCGGTTGAGCGGTACGAGTTCTGGAAGGGCGGCACCCTCGCAGTGCTGACGTTGTCTGCACCCGTCGGCTCAGACAACGTGGACCCGTGGCGCAAGGTCACCGACTCCTTCGGCTGGCAAGGATGAGTACCCCCGTCGACGCCCCCGACCGGGCACAGCCGGACGCAAACGACTCCGCTGCCGCGTTGGACGCGCATTCCTTGTATCGCTTCTTCCGCGCGGGCGACGAGGAAACCTTGGCGCTGCAGGGAGTCTCCTTGCGGATGATTGCTGGTGAGCTCATCGTGGTCGTCGGGCCCTCTGGCTCGGGAAAATCCACGCTGCTGGCGTGCTTGGCTGGGATCGACGAACCCGACGGCGGCACCGTCCGCGTCGCCGGAGCGCGGCTGAGCCACCAGCCCGAGGCTGTGCGCGCACGCTTGCGCGCACAGCACATCGGATTGCTGTTTCAGAGCGCCAATTTGTTGCAGCATCTGACCGTCACGCAGAACGTCCGGCTCGCGCAGAGCCTCACCGCACCGACGCAACGGCCCACGATCGACGCCTTGTTGGGCACCCTCGGCTTGCGTGCCCGCGCGGGCGCTTACCCCAGCCAGTTGTCCGGGGGCGAGCTGGCCCGTGCGGGACTGGCCGTCGCGCTGGCCAACGACCCGGCAGTGCTGCTGGCCGATGAGCCGACCGGTGAGCTGGACCTCGCCACCGAGGCCGGCGTGCTCGAACTGCTGCGCGAACGGGCCGGCAGCGGAGTCGCGATCCTCGTCGCCAGCCACAGCCCAGCCGTGGCCGCGTCGGCCGATCGGGTCGTCACCATGTCCGACGGAAGGATCACCGGATGAGTACGGCTGCAGCACCGGAGGAAGCCCCGATGGTCGTGTGTCAGGAGGTGGCGTGCACCTTCGGTAGCGGAACAGCTGCCGTCGTCGCGGTGCATGGCGTCAGTGCGACCGTGGCGCCCGGCACTCGCGTCGCGCTCACCGGGCCGTCCGGGTCAGGCAAGTCGACGTTGCTGCACCTGATGGCCGGGCTGGAAATGCCCACCGCGGGCACCGTGTCCTGGCCCGGGCTCGGTGGTCACCCGCTCGCCGTACCGGGTCGCATCGGGGTGGTGTTCCAGGGTCCGAGCCTGCTCCCCGCACTCGACGTCGTCGAGAACGTCGCGTTGCCGCTGCTGTTGGCCGACACCGCCGAGGATGAGGCCACAGCCCGGGCCGTGGCCGCCCTCGATCTGCTCGCGATCGGTGACCTTGCCCGCAAGCTGCCGGATCAACTGTCGGGGGGACAGGCACAACGCGTCGCGGTGGCCCGCGCGCTGGCTGCCCACCCCGCGCTGATTCTCGCGGACGAACCGACCGGACAGCTCGACCACGAGGCGGCCGCACTCGTCATCGACGTGTTGCTGCACGCCACCACCGAACTCGGCGCGGCGCTGGTCGTGTCCACCCACGACCCGCTGATCGCTCGACGCCTCCCCACCCAGTGGGCCATGCGGGATGGCACGCTCAGCGCTGCCACCATGACGGGCGCGCGAGCGTGATCGGAACCTGGCTCGGCGGCCTCCTGCGGCGACGCCCGGCCCGTCTGGGCGCCGCCGCCGTCGGCGTGGCGGTGGCCGTGGCGCTGCTCGCCTCGCTCGGATCGTTCCTCGCCCACTCCAAGGCCACCATGACCGATCGGGCCGTGCGCGGCGTCGCCGTCGACTGGCAGGTCCAGGTCACACCGGGCACCGATCCGGCCACGATCAGCCAGATCGCGAACGCCGGCCCAGGGGTGCGATCGACCGCCACCGTCAACTTCGCCCAGACCACCGGGCTGACCGCTCAGACCGGCGGCAGCACCCAGTCCACCGGGCCCGGTGTGGTCCTCGGAATTCCCGCCGACTACCAAGCCCTGTTCCCCACCGAGATCCGTCCCCTCGCCGGCGCCGCCGGTGGCGTTTTGCTGGCCCAGCAGACCGCGGCGAACCTGCACGCCGCACCCGGTGATGTCATCAACATCGGTCGCGCTGGAGCGCCCCCCGCGCAGGTCACCGTCGCCGGCGTCGTCGACCTTCCCCAGGCCGACTCGCTCTTCCAGAAGGTCGGCGCCCCTGTTGGCGCCCAGCGCACCGCGCCACCGGACAATGTGGTTCTGCTCCCACAGCCGCAGTGGCACAGCGCTTTTGACTCCCTTGCGGCGGCTCGACCCGACCAGGTGAGCACGCAGATTCAGGTGCTCCGCGACCACAGGCTGCCGCAAGACCCCGCCGCGGCCTACACCGTCGTCACCGCCGCCGCGCACAACCTCGAAGCCCGCAGTGCCGGCGGCGCGGTGGTGGGCGACAACCTCGGTGCCGCCCTCGGGGCGGCCCGCCAGGACGCGGCGTACGCCCAGGTCCTGTTCCTGTTCCTGGGGCTGCCCGGAGCGATCCTGGCTGCCCTGCTCACCGCGACGATCGCTGCGGCCGGGGCCGCCCGTCGCCGCGGAGAGCAGTCACTGCTGCGCGCCCGCGGCGCCTCGACACGTCAGCTGATCCGCCTGGCCGCGGTGGAAGCTGCGCTCATCGGCGTCGGCGGGGCGGTCCTCGGCCTCGGCGCCGCCGCCCTGGTGGGCCAGCTGGCCTTCGGGACGCCCCGATTCGGTACCACCACGGCCACCGCGATCGGCTGGGCCGCCGTAGCCGCCGCCATCGGGCTGGCCATCGCCGCCGCCGCCGTGCTCGTCCCCGCACGGCGTGACCTTCGCGAGTCCACTGTGGCCGCCGGACGGGCCACGGTCAGCGCCCTGCACTACCCGCGGTGGGCCAGGTACGGACTCGACGCGGTCCTGCTGATCATCGCGGGCCTGGTGTTCTCCGCCACCAGCCGCAACGGCTACCAGCTCGTCTTCGCCCCCGAGGGGGTTCCGACGATCTCGGTGTCCTACTGGGCGTTCGCCGGTCCGGCGCTGGTGTGGCTCGGAGCAGGCCTGTTGGTCTGGCGTCTCGCCGACCTGCTCCTCGGGAGGGGACGCCACCTCATCGCCCGCGTGCTGCACCCGGCGAACGGGGCGCTGTCGGGCAGCATCGCCTCGAGCATGGCCCGGCAACGCCGCCCGCTCGTCCGGGCCATCGTGCTGCTCGCCCTCGCCCTGGCCTTCGCCGCCTCGACCGCGACGTTCAACGCCACCTACCGCCAGCAGGCTGAAGCTGACGCTCAGCTCACCAACGGTGCGGACGTCACCGTCACCCCGGCGCCGGGCGCTGATGTTCCCCCCTCGACTGCGCAGAGGCTGGCGGCCGTCCCCGGGGTGCAGGCGGTGGAACCGATCCAGCATCGCTTCGCCTACATCGGCACCGACCTGCAAGACCTCTACGGCGTGCGCCCGAGCACGATTACCACCGCGACCGCCCTGCAGGACACCTACTTCCAGGGGGGCACCGCGGCTGGGCTGATGCACACCCTGGCCGCCCAACCCGACTCCATCCTGGTCTCCGCGGAGACGGTGAAGGACTATCAGCTGCAGGTGGGTGATCCGGTGACCCTGCGGCTGCTCGACGCCCACACCCACCAGCCGCGGGCAGTGACCTTCCACTACGTCGGGGTGGTGAGCGAGTTTCCCACCGCACCGAAGGACAGCTTCTTCGTCGCGAACTCCTCCTACGTCGCGCAGCAGACCGGCAGCAACACCGTCGGCGCGTTCCTGGTCAACACCGGTGGTCAGCACAGCGCGGCCGTGGCGCAGCAGATCCAGACCCTGCTGGGTACCTCGGCGACCGTCACTGACATCAGCAGCGTCCGCAAGAGCGTGGGTTCCAGCCTGACCGCCGTGGATCTGGCCGGACTCACCCGTGTCGAGCTGTCCTTTGCCCTGGTGCTCGCCGCGGCGGCCGGTGGGCTGGTGTTCGCACTCGGGTTGTCCGAGCGTCGGCGCACCTTCGCGATCGTGAGCGCCCTCGGCGCCAAGCCTCG
>JAABUI010001577.1_pt1 | contig 13061 bp, 12 predicted proteins | sample 5559111 | NCBI WGS metagenome assembly JAABUI01 (sample SAMN10711870, study PRJNA513365) | rock metagenome | isolation source: Antarctica rocks | place: Antarctica: Victoria Land, Buttleship Promontory
TACGTGCTGAATTGCGGAAGTCGAAGCGAGAGCGGAAGGAACGGGACCAGAACATCATGTCAAAGAACCCTTTGACGACGAGTCTGCGGACTTCTTCTTCGACACGTTGGAGACGGGCTCGCCGCCGGAGGTACTCTTCCAGGCGAAGAGATTTGCTGTCCAAGATTACGTTGTAGTGGGCGAGAATCATGAGGCAGGATGTGAAATTAATGCCACGGTCTGGGTGTGCGGAGACCATTACTTCCTGAAAGAAAACCTCCATTCGTTCACGACGGCGGCGGATGTCCGCTACGTCGATTGTTCGTAATTGACGGTTGAGGGCGTCGAGGTCAATGCCATGAATGACGCCGGGTGGTGGGGTTTCGGTTCCTCGTGTTTCGACACGGCAGTTTTCGAGGATCCGGCCCACAGATTGGTCACTACCGGCGTAGATGCGCATCTCGAACACGCCCGATAGTTCGCCAAGCAACCGAGGGAAAACGTCTTTAGGGATAAATCCAGTACCCTCGGGGTCGAAGGTTGCCCATGCCTGCTTGAACCGTCGGATTTCTTTCCTGTTGATCACAGACAGCCCACTGCTTCTTTGATATACGTATGAGAAACTCTCGAATATTAGCGACACGAATAAACTGACGAAAATATACATGCTTAGTATGTTCCAAGAAATGAAAAGGGCTAGAGCCCATGCAGAGCTCCCGCAGTCACTGTCGTAGAAGTATTTGCCTTCGACGCAAAGTGGCTGGGTGATGGTTGCAAAGTCCTCCATTATCGAGTTCCAGCCTTCTCCCATCGACATACGAAAAAGTAAAATCAGAGCCTTCGGAACATTGCGAAAGTTGAGGTTTCCATTTTCGTTCTCTCCAAATCTGGTAAGCCCAAATGTCTGCGTCAGGGCGATGGCGTAGACGAGGAAAAGCACAAACCAAGTTGCCAGTAGGTTTCCGATAGCTGTCAGAGACGCGGCTGCTGTCTTGAAGAGTTGATCCAGTTGATTATTGCGAGGTATCAGTAAGAGGGCGATGGAGACGAGGAAAAGCTTGTGCAGCCGGGTATAGATTTGATTATTGTACTTCGAGAGGTCGAGGATGGTGGTAATAACAGTGCCCGTTACGGCGAGGATCGAATACAAATCCCAAGAGCTCTTTCTGAACCGTTTCCAGGTGAGTCCGATAATGCGTACAGCAACATTAGCGATGTAAAATGCTGTGAATACCAGGAAAATATAATCTGGCCAAGTTAGCTTTCGCGTCCACCCCCGAGTTGGTTCGAAAAAGTCTCACCTCTTGTGCGCTGCCACACCATTGGCTCTGGATAGTATTCAGTGACCAAGAGGACAAGGTGAAGAAAAAGTATCATGGTGAGCAGTCGTTGCCATCTTCCATGCTTCTTGACAGCAATCCTGTAACAAAATCCTCGGATACCTTTTTCGGATTTGCTTGAAGGCCTCTTTGATGGTGAAATTTGTCGTAGGAGCTTGCGAAGTTCCAGCCAGGATCGTTGATCAGCGGTCAAAAACGCCACACCTGTCTGCTCAGTGTAGTTGCGCATGAAGACAGATACAAACAAGGTGAGAACGAAAACAGCTCCTAATAGATTGAAGACGATGAAGAATACAGCATTGCCTTGAGATCGATTTGGCTGTGGCTGAAGCCCGCGACCAGCGGCCGACATTGCTGACCACATAACGTCTGTCCACCCCTCTTGAGAAACAATTTGGAAAAGAATACTGAGTGAACTCCCGAAATTGTCGAAATCATAGTATGAGTTCGCAGCTTGCCTTGGCGAGAGCACTTCCCAATTATAAGGACTGTTCTGGAATTCCCCGACACAGTCGGCCAAGAAGGTGACGTTACCATCGTTGCAGGCTCGCATCTGCCCATTGAATAGATTGAGGCCATAGATGGCGAAAGGAAATAGTAAGCTGAATGATACGAATGCAGCCTAGACATGATGTCAGACATTGGTCGTACTTCCCAGCCAATATTGACTTACGGATATAACTTTCCAACCTCCAAGAACGATCACCGAATGGAAGGTATCTCTCGCGCTGTCGCTCACATTCAGTAATCTCAATGCCCTAAGAGCTTTAAATGCGCCAACGGCTCTTGACACAGCACCATCCGAGTATAAGGAAGTAATGACATTGATCCAAAGGGTCACTAGGACTAGACCATCGATGAAGCCCCAAGAACCTCGGAAGTAGGCATTTGGAGTCCAGAAAAAGCCATCCGCGATGACTTTGATCAGAGATTCTATGGTGAAGACGGCGGCAAAGCCCAAGTCCGTCCAAACAAACCAATTCCTATTATTGTAGATGCCATTGCCATGATGGCGGAAATAGTCTCGTTGATAGAGCGGAGTTGTTACACAAGCTAGAAGCACCATAGCTACAATGGCTGCGTAGATGAACGCAGAGAATGCATACCATACAGGCTTTACTGGATCAACGCCTTCGATACGGCCATTGCCACGACCTGGCCCCACGATGCGCTGGCAAAGCCTGCGTAAAGGGTTCTGCGGGCCAAAGATGAAAAGTGAAACATTGTATCTGGGATGCCTCTGGAGATATTGACGCTGCGCTCGCTTTCGATGTTCAGTAGCTGAGACGACCTCTTTGGCCCTTGTTCGGATGTCAAGCTCGTTCTCCGCGCGAGAGAATTGCAACCGGGAGTAGAAGGGATTGGGTTCTCGGTCTCCTACCAGACGGACAAGTTTGCTCCACCAAAGCGAGAGTATACCTGGTTGGACTTGAGAATGCGGGCGACCGGTTATCGGATCATCGTCTTCATGTAGCTCCTCCATAGGCTCCATGTGTTCATCAAGAAAGTCGCGGAATACAGCTTCTTGGAGTAGCATTTCCATCGTTGCCGGACCATAGTCAAGAGGATCCTTGTGACGACTCGTATCTCTACCAAGCTTGAAAATAGTAGATAGAGAAAGGTTGCCATGAGATGAACCTCCAAGCTCTTTTTGCTGGAGAAAGGCCTTGACTTGCTGTAATCGCTTCTCGTCTTCTGAGACGTCAAAGTTCTCTTGGATGACAGCAATGAACATGTTCAGCACAATGAAGTTGGCCAAAATAAACCAAAGGACAAAGAATGCAGCACCAATCCAGGCTTGACCCCACGGATATTCGAAGCGAGTCGAGTTGTACAGTAATGTGGTCCAATTCTCACTTGATAGGACCTGGTACATGCCTATAAAGGCATTGAAGATGTCCGAGAAGGTTATGTGAATGTTAGAACCGCCAGAGTCGGTGGTTGGGAATTCGCCGCGGAATATTTGAACAGCGAAAATCGCTGTAAGGAAGGTGATTAGGAACACAAATACAATCAAGTTTAACAAACCCGATACATTGCCCAGGACTTTCTTTATCAGCTCACGGGTCAGGGACACTGCTAGAATTACTCGGTATATACGAATTATTTGGAAGAACGTCAGCCACTCATATGCCCGGCCAGATTCATGGATTCGTGGTATCTGAATGATAGCCGTGATGATAGCCAATGCAAGGTCTATCCAATTGCGTGTGCTTTTGTGGAAATTCCTCCAGTCGGTAAGAAATCTAAGCACAATCTCGACGGCCAAGACAATGGTGACTACGGTCTCAGTATTGTTGATGAAATCTTCCCGATACCGGCTCATGGCTGCACTCCGAAGACACATCACAAATAGGTCGAAGATAATGATTAGGATCCAAACCCACTTGGTCATATCGTAGGCTCGCTTTAGCTGGCTGACTTTTGGTGCATCTTCTTCCTCCTCTGTGAAGCGGTCCTGTTGTACCGCCGTAAAAGCACTGGTTTTGCTCTCCTCCCGTATAACTTGGAAAGAGGATGTAATGACAGCGACCAATAAGTTCATGAGCCAAAGACTCATGATTACAATTCCTGATGAGAAGAACAAGGCAGCCGCAAGATAGTCGGTATCCGTGGTGTAATAGAGAAGGTCGGAAAATGTGTTGGCGCTCATGATAACGAAGACCAATTCGAGTGATTGCAGTACGTTGTCAAAGCTTACTGTTCCGTCGTAAGGTCCGTCACCTTCTACACACAGGGAGTTTTTCGGACAGAGGTAACCCTTGTGAGATGGAGCGCCATTGGTCTTGAGATCTGCCTTCAGCCATGGCATTTCCGAGCCGTTTGCAGGGTGAAGGTAGCCTCCACAGAATTGAAGATTGTTCGCTGGGTCGTTCTGCAAATATTTATTGACTTGGTAGACAGGGTTGCTAGGGTCATCCAGGACATCCGCAGCATTTTCGTACCATGTGCATGTGCGCCGGAAGGAGGACTTGAAACCCTGTACACCGATGATCGCGAAGAGCAGCCAAAAGAAGCCAATCAGGAATGCAACGTTCGCCAGCATAGGGGCAGCTTTCTTCAAACTTCTCAAAATCACTGAAGTACCTTGGGTCAGACCCAATAATCTAAGGATTCGTAGACAGCTTAGCATTCGAAATATGTAAATGTGGTGATTTTGCTCGGCCCAGACAAAAGAGAGAATCGTTGCTATCCAAAATGAGACGACGGCCACAAAGTCCAGGCGATTGAACCCATGACGAAGGAACGCTCGACGAGCCAAACGAATGCGCTGTTGCTGACGCGAACGGCCGGGCTGATCATGATCGACCTGCAATTGCATACCAGTGAAAGAGCGTAGAATCGACTGTTCTGTTTTGGCTTCGTTCGTTGTTCTTCTGGTAGACGATTGACTTTGGGGCGCGAAAAACATCCTGATCCTGTCACTGAACGCCGCTTTCAGGCCAAGGGTGGTGTCCACCGTGCTGTATTCTTCAGCGTTCTTGACCAACCCAGAAACTATGATCCGGGCGATAATCTCTAATGTGTAGAGGACAAATAGACAAAGTAGACCGGGGTGAATCCATGAATCTTGCCAAGCCTTGGGTGTCTCATGATCATTAATCTTAGGTGCTGCGTCGACGGCCAGAAGTATGGTTTGGACGACAATGAGAATTAGTATTATGGGTTCAGTAATAGGGTGAACAAGCATTTCACAAAGCTTCAGTCGAAGCCAATTTTCGGGAGAGAAGAGTCCCAGACTCTTCCCCTTGAGGGGATTGGGATGCGGGTGCCATTCACCAGTTGACATTACAGGCCCGGCTTTTTCTGGGGGAGGACTGGGTCGTTCGTCATGGGCGTAGTCTTGCATAGCAGGAAGGACCGGCGGAGCTTCCATTCGCGCTTCTCTGCTTGAACGTTGCCGCCTGAGCTCATGATCGACTGCGTCTGGCTCGTTGCTTAAATTGACAACCCGCTGAGATGCTTTCCTCAATATCGTTCCTGCCCTTGACAGAGGATTCGCTGATGAAACGGAACTGGGAGATTTTGAACTAAAACTCGAGACAGGTCGTCCTAACCCAGCCTCCATATGCGGTAAATCGTCCCCGAGCCGGGATCCTGCTCTACTATGACTGGCACTGGGTGGTGGAGGACGTACACCCTGTTTAGGAGAGACCGCACCAGCGATCGGCTGCAAGAATCTCGAGTCCGTCAACGGTGTTGTGTCATTATCTTGTGGGGAGAAGTAAGCTTCTGGCTCCGGTTCATCCACCCTGTAGAAAGGTACCGACGACGCCGACATATTCTCATGTTCCGTTATGACATTTAAGGTACTTCTCCTTCCTCCAGGTGAAGATCTAGAAGGTCCGGGTGTATCAAAGCTAAGACCGACTGATCCCATCGCTGCCTGAAAGTTCTGAACATTGACCGGGGAGACCTCTCCATCCTCGTAGGATGTGGCTGGCTGGTGAGCATTTCTGGGAGTAGTGACACGAGGTAGATCCTCGTTTCCCCCCTCAAATCCTGGAGGGGAGCCCTCCTCCACTCGCTCATATGCTGTATTTACCCTCCCGCCGAATGATTGCCTATTGCCTAATAGGGAGTTCCTTGACCTCCTCCGAGGGGTTCGTTCTGGCCTCCATCCCACCGGGTTTTCGGATTTTTGGTCAGGGGGTGGCAGATCCTGCAATGGTATCGATTCGCGCCGTGGATGATTGTGGGGGGACGAGCGGTCAGACGCCATGTCGAAAATCGGGTCAAGGATATTGGACCTCAAGACCACCCCCCATATTCAGATGCTGGACTGCACCCTTCATCTAGTCCACCTCGAAGGACACTCGCTCCGGCGCAAGTTGCAAATGTTGTTGCACGTGGGGTCCGTGGGTATCAAATCTCCAATATAGCCCAGGGTAAGTGTAGGAGGCACAAGAGATTGGAGATGAAGACGCGGTAGCGAACGTGACAATCGATATGGCCGAGGTCAGTAGGGTCAGTAGTGAACGTACGATCTCTCCGTGAATGAGTATCAGTTTGGACTCTGCTAGCGGCGTTCGTAAGCATGCGTCTTGGCGTACAAAACCCCTGCTCCTCGGCTCCTACGTTTCGTACCTGAGGCAAAGCCTGATATAAATAGATCTACGTCACGTGGTTCAATGATACCACTCCAAAAAAACGACAAGATAAAACTGCGTTTGGATGTAGTATATGTACAATCTTCGTAACTCCGGGCTTTCAATCCTGGCCCTCCTAGTCTCCCTGGACTGAGAATTTTGAGCCAACGCTGTCAACGTAGACCGCCATGCCCAGAAATACAGGTCATCAAACAATAAAATCCGTTGAACTCCCTTTCGGCACCATTTGTCCAGCTCGTAACGCCTATTTTCATTAAGTGGAAGAGATCACGACGGGTTGAAGACTAGCGCATTAACGACATGACCTGCTCGCCAGCCCTGTGCCTGTAGACTCTCTGCATCTTTCAGGATCTTGCCCATATATGCAATCTTCACTTTGCCCTGTAGCTGCTCCATTCATCAGCATGTCACCCGCATTCAAGGACGAGATATCTTACGCCAGCGTCTTCTCGTATTCTTTGCACCACCGTCCTCACCGGCTGTTCCTTGCCAATGGCAACGACGACGTCAGGCCCACCTCTATCACTGAGTCTGGCCTTGACTTTGACGATGTCAGCAGTCTTCAGTACGGCTTTGCCCTTTTCTTCTCTTTTTCTTTCGAGTTCTTCCTCATCATCCTCCACCTCATTTGATGTTTCCCCCTTCCCAATCATCACTTGATCGGGGGCTAGATTTTGCGGATCACTTATTATGTGGTCCGGCATTTGGTAGAGGTTCCCCGCTTCATCGTATGCCCCATTCTTGAGGTCTCCTGTGGGCACCGTTATCGCAGCTGCATCGAGGATGCTTTGAGCAGTCGCAATGTCGCCATCCGCTAGCAGTCCCACCACTACCTTTAAAGATGCCCAAATCTCAGCATGGCCTGTGACTCTTGTATCGAAGAACTCTTGTCTCTCCCTTTCCAATTCTGACCTCGTCCATTGCCTTTTCGCAGTCCACACATGAGGTCGTAATGGCGCATTAAATTGTTCCCCTAATGCAAGATGTCGCCGAGCTCGATTTCGCTCAGCGACGTTCGGAAATTGTGAGGAGGTGCGCGGGCTAGAGGGTTCGGGCAATTGTGGATTAGTGGACGTTATGGCACGCGAGCTGCTGTCGCCTTGCGCATTTGCCGGAGAGTAAGGCGATGACTGGTCATCATTGCGTGCAGTAGAAACGCAACACCCCTAATGTTCGTTGAATCAGCGACGAGGATACCGTCATCGCAGAATTCTTCTTTTCCCGTGAATGCGGTTGGAAGAGGGCCATTTACCATCGCTCATAGTGCTCTGGCGTACCGAATTGCCATGTGATGTTTATTGTCGCCGAGAAAAGCAGCGAGATTTGTCAGTGCCATGGGCAGGTCAGCGCCCTACGCTTTCGAAGATAAATGTAAATTGATAATGTAATGAAGGTCGTGCAATGGGAAGACCTCCTAAGACTTGCCACGCAAAAATTAACTTTACGCTAGTTTCTGTGGCGTCTGAGGGTGGCTAGACCGGAGATGCAGCTTACTCAATTTTGTTCAAAGGGTAAGGTACCACACGGAATCGATAGCGAATGAATCGACGCTCGTTAGTATCTGCTTCACACGAATTAAGGGAGCTCACCAATCTAGGGATCCAGGAAGAGTCTCTGCCATGGTGACGTAGCATTTGCAAATTACCTCCCTTAATGATGAAGAGCTCGGAACGAAGCCACGGATCTGAAGTAGAGGATTGGCGAGCAATGACCGTTATTTCATATTGGCTGAGACTCCATCGAGAGAAGGATTGTCGGCAACTGAATATCTCATCATACGGCATCGTGCGTGCTTCTCCGCTAGAAACGGCAAGGTCATCTCCACTCGAAGACACTCTTCCTTCTTTCAATTTGCTGCCAGGAAATTTAATCTGCATGTTGCCTATACCCGAGCGCAGACTTCTCACGGGGTACCTTGCAGAATTGAAGTCTTCATGCGGCCGTGCACAGTCACGTGACTTCGAGGCTCCTTCCCGTGGCGGCTCCAATCTATATCTCGAAGGGAGGCAAGCTTATTGAGTGTCAGACATCCTCGCCATAGAAGGAGGACAGACAGGCCAAAGTCGATTTTCCCAAAGTCTCTACCCAACGCAAAAATGAAAGTACTTCCGGAATTATGTTAGGCTCGTGCTGTCTTGCAACCCGACGACATAAAAAGTCAAGTTATTAGACCTTCATAACCGAGCCGCCTCGCTGCTGTGGCTACTATATTTGCCTTAGCTATCACCGGACTATGTGCTGTCGCCGTGCATTTCATAAATCAAAAATGGCGTCAGAACGCGAGGTCTCGTGAGCATGGCTGCAAATCCCCACGAGCGTATCCCCACAAGGATCCGTTGCTTGGCCTTGATGTTTTTGTGAGTACCGGGAGTGCTATTCAACAACATCGCTACCTACCAGAGCTTACTAGACGATACCACACGCTTGGTAACACCTTCAGCGCCAAGTCTTTGGGCTCTTCGAGCATCAATTCGATCGAACCGGAGAACATCAAAGCGGTGTTCTCGACCAATTTCGGCGACTGGGGTGTGGAACCAGTCAGACTCCCGGCTCAGCTCCCGTTCTGTGGACGTGGTTTTATTACTACTGATGGGGCTGCTTGGGAGCATTCGAGGTCACTTCTACGGCCAAGCTTCATCAGGGGAAACGCCGTTGATATCCCTACGCTGGAAATATATCTGAGGAAGGCCATTGATCGTGTCCCAAGGGATGGCTCAACATTTGATTTGCAGCCTCTTTTGTTCTCTCTTGTCCGCTCTCTCAACATCTTTTTGCATCTGGGGACAAAAACGTTGACAAAGTGCACAGTATCTTGACACTGCGACCGTTTTCCTTTTCGGCGAATCCATCGACTCTCTTTCAGGCGAAACCTCTGTCGAGGCTCAGGCTTTCCTCAAAGCTTTTGATCATGCTATGCTAGGATCGGGCATACAAATCGCGCTTGGGCCTTTTAAGTTCCTTTACCCTTTCATGGACCCCGAATGGCCCAAGTCTTGTAAAGTAACGCACCAATTTGCCGACAAGCATGTGGAAATGGCTCTGCGCAATCGCCACAATGTAGGTAAAAACGGCTCTCAGTTGGAGAAGGAGGCTGCAGTCACTCCAAAACCCTATGTCTTGCTTCACTGGATGGCAGAGCAGACTGGCGACAAGACAGAACTGCGCAATGAGATTCTGCAAGCTATGATGGCAGCTCAAGGGACGACTGCCGCTCTTATCAGCAACGTCTTCTTTCTTGTCTCGCGTAACAAATTGACTTGGAAACAACTACATGAAGAGATTATTGCACTCGGACCTGTAAATTTGGATCAGGGGAACTTCAAAGCATGAAATACCTACGGAATGTATTGAACGAAAGTGCGTTTTCCTGCTCGGTCTTCGCTCTCGTTCCTCAGAGTAATCTCTAACAGGCTGTCTGGTAGCTCTGCGGCTGTACCCAGTCTTCCCGCAAATGAATCGTGTTGCCCTTGTCGACACAATTCTCCCCAAGGGCGGTGGCCCTAACGGGGACAGCCCCATATTCGTTCTTGCAGGGACAGGTTTCGACACAAGCTGGTACAATCTACACCGGCTCAAGTCAATATGGGGCGAGGATGCAGACGATTTCAAGCCCGAACGTTGGGAAACTTTCAGACCAGATGCTTGGCAATATGTCCCTTTTGGAGGTGGACCTCGAGGCTGCATGGGTCGGACAAAAGCCCTCGTTGAGGCTTCATATGTAATTGTGAGGATAATGCGTGAATTCGCCCATATTGAAAGCCGGGATGATAGAGAATGGACAGGACAGGTGCAGCTGACAGCGAAAAATGCGAACGGTTGCAAAATTGGGCTTATGCCAGCTTGATCGTATGGAGTCAATCAGGCTATGAAAGAGATATAATTCACGCTAATTAACACGAGGTAAGCATCATCATGTCAACATTAAACAAGGCTTTTGTAGAGGTCCGACTTGTAGATGAGGCTTCGTATAGCTATCGCTACAAGATGATGAACGTCTCCTATCATAGGCAAAAATCTAGCGTCGACTCGTCTGTGTGGTGAAATGGTCGTCGCATAGTGTTTGGTGACCTTCGGTCAAGTATCGAGGGCTTAAAACTGTCTGAACGGTAGGTCTATCGCCCTAATTAGTGCCCTTAATCGATGCCTGAATATAAAGGTCGCATGGTCGTGTTCCCTGTCTCATTATGACTGCCTTGAGTTCGTAAGTCCCGATTATCGGCAGACTAAAGAATGCATATGCTACCTCTCCCGATGGCTACATTTTTGACTCTTCGTTTTTTTCTAGGGGACGGAGAGCACGAGTAGAGGAGGTACTCTACACCAATTCTCGATAAATAGAAACAATCAGTACGAGACAGCAGGCAGGAACCATAGCGAGTACCGAAAGCAGTGTATTAGTACAACTCAAGCTTAGCATGTAAACATAGTCAGACGAATGTGTCTAGATTGATCAGCTAGGATCGACATTGACGTATTTATCAAGATCATGATTCGACGATTGTAAGTGTGATTTTGGCTAATTAGCTTGATGGCTTCGGCTGCGGTATCGTAATCGATATAGATACCTTGACAAAATCTATTAAATTCAGTCACAAACAAAGTCGATGCGAGATTTGAAATTATGCGCTCGAAAGATTTATAGTTGATCCAGGATCTCACTCGCTAGTTTCTCGGCAAGTGCGTAGATAGTTGAGTGGGGATGTCCTGGCGGAAGAAAGGGGAAAACGCTCGCATCGACGATTCTCAAATTCTCTGTCCCGATAACACGCATGGTACTGTCAACGACGGCTAATCTGTCTGAAGGTTTGCCCATTTTGCACGTGGCCGCAGCATGCCACACCGGACCCACACTTCTGCGCAAGAAATCCAGAATTTGCCGGTCGGTCTGGATCGAAGGCCCGGGGATCTGTTCCTCACCAATCGTGAGATTGTCCATTTTTCCCCATACGTCACGCTGACGCCTGAAAGCCGCTATAGCAACTTCTACCTCAGTAGGATCCGTCAACCAGTTTGGATTGATTAAAGGCGGGTCACTCATGTTAGCGCTATTGATTGAGACGTTACCGCGACTGAAGGGAGCGACCAATGCAGTGGCGATTGAAGCGTAAATATATCCGTCGACCGGATCTGCGGTTTCGTAATTTGTATTGTAACCCAGAACTCCACTTGCTGAAAGAAATTCGAGCTCAGGCCAATCAACTGGGAGGTGAGCTCGGAGGGCCTCTTGCGCCTTGGTTGACAGATTTACACGGTAATCGAAAGGCAACTTCTCCCAGCCAAACATTCCAGGTGTAGGTGACACTGTAAGAGGGCCAGCTCGTTCTTTCAGGTAAGCTTGAATAGCTTCGTTAGCCAACGTCGCATTATTTAGACCTGCCGATGTAGTTGGTACGTTAACCCGAAATCACGTCGCAAAGTAGGGATGATCCCACATGTTCTGGCCTACACCAGGAAGATTAACAAGTACTGGAATATTGAGACCCTGAAGAGTTTGCCGAGGCCCAATGCCAGATATCTACCATGAGCAGCTGAGGGGACTGAAATGCTCCGGCCGAAATTGTTATCTCCTTTCGAGCCGAAAGGGTGTATCTAGCCAGTGGTCGTCCGGCAGTGGATAGTACGACAGATGTTGCCGTTGTGTTAGAAGATAGCACCTTTTCGGCTCGAGTATTATTATATATGAACAGATTCTTAGTCGCCGACTGCAGAAAGCTAGATTCTGACGAAGACCTTTGCGCTGTTTGGGGGTTAATGGTGAAAGGCGTGTAGGCAAATCCTATGAGAAAACCACTCTGAAAACCCTTGATCGCTCTTTGTCCAATTGCTTGGAGGGCTGGCTGGACCCAGCTTGAGAAGGGGTCGTTGTAATTACCGAATGATACTTGCAAAGGACCGCCACACGCATTCAAAGTTGACACGTCTTGTTCATTTGAAATATTCGTATAATTGAATGATGGTGCGGAATAGTGAACACTTCTTTTGTAAAACGGTAGTAAATTGCTAAACCTATAGCTGTCATCTCCGACCTCAGATTTCCATTTTTCAAGAGAGCCAATTGTAGGCCTGTCCCATTAGCCATTATTTGCCAGGTTCATCCAAGGAGCGAAAACGTACCTATGGTATATGAAAATGTTTCTTGCAGAACTGCCTCCCAGCGTTTTACCTCGAGCATAGCGCATAGGCCGATTGTTTGCACCCTATCAGATAAGTCAGTAAGGTCACGAACAGATGTCTGAGTGATTGGCATTTTAGCAATATTTACCGCTTGGGGTATCGTCACAAACCCCCAGTCAACAGCAGGTGGGGTATCGTTGAGGCCCGTCCCAACGCCGATTCCGGCGTATCCCGGTACTGTAGTCCTATTGCCGTAATCGATTTCGTAGAAATCTCCAGCCTCGACCACAGCGATCCTAAGTATGGGATTTTCTGCTAAGCGAGCTGCGACCGCCAATCCAGCGGTTCCACCTCCAATAACAATATAGTCATAGGACGCATCAAGACAGGGTTTTCCAAACGAGGCAGGAGTGAGTGGCGTGCTAGCTGCAGGTTGGAATTGTAGGAAGAATAGTGTTCCTACGAAGATCGTGAGCGAGGATAGTAATCCACTTACATATAGAGAGGTGGTCCATGT
>JAABUI010001578.1_pt1 | contig 13055 bp, 22 predicted proteins | sample 5559111 | NCBI WGS metagenome assembly JAABUI01 (sample SAMN10711870, study PRJNA513365) | rock metagenome | isolation source: Antarctica rocks | place: Antarctica: Victoria Land, Buttleship Promontory
TCTCAAGCTGATGCATGCGTGTGATTTGTGTGAACAATCGATACAACCTGCGCTCGCATATTCCAAGCACACCAAGTGCAGCACAGTACAGTACCAGCAGGCTTAGGCTGCAGCAATGTCATGGTACGACAGGTGCAAGAGCTGGAGCAGACCGTTGGTAACTTTTCAGGGGATCAACAATTGCTTGACATACAACTGTAAGCGAACTTTCCACCTGAGCCTGACAGAAACCCTGCCATAGCTTGCTGATCAACAGGTGCCATATAGGAACATCCTGATTGCATCCCTCAAGGATCTACAGTCAAAGCAAGGTGCTTGCAGTGGTACAGAAGTTCCCATAGACGTATTGAGGTGAAGCGCACAATTCCGATTTTGCTTCTGGGTTTGCAAGCAGCCTCCAGTATTGTGTCAGGCTACTCAGATGTATGCAGAGCGCTGGACGCAGGAGGTAATCCAGATATTGCCACCCTTGATCTTTTCACACAGAGTTTGCAGGAGAATCAGGCTACCAAGGGCAAAGTACAAGCACTAAGTCAGCTCAGGTGATCTTGCACCTCGTGTCAGGGGTTAGCATGAGTTTCAGTTAGAAGACATGAACACACTGTGTAATTGGTATGCTGACCGTTAACACAGAGTCTCATACAAGGACACCTGCTATGAGAATTGCATCCAGCAACACGCACAGCCACAGTCAAGGGTTTGGAACAAATGTGTCTGTGATTCTGTCTGCATCTGTCTGGTGCCAGGCAAGCACTGCATCAACTGTTTACTGCCCAAGACTGCAATCCACAGCTTGTAAGATGTGTGATACGTGCAGGGACAACCTGTCCAAGGAGGCACAGGAGGCATACCCAGACGTCTCAAGCAGCTACCAAGCACTCAAAGCAGCTCCAGCTCAGACAGAGCAGAAAAGTAGTGACAGCAAGCCATAGCTTGGCCACAGCTGGGGCCGCATTACTGCGGAAGGTGCCACTGAAAGCCAGCTTACGTTAGAGTTACCTCTCAGCAGACCCTGAGTGTTAAGAAGCTACAGAGGAATAGCCCTTGGTTGTTATCCACTTTGACCTGCACAGATGACTTCTTTACGGCAGGACTTAGAGGCTGAGGATGCCACCAAACAAGCAACAGCGCTGCTGCAGGTGTTGTGCTCTTTCAGCTGCTGCTTGTGAAGCACTGACGTGCCTGTCCACCCTGAGCCAGTAATTGCTTTGAGTCTTTTGTTTAGTGTCTCTGAGCACCACAAAGCATTACAAAGCTCCACCTTCTCAGCACCTTTTGAGCAGTACAAGGCACTGGCTGTTTTTGCAAAAGCAAGCAAGTAAAACAGCATGCACAGGTCAGCATGTGCTGCAGCTTTTGCCGCCCAGTTTATAGCAGCAACAACCTTCTAGGTTACAACTGTGCCTGTGATGATTTGTTACAGGTGCTGAACTATTTGGCGGGCGGGAGAGAGGTCGGCAACCTAGTCACACTAGCATGCCAGTCTGTCCTGGCTCGCCCAGCAAGCGCTGCAAGCAAAAAGCTTGCATATGACATTGCCAAAACAGCTGCCCTGAGCAGTGATGACTGGGATGCTGCGTGCGAAGGCCTCAGAGCAGATGTAGCTGGCTCGCATAGCCCTGAGGTATGTGCACCTCCTGCCTGCACCTGCTCGCACCTCATCTCACCAGTGTCCTCAGCATAACACAGTTAGAGCTGTCACAACTTTTGTGAGCAAATGGGGTCTTTTTTGTCTTGGGAACAGGATACAGTCAAAGCAGTACATTGTGTGATTGTCTGAGGCGCATGGCGTCAACAAGGCATTGCAGCACATGTTGCATGTCTGCATGAGGTGTGCACAATGTCTATGGGGGAGGAGCACAGGCATGTCTGCAGCTTGCTTGCCAAAAGTGGGTGACAGTGCACTGGCTGCAGGTGCAATGCAGCGCCCTGGAGGTGCTGCCACTTGCTCCAATGCCCAAACTGCTGAAGCTGTTCACAGATGGCGAGCTTGCCAAGCATATCAACAGCTGCCTTCAGAGCAGCCTGCCAGAAGTCAGAGCTGCAGCTGTCACCGCTGTTGCTCATCTCCTCAGCAGTCAGGACCTCCTGCGGCATCTGGCAAGCTCAGGCAACTTGCTGACAGCTGTGACACAGTGGGCAAGGCTGCTAGGGGCAGCCCTCTCGGACCCGGCCCCTGCTGTCATTGGTGCTGCCCATGCGGCAATGCAGAGAATACTGGGGTCTGTTGCACATAATGGCGGCAGCGATGCAGGGATGCTTCAGGATAAGTTTGCTGGAGCTCTGTGTCAACGTGTGGTCAAGTCTTTGGGGTCGATACTGGAGCAGGCCCAAACGCTCTCTGCTGGTGAACAGGTATGCACCTGTACACCGCAATGTGCACATCAAAGGTTTCAACATCTGCAGAGAAGAGCCAAAGCAGAGTGACCAGCTGACAGGTCGTGCAGATGCAACCTGCTTGTGACAGTTGTGTTGCAGACATAAACAACCATCTTCCCTCATTCACACATGGTTTGACACCCAGCATCAAAAGCATCTCTTGGGGTTTCTCATGCACTGCCACACCTACAGGCGTGGGTGTTTGCTGCAGGTGGTTGTGCCTGGAGCTCTTGTAGCGGTGGTGAGGTATGGGCAGGCCCGCCAGTGGAAGCTGGCAGAGGCCGCTCCTCATGATGACCTGTCTGCTGGCAGCTTCTCCGGCGGATCCACAGCTCAGGGGCACCAGGGCTACTGGGTTGCCCAGCAGGTGCAGGCCATCTTCACATCAGCTCTGCATGTTGAGGCAGTCGGCTGCTGCTCATACTTTGACCTTGCATGATTTGCTAAAACTAGCCTCAGGCTGAGCACCATTTTAGTGCCTTGCCTGCAAAGATGCAACTCCGCATGCTGCAGTGGCACATGTCAATACCTGTAATTAGCATTCATGCAACTGCGTTGGAGTATCAGGACAGGAGGACATGAGATTTTCATCCGTAGCTTTGTGTTGAGCATACTGAGATGATGCACCAGGTTGGTGATTACCTGGTCAGTACTGTGAACAGCAGTGAGCCAAGCATCAGCTTCCAAGCAGCTCAGAGCCTGCTGCAGCTCACTCACATACTCAGCTCTAAACCCAACTCAGGAGGTATCAGGGCAGTTGCGGGGGTGGCATCCTCCTGGGGCCCTTTGGCCGTGGCAGCCCTGCTGCAGCTGTGGGACCGCCAGCTCAGCTTTGCAGGCCATGCTCAACTCATGGTCGTGCTGACAGAGCACCTCCCATGTCTTCAGGTAATTTACATCCTTCAGAGGCTTCACCTTGGCAGCTGACTGTCAACCGCTGCAGATTGGCATGTTCTGCTCTGCAGAAACCAGATCCTTGCTGCGAGTGTCATAGACCTCACCGTCTGGCTTTGCAGTGTTGCTGGCATGTTTTGCTGTGGGGGCTGTTCTGTAAGCCAGAAGTCAGTTCATTTGACTGTCTGTCACTGCTACTATGGGCCCATGAAGAGGAGGATGTGCACGGGTTGCAAACAACAATGACCCGGTCTCAACATGACGTGTCACCATTCAGGTTCCTTCACAACTGGCCTTGGTGAAGGAGCTGATGCCCCTCATAGCCACACTGCCAAGTGCTGCAGCCCGGACTGCTGCTCTGGCACGTGTGTGGCACACGGTGGTGCAGGCAGACCTGGCCACAAGGAGGGCTGTGCGCAGTGGTGACAAAGCTGTGCCAGGGGCTCAGCTGAAGAATGTCCTGACTGAGCCCTTTGTGATGGGCATCATCAGTGGGACCTTCACGGGTAAGCCCCCGGTCATGCAGCAATCTGAGCTGGCAGTGGTGCTTGGCTGATGAGAGACTGAGACTGTGTGAGATCCAACTTGCAAGCAGCATCTGCTAGTGACCGGCGGGCGCCTTAGCAAACAAACTGCATAGCGCTGGGCTCTTTCTCAGACTCTCAGGTTGTGAGCAAGCTCTGCCAGCTGCTGTTGCTGATCTTGCCTTGCCGCGAGGCCATTCCATGCCACAGACAAGCAGTAACAAACTGTTGCAGCTACTCCAGTCATGACCCAAGATATATCGTCTTGAACAGTTTGTGCAGCCAAGGTACATGCCCATACTTTGGGTCAAGGTTTGCCCATCATGATGTTGCAGGCACTGGCCCAACAGCTGCTGCCATTTCCAAGAACTCCACCCTGAAGGAGGAAGTGACAGCCACCCTGCTGCAAGTCCTGCGGCTGCACCCTCGGGCATCCACCCCAGTGCCTCAGGGCATCCCCAACTTTGACCAGGGCAGCCAGCAGTCCCAGGACATATCCGTCATCACTGAGGGCGCTGCCTACAGCCAGTCCATTGCAGAGCTGACAGACTGGCTGGGCTCTGCCAAGATTGCTCTTCAGGTCAGGCTCCCTCAGCACATGTCATCTGTATTCTCAGCTTAATCAAGTTGAGAGTTGTCACTTCAACCCCTAGTATATCTGCTTGCCTAAGACCTAGTGTAAGACGTTTTGGCTCCAGAACCACTATACATTTTAGGCAAATCCGTAACGCAAGCTGCTCATTATCATTTGAAGAGATTCTGACTGCGTTCATGCTGTTTCACATGGCCATGCACAAATTTTGAGAATTGAAAAGGCTTTAAATCTCATGAGCACTCGCCATGGTCACTGGCCATGCCAGACCGTATGGTGCTTGCTAATTCTTTCACGCCATCCCTTCACGTGTGTGCAATGCCTGCTGTCCCCATCTGCATGGTGCTCTGCTACAGGGCACAAAGGCCTGTCTTGGGTGGGACCGGGAGCCCCAGGGGGGGTCGCATGCCTGCACAGCTGTGGTGGACCTGTGGCTGCAGCTGTTGCAGCTGGCCCTGCACCTCTCCCACAACCTGCCCAAGGCCCCTGCTGACCCCATTGCAAGGCAGGCCAGCCTCACTGACGCCATGGACCCTGCTCTGGACATTCGCTCACAAGTTGCCCAGCTTGTGAAGAGCTATCAGGCCTCCCTGCAGGAGCTGATGACACAACTGCTGGTGCACTGGAAGGTAACATTGCATGGCTGGGTATAGACCCACACACTGCCGTTTGTACTTGTCAAGGGACTAAGCTGCCTCATGAGGCGCTGCATGTTGATGGCAAGATACAAGACACATGCAGCAGATTTTAACACAACAGCTAGCATGGCCCACAGACAAGAAGCATATTGCTTGTCGCGTTACTGCTGCCGCTGAATCACTATGCCACAAACAAACGACCCCACTAGAGCGTTTGTTTGCACATGCCACAAGCCAGAGTCCAGCTTTGCTAATCAGGTGACTGTGTGCTTTTGCTGCTCTAGGTAAAGTCAGCATCTGTTCGCTGCCCTTTTCAGCAAATCACGCCTGACTCAAGACAGCACCAGATGCATACACTTGTGCAACCCACCATAACTATGCTGTCAGGCAAAGCAAGCAAAGTGGATGGCTTAACCATAGGTACTCAGTTTTGCTCTGAAGCCACGCGCGCTGTGGGTTGCTGCTCACCACTTGGAGCTGACGGGCCGCATGGATGGCCTCTGGAGTGCACTCCTCAATGCTGTGGCTGATCTGGTGTCTGGCAATGAAGCTGAACTGGATGCCCGAAGGTACAAGAGAGACTGCCTGACACTGATGCTGATACACACTGCCAAGCAAGCGCACATGTGATATAGAGGCCTAGGCATCATAGAGGCCTAAGCATCATGCAAACAACCGCTTCCTCACACAGCGCTTCCTGTCTGTCAAGCAGCCCTGTCATGTTGCCTGTTCAAAGGAGGTGCCCAAGTCTGTCTGTGAGTGGCTGCAGGGCTAAGGCAGGCATGAACGCAGCAGCAGATGGCAAGCTGGCAGCCAAGAGCAACAACCCCTTCTCTGCTCCAGGCACAGACAACGCAGGCAGTGCTCCTGCTGAGGCATCTCAAGGGGCCGTTGATGAGGCCGACATTGAGGCTGAGGGCATTGAGTCCGCCCTGGTCAGCCTGGAGCGAGTCACTGCAATGCTGACCCTCAACTGCATACAGGGTGTCAGCCCAGGAATGAAGGTGTGTAGCCATTGCCATGTTTGTCCAATTGTGAAACTCGGTCCTTAAGTAGCAGCAGCAGTCTTAAAGTTATTATGTCTGCTGCTCTTGGCATGTGGTGTTTGCAATTTTCTTTGTGAGGTTCAGCTTTTGAAATCTGAATGGAACCGATTTGCTCTACTGATTGCACAGCATGTGTGTATGCAGCTGACATTGCACAGCCTGTTGTGTGAGTGCACCTAGCCAACAGATGTGGGCTGCATGCGCTTATGTCAGCAAGCATGACAATGCAGGACATTGCTGCCAAGATAGGCGATGTGCTGCGGCCCTATAGCAAGGGCAGCAGAGTAGGGCTGGACACGCGAGACCGCCTACAGAGGGTTCTGAAGCAGACTCAGCCCATTGCCACCACAGACCTGAGACTCCTCTCTACAGAGCAGGGCCCCACTGAGAATGGGGATGCCCCCTCTCAGCCCCCTCCTCGGGAAGACCCAGTGCGTCTGAAGCTCAGCCCATCCTGGCAGGTCAGCCTCTGCTGTTCAGTTGTGCTTGCATCGATTGGTTCCTGCACACAAGATTTCGTTAGGTGTGTTCTTCCAGGCAGCACAAGTAGGGTCGTGCTGCCTTCAATTGCAGCACCTGCACTGTTTGTGGCCGTGAGGGTTTGCATTGGGTGTGAGGCACGCAACAGTCTTTGTCCGCATGTGTCCATGTCATTGAACAGACCAGCTGGGCAGTGTGCAATTTCAGCGCATGAAGTGAAGTAGCCACGGCTAGCGATGCAGGTGAATGAGGGGTACCCCATGGCAGCCCCCACTTCGACTGTGCTGCAAGGCACCAAGCGTTCCACTCGCTACTGGCCCCTCTACACCCAAGTCCTCACTGCAGTAACAGCAGCCTACAGCAGCGAGTCACACATTTCTGCAGCTGGCCTTTCCAAGGCTGCCGCTAAAGACCCCTTGGACGACATCAACTCTCTTCCAGGTACACAGCTGTCAATATAGGTGTTCACAAAAACATTCGCAATGCTCGACTGATGGTGGCGTTTACTCTGTGCTTATGTGAAATGTGTTATAATGAATTGTGCACATCTGCCACTCTCAGATTAGAGTCAGCGGCATTGAAATGGGATGCAGCTGTAGCTGTAGCTATCACCCTATGTAATGTGATGCATTGAATATGGCTTTTCAGACAAATCTTGTATGTACAAAGCCCAAACAGCACCTGGACAAGACAAGATGACCATACACTTAACACAATGGCCAGATACATGGAAGTCTGCATGGTGATTACTGTCAGGCTGTCTGGAGTTATAGCGCTCGACCTCACTGTTTTTCTGTGTGCAGGCATTGCAGAGGTGATGTCACTGGTGACTGGGCTGGGCGGTGACGAGGCAGCAGGCAGGGAGGAAGTGAGTGGGCCCACGGACCCTCTCAGGCTTGTGGTCTCTCACACACTGCAGCCTGCAACCCGTTCAGTCAGCTTCACTGTGGAGCTGCTGAACAGGCTCAGTGCCGACATCAAGGGCCTTGTGCTTAGGTAAGTCAGCCAGTTCTCCATGTATTCACACTCTCAAATGCAAAGGAAGACAGCACACACACGTAGTGCATTTTTAGTAACTATCACGACTTTTCTTTCTGTTTCGCTGTCAGCAGCAAAGATTCTGATGAACGCCTTGCAGGAGGGTGATTTGGCGCTGCAATTGCATCGCGCTTGCATTGGTGCATTATTTCACGTTTGCATCTGTGTGTGCGTATGACTCTTGACACACTCAGTGGCTGGCAGTCGAATGCAGCTGCACCCGGCATGCAGCAAAGCACATGCCAAGAAGCCACCATGCAGCACTTCATGTGATGATGCGAAGTTGCTCATAGGTTATCCCTTGGGGGTCCAGTCATTCCAGATACCAAGCAGCCAGCACTATACAAGATCCCCTTGCTGCCCGTGGGAGAGCGAGTTCTGCTCCACCTCACCTGCACCATTGGTGCTTGTGGGGCTCTCTCCATTCAGCCCTTTGTGGCCCTCCCTGTCAGCATGGCAGGTCTGCAGCTCTGCCACTGCTGACTACCTGTTCCTTGTGAGACAATGCGCCTTGTGTTTTTTTACGACTTGACCATCATATGTGTCTTGTTTGTTTCCCGCCTCAAATGGACCCCAAAGGCAGTCAGCACATACATCTAGGACAAGCCTTGCTTTGGCATTGTGTCTGATACTTTATGGTCCTTTATGGTCAACATTCTGCATGTGCTTTCTACAACCATAGTGGTGCTGTGGCCTTGCAGGGGAAGATCTGAGCTTGAGATGTGGTGCATATGTGATACCCTCCACCGCTCTGCTGGGCCCCCCACCCCTGCTCCCCCCTTCAGCAGACTTCTTCCACCAACTGGCATCCATGGCATATGGTCAGCGTCTTGTCCAACCTTGGCACCCATTGCACCTGCTGCACACTTCTCAACTTTACCCTGCAAGCTGGCTGCGTACCAAACACATCTGTGCGCGCCATGGCCTCATGTGCAGCCACTGTCTGCCATGCATACTGCCGCCAAGCATCTGTGCTGCATTCGGACCACAAACAGTGGGCACAGCCACTGCCTGGACCACAGCTCCTGACAAGTGCAGATGTGACACACAGCGGCTACTGCTACAAGAGCCTAACACAGAGCTTGTTGCAGGGTGTCACATCTGCGGGGTGTGCACAATTGGGGGCTGGGAGGGCGGCCTGGCCTTGCTGTCCAACTTGGAGCGCTCGCCCCTCACCAAAATCATGTTGAGAGGCCTACCAGCACAGGGTGGCTTTGAAGCCGCCTACTATGGTATGAATCTGTTTGCTGCAGGTGTCAGCATCATGCTTTTGGCAAATGGCTGGCGTGCCATGTTATGATCACACTGGTCTAAGGCATGTCATGGGCCAGATGGATTCTGATGCTCAGAAGTTGGGCTGCTCAAATCTCTACCAGTGCTTGCAAGCAACATGCTGCTGTTCATTGCCAGCATTGAAAGCTGCATGCCTGAGGCTTCAGTCCATGAGGCACGGACTGCAGAAAGGTTTTGAACTCCCCAAGGCAAAGTATGCACATGCATAACAGGTTTCATAGCCATACATGTATGCTGGAACAATACGGCATGCATTTGTTGTTAGTGAATCCAATACTGATCCAGTAATGAGACTATGCCATGACACAAAAGTATGCTGGCTTGCAGGCTCCTACTGGGATGGCAGTGCGGCAGCACTGGTGGTCACTGGCCAGCTGCTTCCTACTGGCATGCCAACAGATGGGCAGCCTGACAATGGTAGCACCAGCAACGGCAACCAGGCAGCCGCCAGTGGCAGCATCAGCCAATCAGCGTCAACAAGCAGGGTTGTGTGTCGCATGACCTTCAAGTCAACGTCCATGGATCTCATGTCATCTGTCGACAATGCCAAAGGTGCATGGCTGGCTCAAATCACAAAGGGCTCTTTGGTGGAAGGCTTCAACAGCCAAAGCTTGCCCTTAGCAAGTGTGCTGCCACACCTGCACCCCTCCATTGCTCCACTGAAGGCAGCATACACAGTGCCAAAGTCAAGTAGTCTGGAGGACTCTGGCATCACTTCTGAAGATGCTGCTGCTCCAAGTGTTTTTGAGGATGTGCTGGCACAAGAGTGGAGGCGTTTGCAGGCAGTGGTGGTGTAAGCACTAAGCAGGACTTGATAAATAGAACGTGACATGGCCTGCCTGTAAGCAAGCTGCATCATGTCTGCAAGCAAGGTTTCTGTCATCATGACGCTGCTTGTCTGCCTGTCCAGCTGCGTGACAACTTGCTCAAAGTGCTGCTGCCTGTTTTCCTTGAGCCTTGACACCCAAGACGTACCATACCCTGATCTGGCCCAACTCTGCAAGCAAAACATCTTTGATGGAGCTCGAGTAAGTGCTATATGTCTGTTACAGTAGTACAATGTACACATACATTTGCGTGCAATTTACAGCTGCATCACCGTCAGGTCGCAATACTTTGGCTGCCTTAAGATTTTTTACGCTGGCTTCAGCACAACATTCTGATTTGAAGGTTATCAACGCAGACCCAAGGTGACACCTTGCCGGTCAGCTACAAGAGTAACCTTGACAGCAATCATGCAAACTTGGTGGCTTTGTTGTCTGCATTTTGTCTTGGTAGTGTCCCTGGGCGCCCTGGTGTTGTGTGCAAGTAGCCCAGACTCCCACTGCGACCCTCAGCATTTAAGACCACTCTGTCAGACAAAGTAGACATAGCCTTCAGCACATCTTCAATGTGCATAGCCTTACGTATTGAGAGAAGTGCAGACATGAGATCGAGTCTCTTTAGGTCATATGTTGGCCAGGTTCTGCAAAGCAGTTTGCCCTTGGGAGCATATTTTGGAGTCCAGTGTCACACAGTGTGGCAAGAAGTTGTCTCACTGCACACACCGCAGATGGAGGTCCTATGATCATTCACAGCCAATTCGCTGAAGTCCTATACCCTTTGAAAAGCCAGCCACAGGATCAACTGCAGTGCTAGTTGCTGGAAAAGACGGTCTACTGGCATGCAAATCAGTGCACTGTGCAAACTGCTCTGACCAGTTACATACTGCAAGGGATCCTTGCCACAAACAGCAATATGTGCTGCACAAGTCTTGCCTCATAGCAGAGGCATGAGAGTCTGGGCAGACATGCTATCAAAGGCTACACTGGCTGATGATGATGTGACAGACTAGCAGCTCCTTGTAAGTGCCCACTCTGCGCTGACTCTAGCCAAATTGTGCTGGGGAGATCGCTGCATGCTTGGAGCTCAACTGTTTTTGCGCTAAGGCTGTTACTGATTAGCAGAGACTTGCGAGGAGAAGCTCCTCTGCTGGAGGCTGGCATGCTACTGCGAGGTGTGCTGAGGCGGCTGGTGAAAGATGTAGTGGACAGCAAGCCTGCATCAGCTGCACGGCTGCGGTACTGGTCAACAAAGTGCCTGGTGGCTGACACGGCATGTGGACCCAAGGAGCTAGCTGTGCTGCGGCTGCTGGCCAGCAGGTTCTCCTCATCTTCCATTGTGAAGAAACCCTCCCTGATCTCCTTGACAGGCCGCATGAAGCGCTGGGCAGCTTTCATGGGCAGGAAGCCTGGATTTGCAATGCGCCACCTGAGCTCATATGCCTGCAACACCACACGCGCTTACCACTTCTTTGGTGACAGGAGGGAAAATGCTTATGAGACAGAAAGTAAGAGCAGTGGCATCGCGCTGCAAGACTTGCACACTTGTGCTGCAGCGCATCGCTTGTATATGCACACATGAACACACTCACAAGTACACGCTCTCTCTTTCATGACCAAATTCACATGGCACAAACTGGCAACCACAAGCAGATTTAAAGACGGACCTTCATGATTCTTGAACAGACATCCAAGCCCATATGCTTGGTCAGCCATACCCACAGCTCCTGTGGCACAAGAAAGCACAAACCAGCACTCAGAACGGCCGTCAATGTAGGAGCCTCCAAGTGCAATGCATATGCAGTGTCATGAGCAAGTTTCTCTTGATATGCAGACAAGAGTCAAACAACGCAGGGCTTGAAGACATTTCAGACATGCATCAAGTCAGGCGGCTGGTGAAATACCTTGACAGAGATGTCATTGAACTCGCACAGGAGAGTCACTAAATCCTGCACTCCTGTGTAGTAGTGCTCAGTCACTGTCAGCTGCAGAATAGCATCTTTCACATCATCATGCGTCACATCTCTCCCCTGCACTTCACATGTGCCTCACCCATGCAAGACTTGGATCATGTGAGGCTGCTATCTTGTTACTGAGGCCGTTCAGTGCAGGTGATTTGAAATTGATGGCAGGTGTTGTTTGATGCAACCAGCACAGGGTGGCATGTTGCCCAGGAGGCATGATAGCCTATTGAGCTTGTGATGTAGTGTAGGAGAGCTTTATGTACACGCTGACCAGCTGACCTCATTGATGATGATCTCAAAGAGGTGGGCAGCCAGGGCCTTTTGGCCAGAGGACAGACCAGCCTGCCCTGCCCTGCGTGCCTGCCCCTCCAGCAGCTCCAGCAAGGGCCGCATCCAGTCAGCCCTTTTCATTCTCAGTATGGCTTCCTGCATGGTCAGATTTAGCCTGGCCATCTGCATTGAGGCCCCCACTCCTGCCTCCCTGTCTGAATTCTCATTTGTCTGACCAGTGCTTCTAAGGCATTCAGAGACTCAGGCTCACCTAGTCATGTAGTGACATATACACACACACACCCACACATGTTGCGCTTGACCTGCAATGATCATGGTATGATGAGAAGAGGAAGGGGCATGTTGAGCACCTGCACAGCCTCCATGCGGGACCTGAAGCGGATGGCTTCCAGCTCGCGGCTGGGGTCAGTCAGGCCCAAACCATTGCAGTTGTGCTGAAGCTCCACCTGCAGGTTGTGCACCTTCTTGCGGTAGTTGCTGCACCGGTCGCGGCTCAGCCGCTCCAACCGCTTCTGCAGAGCCTGGTCTTTGTCCAGAGACACTGCATTGAACTCCTGTCGCACGGCATCAATCTGGAATGGTGTGTCCTGGGTTGCCTCATCACCCCTGCAGCAGCATTGCATTCTGTATGGGCTGCTTCAGGAGTCTTTGATGAGGAGGATGCACATTGAGAGAGTGCACGCAGAATGTGCAAAGCTTGACAACTTTACTGTGTGCTGACAGTACAAGAATTGCAGCTGCTTACTGGGCAGCTGCTTCTGCAGCTTCCTTTTCCTGCTGCTCCAGGGTGCCAGCCATTCTGATGGCAATGTCCAGCATCCTGTTGCCTGTGGGCGCCAACGCTGACTTGGTGGGCCGCAACGTGCGCCGCATTGTGGCATTGGCCTGCAAGACTTACCTGTGTACAGCTTGCTGATCCTGGGGTTGTGGGAAGAATAGCATCAGATGAGAGATCAGTGTTGCATGCAATACTTGGCCAACATCCTAAGGTGTGTGCAGCTTGTTGGTGTTAGGCTGCAAGCTTGGCAGCTTGTAGAGACAGCCAGCAGCAGCTGCCAGGCTGCCACATTGAGAGGCACCTGCTTCAACTCAAGT
>JAABUI010001583.1_pt1 | contig 13039 bp, 21 predicted proteins | sample 5559111 | NCBI WGS metagenome assembly JAABUI01 (sample SAMN10711870, study PRJNA513365) | rock metagenome | isolation source: Antarctica rocks | place: Antarctica: Victoria Land, Buttleship Promontory
ATTCACACTCTCCTCAGCCTACTTTGCTTCGGATCCATCACGTATCTCCATCCGTACGAGCCCCATGCAATCGGGAGAGCGCTGGCGGAGACGAGTCACTCAATCTTTGCCGAAGTGACCTCTTTGTATCCGGCGACGAGCTCGTACCTCCAGTACTCGTCTTCACCGCCGCCTGCCCTCGGTATCTATAGCTTTCGATCCGCTTCTGATTCTCCCCTTGGTCTCGTGCATACTTGTCAACCGACTTCGAGCTGTCCGTCATACCCTTAAAAGACTCGGACGCACCCGGTTGCCATCTCCCAGACATCGGAGCCTCAAGAGCATCCCCTCGGTCCAGACAAGGGAAGGGACGGGAGATTCGATTCGTTGAGTCTGCCTCGGGATGAGCAACGAAAGACTGATTAGTACCAACCATTCATCACTCTGTCTGTAATGGGTCTCCGAAGAATATTGCATGTATCGGTTCCACGGCGGCATCAACAGGTTTCCTCGTCAGCAGTCAATCACGATCAACGGGCCGGTCAGTAAAAGTAAGATCATATGCTTCACATACTGAAGCATAACATAATTGCGAAGCCATCCGCACACTGGCACCCCCTACTCCATATCCTCCTCCGCAGCCTTCTCAGCCTCCTCCACATACCCCCTCACGACCTCCTCGATCTCCACCGCCAGTTCCCGTCTATCCCAATCCCCTCTTCTCCGCCAGATCCGATCAAAACATCTTGCTCGAAGCTGTTCGAGTTGGTCTACGTTCAGCTGGGAGGTGGTGTGCTTGAGATCCGCGGCTAGGCCGGCGACGAATTCGGAGGGGAGGATGAAGGGTGGATACGTTGGAAGAGGTGCCGGGCGAGGTGAGGGGATCGTAGCGGGGGGGACGGGAGGTATGGTCGTGGTCGTCTGCTGAGGTAGCGCTCTTGAAGGAGTGTTGATCGGTATCGAAGGGATCAACGTGTCGATCGTTCCGGTCCTGGAGGCTTGACTCGGGGTGGGCACATCCAGTTCCATCCCATTCTCCCTCTTCCGCTTCTCCACCCTCCCATCCTCCCCATCATCCTCCCTCACCCTCTTCAGAGTCCCCGATTCCGCAATCTCCCCAACCTCCCCCTCCACGACCACCACATCCTTGCTCTTCCCCTTCTCATCCGCCTTCCTCTTCTCCCGTTCCGCCTTCCTAGTGTTCATCCTCTCTTTGTACCGCTCAAACTCCGGCGTCCATTTCGCATCGAACCCGCTCACATGGAGTCTCGAATTCGCTGCCATCTCGGCCACCTTCGCTTGACGATCAGGATCGTTCAGGTGCGCCGCGTTGTCTTCGATGAGAGCAATGTCGGCGAGGAAGTCAGAGGGAGTGAAGTAGCGGTGTCGGACAAGTTTGCGCTGGAGAGTGTCAATGTCGACATCGTGTGCTTGCCAGACGGACTTGGGTGAGGAGATCGGTTGGGAATCGTTCGTAGCTGAGGGTTCAGCGGGAGGGACGATTGGATGGTGGGAAACATCGCCATTGGGTGGAAGCGAGCATTCGCCGGTAGCTCCGCCTGATAACACCTCCGACGGTAGATGTACTCCATCGACAGGTAACGGGTCTGCTGCGAGGACAGCAGCCGCTTCGGCCGGGGCTGCAGCTTGCTCCTCGAACCACTTTGATACGGCCATTGCATCCTCCTACACATTCAAGCGTAAGCCAAAGGTGATCCGCGGTGAGTTTGCTCAGACCCACCTTCACAGAAGCCACCACCTTCCTGTACTTCTTTAAGAACTCCCCGACGAGCGCCGTAAAGCTGACAACCAGCATGTTCCTCGCGTTATTGTCTCGCTCAGCCTCGCGTGCGAGCTCCGCTTCGGAAGGCACGCGAGGAGGTAGGGCCGGTGCAAGGGGTAGTGGGGAGAGCAGACGTTTCCGACGGGGAATGGCATCGGGGAAGTCGGAAGGTGATCGTTGAAGGGTCTCGATGAGCGGGGAGAAGTATGCAGCACGTTCCTCCTGCCATACGTCAGACGCATGCTTCGAAAAGAAAGGATCCTCACAGAGGAAGGCGGAACAAGCTGAATGCGAATCTCATTTCCAAACCCAAACCAGCCGCGAACGTCCCGTGGCAGATCTTCGACGTCTCCCTCAGTGATAGCAAGAAGCAGCACCGGGTCCGAAGAGGGGATGCCGTCAAGAAGCGCTCGGAAGGTGGTCCGAGCTGCGTCGGCAAGGATGGAAGCGAAAGCGCCAAGCGACGGAATGAAGAGGATGGAAGGCTGATGTCGTTTGGCTTCGACGAAGAGTTGGACAAGGGTGGCCTCAACGGTCTGGGCGATGTCAGCTCAATAAAGAGCTCGACTCGTGCGGGGTGCGCAGACGATATCATCCGCGGCCGTGTCACGGCAATGAAGCGGAGTATCACTGACTCTCGTTGAATCGCCCATCAAGCTCCCCAGATCCAGACTCAAAACATGGAACCCCTCAAGATGATGCAGCACCGCCGGACCGAGGTAAGCCTGTCCCATACCGGCGGGACCATGTACGAGCACGCGAGGTCGGAAAGTGCGGAGCTTGTCGAGGGCTACGATGCGCACATCAATGAAAGCCTTGTAGACTTGGTGTTTGACCTACATTGCACCATGAGATGCTGATCAAACCCCTCGACACCCTCGTCCTCGTACTCCGCCTCTTCTAGCGCGGTCCTCGGCTTACTCGGCGGTAGGACAACGTCGACGGCGGCCGTCAGCCTGTCGAGTCGCTTGGCAAGGAGGGGTAATAGATGTCCGGGAAGCGGAATAGCGGGAGAAGCGGTAGATCTGGCAGAAGACGGGACGATTTCTAGGTGACCGATATCAGCTTAGATCACATCTTCTGTGGCATCCTGCTGCATCCAGGACTGACTCTTGATTGACAGCATGAAGTCTTTCTCCTTGACATGGATACTTCCAGGATTGAGCAGTAATCGGTCCGTTGATTGGTAGATCTGGGGATATCGTCTTTGGATTGCGTTCAGCGCCGCTTCCGTACACAGCGCCTACACATCATCAGCATTAGCTTCCACCACCCAACTGAAACAGGCGAATGATTTACGCGAAGATCCGCTCCTCCATATCCCTTGGTGAGGATCGCAAGCTGATCTAAGAACTCGTCAGAAAGCTTTGGTTCCCATTCTCTCGTATTGATCCCGATGATCTCTTTGCGAGCAGTTCGGTTCGGGAGGGGAAAGTAAAACTCTCGGTCGAAGCGACCGGGTCGTCGAAGGGCGGAGTCGACTGCGTCTGGACGGTTGGTCGCTCCGATGACGATGACCTGGCCTGCGAAGCTCATGAGTTCATTCAAAGCACAATCCAATGATGTCCCTACCTCGTCCGTCCATCCCATCCATCAGAGCGAGCAGCGTCGAGACGAGAGAAGCATGTATCTGATCCTGCTTGCTGCTTCTCACCGGAGCCAATCCTGTTTACACTCGTCAGCTTCATACCTTGTGTTCAGGAAATTTCGCGACCCACCATCGATTTCGTCGAAGAAGATGATACTAGGCTGAGCAGCTCTCGCTTCCTCGAAGAGCATCCGCAATTGCCGTTCTGCTTCGCCGACCCATTTCGAGAGCACGTCGGCACCCTTCCGCATGAAGAAGGCTAAGGAAGCGGAATCCATTCAGCGACTGGACCAAGATCGAAGGAGCAAACAGGAGAATACAGGAGATGAAGGGCAGACTGACCAATCTTGGTATTTCCCGTGCTGCATGATGCTGCCAACGCTCTAGCGAGTAGGGTCTTACCTATAGATCAGTCAGCTCCTTGTCCCGCTTAGGCTGAGAGGGATTTACCAGTGCCAGGAGGACCATGGAAGAGTACTCCACGCGGGGGTGTGATTCCGAACTGCTGAAACAGCTCGGGGTATAGCAACGGTAACGCCACCATCTCCTTCAGCTGATTGATATCTACCCGACCCCGATCAGCTCAAATGTAATCAGCCGTTTCAGGGGACTCACGGTCATCCAGTCCGCCAACATTGTCGAAAGTCACGTTCATGTCCACTCCCAGCGGATCCGCATCAGCTGTACCTGTTACACGTCAACATTCCAAAAGAATCTGACTGTGGAAGAAGAGGGAAGACCGCTAAACTCACTCGACTTCGGGTTGATCCTCCCGAAATTCAGCACATCAGTCGGCGCAGTCGGTCCCCCCAACCTCGAAGGTCCAGCAGCGGCAGCATTCTTCATCGGACTAGCGAAATCCAAATCCTACTCAAACCCATCAGTCTACACCAAATTCTACCTCGACGGACTGACCGAGTCGGAAGTATCGGGATCTCCCATAGCCTGCGCCATCTCCCTGACCTTCAGACTCCACGGTATCCCCTTGTTCGTCGTGGATGTTCCGAATCGGATCCCCCGTCCGTTCGGTCGAGCGACTCCGGCAATTGCATCCTGCATGACCTCTGCGGAGATGTCAAGTGGTGGGAGCTCGTAATTGACTTTACTAGTCCGCTGTCTGAGCTGGCGTTTCGGCTTGGCGAAGTCGTCATCCGATTCCTGGTCCTGGTTGGCCCGGGTGGATTGACGGGTGCTTCGGCGGACGGGGCCTCGTACAGCCGTTCGCGTTGACCGAGCTCGACGAGGAGCAGGTGAAGGGGATCGGGAGCGGGATTCGAGGTCATCCTCCTCGTCGAAGGGTCTTTGTAGGGGATCTTCAGACACGTCTCCCTCGGTCTCGCTACCGGATGGCTCGAACGATTCCGCGTCTGCCGAAGAATGCCGCGATCCCGCCAGTTTGGACCGATGATCATCTCGCTTGACACTTTTCCCGTTGATATTTCTATAGCCCGGTCCGGCATTCCTATTCAATCCCAGCGGGTTGCGGGCGGGACGTGAGTGAAATGAATTGCGAGTTGGTTGTGGGTTATAATCCTCCTCGCCCTCCTCGTCGTCCGGATCCGCGACCCTGCCTCTCAATCGCCCTACTCGGCGCGGCGCCTCTCGGAGTACCGGACTAGTCTCCACCATCCGATCTTCGAAATCGTCCTCCCCCTTGTACTTCTCGGGCGGTCGTATTGCCCGTCCGCTCCTGCTCGTGTATGGGTCGGCGGGATAAGCAGGCTGAACATCGTTCATGACCAGAGCATCCTCCCCATCCGCATCTTCGTCGCTATTCACTTCGCGATACGCTGATCTATTGTGCTGAGCATTTAGACGAGCTTCTCGTACCGGTCGGGAAGAGGAAGGCGCGGAGTACGGCTCGGTCTTGACGACGGTATGTGAGAGGGAGGAGCGAGAGTTTCGTGTGCCGGTCATGTCACCAGGAGGCACGTTGGTCGGCCGTGGGTCTGGACGCTTGATTTTGATCCGGACAGGAGGAGTCGGGTCTCGAGGTGGATCAGGAGGGATGGTCCGAGGTGTGTGGAAGATCTGGGAAGGGTGAACGGCGGATGGTGGAGGGGGATAGCCTTTGTACGGCGAGATCGGGTTCCAAAGTGCAGATCGGTTCTGTGCTGGGTGTGAACCGTGGCGGTATGGTTGTGGTTGAGGTGAATATCGGTAGTCGACCGGGGTTGCTTCGGGATAAGGGAAGCTTCCTGGCTGAGCGGGATATGAAAGAGTGGAACTTGAGACACCAGTCGTATACGGGTGACTATCGGGACTGGGGTACGACCCTTTCTCCTCGTATGGTACAGCGTAAGGAGCAGGAGGAGCGTAGGAATATTCTTGATGCCTGGGTCGATGTTCAGGTGGAAGATAGCAAGGCGCAGTAGGAGGTCGGGAGCCGGGCGCGGACATGGATCGCCCAATGAGGGGTTTGGGTTGGAGTTTAGGCTGTGTTGAGCCTTGTGAGAATGGGTGCAGAGATGAGGGGGTTTTGAGGATCAGAGAGGAGAGGATGAGGGGATGGCCTAGGGGGAGGTGTAAGGAAAGTCGAGGAACGCGTCGTGGTCATTTGCTTCCGTCGCCTTCATTGAATTAGCTAGGGTGAAAAACGGAAAGTAAGATCTGCCAAAAGACTTCTCCTTGGCCGAGTTCAGTGACCTCTGAATCATCATCTTTTTACATCCCAGACCTCTTGAATCTCCAGCATCTTGCATCCTCTCACCTACTCCCACCGAAATACCCATGCCCCGACACCCCGAATCCCCACCTCACCTCGACCCCTTCCCCCCTCTCCCCTTATCCCGTCCCCCCAACCCCACCTACGCATCCATCACAGCCTCCTCCTCCCGCCCACCTCTCCCTTCACCCGGCCCTCCTCAACTGGGCTGGTCCGCCGAAGATGTAGATCGCTCGGAACGGCTTGATGAGCTTAATCCTTATCCCTCTGTGATACCAGCTGGTCCGAGTCCGCCTTGGCGGCGAGGCGAGACTGCAGCTGGTCCGAGCACGCCGACTGCCCAGAGCAGGCGGGCTTCGCGTATGATCACGCCGATGTTTACCCTTGATGAGCTGCTTGGGAACGCTAATCCCTCACCTCCTTCTGGTCCACCAAGGCCGCGGGCCCCCAGCGAACCTGCGACGGTCACCTCGGGCGCGCATCGACACTACGCCAACCCCTTCAGCCTGCCGGGGTATCAAGACGTCTGGCCAAGCGGTGATGCTCGACGAGAACGACAGGGGAGCTGGGATGGGCCATCAGACGCTGCCCGTCGACTCGGCTACGTCCCAGCTCCAACAACCATCTCAGCTCCGGCGACCTCGAATGCCACTGCAGCACGAGGCGAGACCGACGGACCGATGGGTACAGTAGCTCGCCGACATCGACCACGTATATTCCGTCCTTCCCACCCGGCGTACGATCCCGAGGAGGTCCTTCCCAGCCCCAACGACTTGTATGCGATGGAGAATGAGGATGGCGAAGGTGAGGATCATCCCTGGTTGGTGAGATCTGGACGGGCTAGGCTTTATCAACATGAGAATACCACTGGGGACGATTTGGATGGGTGGGGCAGGGCAGAGGGATCGGCGACGGGATCGTTGAGTCGGGGCCGGAATAATCGGCGGAGAAGGAGTCTGGTTGAGAGGAGGGAGGCGGAAGAGGACGAGAGGGTGGGACTGCAACCGACCAATGTGGATGTCGCGAGGGGTTCGGAGCCTTTGATCGTTCGAAGTAACGGTGTGAGGCGACAGAGAGAGGAGAGTGAGGTTGAGGTGATCAATGGCCTGGCTACCAAGCTGCGAAAACGTCGGAAGCTAGAGGCCATCCAGAAGGCGACCGTCACGGTACCATCGCATTACCCGGGCTATCTATCATACTCCACTCTGGACCCCTCGACCCCTCTCCCGTGCTCCTTCGTCCCACCCACTCGACCCTCTCGACTCGCCCTTACCACCATATTCGTACCAGGCCGTCCAGGACCGATGCGTCCCAAGATAACGTTCACCACTCACCCCACTCCAAGACAGAACGATACCGACGCCGCTGCTTTACGCACCCACGAACCAATACCAGTAAGCTGTGGGGTACACTATTTCGAAGCGGAAGTCCTCAATCAGGGCGAAGAGGGTTTCATGAGTATCGGGTGGATGAAAGCGGGTTTGGAGCTGGGGAGATTGGTAGGGTGGGATAGGGGGAGTTGGGGCTGGCATGGGGATGATGGGATGAGTTTTGAGGGGGCACCTTTGGGGGAGAGCTTTAGCGAGAAATGGGGCAGTACGTCGGCATCGAGCTTGAGCTCGGTGGATCGTGCTGATCGGGTGCAGCGGGAGATACGGTGGGGTGTGGTATTGATTTCGGGACTGGTCGGGCGTTCTTCACCAAGAATGGAAAGTTTGTCGGTGCGTGCTTCGCTCCTTTCTGCCCGAGTGATCCTGATGGATGTGTTCCAGGTCACCGCTTCAAGAACCTCTCGTCTGGCTTGCATCCCGCGATCGGCCTGCGTACACCACGCGAAGCCATCGCCGTATCCTTCTGTGGCCCATTCCTGTTCGACATCGATGGGTATGTCCGGAAACTTCGCGACGAAGCGTGGAGTGTGGCAACTCGGCCGAGAGAGGTAGCGTTCGCGCCAAGGCTATGCGACCAGACAAGCGCTAGGCGGGTACCCATCGATGTAGACTCGGTCCAGGCGGAGACAGCTAAAGACAAGAAGCCGGATCGGATCCCGAAGACCTCACCGCTTCGAGGACCGGAGGACAAGACTACGGCGGCGTTCGTGCTCGATTACCTCGCTCATAATGGGTACGACAAGGCCTTGCGCCTCACAAAAGAAGAGATGACTCGGCGACAATGGCTCAATCCTCGTCCACCTGTCATCGATACTCAAAGCTTACTCACGCATACCCGGACAGACGATGATGGGAACCGGACCGGAACTCCCTCGCTCTCCGCCAGACTCATCAACCTCCACTCGCAAGTCACGAACGCCCACACCACCGCGATCCCATGGGACCTCATCGACTCGCTCGATCCATGGCGTCAATACCGCCCCGACTCCCTCTCACATCGTCTCGAGATCCAGGACTTCCTCCGTCTCTTGCGACAAGCGGACGACCTCCCGGAACCAGAAGCGGAAGTACTCGACGACGAGGCGATTCACCGCGGCAAGCGACTGCTCGGGCGGTCCAAGGAGGAGTCGTGGAGTGCAGAAGATCGGAAATTGCTAGATCAGGTGTTCGGACTACTGGGGATCCCGGTGAGCGAGTGGGATTCAGGACCTGGATCGGTTGCGGGGGAAGAGAGGAGGAGGGCGGATGCGGATGAGCTGGTGGCGCATATCCGACGTGAGTCGGGATCTGGGACTGGTGAAGGGGAGAATGTGCTGATGATATGTAGGGGAGAAAGGGATGAATCAGCGGTCGTGGCTGGAACAGGGGATGAGGCAAGCTGTGCTCGTTGGGAAGAGGTTGGCGGAGGTGGATGGTAGCGCGGGGCTGGTCGATGTGAGGCGGATCTGGGAGCGGGAGCGGGAGAAGCCTGCGGAGTCTGGCGGGGAAGAAGATGGGGAGTGGATGAGACCTGAGTCTTGATGCAAGTTCAGGTCACACCGAGAAGCATGCACAGCGATCTAACAGCAAATTCCGGTATTCCCGAAATGCATCTTCAATATCGCGTGGTGAGGTGATGAGGAGGGGTCAGTCATGATACGTCGCTTCGTCTGGTGGGAACGTGCAGTAGGGATCAGGATAAAAGAAAAGGCTTCACATGAACCAGACGTAAAACACTCCTACCAGCTTCTCGGACGTCCATCAAAGGAGGGAATATCCTTTCATTTGTCTGAGATGGTCAAGAGTATTCTATCGATCACGGTGACATGTACGTGTATGCATGCCGAGACTATCGATGGGGATCCCAGTGCGTCGTACCCATAAGTAAGAAACTCTCATACGGCACAGACCGTTCTTCCAGCTCCGGCTGGAAAGTCTGCACCGACGCGTACGCTCGTAGCGCATAGCGGTAGTAACACTCACTGCGACGAGTCAAACTCAGCCCGTTCATGTCTGGAAGGGAAATCAGACTGACTTCGCTGCGGGACTGATCCAGTGCTCGCGCATATCCCTCCAGCTATTCTCGGCTATCCGCTCTACTCTGTCCGCATTCGCTTCATCCAGTAGCTCTTCCATAACACCCGGAAGGTGCTCTTCCAGCGGAAAAGGGACTTCGACGACGTTCTGGTGCGATGAGTTTGGATCCGGATTGAGGAGGTGGTGATAGTGCTGAATATACCGTAAGGGATGGGTGACGATGACCGAGCGGCATTGCTGCAGGTATCTGAGCACTCATCAATCGAGTCCACTCAAAAAGAAGTGGTTGACCTACTTGAGGCGACCGGAGTACGCCCATCCCTCGACATGAGCCAGGAAGGCGAATTGACAGTGCTCGGGAATAGTCTTCAGATCCCCATTATTCTTCTCGCGGCCTTCTGCGTCTTGGTTGATAGCACCCCAATTTAGCTCTTTGACGTCGGACCAGGGCTGATCGTGACTCGCTCGAAGGAGTTGCTATCGAGGTCGAGCATAAGCACGTGAGACAGCGGGTCAGAGCATCGAGCCTCTCACCTGTCGGACCTCGACCATAGGTACACCGCGCCACATCAACTTCCGAGTCTTCTTCTCCCAGCTACTTGAGACGTTTTCCCGATAGCCCAAGCCAGCCTCGTAAGCACGTGTGTCCGCTCGGACTTCTGTGTACGCTCCGATTCCGGGTTCGGGCCACGAAAAGAAGCCAAAATCTACGCACAGTGGTCAGTCGATCATCTCCACGAGAAAGAAGGCATCGACACTCACCAGGCATGAGCCACAGCTGTTCCTGCTCAGGAGCACGGTCGAGTGCGAAGTGGGGATACTCGCCTGCTCCTCCGTCGCCTGTTTGGAGGACAAAGCTGATCCGATCAGTGAAGCATCAATGAAGGAGGCTGAAGTGGGCTCACTCCACATCGGGGAGGGGTTCGGGACTGGTAAGAAGGGTTCTGTACACCGCCGCCATAGCCGCGTGCGTGCGGCTGTTGATACTCCCATAGAAGCCCTTCACGAACAGCTATGTCCCTTCAGCGTTTGGCTTCACCGGAAGAAGAGCATACTTTGTTGTCGAGGATCACGAGCCGAGCTTGCCCGTCATCCCGCTCGGCATCGTCCACATCCTCCTTCCTGATGCCGCCCTTTGCTCTATACCACTTCTTCGCGCGGTCCGCCTCGAGGTAGAGCTCCGGAAAACGGGTCATGCATTCCGAAGCGGACAGATGACGATTAATGGTGTCGGAAGGATGTTTAATGAAAGTTGATGGATGAGAAAGGTTGGGGAAGGTGAATGATGTGCCCGAGTAAAGCAGGACGGTGGTGAGGAGGACGGAGAGGATGAATGCCGCCGTGATGAGCACTCGAGGTGACGGCGCCGCCATTCTTGGCGTTGGCGTGAGTCAGGACAAGAAGGCGCAGTCAAAGGTATCATGATTCGTTGAATCTCACGCGTCATCAGGGATGATCAGGGGTGACGACAGGTTTTCCGTGCCTGGTTGAGCATAGTTTCCGTTGGGGCAATCCAATCAACCACTTTCCACCTTCACTTTCCACTTCGACTACCGCATGACGGCGACCTCGACACATTTCAGAGTGGATCGATGGCTGATGGGCAGAATCCGCCGTCTGCCTTGGCGACTAGGCGGTATCATCTCCGTATTCGCCGGTGTCACCCTCCTCCTTCACCTCTTCGCCCAGGTCAACTTCCTTCCGCTCGATATCGCGAAGACACGATGGACCGAGCAAAGTGTACGGAAATACACATGGCTGCCCACTGCCGATTATGACATGTGAGTGGGAACTCACCTTCTGTCCAGACCGAAGCATACCTCTGCGATCATGAATCTCCTATGATCCATGCCCTCCTTTCGCCCTTTACGCCCAAAGGCCCCGCCCCCGGCTGACGAGCCGCAGCGTGATGGCCTATTTCGACGAAGGCAATGAAACCATGGCCGATGCGATCCGACAAGTCACCGATCGATTACCCCTCTTCACACGACATCGAGTCATCATCTATACCAAGAACGGGGAGCATTCGGGGGACGCGATGAACGGGCTATTGGCGTTCGCGGATGAGGTGGTTTGGTTGCCGAATGTGGGACGGGAGGGGGATACATATCTCGTAAGCCAGTCCCATCAGTGAGATCTTTCGAGTAGCTCAGACGTCTCCAGACACATATCACGAGACACTACGACAGCGCTTTGACCAATCTTGCCAAATACACTATCTTCATGCAGGTGCGAGAGCTCTCCTGCAAAACTGTCCTACGTCCCATGTCCAATCTCCCCTTAGCTCCTTTGATTGCTCCGTCCCTCTTCCTTCTTCGTTCCAACTTCGTGGTCTCCGTGTTTCCACCTCCTTTCGGCCTTCCATGGTCATCTCGCAATTCCGCACAGACCTGAAACCGCTCGTAGCCCCACCTAGCCTGGGACTGGATCATGCTCCCCCGCCTCAGAACGCTCTCTCCCAAAACTGGCTTCATGTCCCTCGGTCCCTATAACACCCAAACATGCGGAGTCGACGCCCAAGGCAACGAGTTTCCCAGGATGGCAGATATATACAGCGCTTTCACCGAGGAGCTATGTCCTCCTGTTCCTGTCCTTGTGCGTCAGCCCTTCCAATTCGATCAATCGTCGCTGATGGGACCAGTCAACATGGGCTGGACAGTTTGTGGTGAGCAGGAAGCGGATTCTGCAGAATAAGCGGGAAACGTATCAGAAGCTGCTGGACCTGTTCCACGCGCCACCGGATCACTGGATATGGAAGGAGGGTTGGTGGAACAATGAGCCGGCCAATCCGACGTTGGGTGAGTCGCCATACTTCGTCTCACCGCCGGCTGGAGTGAAAGGGAAGCGACTGACGAAATGGAGCAGGACACGCGCTAGAGAGGACGTGGCCCGTGATCTTCGGGTGTACGGATGTCGCCCTAGCGGAAGGTTGCGGCGAAGGAAGTGGGATGGGATGTCAGTGCTTGGATTAGGGTGGATAGACAGGGACGGGAGTGTGTATACACGGCTTCTCATATACCGCCTATATGCACGCCAAGTCGATACCACCTTCGTCATTTTCGATCAGTGCCTTGCTTTCGTTCGTTTCGGCATTGCGCTTGGTCATCTACAGTGATATGCACGCGTTGCAAGCCTGTTGATCTTTCCCGCCTCTCGGATTCAGCCCTTAATAAAATCATGAATCCCGTCTGGCTCGTCCGTATGACCGACCAGCATCCGAGCGGGGCGAGAAGCAAGCCAGTACATCCCTCGGCATCGGGCCCCGAGCCCTCCTTTCTCTGAATCACGTATCTATCATAGATATACACGTTCTAGACACGATAGACACGAAGAACTTGTCGTATCCAGCGAATTAGTCTCGCAAGATGTCGAATCTGTTGTAACTTATGGTGCTCCCACTGAGATGTCAGCGGGAGCACCACTGTTGTGACTTATGGAGCACCACTGTTGTGACTTATGATGGATGCATAAAAAAGCACAGCCATCGTTGGCTGGAAATAGGAAAGTAGTGGAACCGGACAGACTGTTCGGCACCGGGCGCGACGCACCCTACCCCACCTTCTCTCGCTACCTTCCAGTCTGAAACAGGTTTCTGCTGACGCGTATCGAAGCGCCTC
>JAABUI010001584.1_pt1 | contig 13022 bp, 17 predicted proteins | sample 5559111 | NCBI WGS metagenome assembly JAABUI01 (sample SAMN10711870, study PRJNA513365) | rock metagenome | isolation source: Antarctica rocks | place: Antarctica: Victoria Land, Buttleship Promontory
AACCCCCCCACCCCCACAAACACACAAACCCCCACAACCACAACCCCCCTCCCCCCCCCCCCCCCCCCCCCCGGGGGGGGGGGCGCCCCCCAAAACTCAGGGTCAACTACGCTGTTCAGTTAAGGTATTAAGCCATCAGCCGCATCGGCCTTAGAAACCCTTAACAACTCAACAGCATGTTGACTGTGTTCATCGCATTCCGGCGACGATATCTTGCCTTTCTGTCTTACATGCAGTCTTGCGCGCAGAATGGATGAGTCACAAGGCACAGAAACGCAGTATCCGATAGACCTGATTCGAGGTGTTGAACCTGCCAGCGTTTCTGAGAGAGCTCCTGCTGCTTAAAGCCTGAGGCTAGTATACAAAGAAGCAACTCCTTCTAGCAGCAGTGCAACAAGCAGATGGAATGGCACCTTATGATCTTTCTCCACAAAACCTGTAGCAATTAATTAATTGTAGTATTAATACGAAACAGCTCCCAGATATGGTGCATTTTGTAATGCTTGCTGCATTGCCGGACTCAATGTCAAGGTTCCTCGGCGTATCAGATATCATGAAGTCTCATTTGAAGTCCTGTGATCATGTGTCGGACGCTGCCAAGGCCTGAGTTCAGGACTGAACAAAACACAGCGCGCCATTTCTGATCGATGCTGCAGACAGTCAAGCGCCCTCTCAAACTGGGCTAAAGATGTTCAGCAATCATACGTCATACATTTATTGTACATATCTGACAGTTTGGCATTGCATGGAGCTGCGCCTAGCTTCAGGCCAGGTAGTTTTGCACCGCCTGAGCGTTTGTGGTAAATGGTGAAGCAGGAGGCAAGACAGCTCAGCGAAGTGGCCTTGCGTTTGATGGGTGTGTCAATGAATGCTGCTGGTTGTGAGAGAGCGTTTTCTCAGATGAGCTTGACGCACACCAAGCTCCGTAACAGACTAAGACCACACACATTGATCAGCTCAGACAGGAGCTGCATTGCAACAGGCCTACTACAAACCGTGGGCGTGTAGTAACGACAGATGACAGCACCAGCTCAGGAGGTGTTAACCTGTCTCGACAAGCAGAGGACCAGCTGATGGACTTGGACACACTCACCTCGGCTTCAGAGTTTTGCTTGACTGTCAATGAAAGGGTTGCTGAAATTTACACAGAGAAGAGGCAAGCTGCAGGGTTCAACTTGGCAATGTAAAAGGACACCATAGCAGTAGTCAAAGCTCCTGTCAGAAGCATCTTCGGCTCTGCTATACGGCAAATATTGTGATGAGACATCAGGCTTCCACTAGGCATTGAGCAGCATATTTGCAAGACATTCTAAGAACATCTGGGCAAATGCATTATCCACTGTTCAGTGCTGGTCTGCTAACCAGGCTGACAGCAGGCTTGTGTCATTGCAAAAGCACCACATAGGTGAACATCTGCTGTTCTTACAGGTGTGCAGTGACCCACCACCAGTGCATTGTAGCACTGCTCAGGGCAAATACATTCCCCACTGCTCATCGATGCTGTGCAAAATCACAGGCTGACAGCAGTGTTGTGTCGCTGGATATGCACCTATGAAGATCTGCTGGTCATGCAGGTGTGCAGTGACCCACCACCAAGGCAGTGCAGCATTGCTCAGGGCAAAATGCATTCCCCATTGCTCAGTGCTGCTCTGCAATATAGGTTGTCAGCAGGCTTGTGTCCTTGCAAATACACCTATAAAGATTTGCTCTTCATACAGGCATGCAGTGACCCACCAACAAGGCGCTGCAGCACTGTCTTGGGTAAAATGTATTCCCCATCTGCTCAGTGCTGCTCTGCAAATCTGGCTCACAACAGACAGTGTGTCAGTGCAAATACACCTATGAAGATATGCTCTTCACACATGTGTGTAGTGACCCACCACCTATGTACTGCAGTATTGCTTCAGGCAAAATGCATACCCCACTGCTCAGTGCTGCTTTGCAAAAGTGTGCATCAACCCACCAGTGCACTGCAGCACTGATTGAGGCAAGATGCATACCTCACTGCTCAGTGCTGCTCTGCAAAATTGGCTGATAGCAGGCTGGTGCCACTGCAAATATACCTGTGAAGATTTGCTCCTCATACAGGTGTGCAATGACTGACCATCAGTGCATTGCAGCAGTGCTCAGGGCAAAATGCGTTCCCCCGCTGCCCATTGCTGCTGTGCAAGTGTGGACTACGCTGAATCAGATGCGAAATGTTCACCAAATGTCTTGCAAATATGCTGCTCAACGCCTAGTAAGAGCCTAATGTCACAACAGTTGCAGTATAGCTGAGCCAAAGATGCTGCTGAGAGGAGCTTGGACTACTGCTGTGGTGTTCATACACCCTGCAGCTTGCGTCTTCTTTGCGTCAATGTCAGCAATCCTTTCATTGAAAGACAAGCGATATTTCTGAAGCTGAGGTGAGTGTGTTCAGGTCCATCCACTGGTCGTCTGCTTGCTCAGGCGATTCAACACCTCCTGAGCTGGTGTTGTCATCTGTCGTCACTACATGCCCACGTTTTCTAGTAGGCCTGTTGCGAGGCAACTCTTGTCTGAGCTAAGCAATGTGTGTGGTCTTAGCCCAGCCTTGTCTGTTGCGGAGCTTGTTGCGCATCTTCATATGAGGAAAAGCTCTCTCACAACCAGCAGCATTCATTGACACACCCATCAAACGCAAGGCCGATTCGCTGAGCTATCTTGCCTGCTGCTTGACCAGCTGGGTCACTGCACACCTGCGTGAAGAGCAAATCTCCATAGGTGTACTTGCAGTGACACAAGCCTGCTGTGAGACTGTTTTGCAGAGCAACACTGCACAGCGGGGATTGCATTTTGCCGTGAGCAGAGCTGCAGTGCATAAGTGGTGGGTGACTGCACACCTGTATGAAGAGCAAATCATTATAGGTGTAACTGCAGTGACACACTGCCTGCTGTCAGGCTGTTTTAAACAGCACTGAAAAGTGTGGAATGCGTTTTGCCCTGAACAGTGCTGCCATACATTGGTGCTGGGTCGCTGCACACCTGTATGAAGAGCAAATCTCCATAGGTGTACTTGCAGTGACACAAGCCTGCTGTCAGCCTGTTTTGCAGAGCAGCATTGAACAGTTGGAATTGACTTTGCCCTGGACAGAGCTGCAATTCACTGGTGCTGGGTCACTGGACACCTGTATGAAGAGCAAATCTTCATAGGTGTAACTGCAGTGACCCAGGCATGCTGAGAGGCTGTTTTGCAGAGCAGCACTGAACAGTGGGGATTTCAATTTGCCGTGAACACAGCTGGGCTCGCTCACTGTCGCATCCCTGGACCAGCTGTATCTTGGGTCAGCAGCCTTTGTTTCTGCTCAGGAGCTGTTTGAGCTGCCTCAGCAAGCCTCAGGGCAAGTGTGAAAAGCCTCAGGGCAAGTGCACAAAGACTCAGGGCAAGTGCGAAAAGCCTCAAGGCAGGTGTGAAAAGCCTCAGGGCAGGTGTGAAAAGCCTCAGGGCAAGTGTGGAAAGCCTCAGGGCAAGCGTACATGTGACTGACTACAGGTCCCAGCAGGTCATGCACAGCCAAGGCAGAGGGATGGCATTAGCTCCTTGGGGACCTCCTTGGGCTGTGAGCGACCCGACTCAGGCTCCAGGGTCTGAGGCCAACTCGGTCCCCAAGAGGTAGTGGCAAGATCAGATCGCGAGGGACACCTTGTTTTGCATGCTTGTTGAGTGTTGAGGAATGCTGAAACAAAATCTTGTTGTGATGACATAGATTGTTTATATAGGTGTGCAGTCACCCAACACCATGGCAATGCAGCACTGGTCTTGGCAAAATGCATTCCCCACTGCTGCTGTGTAAAACAGGCTAACAGCAGCCTTGTGTCACAGCAAACACACCTATCAAGATTTGCTGTTCATACAGGTCTGCAGTCACCCACCACCAAGGCACTGCAACACTTGTTTTGGCAAAATGCATTTGCCACTGTGTAGTGCGGCTCTGCAAAACAGGTTGATTACATCATATTCACCAATAAAATAACCTTTCTATTTAGGCTGGAATAAAGCTGTTCAATCTGATGAGATTGTCAACAATAAATCTGATGAATTGTTGACAATGAACGGGGTTGCCCTGGTTGATAAGGAATAGTATAGGGTACGGTTTATTGCACTATGCAAACAAGCAAATACTAGTCATCATTATCAGCGACCGTCATTAGTGGCGAGTGCAGACAAGCAATCAGGTTCAAAATCAGCACAACTAGAGAAACAGAGAACTTAAAGCACATGGCTAGCGCTCAGGAAAGGCAAGCTTGGTAGTTCTAATCAGGAATCTAAAAGCCTAGCCAGAACCCACCAACGCATCATAGTAGTCAAAACCAGCCGGGAACATTCCAACTATGTCAGCTGAAATGTCCTCCTTGGTGGGTCTGTCACCCAGTACTTTGTCCTGACTGCATCAGAGTTATCCACATCCAGTCTTGGTCCACCAAACCAGGACTGTGCTGAGATCAGCCACCCACCCAGAGATGCCAGCAGAATAGTGGCCACCGCAACAGAAGCATAATTGAAATTTTGGGAGGTGATAGGGTATACTAAAGGAAACATAAAGAGGACTGACGTGAAAATCAGCCAGAGGAAGGCTGTAAGGCTGATTGGGGTGCTCCACCTGCACAACAGACATATTGTACTTAAATACAGAATTCATAATCAGCAGTGCATGTTTTGAAGCATTCCTCTGGCCTCTGGTGCCTGATTGCATGCATGTCTATTTGACAACGCAGTCATCGCAGGCATGCCCATCATGCCTGTCTTGGGGCCACTGTGTGGCTGCAAAATCACTTGTTGATCTGCACACCCTGCACTGAGACACAAGCATATCCAAAAATATGCAAGCAGGTCTGCATCATGAGCCTTGTTAATTCCCATCTGAGACTACATATGTGTCTATGTGCGCCAGACATGTCTAACGGAGCAGGGCATAAAGCAAGGGTGAAAGGCCTTGTTGTACGATGCAGCAAGGGTGAAAGGCCTTGGCTCCAGGGACGCTGCTTTGAGTCTCCCTTGAGCCAAGGCCTGTCACCCTTGCTGCATTGTACAACAAGTCTGTCTATGCAGGTGATCTTGGAGAGAGGCATACCTTCCAAGAACAAAGGGTCCAGGCTCAAAATAGTTTTGGGTGTACACAAGGCGGATGCCAATGGGAAGGCCATAGGCCAGAGACAGACCAGCAGTGCTTATTGAGGTGCAAGCAGCAAAGGCTGCTGTTCCTGCCAATATAGGTAAGCCCATGAGGAACGCCCCAAAAGTCATACCCCACACTGCATGTTTGACAAAGATGTGGAAGAGCTAGTGCTTGCGAGGCGTTATGCATATCGACGAATTGGCACTTAGACTCATGGGCACAAAGGCTCAAAAAAAGCATGAAGAGCGTTATTTGCATTGACAGACTGGGCACTCAAAAGCAAACTTGCGCATAGCCCAAGCAGAAGCAGAAGTAGCGCTCAGGCAGCCACGCTCAAATATGTGAACTTTCAGGGAACGGTGAATGAGGTGAGGCATGGTACTTGTCAGGCGTAGAGAGGTTAGGTAAAGGAAAGTTCAGGTGAAATAGGTTAGTTAAAGCAACTTCAGATTTGATCAGGTTGGCTAAAGATTGATAAGGTTAGCTATAGCAGACTTCCATACTTGACAAGGTGAACATGGCAAGCATAAATTAGTGGTGTGAGGCAACGGCTTCTAATGAGGTTTGCCAGACTTCACATTCGGTGAGGTGAGGCACATTCACATTTGACGAGGTAAAATTTAAGTTGCCTGGACTCTCAAGCCACATTTAACGGAACAAAACAGCTCATGCCAAAGAAAAGGCAAGATTGGACAACTTACCTAAGGTTAAAAGGTTAACAATGGAACAACCTGCATGCACCGGCACTCCTTCTGAGTCCAAAGTCTGCCACAGCCACCAGAAAGGGGCAGCTCTGTCCCGTGAAAACCCATATAACATCCTGCAAAGCATCATGGTTGCAATTTGCCTTACATTGACATTACTCATCTACCATTGCAGATTTGCCTAAATTACCTGCCTGCCCTACACTTGAGCATCACTGCATGTGTAACCTGTTGGAAGCACATATGTATTGAGCTTAGGGTTTGGCATTTACATGCATCAACACAAATCATACATCATTACTGCCTCAACTTGGTGGCAAGTAACAGGCATGCACCTGGAAGCTGAGGTGAGAGAAAGCAAAGCGCAGAAGCAGGCACATCCTAGGGGAATGATCATGAGCGCCACTCCCCCAACGCCGGACCCAAACCTGGCCTCAAAGATGCCCCAAAAGATCAACGCTATGCCGTTGACTTGAGCAAGATCACCAGAGGGTGCTGCGATGTCACCCACATTCTATAGTCAGGCACAACACGGTCAATCTGATCGGTCAATCAGTCACTCACAGAGACAGACAGATAGACAGGAGGGACAAATCAAACATAGGCTGCAGCTCAAAAGGCAGCTATAAACTTGCAAATGGGAATGCAATTGGGCACACACAGATAAGCACACTGAGACACACAGCCAAATTGCAGGCTCAGTAGAGAAGCTCACTTGAGATGAAACCTGCAACCTCACCAGAACAACCACAGAGATGCAAGGGCTCACGTGCTAGCAGAGAAGACTCACTTGCATGCAAAGCGTGAGCACCAGTATGTAGGCAAAGCCCACAATACAATTTGTGCCAATGGCATACACCATAGGCCGTCCGGCAGTTGCATCAGCAGACTTAGTCTCCTCCATGAGATGAGCGACTGAGTCATAGCCTATGAAAGCCCAGCTGGCGGCTAGGGTGCCAATCAGGCATATGTACACATGGCTTTGGATGCCTGACGCTGGGTTGGGCTGCACAAGCACATAAACAAACTTCAAGACTCTGCAACAGATGTGATTGCCACACTCACAATGCCGAACTGCAGGCCCTCTGCCACATTGTGCATGGCCATGTAGTAAGCACATACAGCATGGCCATGTAGTAAGCACATACAGCATGCCACTATGAGGTGGCATATTCATCAGTCACCACATGTTGTATCTAAAAACTCGACAAAGCTATGATACGATGTTAAAGATGTCAGCAACACTGGAACAAGCTGCCGCCCTCAGTCAATCAAATTGTCTTCACCAGGCAATCAAAGGGACGCTGATTTGAGCTCACTTCATAGTTGGTCAGAACCCACGACCACCTTTGCTGTTTAGGGGCAACCACAAGCATTGTCAATGCCATGATGAAACAACCTGCACAAAACACATCAAGTATTAGTTGCCAGTATGCTTGCTGATCATGTCAGTGCATGCGCCATGCAGACGTGACTTTGAGGGTTGTTACAAAACCTCTGGCACATTAAACATTACTAAGGAGGTGTACACATTGGTGGTTTCTGCATGGTGAGAGATGGTGAGTGATTCTCTCAGCTTTGTCCAATGACTGCACACTTCTTTGCAACCTTGCTCAACACTGCATATGCATAGCAATAAATTGTGTGATTGCAATGTCCAAGCATGACTCGCGAATTGTGCTCGCTCATAATGGTGTGAACAGCACAGACCAACCTACAGCATTCCAGACAGTCCCCACTTTGGCAACATAGGCCACTGTCCTCAGAGGAGACGAGTTGATGATTGCACCAATGGTCAGCAGCCCTCCAAAGATACATAATTGCTGCATATCACTCACTTCATTGCATCAACTCTCATGTAAGGTTGCCACATGCAATATGCAGCCAATGAGCTGAGCTAAATGTAGCTCAAGTGAACTAGAAATTAGGCACATTATTACGCAATTGCAGGTTCACAGAAATTGTATGTACAAGACATAACAGTGCATCCATAGCAACATAGGGTCTTCTACTTAACTTGGTGATCCAAGCTGAGGTAAATGCAAATTTTGGCCTACATGGCGGTGCAGCCAACACAAGATGGTAACCTGAAAGCCTACCATGCTGTTGCCAGGATAGTATCCGTAGCCGTTGTCGACTGTCGCAAGGAACAGAATAGCAGCAAAGACTTGGACAATTGTATATCCAGCGCCAGCCACAAGTGCTACCTGCAATTGCAATTTTTTTTAGCCTTTCAAAGTCTGTTCTGCATTGATTGATTGATCACACAGGGCATTTTGATGTTGATGTGAAGTCCACTGATACCTCTGACAGCATGGTAGTGTCCTGACTGATGTACACAGATGTATATGCATGACTACGTGACGCACAAGACCACAATCATGCTTCTTAACCTACGCAGGACTGCATGCATTGTATCACTCTGCATGATGTGGCATGCCAACTCTAGGGAGGACGCAGCATGGGAACTTATCAAGTCAAACATTTTCTCCAAGACTCTGTCAGGACAGAAACAACAGCTGAAGGTAATGCTGTAAGACAACAGACTCGTACCTTGCAATGGATTTGGCATTATGGCTGGAATCATTCAATTCACAAGCGGCTTGTATTACATGACACATTGATAAGAGTGAGAAGACACCAAGGCATTTATGGGATGCCATGACTGTGCATCATTTCCAGAGTAACATGATGTTCACTGTTTCCAGGGTGCCGTATTCGTGCATCCTTTCCAGAGTAACATGGTGTCACTGTTTCCAGGGTGCCGTGATCGTGCATCGCTTTCAGAGTGACACATGTTTACTATTTCCAGGGTGCCGTGATCGTGCATTGTTTTCAGAGTGACACGGGTTCACTAGTCTGGCTTGTGTCAAGGATACACAGCTGTAAGAGACCGTGGGAGTCTCGATTTTCATTTCAGGAATGCCAGGGGTGCATGTCCTCAGAACCAATTCAAGATATTGCGATTGGCAGCGAAAGCGTGGAGTCATAATGTATGTACGTTCTCTGTTATTTGTGTGAGTTAAATATGTTGACATTATAGAAGTGTGTGTACACTTGAGCCTATTCAGAACGGGTTGTTTTTGAGCTGGTATGGGACAGTTCTTGAATGACTTGCCTGCGTGGGAGTGTTGAAAAGTGTGAGCACTTAGCATTATTCAGTCAAGCCATTCACGAACTGGTTCCCAATGGGCATAAAAGGTGTAAAAAAGGAAACAAGGGAAAACAGACGGGGAAAAGGGAGGAAAACGTGGAGAAAAGGAACAACAGGAAATAAATCTAGGAGAAGGTGGCAAAAGCATTTACCTGACCAAGCAGATTGATCCAGCCTACCAGCCAGCTTGCAAAAGGACCGTGTTTGCCCGCTAGCATGAAGGACCAGAAATACAAGCCTCCAGATACAGGGAAAGCTGAGCAGAGTTCACTCATGGCAAGTCCAGCTAGTATGTTCCCCAGTGCTACAACAACCCAGCCCCATATCAAGACAACAGGCCCCCCGTATGTCAGCCCCTGACTGTACAAACCTGTGACAAAGACGGGCTGGTTGGTTCACAGCTTGCAACAAGTGCAGTGCACCGCAAGGACTAGAGGTGCTTGCACACCTTGAGTTGCGCGAGACCACTCACCTGTGATGCCCGTAATCGGGGACATAATGCAACAGCATATCATGCAGTTTTGTGTCCAGTGCAGCGGCCGGCGCAGCTGTTGCCTGATTCCCAACTCCAGCAGTCGCTGTGTTCCAGTATCCCGATCTGTTGGCATCGTCTAATATCTTGTACAACGGGCGCAAACCTCTTGTGTTTTCTACTTGCAGATTTGAGGTGATTCGAGCTGGCGCTCAGGCAAGTCTAGGTGGAGCTGATGGCACGTCGGCAAGATGGTTTGAATTGTGTACGCTTTGACTCGTCCGTATTGGGTGTAACAAATCAACTGACCAACCGATCGCCTCTGAAGGCCAAGGCGGCAGGCTCTCGGGCTGTGATGCAGCAAAGGCATTCTCAGCTGCAGTGTGGCAACCTCAAACTCTTCCTGTTGCAAAGCATCCTGGTACCGTCTCTGCAGTACGGCTGTCAACTGTGGGGCATGCACAGCCCCTGTGGTGCAGCAGAACAACCACGGACTGCTTTACGATCCATCTATGACAGATACCTCAGGCACATTTGTGGGGTCAAATACACTACACCGAGTGCTGTGTTGCTGGAGGAACTGGGGCTGTCACCTCTGCAAGGTTTTTGGTGGCGGCGGACTTTCGAATTTTGGAACAACCTAGCTGCAAAGCATCTCGTTTGATGATGCTTATTGTGTTGGGAGTGTGTGGCCCCTTCAAATATCCGTGCTCATGGGAAATGCAGTGGCGGGAGATTTTGAAGTCTTGCACTGTGGTTGCTGGCATAGAGGCTGTGGCAAAGCCAAAGACAAGTACTGGTCAGTGCTCTAGAGTACAACAAAGCGGCAAGCTACAGAAGAAAGAGGCCAGTTGATCTTGCTGCAAGCAGGAGGCAGAGGATCAAAGTAATTCTGCTGCTTCTAGGATCCCGTACCCAAACAGGAGGAAAGGCATGGGATAATGAAAGCTTTGCTGGACATGCTCATCATGTGCAACATAGCTTTCCGTGTGGTTGACTCTTCTTGGTTCAGAAGATTGCGCAGATACCTTTGCCCTGGCTTCCTTCCTGCATGTCAGTGGGAAAGCCACTGTGTTGCTGTACTTGCTTTCTGTCTCTGCTTTGCTGATGCGATGAGCTCTGCAGGTGCCAACACAATGCGGGAGACTTACCTTGACAATAAGCTGACACAAGTCTCTATTGCCATTGAGCAACTGCGATGTTTCCGCAAGTCATTACACTGGTGTTGGATGGTTGGACTGACAGCAATAACACATCGGTCTGGGTCATCATAGCGTTGCTGCCGAGCATTGGGCCCATTGTGCTTGAGACATTCAACGCCTCTGCAGAGTCTCACACTGGGGAGTGGATAATTGGCAATGATGGTGGTGGCTGTCAGAAGGGCAGGAGGCTCACAAAGGAAGCATCTCCTCATCTTGTCATTCAAAGGTACAGCTGCAGCGCCTTGCACATGGTGACCAGCCTTGTATTTGTGTGTCAAGCTCTTGGTCTCTCTGCATGTGCATGATGCACGGGTTTGCACTCATCATGGGCCCAGTCTTTGGTCACAAGTCAGCTGTGAACATTATCAAGAAGTGTCAGAAGCTGGTGACATCGACCAAGTCTAGCCATAAACTGAAGCATTGGGTGCATGAAGAGTACCTGCAGTTGAAAAAGCACAGTCCCAAAGACAAGAAGCTTACTTGGCTTGTGCAAGCTTCCACCACCCGTTTTTCGTCTAATTACAAATGCATGCTATCAGTCCAGCAAATGGAGGTAGCTTTCCAAAACATGGCAGACAAGCAGAGACACTGCCTCTTAGAAGGCAGTGTTGGAGGAACAAGAGGTTCTGAAGAGATCTTCAGTCGCACACCCCTCTAGCTGAGCCATTCAACCAGGCATGTCTTGCTGCAGCCTCCCAATGTATGGCTGCTTTGTCACCTGCTGTCTAACAAGATAATGGTGCAGATTCGCCAAGCCATGCAAGCCAAGGATTCCTCTTTGGCAGATGCTGGCCGCTACTTGATTCATCACCTGTCTGTCTTGCTACATGGCCAGCAGACTTGTGAGCCAGCAGCTATCAGCTACTGCTGAGACGCAGCACAGACAGGAGCACTTACCATTTCGACCTATCTTACACTCTGCACCTCACGCACTGCAATGTACAACAGTGCGTGATCCTTGAGCCCCTGCTCCCACGTGATTCCTTGCAATCTGTTTATTAGAAGTGGGTTGGCAGGATTAGCTTGGAATTGCTTGATAGGGCGCTGGGAACGCATAAGCCGCCTCTTAAGGCAAAGCTCATCAATAATGGTCCAATCAACACCAGGGGTGATGGTACACTGGCATTTCCTTTCAATGATGGGGTGGAATATGAGCTTGAGGCGCAGACGTTACCAGGTAAAGCATAATGATGCACTTGCATCATCGTGAGTTGTACATCAGTTCTGATTTGTCACGTTGCATGTGTGCACCTCATGCTATGCAACTGTGGCGTGTCCATGCACAGGTTTTGAGCCATTCCCTGCATATCCTCAGTTTTTCAGTGCCACGTGGTTGCTCTCATTCTGGATCCACACCTAAGTCCCTGGATGCAGATGCCCCAAAAGCAATAGGAAGCAAGACCCTTTTCATGGCAGGGCTAGGATCAGTGGGACTCTTGGTCACCGTGGTATATTATGGTTTTAGTATGATACACTTACTGGTCAAAGGCACATGAAACGCAGCTCGTCTTCTCCTGGGGAGTGGTGCTGTTATCTTGCCTCATTATAACGTCCATTTTGTCAATGTTGTTTTAGATACCTACAATCATCGTACTTGCTCTCGACCATGAAGACCACAACTCCTACAAGATACTTCGCACAGCGGTCATTTGTCCCCACGACCCGTGCCACCATGTTGCATCAGGCTGATGACAGATGAACATGTTTTGCATTTCTGACTATACACCTTAGCTTAGCTCAGGCAGCAGCCATATTTTGTGAATCTGATTGTTTAGAAAATCAGTGAACAGTTGTTGTTGACGATGAGGCAACAGGCACATTGGCATAAACATTTGTGGCAGGACTGACTGCAATCAACCTCATGCAAAAATGCCGGGATGGGGGATTTTGACTAGGTGAACAGTGTGGGCAGTGCGACACAGGTCTTAGCGATATCAAAGAGCTGAAAGAACCTCGCCTGCGTCAGCATCTTTTGCTGCGTCTTGCAACCTTGCAGTCTGTCCAATTGGCACACCATACTGTTGCAAAGCACTATGACTTGCATTGCTCAAATCCTGAAGACTCGTGAAACCGTCTGCATACATCTTGTTAACATCAGCCTTGTTTCCCCAGTGGTCTTCCGGCGAAAGCTTGTTCAAGGTGTTTTTCAACTCTGCCGCCGACTTCATCACACTTTACTCTGTACTGCCTGACCTCGCGGGTTGGTTTGAAGCGTATGATGGCTCTCCTCAATCAATCAATCAATATATTTAATGTCCTGGGGGGCAACTGGGACCCAACAGACAAGAAGTTCAGTTCAGCGAATTCATACAGACAAGATTTGCTTCCTACATGCAAAGCATTCCCTAAGGAAAC
>JAABUI010001585.1_pt1 | contig 13019 bp, 13 predicted proteins | sample 5559111 | NCBI WGS metagenome assembly JAABUI01 (sample SAMN10711870, study PRJNA513365) | rock metagenome | isolation source: Antarctica rocks | place: Antarctica: Victoria Land, Buttleship Promontory
CCAGCGGAGCCTAGTCCTGGTTAAGGGGGCCTTACCGGATTCACTACCAAGACGGTCAACCAGGACGGTCGTTGCTGGCCGTTCTCGGCCCCCGAAGTAGGTGCGGGACCGTCCTGTAGAGCGATCGTCAAACCGGACAACGTCAGACTCGGGGTAGCGAGGAAGAACCACCGAGCCGACCGCAGCCAGCGGAGATTATGGCGGTTGGGGTGGCTCACTGGCAGGGACGACGATGGTGTGCACGATCTTGTCGGCGAAGGTCTGGCGCTTGGGGCGGTCCCAGATTGGGAACAGCCAGCCGAGGTAGCAGGCCGCGCTGTCGAACAAGTGCGCGAGCAGGCGGAGGAACGCTGTTCCCGCCCCGAGGGGCCAGCCCATCCACTCGTCGATCAGCCGGGTCCTGGCGACCTGTTTACCCCAGCTCTGCCCGGTGGAACCCCGCCTGAAGGCGCTGTTCCAGAACCCGGCAGCCGTGAGCGCATCGCGTTGCAACTGCGCGTCCTGGATAACGGTGGAAACCCGCGCCGAACCAACGAGGTTGCGATGAGCGGTCACCCTGCCGCCCACCATCGCACAACGCATCTCAGAAGAAGGGCGACCGCGCGCTGGTTCTGCGACGTGTTGTGGACGCGATTGGGCCGGTAACCACCATCGCTGACGACCGTCGCAGAATCGAATATGCATCACTGGGGTCTGGTTGTAGGAAACGCACACAACCACCGCTCCAGCGCGCAAGAAGCGTTGTGGCGCATCAGCTATCTGCCACTCGTGCGCTGGCCTGGGATCCGGCCATGGGCCGAGCCGAGGGAGGATGACGCCCCGTCTGGCAGTCCTGGACCCAGGACCTGGTCTCGTGTTCAGCGTCACCCACCACCGGTACGGACACCGCAATGTCATGATGTTTCTGTGAGCACCCCGCCAAAGCCGCCGTTGTTACCGATGTACGTTGGCCCAGAGTTACCTCGGTGGCGACCAAGGACTATCGAGAATTGGTCGGTTCGGGCTGCAGGCCATCACCATGGCCCACGACCGGATGCTGGCCACGGCAGGTTCCTACAGCTGGATCCACCAGTACATTTTCCCCGGCGGCATCATCCCGAGCCTGCAGGCCATCGACGAGGTCAATGCCGGGCACACCAGCCTGCGGGTGATCGAGTCGCGAAGGCTCGGGCTGTCCTACGCCCGGACGCTGGACCGCTGGCGGCACTCGTTCGCCGAACGGACCGACGAGGTGTTGGGCCTCGGCTTCGACGAGACCTTCATGCGGATGTGGGACTTCTACCTCGGCCACTGCCAGGCGGGCTTTTCCACGCATATCTGGACGTCTGGCAGCTGGGGCTCGGTCGGGAATGAGAGCGACTGGACTGCTGCTCGCGTCCGCGGTGCTTGTTGCCGGCTGCAGCTCGGGCGGCGGCTCGGGGGCTGCCCCCGGGGTGAACTCTCCGGGTGAAGCGCCGGGCAACCCCCCAATTGCGGCGGGACCGGCCGAGCCCGGCCTGGCACCACCCGTCACCGTCCCGCCCGTTGGACGCCTGATCGCGGTCGGCAACAACCCGGAGGGCGTCGCCATCGGTACCAGCGGTACTGCCGCAGTGGGTTTGAAGGATCCGGACGGCATTGCCCTGGTGGACCTCGACGCGGGTGTGGTGCGCAAGGTGGTCAGCACCGACGGGGGCGCACCTCGGCACCTCGACCTGGCCGGCCCGGACGGCCCGGCGTTGGCCCCGTTAGAGCAGACCAACACTGTGCTGGCGGTCAGTCTGACCGACGGTGCTGTGCTGACCACAGTCACCGGGGTGGGCCACAATCCGCACAACGCGGTGCGCACCGCCGACGGCACCATCGTGGTGATCAACGAGCTCGGCGGCGGCGTGATTTTCATCCGCGACGGAGCGGTGGTGTCCTCGCTGCCTCCTGGTCCCCCGCAACCGGGCGGGCTGGCGGCAGTGGGCAAGTACGCCGTGTCCTCGGATGTGCGTGGACAGGGCGTGTGGGTGTACGACGCCAGCACGCGCACCCAGGTCGCCCAGGCACCGGTGGGGCAGCAGCTGACGCACACGATCGCGCTGGCGCCCGCGGGGGTGCCGGAGGGCAGTGGCAGCACGGCTGGGGCAGTCGCGGTGGCCGACACGATGGGCGGCGCGGTGTATCTGGAGCGCATCACCCCGCAAGTGCAGCAGCTCGCGCGTATCGACGCGCCTGGGCGCCCGTACGGTCTGGGCTACGACGCCGCCCACCAGCTGTTGTTTGTGACCCTGACGGCGAGCAACCTGCTGCGGGTGATCGACGTGGCCGACCCCGCCCAACCGAAGGTGCTCGGTGATCTGCCGACCGTGCGCCAACCGAACTCCGTCGCCGTCGACCCGCGCACCGGCATGGTGGTGGTGGGCGGCAACGCCGACGGGATGCTGCAGCTGATCCCGCCGGTTGCAGTCCCGCACCGCTGAGCGGCCACGGCCCCAGCGTCGGCCGCAGTTCTGGTCGGGTCGGCTTGCGCCGGTGGTCATGGGCAGCAACAAGTTCGTTGCCAGCGTGAGTGGCACGCCAGCCCCTGGGCGCGTGGCCGAAAGAGCCCGCCGATGGGTGTTGGACTGGCGCAGCGCCCCGCCATCTCTCGGCTACGGGTGCCGATGGCAGGAAACTGAGCAACCACGGTGACCTCATGGACTTTCATACTCGACCTGTTGTCAGCGACCCGGTGCCGGTCGGCAGCAGCGCCCGGCGTCAGGTTGGAAGCTATAACCCAACGCCGGTGCGTGCCCGACGCCAGCACGCATGCACCAAGACGACGCGACGAAACTCCTCTGCCTGACGTCGGGTTGGGGTGTACCCCAGACGGACAGTCCCAACCGACGCCGTACCGCTCTCCTCGACTCGGCTGAAAAGGGATCAGGCTTATTCGTGCTGTGGTGGGGCGAGCACGATGCCGAAGAGCACATGGTCGGCCAAGAACACCACCCGCTCCACCGGCCGCATATGCCGGGCCTGAGACAGCCCCAGTGCTGGGGCGATGCCCGCCTCGAAACTGGTCAGCACCACTAGACCGTAGACGGCACCGGCCCAGCGCGGGCGGCGCAACCGAACGGGCAACAGCGCGAACCCGGCGCCGGCAACGGCACCGAAGATCCAGTGCGCCAACTCGGTTACCGCGGGTCGTTTCTCCCGCGGGAATTTCGCCATCAGAGCTGGGGCCTGCTGGTGCAGCACCGCCTCCGGTGGGGTTTGATCCACCAAGCCGAGCGAATGCGTCAGCGCGCGCGTCCCGGACATGGCCATCGCCGCGACCACGCCCCGCACACCAGAGTTGATCACCCGCTGCGCATTGCCCATGATGCACCTACTCGCTGCCGCTGTAACAAAAACCGTACCGATCCTCGGTCCTGGTGCGACCACCCGTCCCCCCCCGGTGAGCCGCGCACCTCACGCTACCTCCGACCACGCGAGACGGGGCCGCCGGAGCTGTCGCCGAGGAACGGCTGCCGCTCTGCGGTAGGGCGTGGGTACGTACTGACAGTTGCTCGCTCCTCGATTGGACGAACCGTCCCGGTGGCCGGACACGAACGATCAATGACCGTCCCTGAATGGGGGCCGGGATTGCCCACTCGCAAACGGAGGTCATTTATGGCGAAACTCGGGAAGAGTGTCCGCATCACCGGAGAGTCTCGCGCCCAGTTGGCAGCTGACCTCAAGGCGCAGTACGAGCAGGGAGCCAGCATCCGTGAGCTAACAAGAACGACTGGTCGTTCCTACGGTTTCATTCATCAGGTGCTCAGCGAAGCTCAGGTGCCCCTGCGTGGTCGGGGGCGCCCCCGACCTCACCCTGACCCACGCCCATGACCTGGCCCACCACGCCGAAGCACACCTGCTCGACCAAGTACGCCGGCTCACCGCGGCCACCGTGCACACCAGCCCTGCCGGCACCCACACCGATCACCCGCAGCTCCTCGAATAGCCGAGCCGCACAGACAACCGCTAGCTTCCCAAAACGGGGCCAGTTCGACCCGTCACACCGGGGCCAGCTTCGGTTGACAGAATCACTAGCGTGCGGTGAACGACGAGCGAACCCGCCCGCCGCGCACACACTCAAGGGGATTCTCAATGGGATTCGGCACAGGGCATGGCTGCTCAGCTCCTCGCTGCCACGCTGCACGTCGTCGGCGCCTACGGTGCCGACCTGCATGCACTCGGCGAGGCAAGTGCGCGTCACCGCCATCGGGGTGCTCACCGAGCTCCTCGGGCCGCACCACCCGCCGTTGACCATCGAGCAGGTGCAGGTCCGGGTCAGCGACGTCACCCAGGGAGACCGCGACGCACGTAGCGCCGGGCGTTAGAAGATCCATACTCCCCAGGTGCCGGGCTTGATGCCCATCTGCACCGTGGTGTAGTCCACCAACACCACCGGCGGCGCGAGCACCAGCAGCCATGTCTGGGGCAGGCGGGCAAGCACCCGCAGGTCCGGCCACCGGGTGGCAATGGCCATGGCGCCCATCACCACCAACGGAAACGACGTCAGGGCAAGCACTCGGGTGTGTTCCCAGCCCAGCGCACCAGCACCGAACCACAGCCCCACCGCCAACACCAGTCCGGCCCGCTGGTGGCACGGCCAGCCACCCCACGAGTCACAGAGGGCCTTGAGGGCAAAGCCCCACAGGCCGGCCAGCGCCGACCACACCAGCAGGGGCGCATCAGCGGCGGCGGAGCCGAGCAGCCCGGAGAACACGTCCCCCCGGGCAAGGTAGGAAAACCGTGAGCCCGGCCCGGCACCCACGGCATGCAGGTAAACCTCCAGGATCAGCTTCCCGGCCACGGTCCCACTGAGCAGGTACGCCACCCGCGGGCGCAAACCCGCGGCTCGGGCCAGTCCGGGCAGCAGCGCCACCATGAGCAGCCCGACGGTCATCTGCTCGAAATCCTGGAAACCGGCCAGCACCCCGGCGGCGAGCTGCCAACCGGGCCGCCGACCCATCGTCACCAGCACCACCACCCAGGCCAGGATGGCGAACGCGTCATACATTCCGATCCACAGCAGCAGCACCGCGCTCACCGGGGCCAGTGCCACGATCATGGCGGCGACGAGACCGCTTCGGCGCCCCAACCGCCGGCACAACTACCCGACGAGCACCACACCCGACCCGAGCAGGCACAGGGCGTGCAGCCCGAGGAAGATGGTGGTGCCGTGCATAGGCAGCAGCCGGTAGAGGAGATGTCCCAGCGGTTGCCGCAGGATGTACTGGCTGTCCGTGGGCACCGCGACGGTGGGCCACCCCCGGGCGGTGGCCTCGGCCAGGTCAAGGGCGCGGACCTTGCCCGGCCCGGTGCGCCACACCCCCCACAGGCAGACCGCCGCGCACAGCCCGAGCACACCGAGGATCCCGAGCCGAGCGCGGGCGCGGTGCTAGGACACCTCCGCAGGCCGTGTCGGGGCTGCAGCCTCACTCTCCGGACGCGCCGGCCCGGGTGCCGTGGACGTGGTCGCGGCACCCGGCGTGCCGCTCACCAGGCGGGTGCTGGTCATTGCCGGGCTCAGGGCCTACGCGGATGGGCCGGCTGGCGCCGGCGCGGAGTCGGCGAGTGACCCCTCACGCAGCGGCGCACCGAGGTGGTGCAGGTGGGCCAGGGCGGCGGTGTAGGAGCCGAGCAGCGAGGTTTCGGTGTAGCTGATGTGGTGTTGTTCGCAGTAGGCGCGGACGAGTGGCTGCGCGTGGCGCAGGGACGGTCGTGGCATGTTCGGGAACAGGTGGTGCTCGATCTGATAGTTCAAACCACCCAGCAGCACATCGGTCAGGATCCCGCCGCGCACGTTGCGCGAGGTCAGGACCTGGCGTCGCAGGTAGTCGACGTCCTCATCGGCGGCGATCGTGGGCATGCCCTTGTGGTTGGGGGCGAACGAGCAGCCCATGTACAGCCCGAACACGCCCTGGTGGATCGCCGCGAACGCCAGCGCCGTGGCCGGCGACATCACCACCAGCAGCGCAGACACATAAACTGTGAAGTGAACCGCCAACAACGCGATCTCGGTGCCGCGGTGACCGCCGCGGGCGCTGCGCTGCGCGCCGGGGCGCAGGGACTGCACACTCGCGGCGTGCAGGTTCAGTCCTTCCAGGGTCAGTAGCGGGAAGAACAACCACGCCTGCCGGCGGGTGATCGCCCGCCCGAGCCGCCCGGTCCGGGCGGCGACCTGACCGGTGGTGAACGCCAGCACACCGTCACCAATGTCGGGGTCGTGGTCCTCCTTGTTCGGGTTGGCGTGGTGGCGGTTGTGTTTGCCCAGCCACCACCCGTAGCTCAGCCCGGTGAGCAGCCCCGCAGCTTGACCGAACCGATCGTTGCTGCGCCGTCGGGTGAAGATCTGTTGATGGCCGCCGTCGTGGGCGAGGAAGGCGACCTGGGTGAACGCGACACCCAGGACGGCCGCGATAACCAGCTGGTACCAGGAATCCCCCACCCACACCACCGCGGCGCACGTGCCCACGAAGAACGCGACCGTGACGCCGATGCGCACGGCGTAAGCGCCGGGACGGCGAGCAAGCAACCCGGCCGAGCGGATCTGGCGGCTCAGCGCGGTGTAGTCACTGCCCCGCGGTGCGGTGCCGGTGTCATCGCCTCGTGGGGCGGTGCTCGGTGCGGTTCCCATCGTGGTTGGCTCCCGGTGCGCGTGTGCGTGTGGTGGTGCCGCGGCAGCACCGCGAAGACGTGTTCCCACAGTGGGTAGGGCGTCCTGCTCGGCGCGGGCAGCGATCAGTGTCATGATGCTTCGCGGGCAGTGCTCTCCAATCGTCATCCAGCGTCGAGCTGAGGCTCCCGAGGCAGCGGCACGTACACGGCTGTCCCGGCCCGGATCGGCTGGGTTCCCAACGACATGACACGGTAGTGACCCCCGTCACCGGCAGCAACCCAACGCCGAGTTCACCAGCCGGGCCGTAGAGATGTGCGGTGGCCTAGTACACCACGTCAACAACGATCCCAATAGCGGTGCCACCCCACCCTCGGTGCGGTAAGCCGAGGTGGCGAACGGCTGAACCTTTGTCTCTGGGCGCACGAGTCGATCCGTGCCTGACGGCGAAGTGAACTGCAAGACCGGGGCCCTGTAGCTGTTGTTGCACCCCCGACAGGTGGGCTCATCTGCTGGGTCGTTGGCGCGGTCACCTAAGGGTGTTTATTTATACCGTCTGCACTGCGCGGCACCAGTCGGCGAGAAACTCGTGCCCCGCGGCGTCGAGGGACTGCAGATCAGCCACAGTAAGTGTCACTCCGGTGGCGGCGAATGTGGCCAGCAACCGCAACCAGGTCCGCTCGGTGCCCGACATTCCGTTCACCGCCTGCGCGCCCGCCGACGTCGAGGGGGCATCGGCTTCCCAGGCGGTGTAGGCCTCCTCCTCCTCGGGTGGTTGATGCCTGCTCTGATAGTCCAACCACTCGGCGTGAGCTTGCGCCTGCCGGGTGATGGCCTCAGCCAACACCCCTAAATCAACACCCGCCCCGTCCTCACCGATTTCCACCACACCCGGTACCCGCTCAACCAACCGGGCGAGCTGCGGGTACCGACCCAGCAACCAGGTTGCCGACAGGTACAGATGATCAGCTGGTGGATCCTGCTCTAGCGTGTCGGGCCAGGTCATGTCACTCACAATGTGGCCTTCCTTTTCTACGCCACCCGGGGCTGCTTACTTGGGGTCCTGGTTCTTGTCCCTCCGCGGCGTGACCTCACCTTCGCGCCCAGCGCTGCCCTGCGCATCAGCGGAACGCTGCTCGGCAACCACCCGCTGTTCCATCTCATCGACCATCCCCTCAAGGTCACCGGGATGGTGGCCACCACTGGGACGGTGCACCGATGAGGTCGTGTCCCCGCCCGAGTCGTCGCCTTCCGCCGGTTTCATCGCCCTCTCTTTCTTAGCATCCGCATCGGACCAGCATGGCGCAGTACGCGCCACAGTGCCGCGGTGGAGTCACGCCGACCGCGGAGATACTTGCCACTACAGTTTTGACCAATCGCGCGGGGCATCGGGGTGATGGTCGATGGCGTCGATGACTTTGCTTGGGTTGAGGATTCTGGTTGGGTCGAGTGCGTGCTTAATCGTGGCCTGGACCTCTGCCGCGACGTCGTTGAGCTCGGTGGTGAGCCACTGCTACTTGAGCAGACCTATCCCGTGCTCACCGGTGATGGTGCCGCCCAGCTCCAGTGCCTGCTGGGTGATGCGATTGAAGGCGTGGTGGGCGGCTGCCCGACTGTCCGGGTCAGCGTCGTCGAAGATGACGGTGGGGTGGAGGTTGCCGTCGCCCGCGTGGCCGAAGACGCCGATCCGCAGGTCGAGTTGTGCGCTGATCTCCTGGACCGCCGCAATGAGATCCACGATGCGTGAGCGGGGTACTGCGACGTCGTCGAGCAGCCAGTCACCGAGGCGCTCCAAGGCCGGCAGCGCCAGGCGGCGCGCCTGCAGCAGCGTGTCGGCCTCCACCGGGTCGGTGCTGCGGGCGATGTCCTCAGCCCCATGGGTCACACAGATTTGCTCGACTCGCTGCAGCAGTGCGTCGGTGCCGGCGGCGTCGTCGGCTTGGATGAGTAGCAACGCCTGCGCGTCGCCCAAACCCATGTTCGCCAGCAGCGTCTTGTACTGCCCGATCGCGGTGAGATTCCCGACCCGGGGCGTGGTGCTCTGAGGAAAAGACGCGAGCAGTTCAGCCACCGATGCTTACACCAGCGGCACAGGACGCGGCAGAATCGGGCAGGGCAACACACTTTGTCCCCGCGCGGGGGCGTGGTGGCCTGTGCTTTCCGATATTCTGGACAGCGCACGGGTAGACGGTAGAGGTGAGGGCGTCGCAGTGGGGGCAGGGCAGCCCGGAGAGCGAAGTGGGTCATTGTCGGGTCGCCCGTCGTGAGTGATCTGTCCTTTCCGGGACGTTCGGTGGGCGTGCAGCCGCTGTTGGTGCCCGGCGGATCGGTGGTCGGTGGCCGGTACCGATTGCTGACCGAGCATGGTGGGTCGGGGCTGCAGCGGTTCTGGCATGCCCAGGACACCGTGAACGTGCGTGACGTGGCCCTGACGGTCATCGACCCCGCCCCGCACGGGCCGGTGCTGTCGGTTCCGGCCCGGGTGGGCAGCGCCCCGGACCGACGTGGGGTGGAAGATCCGCAAGGGGTGCCGCGGCGCACGCTGTGGCTTCTCCGGATCGACACACCAGCGGTAGCGACCGTGCTGGATGTGGTGCCGCAGGGTTCGGGGGGCATGGTGGTGGCCCAGTGGACCCCCGGGCGCTCCCTCACCGAGGTGGCCGCCACCGCACCGGACCCGGTGGCCGCCGCCCGGGCGGTGTCCGCGCTAGCCGCGGGGGCCGACACCGCGCACCGTGTTGATGCGGCCCTGGGGTTGGACCACCCCGATCGGATCCGGATCACCACCGCAGGCGAGGCGGTCCTCGCGTTCCCCGGTGTGCCCGCCGCGGCGACCCCGCAGTCCGACGTACAGGGTTTGGGGGCCATCCTCTATGCCCTGCTCACCGGGTACTGGCCGCTGCCGCCACCCCCCGGCACCCCAACCACCACGGAGGGGCGCGTCGGGGGCCTGCCCCTGGCGGTGCGGGGACCGACCGGTGCTGTGCGTGCCGCGCAGCTGCTGCGCCCGGGGGTTCCCCACGAGATCTCCGAGGTCATCGACCACGCCCTGCACTCCACCGGTGGGGTGTGCACCGCGGCCGCGGTGCACACCGCCCTACAACGGGTGGGCACCGCCACCGAGGACACCAGCACCATGCCCACCAGGGGGGATGGGCACGCCTCCGCCGCCGCCACGGGCCGCGACCCCTCGCGGGCTCGTCGCACCCGCGCCGGGCGTTTCACGGTCACCCCACGCTCAACCAAGCTGGCGTTGTCCTTGCTCGCGGTCATCGTGGTGGGGCTCGTGCTGCTGGGTTATGTGATGACCCAGGCGGTGTCCTTGCTCGGCGGGTCCGGCGCCGTGCAACTCCCGAGCCTCAGCGCATCCACCACCAGCTCGGTTCCCTCACCTACCGCCCCGGCCCCCACCTCAATTCTTCCCAGTACGGCACCCGCCCCGCCGACCGCGCTGGACACTGGCCCTGTCACGGCCAGCCAGGTCACCGTCTTCTCCCCCGTCGGCTACCCGGACAACAGTGCGACCGCCCCCAACGTGATCGATAGTGACCCGGCTAGCGCATGGTCCACCAACGTGTACCGCGCGCAGTTCCCCACGACCACACAGGGCGTCGGGTTGCTCCTGGGCCTGCCCGGTAGTCCCACTCTGGCCAGCATCGGCGTCGACTCCCCCAGCGCCGGCACCATCGTGGAAATCCGGTCGGCCACCACCGCCACCCCGACACTGTCCGAGACCACCCTGCTCACCACGAGCACCCTGATTTTCGGGCACACCACCATCGCACTGCCCACGAACCCCCCACCGCTGCCCTACCTGCTGGTATGGATCACCCACCTAGCTGGGGGCCCCGGCGCCTACTCCAGCACCATCAGCGAAATCACCGTCCAACGAGCCGGGTAACCAACCCTGGCGGGCTCCACTGGTCTACCTGGCGGCCACTTCCGTGTTGCGACGACCGCTGAAATCCGCCCGCGCGCGGTTCTGGGGGCCGCCGTAACAGGGGGCGCCGACTCTGTTGAGGTCGACCGATCGAGTGCTCATCTCCGGCGGTGGCCGGTTGGAGCATGCTGGGTGGTGATGAGCGACCACCGTGACGAGTTGGCGATACCCCTGGAGTTGGCTGCCGCAGCCAAGCGTGCACGCCGGCCTGAACCAGGCGCAGGATGACGTCGCGATAAGCCTGCCGGGACTCCTCGCGGAGCACCCCCACGCACAGCTCGTCGTAGATGATGCGGTGCACCCCGGCGCGGTCAGCCGGTGGCGGGATGAGCACGTGCAGGCCGTGGCTGGTGAGCCGGTCGCGGTAGAAGTCCTGCTCCATGGTGAACGTAGTACCCAGCAGTCCGACCGTGCCCAGCCCGGCCCGGGTCACCGCCTGCGCGGTGGCATCGCCCAAGTGCAGCAGCGGGATCTCGATGGCGGCTTGGACCTGGTCGGCGACCTTGTGCATCGTGTTGGTGCAGATCACCAGCAGTTCCGCGCCGGCCGCTTCGAGTCCCTTGGCCGCCTCGGCGAGCAGCTGCCCCGCCTCCTCCCACCGCCCGGCGACCTGCAGTGCCTCGATGTCAGCGAAGTCCACCGACGTCAATACAATCCGCGCCGAGTGCAGACCACCGAGCTGCTCACGCACCAGCTCGTTGGCCAGGCGGTAGTACTGCGCGCTGGACTCCCAGCTCATCCCACCCAGCATCCCGATCACCCGCGGCGCGTTCATCATCACAACAACCAGCCTGCCACCCGCGGCGGCGACCTACCGCAGCCCGATCCTGAATCGGGTGACGTGCCGCGGCGCAGTGGGCTCGTCAAGGCAGCAGCTTCATGCGAGGCTCGGGACATGGCTAACGAGGCCGTGGACATCACCGAGAAGCTGGCGTTGTTCTCCGAGCACTGGTCGCCGAAGGTGGTGGCTCGACTCAACGACTACGAGATCAAAGTCGTGAAGGTCAAAGGCGAGTTCGTCTGGCACACCCACGACGACACCGATGAGCTGTTCATCGTCGTTGCTGGTGAGCTGAGCATTCAGCCGCGCGACGGCGACGTGAGGCTCAGCGCCGGCCAGTTGTTCGTCGTACCGCGCGGTGTCGAGCCCTGCCCGGTCGCGGAGGGGGAAGTCCACGCGCTGCTCATCGAGCCGACCGGAGTCGTCAACACCGGTGATGCGGGTGGCCCGATCGCTGTGGGCGACCTGCGCTACGACGCGTCGGTCAGTTCTCGGTAGTAGTAGAGCAGCGGCTGGTCCTGCCCCGCCTCGCTGTTGCGGTAGCCGTGCCGCTCATAAAACCGGCGGGCATCGGTGTCCTCGCCATCGACGTGATCTCGAGCAGTTCACCGCCCCGCGCCCGGGTCACGGCCTCAGCAGCCGCCAGTAGCGCGGAGCCCACTCCCTGTCCACGCAGCTAGGGGGCGACGTAGAGCTCATCGAGCAGAGCAACCCGACCCTCGTACCCGCTGGGTCGCCAGCCAGCAGGGCAATCGTCTCTTCGCCGGCAAGGAGACGTTTAAGGCGCTTCGCGAGAACTAAGGGCCCGGGCGTCGCGGTGTCGAACTCCCGATTAAACGCATCGAGCAGCCGGGCCACGGTCGCGGCATCGGCCCTCGTGGCCACCCGAGGTGTCTCAGGCGCAAGTCGGATCATACGGCGAGTGTGTCGCAGACGACCGTCATCAGGAACGGACTCGAGGCCGACCTCGCCAGATAGCTCCGACAGAACTGCGCCACAAAACTCGGCAAGTCACGCCCCCATGCAAGAGGGCAACCGCTGTCGATTAACCCTCGTTTGCCGACACTGCCCAGCCGTGGACGTCGACGCCGGTTCCGGTCGGCCCACCGAATCCTCGATGGATATAGGCGGTCGATGTCCTTATCGCCTATGAACACACACTGCTAGGTCACCCCGCTGCTACACCACCGGGTGAGCTGGCGCCATGACGAGACCGGCCTGCTCGGCGCTTACCTGCGCCGCATCGACCGCTATCTGCCCCTGAACCAGGCGTGTAGCGCTACGCGCGACCGGAGAGTTGTGCAGCGCGGTCGGGTCACGGTCGTCCGGCCTGGTAGCTACCGATACTGACCTGGTGCAGACTCGGGGCGAGGGTATGGACTTGCTGGGCCTGCAGCTGCGGCCCCGGCCTGATCGACAGCAGCGAACGCCAGGGCGATCACGCCTCGCTTGGCCCGGGAGCGTTCCAGCTCACCGCCGACCAGCGTCCGCTCCTCGAGCAGCGCGGCGGCGCGAGCGGGCGGGCGACTGTCATGCGCACCTAAACACCTCGCGCCCACTGGCGGCGGCGGCGCCTTGAACCGCGAGGATGTCGCGCACGACACCGAACACCTCGCTCAGCGGCAGCGGTGCGTCGGCGATGCGCATGTGGGGATCGGTGACGGCCACCGGGTGCCACCACGCAC
>JAABUI010001590.1_pt1 | contig 13006 bp, 13 predicted proteins | sample 5559111 | NCBI WGS metagenome assembly JAABUI01 (sample SAMN10711870, study PRJNA513365) | rock metagenome | isolation source: Antarctica rocks | place: Antarctica: Victoria Land, Buttleship Promontory
TGTGAGGCGCTGACCACTGCCTGTATGAAAGTCACCATGAGACCAGTGATCCTGGGAGCTGAAACAAAATGGGAAGCATCACAGCCAGTTTTTTCATTCTGCTGGGTACCTAATTAGCTAATGTTGAGTGGCTGTCAACAAGCTAGCCCAGCTTGTCTTTGGCCAGCACAGCTCAGTGGTAGAGCGCAGGTCTTGTAAACCTGAGATCTGTGGTGTAATGGCGCGTGTGGGCATCACAGCTCACAGACAAGTTGAGGAATCAGTACAGCTGAGTGGTTCTGAGTGGGAATTCCGACTTCCATATCACATGCAGGAGAACGTCATATGGTCGGCTATTATGCAAGCAAGGTTTGCTGTGTAGCATAGTCTTGTGACAGGTCACAAAGCTTACAGTGAATGTTGCTTGTCAGACCTGCTAGCACAGATGTACTGCGATGCAAGGTGGTAGGCCAAAAACAGGCATGCAATTCCAGTTACACATTGCAAAATCTGAATGGACGCTGTGTGCTCCTTTGTGAAGCGCATGCCCGGCTCATAGCATTTGCATGTTTGCATTGCATGTTCTGCCCTTGCCTCTTGGCTTTGTGCATCGTACTCCCGCCATGGGCATTTGCTGATGTGTGGACCACATCAATTCCAGTTTGGTGCACTTGTGACGCACTAATCATGATCAAGGTATACAACTATTTTTGAATAAAAGGTGCCTAATGACCAGCTTTGATCCTGCTAGGCTCCATAACGCACAGGCCCCAAAATGATAGTGTATGGCATGACAGACTGAGCATTCAGATGCAAGCACATGGCTGTCCAATCGGCTCAACTGCTCATGGTGTGACCTATCTGTCACCCATCTGTGGGCCAATGACTGAGCTGCTTATGTAAGCAACAACTCATGGCACCACTGTGGGGTATATGCTTGCATGAGTCCCAGAAAGACCAATGAATGCAGTTTGACTTGCCTTAGTTTGACGAGGCAGAGATGAGTCATCCAGGGGGTCCAGAGTGGTATCCTTGCTCCTCCCCAGGGTGCGCCGCAGGGTGGCTTCCTTCTCAGCCAGCAGCTTCTTCTTCTCCTCTATAGCTACCTGCACATCAGCGTTATCAGCAACCCTGGGGACTCTCGTGACATTTCTTGGTGCACACCGAATGCATGCCTGTTCTTCAGTGTTTGATGATTCTGCTCAAGCAAACAAATGAGCCACACTGTGCTCAGTCTTCTTTGTTTTGTCATCTTTCTGATGACAACCCGTGTGAAGCTACTGTTGTGAAAGTACAACAAGTAATAATTCCTTCATCAAGCTATGATAATGCCATGCATGCCTGCCTTCACAGGAGATCTCGTACTGGCCAGTGGCCCTTGTGCATCACATGCTGACAGGTAATCCCATTGGATAGAAGATGCCATGCATGCAATGTTGTCCAGCTGCAGCAAGCACCAAGTGTGTACACCAGCAAGATTGCCCTCAGCACCTGTATGTCAGTCAGCATCAGCTTGCCAGGCTGCTGGTTGAGGAGCATTCCCATGTGGGCCTGCTGATTGGGATGGGCAGGCACCACAAGGCCCTCTATCTTGGAGGGAGGGGTAGGGGGCCGAAGGGCAGGCAGCTTGGCTTTGATAGGCCCTGTAATTCTGCTGTCCCTGGGGCCCCCTTGCTGTTGCTTCTGAGTCTGCAACCTGGTATAAGCGTCACCACCCCCTGCAGTTGCATGCATGGCACGCACTTTCGTTCCCCTTCCTTTGATGCTTGAAAGCAGGACTTGTAAGTTTTCCGCTGTCGTCTGATGGAGCACCATGCTCTGCCTTGAAAGCCTGGTGCTGAATGCTCGACAGCATGCATACCGACTGAGCTCTCACTACCAGTGTACATTGCTGAAGCGGTGCTTGTAAGAAAGTATTGCCTGAGAGGCATGAAGCATTGGGACTGTCAAAGCTGCCACATGAGTCCTGTTTTTCATATCATTGCGGCTGCCACATGAGTCGGTGCTAACTGTGAGCGTGGGTGCAGATCAGCAGTCTTGTCAAGTACAAAGCTCTGTCTAAGAGCTTGGTTGTGGTTGGCGATGGCTTGCTTTGCATCTGGGGCTTTTGTGGCAGTTTGTTACAAGATCAGCCGATACCAGAAGCACCCATGAAACTTGCCCTTTCACCTAATAGATACACCCACAAGACTTACCTGTCACCGGGCAGCAAAATACCTGAGACAAACGGCATTGCTAGTGATCACCGTGACACAAAATTGCCTTATATAGAAATGCGTGGATAGGATTCATGGCTTCTGCCAATATCTAGGCAGGACAAGCAGCTGTGGTGGCAAACATTTGGTGACAACGATGGTAATGGTGCAAACGTGACAGAGTTGCATAGGGGTGTACCTGCACCACCCTTGCCGGTAGTGATGATTCCCTTGGGCAGGCGACCAGTCTCTGCTTTGCCCCATAAGAGAGCCTCTTCAGGCAGCGTACCGCCGAACCCCGCAGTCAAACCAGCAAGCTGACGCTGGCGGGCCAACCCAGGGAAGCCTGACCCAGACACTGTGCACTTCACAGTTTCTGACTGAAACTCAGCCACTCTGATCTGTAGGGTCAGATGGCAGGCTGCGTTGATTGCAAAACAAGGTTGCATGGTGAGAATGCAGGCCAGGGCAAATGGACACATCAGGGTGGGATGCATGTGCTGCTGAATGTGAAACTTCATGGCAAAGCTCACACAATGCAGTGCTTTTGCTGTGTTCCACTCAGAGACGCAGGCAAGAGCTTGACGCATGCATGCATGCATGCATGCGTTGAATTCATACTCAGATAACATAGCATACCTCAAGCTCAACCACCTCTGTTACAAGCCTGCTAGGATTGAAGGTGACTTGGACTTCCACCACACCGTTTGCAGGTACCACCCCATGCTGAGGCTGGACCACAAATGCAGCACTGGCCTCCAGCATTGTGATCTTGTACTCAAAATCAATTGGCACATTGCATGTCAAGCTGACACGTTTGGTGTAGGTCTCACCCACAGCGCACTTGCCAAAGCTGATACGCCTTGGAAACTTGGTTTGATTCATCATTGGGTATGCGTGAATCGGGATAAGCAGGTTCTCACCCTGTGCATCAGCGATGCAGTGCGTGAGTAAGCGCAAACGACACAAAGCAGCACCCTTTCACATATGTACAGATCATCACAGGTCAAGCATAGGAGCACAGGCATGCAGGCGCCCCATTGACTCATCATTAGTTTCAACCTTGTCATAAGATGTGCCAGCTGGATACCTGACTATGTATCCGCAAGCAGTCGTAGTAATATCGCCATTCAGTAGGACAAAACTCCACTGTGATGACGTCCTCCAAGCCTGGTGCCAACAAGCCCTTTTTGTTGTCACAGTAGGCCTGCAGCATCAGGGGAAGAGGTGGTCGGACAGCACTGCCGTCATGCTGACGTGCTAAATTGCTTTGTATGAGTTTGCTGTCCAAGTGCGATAACAGCGCTCTCCTTGAAATATGGTGTCGTAGGCAGGATAATTTGCGTCCCTGTGCTACTGGAGGAGGTGTTGCACAGTCGGACACGTTGCTCGTGCACACTGCCAACAATAAAGCCGCCAAAGTGCACCACTGAAGGTCGCGCTTCCAAACAAGCATTGTGTCCTATAGTTGCGTAAACCTCTGCATCGCAAGCAGCCTGTCAAATACCATTCCATGCATTCAACACGACATCCGCAAAAAGGACGCGTATCTACTCACTGTCTTGCACGAGACGATTTATGTTTGTCAGTGGCTCGTCTTCCTCGTCGAAAACTCCCTGCAAGCGATCGCCAAGTTGCAATACACGCTGAAACGCATACAAATTCACAGTCTGTGCACAATAGTCGCGTTCACCTCCTGCCACGCCTGACCTGGCATCCTGAAAAGACCTCGAGCAGTCTCAACAAGCAACAACAGAGCTGACTGCTGATTGCTTGCAGTGAACTTCCTGCAATTCAAAATGGCGATATGTGTATATGATCGATCATTTCCTGTCGAGTGCAATGTTTGGTGAAATTGTTTACCTCCTTGATAGCCAGGATTTCAGAGACACATTCCCAAGGATGCACTAATTTGCAGATCTTGGTAAGATGCCTGGATCATAGGCAGGAACAGGATCCTGCCTTGAAAACATTACTTGTTGATGTATAAGCACCTTCACAGGACACACCAATATGAGTAAGGCTCGGGATGTATTCAGATGTAAGGCATCAAAGCAGCAAACATCCATGGTTTGCACCTGCAAGACCAGGACCAACTTGGCATGTATGTATGTACAAGCTTTTGTGGTGCATCTAAATTTGCACTTCCACAGACAGAACTTGGGAGGTACCTTGGTGAATCCCAAGTTCAACTTCAGTGACATGCAGCATAATTGTGCAACACAAGAATTGCTGCTGTGCTTTGCAACATGTCCAAGCTTTTACAAAAATGGTGGGTGCATTGCAATTGTTTCAGAAGGAGCATTAGAGCAACAAGACACTACCAACCACCTATACCCAGAAATATCCACCACTGTCCAGCTGTACGCAGAAACGCGCGCGCATCAAGCCAGCGGCAACGTAGAACAGAACCTCTCAATGCAGAAGCCAACAGTGGGTGGTCAACAGTAGTACCAGGAGTATGCACAATCTGGTGAAGACTCTGTGCACTAGAGCATCAGCAATCACATTCATGTCCTCCTTCGTAGACTCAAGTCAAGTTGCTCTATTTCTATGCCGCTTGGGGCGATTGTTTGTGCAAGAAACAATAGACTGCTGCCAACTTTGTTGAAACTTTGACTTCCACCAAACCACACACAAACTTGAGCTGTGTAATCATTAAGTTTCCCTGTGTTTTTGTCATAGTCCCATTGTTGAGCGATATCTGAACACAAGCTTGGCAACTGAAATTAGCAGCCACAGCCGTAATCTCACATCAGCTTGAGCAGTAGATGAAGGCGTGAGAGCATCTCAACAGTGACATTACACAAATGCTCACTTGCAACACTCCATGCGCAAGGGTAACATACGCCCAGCATACGAGGCCCTCAGGCAGCTCAGCAAAAGGCCTAGCGCTGCGCCAGACCAACAGACGTTGCAAACAAAGATTCTGCGCTCATGGAATTATCAGCTGTTCTACAGCATTAGAGTTGTGGATTTGCCATTCCACGCCTGTCTTGTTCTGACATAGTGATGGTACATGGATGTAACTTTCCTGTTGAGCGCTCTGACTGTGCAACCAGTTGACCGATTTGAAGCAAGCACACACCCTTGCTGGAGTCCATCACTTGTGTCAACTGGGGCAGAGTCAACCCCGCTGCGGACGACTGCCGAGTGATGTGTATGGAGAGCCCCTGATGAGAGCAACATGCTTTGGGAATGCACCTCCGCTGCGCAAGATCTGCCAGGCCATCCTCCCTGTCCACTGCGCGAAAGGCTTTGGTCAGGTCCAGCATACAGATGTGCAGACTCTGGCCTTTGTCGCAGGCCCCATTGCACAAAAGGCGCAGGCTGAACAGAGCACCAACAGTGCTCCTGCTTGGCCTGAAGCCACATTGCTCCTCCGGGAGGTTGTCAATTATCCATTCTGAAACGCACGCACTCAGCACATTGGCATAGGCTTTCCCAGCTATGCTCTGCAGAGCAATGGTGCAATAGTTGCTGCACAGAGAAGCATCTCCCCTCTTAGGAATGATTAGCAGGATGTCCTGCTTGAAGTCCTGGGGAGCTTGCTCAGATCTGTGCACCAAATGCCAAGGATGAATCTGTACAGCGCAGAAAGCACAGAGTCACCCCCATACTTTGAATTCAGCATCTCTGGCAGGATGTTGCAGACCCCTGGGGATTTGTTGTTCTTGAGGCGTTTGATGGCATGACAACCTCATCCAGAGTGACTTCTGGGTAGAGGGGTCTGAGGGAGGGGGAAGGGGGGTAAGTAGCGCCAGCACCTGGGGAGCAATGGATGAGGTAGCTGTGAACAGCTGAGTGACATGCCGAAGCCATTTGGCGATGCACTTGGAAGCTGTATAAAGCCGCCTGCCAGAGCTCCCATGTTGCAGCTGCCTGCCGCAGCGCCAGGGCAGTGCCAGGTTGACATTTTGGCTGGTGCAGGATGAGGCATCTGGAGCATCAAACGTTGCTTTGAACGTAGTTCAAGGTCAGCAACGCCAATGATGCAAATATATTTGCTGCTGCCTAAAATCTTTCACTTGTTAGTTTTAGGACACATTTCAAGTTGTATGGATAGGCAAAGGGATGTATTCAGGTGTAAGGCATCAAAGCGGCAATTATTCATAGTTAGCACCTTCAAGACCTATTTGACATGCAAGAACATTACAGCTACTTTGGTGCGTCAAACTTTGCAGTTGCATTGCAACAGAACCAAGTGTTGGAATCCCAAGGTCAACTTGTGTGACTGGCAGTACAGTTCTGCAACCTCAAGATCTGCTGCTGTGCTTTGCGACCTGTCCAAGCTATTACTACCATAGAAAGGTGCACAGCATAGAACCTACAACTGTTCCAGGAGTACCATGTAAGCGACAAGACACCATTGACAAGCTAAGCAACAGGACGAAGTCAAACAATGATGCGTAAGGCTGTCAGTGCATTTCAATGCCAGCTTCCCTAGGTGCAGATGACCAAAGAGACGCAAGTTGACCAGATTTACCCCTGATCAACCACCAAGACAGTGGTAACTGAAAGACAACAATGCCCAAAATGACAGCCCAGAAGTTTTGGATGGGTGCATGGTAAAAGCGGCAGGTGTAGTACATGTCCCCATCAATCAGAAAGAACAGAAGAGAACAGAACAGGAAGGTGCCGACCAGCAAGCTCTGCTCCATAGGAGCCAGCCTTTGCGCTGCATGCCTGCAACATGACAGATTGCACCTCATGTTCAATGATGATTGAATCACACAAATTCACACACATGCACAAATGCAGACGACCTGTGGACTATTGCAAAAACGGCTAGCGACACTTGATCAGTATCTGATCCATGCAACTGATCATGGCCCACAAAAGTACACCAGACAAACTAAAGCAAACGCAAGGCCTGCATTATCCACTACTTGCCAAATGGCATGCACAGAACAATGTGCCTGACAGCTGAAAGCTAGTCACATGACACATGCAATCATGCAGGTCTTTTATCACGTAGCACAACTGCAGATGTTGACAACTGACATGCCTTTGCATTGAGTCAAGGCAGCAGGCAGTACCTGATGTCACGGGCTAGCAGCACTGCTTCTGCTGAAAGCATTGCCACAAGCGCTGAGCCCAGGAAGACGTGATCGGACATGAGATGAGCAGGCAAAGCTGAGACTGCACCAGCCTTGGTCAGGAAGTAAAAGATGCCTGTATCCCAACCAGAAACCTTCAGATGAGAACCACATCCAGAGCATGACTTGCTAGATGTATCACAAGATCTAGCAAGCAAGTCAAGCTCTGGCGTGAGACCACATGGACATGACTAGCTCATGAACAGTATGAACATGCAGTTGTGGGAAGGCAACTGCCCAAAACAGCTGGGCAAAGCCCCTGGCTGCAAATAGCACAACCGATGCGTCCATTACCAAGCAGTACAGGTTTGTGAATGGTTTCGCATGCATCTGTCTGAAGGGTACTGCATCAATGATGGTCATACGATCTTGCGCAAATCAATGCAGGCCCATACAGCAGAGCAAATGACCTTGCAGCTGGCTTACCTAATCGATGAATAAAGTAGATTGTGAGCCGGGTGACTGTGATTCCAATGTATATAACAATTTGTTCGACCCATGGCTGGTTGTCAAAAGCTAGCACATCAGGCGCCAAAGATGCCAGCTTGTAACGTGTTGCCAGGAAGAGGAAGGGAAAGATAGGCCCATAACTCCTGAGCAGGTGGTCAAACCAGACCAATGAGTGGAAAGCATGCTTTTCAGCACCTGTCGGATCACCTAGATGGCATAAAGAAATCTTAGTCACCACTTACATGGAGAATGTATGCATGAAGAGCTGACATGTATTGCTTGTTGAACGCCAGGCAATGCTCACAGTACTAGGCAAAGACAGAATTGCTACAGGTTATGTTGGTGACTGATGCACATACAACTCGCAAGGCAGGCGGCGCTGCAGATGCTCTTTGACGCCTTCCCAATGTACTTAGCATCCATTTCAGCATCCATGTAACAGCTCTTACCTGCGTAAAAGATGATGCCCACTGCAATAGTGACAAACCAAACAGCTTGCGCAACTGACAGCACTATGGCAGCAAGCTTCCGGTCCTCTTTGAGCAGCATATGGCCAGAAGGACGCCCCCTAGGAACTGGAAACTCGTCTTTGATGTACTCAGCAACTCTTTTTACTTTCCCTTCAGCGTTTTCGACCTGTGGCTGTCTGCGGCGTATAGATGACATGCTGCCCAAAAGGGAGTGCAGCTGTTGTGCTGTTCACTGACAAGCTGTTGTTGCTGCAAACAAACTGGCAGCTGGTTCTGGGATTGGCCTTTGACAGTGGGTCATTTTAGGTCAGCCCCTTCATATGCTGCAGTCAGTATGCTGGCGCGCTCAATTACTTGAGCCACCACCAAAGCAGCAAAGCCAACAAAGCCAGAAAGTTGATCGCAACCACAGGGACAATATACCTGCAGTCAACACAACGAGCGTGTACAAACATAGCCACGAGGGTGGAGGGTTTGTGACTAGTGAACACGCATGCAGACTCACTGCGAATATCAGACTACTTCAGACCAAATGCACGCCAACGAACACTCTGATGGTGTTTCCAAGGAACACGATGGAGTCTCCTGCTGTGCGTGACCTCGTTCAACGTCTACAAGAAGTCGATCAGACTCTCTATCAGATGTCTGTTTGCCTGAACTCATGGCGATTAGTCTGCAGTGACACCCAAAACTGCCAAAGCTTCTAAACAACTTCTACGTCCATGACGACGTACAGGGCTTCAAGACGATTGAACCATTTACCACTCTCAGATCAACCCGCGATGCCCTGAGCGATGCCGCGGTTGAGCCTCGAAGGACACTACAAGGCAGACAGCCGTCTGAAAGGCGATATCAACCGTCTTGGTTGCAACAGGTATTTTGAGAGCCTGAAGCTCCTCACTCTAAGTGCATGTCAGCGAGTTGCAAAACCGTAAAGGTCGTCCTCTTAGGTGAAGGTAAGAACATTTGGCAATCGCAGTGGTATGCAAACATGGAGCTACAATGAAAGACATATAAAATTCTGTAATTGACAGATCTGCCAGTGCAGGACGTGTTGGCAAGACTTCTTTGGCCCTGCGGTTTGTGCACAACACCTTCAACCACAGTCAACAAGCCTCTTTGCAAGCCTCATTTTTGACCAAGCAGATCACTGCTGGCAACCAGCAGGTGTGCTGCGACGTGTGACACTGTCCATGTACCTTTTGTCAAGCACCAGCTGGTTCCGCTACTAAGCGATTTTGCAGCCTGGCTGCCAGCATGCGTGATGGCTGACAGCAGCGTGCGCCTGTTCAGGTAGAGCTAGCCATCTGGGACACAGCAGGGCAAGAGCGTTTTCATGCTTTAGGTCCTATATACTACCGTGATGCACAGGCAGCTTTGCTTGTCTATGACATCACTGATGCAGACAGCTTCACTCGTGTGCAGACATGGGTGCAAGAGTTGAGACAAATGGTGGGCCATCAGGCATCTTGCAAGCTCATGACACATGTCAGCCCTCGCTCGCCAGTTACTCAGCTTGCATATTTGCCTGTCCCTGCAGCTCAACTGCAATCACTCTCCTTGTTTGCATCACCAGAAAAACAGCAGCGGTGTGCTGGTTGACGTCAATTCAGAACAAATCCTTTTGCATGGTCTTTGTCTTTGGTCAGAGGGTCTGGTCTGAGGACTGGATCCTCAACAATGCAAACTGCAAATTGCAAATGAGCTCAAGTGTACAATATGGCAGCTCAAGTCAGTCTCCTGTTCTGCTGGTTCCCATGGACAACAGACCCCCTTTCCCTTTCTCCCCCCCTCCCCCCAAATTATTCCCCCATGTACATGTGGCAACCCATCCTGAAATGTATCTTTGTGCCTACAGTTGCAGGCCAGGTCAATTTCCTGCGAGTTGCATACAGCCAGACTGGCTGTTTGGGTCCCGACCAAACACTATCAAATGTGTGGTGTGCCATACATGACCTGTAGGTTGGGCCTGCCATTGCCATAGCGATTGCAGCTAACAAGCAAGATCTACAGACGATGCAGACGGTATCAGCACAGGAGTCAGAAGCCTATGCAGCCTCCATACATGCTTTGCATGTGGGTACATCTGCCAAGACAGGGGTGGGGTTGCAAGACATTTTCCAGGCAATAGCAGACCAAGTTGTAGCCAAGAGCCCAGAACAAGGTATTGTGTTCTCCCTTCACAAGCCATCAGATTATGTGTTTGCCTCTGCATTCATGCACAGCATATGCTCAGGAAAGATGTTCAAACACGTCACAACCAGCTGAACCTTCTGACCCTTACTTCAGACATGATGGTGGGCTGGTCAAAACATTCCTTCCTAACAAGACCATTGTTTTTGTCATCCCTCAGTGTGTAGCCACAAATGAAGTTGTATCAGTGGTGCAAAGGCAAGCTGTTGCGTGCAGGAGCAGCCCAGCAAAGGCCAGCTGGCAGACTGGTGGTCATTGGTGACAATGGGGTTGCCCCTCAGTCCAGCGCAAAGAGCAGTGCATGCTGCTAGTTTCAACCCTGGCTATGTTTCTCTTGAACATGACACTCACTCCCCGTCCGGCTGAACCTGGATACAGTACACAAACCATTGCATGCAGCATCCATGAAGATGCATGCTGCCATCAGCTGACAGAACAAGCTCGTCGTCGTAGAATTCAAGGACATCCGTGACCACGTAAATGAGCTTCTGCAAGTCAACCCATGATGTGGTGCCCACCAGTCAAAACACTTGCTGGCGAACTAAGGCAGTGCATATTCACAAATATAGTACAGTGACTTTGGTACAAAAACAGTACACTGCTCTTTGTGGATCTGAGATCCGAGCTTTCAAGGAAATTTACACTGCATCCTATCATCCCATCATTTGTTAATTTATGGTGTCTTATCATATAGCAAGCATGTCCAAGAGCTGCACATGGTCTGAGGCACTCATGGGGGATTGACTGATCAGGGCGTGTCATGTGATGACCCCTGGAGTGTGCTTTAGTGGTCATAAAACGCTATAGCAAAGCAGTTTTGTAGCAACTGACCATATTGGGGCCACTTGCCTCATGATCAGCACTGCTGCTTTGCCTGTGCACTGGTCATGCGACCAGTCACTGGTGGTGTTTCTGGCTGCAGTTGACAGCTGCTGCCTTGCCCGAGAGTCAACTGTGGCAGGTGATTGTGTCACGACATATTTGGTCCCTGATACAAGGTACAGATCAGCACCAAATTGGGTTGAATCCAGTGGCTTGGATCTGTGTGCTCTATGTGGGTAATCAATAGGTATGCCAGCGCGTGGGTCATGTCGGATTTTGCCTGAGTCCATGTGGGTCTCCTATCAGCAGCCCTTACTTAGGGTCTACTTGTCGTGTGACTAACATAGCTGACATTCTCTGACAATACTCTTCTGCTAGGCTTGCTTGCAAGGCACTCTCTTGCAACGCGCAAGTCAATCTGCACAAATTTGCATCCAATGCCATCTGCTGGCAGCAGCAAATTGATATGGCCATACAGTGTCATTGCAAAAATTGGTGTGCAGCATGCAACAGAGCTATGCATACATTAGAAAGTGCAAGCAATCATTGACAGTCTGATGCGTATTGCCAGAAGCATGACCTCCAGCTGACAAGGCCTTATGGCTGCTTTTGCTGGCTCTGCCTCCATTCCCGCTTTTGCTTGGCCTGAACTGCAAGGGCATCCTCTAGCTGCCCCTTCTCATGCTGAGTACAATCCAGCTTATGCTTCCAGAGCAGGGTCGCAGACCCTGCAGGTCATAATAAGTCATACCAGCGTTGTTCACTTGGTAACATCTTGAGCAAATCAGCATGACGTCATTGCGTAACTCTTGATCTGGGTTGTTGCCTCCGAGGTTGTCTAGCATTTGGCCTGGAGCAGCAGCTTCTGCTGATGCCAGGTCAGGATGTGCAAGTGGCGCCAAGCCTGTCGTTCATGTCCAATTGAAACTACTCACTGCAGCTTCTGGCCCGCCATGTCCAACCCCAATTCTGTATTTCACATGACGCTCTCCATTTGGTGTCTGCAACAATGCATGGCTGCCGACTGCTAGCACATTTGGGGCAGGTGATGCTGAAAAGTACAAGCTAACTTGGGATGTGTGCCCATACATCACATGTGTTTCTACTATTCAAACTTTGGCTTCAAGCCTACCTGTTGCCTCAAGCTTGCATACCACCTCTGTTGCCTTCTGTCTCACTCTCATCACCTCGTCTTCAGCAGAATGCTGACCTTTCCGGGCTGCCTCTAAGCGGCTGGAGTTGTCCTAAATACACAGAGTCAGGATGTCATCCAAAGCTGGTAGATTTTGCAGGCACCACACATGTCAGGTCAGATTGCACTAGCAGTAAACAGACACAGGGTGAGCACTTTACAGTGCTAAACGTAGGACAGCACTGCAATTGCATCATTTCAGCATACTTTGCGCTGTGAGCTGCTGATGAGTGATCCTGTCTTACTGTGGATAGACAGGTGTGTGACAAAGCATTGTTCTGATTGCCTGGCCACCAGCTCAAGCAAACTCTACCTTGACCTGACAGGCATGCCGAGAATCTGACTGCTGCTTGGCAGACCGAAGGCTGCTGATATGCACAAGGGCATCCTGCAAGTCCTTCTTGGCAGCAATTCTCTCTGGCTCTGAAGCCTGCAGTGAGTCGTGCATGCATGTCAAGCAGTGCAACTTGCATTGTTGAAACTGTCTTTGCATACACCCAAAAAGAGATTGCAGCTGTGAAGAATCTGTAAGCGTAGCTTTCAGCGCTGACAGGAGCAAAGACCAGCCTAATTGTCCATGCCAGCTCAGGGAAAGACAGCTGCCAA
>JAABUI010001591.1_pt1 | contig 13003 bp, 15 predicted proteins | sample 5559111 | NCBI WGS metagenome assembly JAABUI01 (sample SAMN10711870, study PRJNA513365) | rock metagenome | isolation source: Antarctica rocks | place: Antarctica: Victoria Land, Buttleship Promontory
GAGTCCGATGTCGACACGGTGCGCTTCATTCGTCGTGCCCGATCCCTGGGCCTGAGCCTGGACGCCGCTGCCGAAATCCTGGCCACCCGCCGCAGCGGAAAGGTGCCGTGCGCGCGGACCGGGGAACTGCTCGAGCAACGCATCGCCGAGATCGACAACACCGTGCACGAGTTACGGGAGCTCCGGTCGACCTTGGTGGCCACCCGCCGCACCGACCATCTCCACGGCAGTCCCGCCAGCGACGGGGCTGCTGAGCACAGCGGGGTGTGCGCAATCATCGACAGCGTGACCGCGACCGGGCAGCGTTAGCTGCTCCCACCATCGCGGGGCAGTGTTCGAACCCGTGCGCGTTCGGCAGACAGCGAAGCACCCTCCGCTCTCCTTCTACCGGCCGCGGAGGGCGCACCCCGGTCCAGGTCGGCGCCTGCATCACCCTGCAGCCCCGCGCCCGACCGCAAACACGCTCGTGTCGATCTTGTCGGACTGGTACGTGTTGGTCACGCCCTCCCTTGCGAAGCGGTACACAAGCGAGAATTACCCATCGCCAGAGCCGGTTCCACCGAATTCCGGACAGTCCCCGATCCGCTGAAAACGTGTGCGGTGTCAGGCGGGTTCGCGGCCGAGGAGGGTGGCGCGGCGGTAGAACTCGGCGAGGCCGTCGAAGAGGGGCCCGGTGTGGGTGAGGGTGTCGGTGTCGGTGCCGATCATGGACAGTCCCCGCAGGGCCACGTCGAGGCCGGGGGCTTCGGGGGCGTCGTAGCGTTCGTCGTCGAGGTCGGCTTCGTGGATGATCGCGGCGATGCGCCAGAGCACGGGGTCATCGAGCTGGTAGCGGCGCAGGATGGTTTCGAAGCTGCAGTCTCCGTCGTGGTGGGACAGCTCTACCCCGGGCATGTCGAACGGGGTGGCGTCGGGGGGGACGCCGTCGGGATCGGTGACGAAGACGAACTCGGCGCCCGGGTCGAGGTGGCGGCGGATGAGCCAGGCACAAGCGGCCCGGTCGATGTGAATGTTGCTGCGGGTGGCCCATTTCACGAGGGCTGCTCCTTCGGCTCGGGCACGGTCCCGGCGGCGAGCGCCTCGATGGCCGCGGTAGCGACGTCGCGTTCGGCGGGCGGGAAGTAGTCGCGGCGCTGGATCCGGCGCAGTTCCGCGCGCAGGCGACGCGCGAGTGAGGACCGGGCGGTTTCGGCCAGGTACGTTGCCGCCGTGGCTTCGCCGCTGACCGCGGCGTACTCGGCGGCCCGCGCGGCGGCCATCACCCCGGCCACGTCGCGTTCGGTGGCCAGGGTGCCGGGCTGGGCCACCCACAGGGACGCGGTGCCACCCGCTTCAGTGACCTCGTTGGCGATCCAGTCCAGGTGCTCGCGGGTGCGGGCGTCGGCGGGCAGCGCGACGAGCCCGTCGGAGATCTGGGCGACACCGAGCCGTTTGAGTTTGCGCCAAATCGAGATCCGCGGTGTGGAGGGTTCGCGGGGAACCCGGTAGGACAGCAACACCCAGGTCCCCGGCACCGCCGGTCGCTCCGATCCTGCCATCACGCCTCTCACCAAGTCGGGAGCCACACGACGCGCCACCGCCCATCAACGCCACCTGTACTGTAACCGCGGTTGCCTCACGCTGTGGGGGCGAGACGAGGAAGGGCAAACTGATGATCGCACCTGAGCCCACCCGCGCCTCGCGGCGGTCGCTTCGACGCCAGTCTCGCTGGCCGCGGGCGGCGGGTGCCGCGCTCGTGGTGGCGGTGGTGGTGCTCGTCGTGGTCACCGTGACGTCGCGGCGGCAACCGGCCGCGGTGGCACTGCCGTTGCGGGCGGTCGGTGAGCTCGCCTTACCCGGTGATGGTTCCCGGTTTGACTATGCGAGTCTGGATTCCGAACGAGGGTTGTTGTTCGTGGCGCACCTGGGCGCGAGCGAGGTCCTCGAGGTCGACGTCCATTCCCACCGGGTGCTACGCAGGATCGGTGCGCTGCCGCAGGTGCACGGTGTCCTCGTGGTGCCCGCGCGGCACCGGATCTACGCCACCGCAACGGGCAGCAATCAGATGGTGACCCTCGACGAGGACACCGGAACGGTGCTCAGCACCACCCCGACGGGCGAGTTCCCCGACGGGCTGGCCTACGACCCGCACCAGGGTGCGGTCTGGGCGACCAATGAGCAGGGCGGCACCGAGACGGTGATCGACGCCACCACCGGGGCGGTGCGCGGCACCGTGGCGCTGGGCGGGGAGGTCGGAAACGTCGCCTACGACCCCACCCAGGACCGGATGCTCGTGGCCGTGCAGGGACGCAACGACCTCGCGGTCATCGACCCGGCCACGCTGGCGATCACCCACCGGGTGCCGCTGCCCGGGTGCGCGCACGACCACGGTCTGGCGGTGGACCCGGCGGCCCAGCTGGCGTTCATCGCCTGCGACACCAACGCCACCCTGCTCACCCTGGACCTGAGCACCGGGCAGATCACCGGCACGAACACGGTGGGTGACCAACCCGATGTCCTCGCCTACGACCCGCAGGCCCACCGGCTCTACGTCGCCGCCGAAAGCGGCTGGGTCAGTGTCCTCGACCTCCGCAACCACCAACTGTCCGTCTCGGGCTCGGACCATCTCGCCGATGACGCCCACGTCGTCGCGGTCGATCCAGGCACCCACCACAGCTACTACCCGGTGCCCGCAGGCGCGAACGGTCACCCCGCGCTCCTGGAGTTCGCCCCGGCCGGCTGAACCCGGCGCACCGGATCAGCGCGCGGGGTGAGCCCTCGTCAGGTCCGGAAGGGTCCTCACCCCGGCACCAGCGACCGCAACCATGATTGCGGTCGCATGCCGGGCCATCAGTGACCGAACCCTAGACACTGTAACCTCGGTTACAGTGTCTAGGCGCGAAGTTGTCTGAGGAGGTTTCCCCGTGCCCAAGGAGCAACGACCCCCACCGAACGGTGCGGATCCCCACCCGGGCCGGCCCCCGCACGACAAGGGGTTGCTGAACACCTCCGGGTGGTGGTTACTGCTGTGGCTTTTCCTCGTCATCGCGGCCCTGTGGCTGGCCGAGCAAGTGGGCGTGTTCGGGGTGTGACCAGCCAGGTCAGCACCTTCCGGCAGCCGGCTCGGCGCTGCGTAGCGGCCCCCAACGTTGGGGTGGCGGGTCCTGGATGGGGGTTCCCTCGACGTCCCGCGGCCGGCAGCAACCGCCATCATCGTGGCCCAAGTCCCCGCGAATTTGAGGAGCACCATGGCTGAGCCGGGCACGTTCACCGCCCTGCATATCGCGGTGACCGCGTTGGTCACGCCGCGGCCGGTCTGCCCGTCGTCCTCTGGCGGCTGCGGGCGACCTACCGGGCAGAAGCGGTCACTCTGGCCGCGCTCGCCGGCGCCGCGGTGTTCGCGTGGCGGCTCAGCGCCAACATGCCTGCACTCAACGCCGACGGTGCCGCCCCGTTCAGCGCGAACGACTGGGCGGCACCGGTCCTCGTGTACGTCGTCCTCGGCTGCTACGCCGGTCTGCACCCACCCACCGACGACCGCAGGTTCGGCCAAGTCCGCGCCGCCCTCACGCTCATCAGCCTCGCGGTGTGCGTCATCACGATCTAACCGCCACCAACGTTCGGACGCTCCTCAGCAGGGTCGCTGGGCAGCAACGCCTGCACATGTGCCAGCACCTCGTCGAGATGAAAGGGCTTGGTCAGGTAGTCATCCGCACCAGCGGTGAGCCCTGCGGCACGGTCGCTGCCGGCCGCCAGCCCACTGAGCAACAGGACGGGCGTGTGGTCACCCCGCTGGCGCAGCAGGTGACACACCTGCAGGCCGCTCAGGTGTGGCATCGTGACGTCCATGACGATGACGTCGATGAGCCCATGCTCGGTGTGGCGGAGTGCGTGCTCACCGTCGGCGGCGGTGCTGACCTGGTAGCCCTCCGAGACCAGCACGCTCTGCAGGATCGTGCGCAGGTCGGGGTCGTCGTCGACGACCAGCACCGTCGGTGACCGCATCAGCCCCCGTCACCGTCGCCCCCGTCGCCGCCGGCGTCCTGCCCGCCGGGTTGGCTACCCAGGACAGCGAAGTTGCGGTCCAGGCGGACGTCCAGCCGGGTTCCGTCGGGCTGGGTGACGTCCACCCCGTAGGCGGCGCCCCCGCCGGACTCGGCGCGTACCGGCCCGGCTTGACCGCCGGGTGCGACCGCCACGGCGGCGGCGCGGGCGTGATCGGCGTCCGGACCGCTCACCGAGCCGCCGTCGCCGCCGGACACCGCCAGCGCGGTGCCGGCCCCGACCAGGCCCAGGGCAAGGACCCCACCGGCGATCGCTACCTTGGCGCTCTTCCTCAGGGACATGATGGCTTTCTTCCTTCCGTTCGTGGAGGTCACTGCGGTGGGGACACCTGCGGTGTCGCCGGGCTGGAGTCAGGCCTCGGGCAACGTCGTGGCGAGCACCCGGTAAGCGGCGGCGCCATCCTCGGGGAACGCCACGACGTCCCAACTCTCCCCCTCACTCCCGGCGCCCCTGGGGGTCGCCGTTGCGGTGGCGGACACCGCGGTGCGGCGAATCGCGTAACCGGCCAAAAGCCGCTCACCTGAGCGGCCGCGCAGCGGGTCGACACGGTCGCCACGGGCACGAGCAGGCCATACCGATCACGCTGCTCGGGGGCGGGTGCGCACCGACACTGCCGGCCGAGCGCCGCGGACAGTGCACGAGCTCTCCTCACTGCGGGGGTCCCGATCGTGGGCGTCATGCCCGGATACGAATCCCCGTGATCCGCACACCACTGTACATGCAACCGCGGTTACATATAGTGTGCTCGCGGTGGGACTGCAAGACGACCCTCGCACGAGGCCACCGGCGGGTGCCCAGGTTGGCAGCCGACCATCCCGGTCAGCACAAAGGAGGTCCGTGATGCTTGGTGGGGCCCGGCGTCGGAGGGGCCGCGACGCGACCCTGCTGATCGCCGGGCAAGCGGTCCGCGCGGGCGGGTACGGGTTCACCGCGGTGCTGCTGGGTGCGTTGCTGGCCGCCCGCGGGTACAGCCATCTGCGGGCCGGGGTGTTGCTGACCGCGCTGATCGCGGGCACCGCGTTGGCTTCCCTGCTCGTCGGCGCGGCCGCTGATCGCCTCGGGCGGCGCCGCTGCTACGCCGGGTTCTTCCTCATGGTGGCGGTGGCCGGCGCGGTGGTCGCCGTGGGGGCCCCGTACTGGCTGTTGCTGCTCGTCGTCCTCACCGGCGCCTTGTCCACCGACGTGGTCGACAACGGGCCGGCGACGACCCTGGAGCAGGTGATGCTCGCCGCCGAGGACGCCGGCACCTCACGGGTGTACGCCCAATACAACGCGGTCGGCGCCGCGGCGGGGGCCCTCGGTGCGCTGGCCGCGATCCTGCCCGGCCTGGGCCGGCACGGGGCCGGTGCGGGCGGGTACGCCGGGCTGTTCGCGGTGTTGATCCCGGTCGGGGTCGCCGGGGCGTTGCTCGCGTGGCTGCTGTCCCCGGCGGTCGAGGCACCAGCCCAGGGGCCGCCGCCCGCCCTCGCCCACGTGGTCACCACCCGCTCCCGGCTCGGCCCCTCCCGGCGGGTCGTGCACCGACTGGCCGGGCTGTTCGCCCTCGACGCCGGCGGCGGGGGGTTGGTGACCACCGGGTTCTTGTCCTACTTCTTCGCCCAACGCTACGGGGTCGGCATCGTCGCACTGGGGTGGCTGTTTTTCACCGTCGCGGTCATCCAGGCCGGTTCCGTGCTGCTCGCGCCGCGCCTCGCGCGCCGCTTCGGGTTGGTCGCGACGATGGTCGGCACCCACCTGCCGAGCAACCTGCTCCTCGCCGCGGTGGCGTTCGCCCCGACCTTCCCGGTGGCCGCGGTCCTGCTGCTGGCGCGCACCACCTTGTCGCAGATGGACGTGCCGACCCGCCAAGCGCTGGTGATGACCGTGGTCACCCCGCCGGAGCGGACCGCTGCCGCCGCGCTCACCAACGCGGCCCGCTACACCGTGCGCCCCCTCGGCCCCCTGCTCGGCGTCGCCGTGCAGCAGGTCGCGCTCGGCGCGCCCCTCGTGCTCGCCGGCACCATCAAAGCTGGCTACGACCTGGCGCTGTGGCGCTGGGCCCGGCACGTCCCCCTGCACGAACCCCCCGCCGCGCGACCCGCCCCCACACCACCCACGATCGCCAAGACTGGAGATGCGTCGTGATCATCTGCCTGCGCACCGTGTCGGTCCCCCCACAGTGGTGGGATCGCTACCTGGCCTGGATCGCCGCCGGCCGCCACATCCGCCAACAGCACGGCATCCTCGCCGAGCTGGTCTGCGCACCCGCGGCGGGGACCGGGGACACCGTGGTGATCACCGCCTGGCCCAGCCACGCGGTGTTCGACGCGTGGATTGCCACCCCGCACCGGGACGCCCTGACCGACAGCGACGTCCACCGCGCTGTCACCTACCAGCCGATCACCCGCTACGAGGTCCCCGGCGGCTACCTCAACCTGCCCGGTCTCACCGAACACGACCCCAGCCCCACCACCCCCACCGAGGAGACGTCATGAAGTGGATCACCCGCGCCCGACCGAAGACCGACCGCATCGCCTGCCCCTGGCTCATCCGCCGCTTCATCGACCCAGCCGCCGAGATCGTCTACGTCCCCACCGAGCGGGTGCTCACCGAAGCCACCCGCACCGGGGGGCGCTCCTTCGACGCCCCCGATGCGGACTACCGCCACCAACCCGGCCCCGGTGGCGGCCAGTGGTGCACCTTCGAAACCCTAATCGCCGCCCACGACCTCGGCCAGGACGCCGCCCTGGCCCGGCTCGCGCGGATCGTGCACGCCGCCGACATCGCCACCGACCTGGACACCGACCCCCTCGGGGCCGGATTGCTCGCGATCGGTCTCGGCGGCCTGGACGTCGAAACCGACGACCAACACCTGCTCGAGCGGGCCCTGTTCGTCTACGACGCGCTCTACGCCTGGTGCACCCAGCAGGTCGCGGCCACACCCGTCTCCGCATGACCCCTCCAGAGAGCAACCCACCCCCAACCAACCCGGGCGAACCGCGGCCCATCGCCTTCGCCGAGCTACGCGGACCCGTCGTGCACCAGGTCGGCCAGCTGATGGCCGCGGCCGCGATGACCGCCCCGAAATCCGGTGGCCAACTACTCGCCGCGGGATCCCCGGCGTTCCTGGAAACCGTGTTCGTCGAGGACCCGGACACCCTCACCCGGCTCGCGGAGTGGATGCGGGCCCGCGGCGCCGAACGCCGCGAGGCGATCTGGTTCCGCGACGCCGACGCCGCCCAAGCCCTCGACGGTGTCCTGTTCATCGGGTTGGTCAACCCCTACCCACCCAACTACGACTGCGGCGCCTGCGGCTACGCCACCTGCGCCGAGTTCCTGCACGCCACCAAACAACAACGCGCGGACGCCGCCGAGCTGGAGTTCACCGGCCCGACCTGCACCCTGCGCGGCGTCGACCTCGGCGTTGCTGTCGGCTCGGCCGCCCGCACCGCCGCCCTGCACTGCCTCGACGCCCGCTGCCAAACCCGCATCGCCGTCGCCGCCCGCAAACTCGGCCTCATCCAGGCCGACCTCGCCGTCGCCCTGTCCCTGTCCCTGACCCACAAAGCGATCACCTTCGACCGCCGCATGCCCGAAATCGACTACGACACACTCAACCTCCCCTCCACGGGAACCCTGCCCCTCGGCGTGCCCGGAGCAAGCCGGGCAGGCGGCGCCCGCAACAAGCAACAATCCCGCCAACCCACCCCGCGCCGCACCCGGCACCCACCGCCCACGACGAGCCCATGACCCACCCCGGCGCGGAACCAGCCGCCGTCAGAAGCAAAAGCCGTCTACCACTACCCGCGCACTGCCACATCGCGAGCGACCATGATGCCCACCGCGACCTGCCGACCGGTCACCATGCCGTGTCGGGACACCCACCGAGCACCCACACCCGTGCCCCACCTTGTTGGAGAGACCATGAGTATCGGATCAATGCTCTACGGCGCAGGCCTGTCGGCGATCGTGGCCGTCGTCCTGGTCGGTGGTCTCGCCCGGGTTCGACGACCCGCCGTGCTCATCACAGCCGGTCTCGCGGCCTTCCTGATGCCGCTGTGGTGGAACAGCATCCTGCGCTGGACCGGGGCCACCCAAGCGTTCTCCCACGACCTCCCCTTCCGACCATTCCCGGTCAGCTGGCAGGACACCGGCTCAGGAATGTTCACCCTCGCCGGAGCAGCCATCGCCCTCACCCTCAGCGCCGGCACCCGCGAACCCGCCCGCACCACCACCAAGCTGGCCTCATGGACAGCACTCGCCGCATTCCTCATCGACATCTACACCTACTAAACCGACCCACCCAGAGCAGCGCCGACGTAGCTGATGCCGTCTCCGGCCGTGAATGACGAAGCGGTGCAGGATTCTGCCCACTCCACCCGAACGCGGCCCGCAGCACCGCGTGCAGCTCGGCGATCGTCGCCCTCGCCGACACCAGCAGGCGGCGCCAGGTCAGCGGACTGACCCCGGCCACCACGACCCGCAGCTGATACGCTGCCGCCGCCCCGGACTCGGTGGGCGCCCCGGACTCAGCCATGGGTCTCATCCTGCTCGGGAACCACTCCCAGGTGAAGCCGTAGGAAATACTGCAGGCCATGAAGCGGCGTGGTGCTGGTCTACCGCACACCCCAACGAACCGACCGGGCTCTGTTGGACGCTCAACTGCTGAAAGACTTCGCCAGCTGAAGTATCGGGTGACTTCCGTCCTTCAGCGGCGCGGCCCGCCGCGTCCGCGGTCGTGTTTCTTCCCTCCCTGCCCTCGATCCGCCCGGGTACTGCTGGTGGCGGCGGTGTCCACGATCTGCCGGATCGTTTTGGTGCGTCGCCCGGCCATCACGTCGCGGACGTTGCGTTCCGCGTCGGTCAGTCCATCAGCCGGTGCCGGTGCCGGTACCAGTGCGGCGGGCGGTGGTGTCGCAGCCGCAGACACGGCCGCATCCATCCGCCCGGCGTAGGCGAGGACCCTTTCCGCGGCCTGGGCGGCAGCCTGGGTTTCCCACGCCGCGCCATGCTGGCTGCGTTGCGCGGCGGCAACTGCCTGGGCGGTGCGGGCCAGGGCGTGGAACACCGCGACCCACCCGGCGTGCTGCGCCTTGCCGGTGGCGGCGTTGAGCAGCGCCGCGGACGTCATGCTCATCTTCGGTACCGCGCGGGCGGGGATCCCCTCCCCCGTCGCCGGGCCGCTGCGCGGGTCTTGGGCGCAGCGGGCCATCCGCCGCGCCGCCGACCCGATCGCCCCACCCGAAGAGCCGTGGGCCCGCAACGCAGCCGCCGCGAGCACCGCGGCTGCTTGCCGGGCGGCTTCCCGCGCCGCCTCCGGGTCGTCGCCACCCAGTCCGGCGGCGTACGCGCTGAGGGTGTTGATGTCCGCGACAGCTGCCGCGAAATCAGGCTCGGTGTTTTCGGGGCGCCTGCTTGCCCCGTCAGCGGCGCCACGGTCGGAGGGATGTTTCCCGACGGCGCCGAGTTGCCGCCAGGCGTGAACGGCGGCGCCATGCTGCTCGGGTGTCTGCCCCCACCGCTCGCGGAGCGCGGGCAGGCTCAGGTCCTTTCTCAGCGTGCCCGCCCCGTGCCAGTCGAGGGTGTTCCCGGTGTCGCCGGTGGGCACGGCGACACTCATGCCCACCACGGTGGTGGAGTCACCGGCGGCGAAGCGGGGGCGGACCACCACGCCCTGGGCGCGGAGCTGCTCGAGGAACTCCACCTCCCCGGTCGCGGCCTCGGCCGCGGTGCGGACCCGGCTCTGCAGGTCCGCCGGCGTCGGTTCGCCGCCGGGTGTCTGGGTACGCTCGGCCGCCTCGGGCACCGCCCGATCGGCCGTGTCAGCCTTCGTCGTGCCACCGACTCCGAGCTGGTGCCACACCTCGACCGCCGCGCTCTGCTGCTCGGTGGTCTGGTCCCATTGTGTGCGGATGGCGGGCAGGGTGAGGTCCTTGGCCAGCCGCCCGCCGCCGTGCCAGATCAGGGTCTGCCCGTCGCCGATGGGCAGGGCCACACTCATCCCCACCACCGTGGCGCGGTCGCCAGTGGCGAACCGGGGCCGCACCGCCACCCCCTGCTCCTGGAGGTGGTGGAGGAAGTCCGACTCGTCGGTGGCCGCGCTCGCCGCGGCCCGCACCCGCCGCTCCAACCGCACCGTCTCCGGCTCCGCGGCCGTCACGGACTGCACGGGCACGGCCTCCTCGGCGGCAGTGGACTGGCGTTGCTCCCCGGCCCGTCGGGTCTCCGCTTGGCTGTACGGTCCGAGCCCGTTGCCCTGGTCGTGCCCGACGAGCTTCAGGCCGTGTTTGAGTTCGAGGTCTGTGCGGACCTCACCCATCATCACGCCGGGTGGGCGGATGAACCTGTGTTTGCGGCCGTCGTCGTTGATGAGGTTCGCGACGAGGTGAATGTGGTCGTTGCCGCCTGCGCTGTCGCCGTGATGCACGGCGATCCACCGCACACTGGCCTCGCTGTCTGGGGTGAACCCAAGGTGGTCGGTGACCGTCGTCGCTATGTCGGACCATTGCTCCGACGAGAGGTGGCCGTCATCGGTGTCCACGCTGATCACGCCGTGCCAGACGAACTTCTCCTTCACCTCCGGGCGCAGCTGCGCCCGGGTGAAGTCCAGTTCCGCGGCCAGCATCCTCCGCCCCAGGGCCGTGTCGCCGCGGTCGCCGACCAAGACCGGGTCGTAGCCCGCGATGACGTGCGGGTCGGTGTGCTCGTCTGCCCGGCCCGGTCCGAACAGGTACTCCACCAGGCCGCGGACCCGGCCCCCGCTCCGGGGGACGGCCTTGGTGATCACGCCTGCCCCATCCCGGACGCGTGCGTCATCCACTCCACCAACGGGTCCAACTTCCCCAGCGCGGCACTCGCCTCGGCCAGGGTTTCCTCCGCCCCCCGGCCCACACCCCCACCACCGTTGAGCAGCCGCGCGATCTGGTTCACGTTCTGCCCCGTGCGCCGCACCCCGCGTCGCAGCATGTTCATCTGCACGGTCCATTCCTGCAACACCCGAAGGTCCATCGCTCCCCCGCGCGGAGTTTCCAACGCCCGCAGCGCCAGGTAGTGCGGGATGCTGACCCGCGCTGCGGTGGCCTTCAACGTGACCGCCTGGAGTTCCTCGTCGGTGAACCGGACGGTGAACTTGTGCGGGCGCCCACCCTCGACCCGGGAGCGCCGTCGCCCACCGAACACCCGCCGCACCACCTCGGCGCCAGCACTGTCACCCTCACCCGCTGCACTGTTACTGGCAGCGTCGTCGGGTGCGTTCATGGTGGTTCCTCCCTTCGGCCCAGCGCAGCGTTCCCACGTCAGTGTGACCCCTCCGCCAGCGCAGCGCCAGCGGTATTCTTCCCATCAGGCGTCTGATGCGGCTTCTTGCTCCGCTAGGTGGGTCTGTGCAGCGGCCGACGTCGACGAACCAGACACGCACAGCGACCGTTCCAACATCGGAAATCACCGCGGGGACAGTTCGGCCGGAGTTCCGTCTTCGTGGTGGCTGCCACCCCCACACCCCCGCGCTGGGGACAGAGGCAGCGTGTGCACACGGTGATGCCGATACCTCGCCGATACACTCGGAGCCAACTGAACGACGACACCTGGGGGTACCACCGTTATGACCGCACCACAGAGCAACAAGCGCGCTGCCGCCGCCGCCGCGAAGAACCTGCTGGCCGCCCGCATCACACTCGTGGAGGAACTCGGCGAAGCCCTCGACGCGCACAGCAAAGCTGTGGATGCCGTCGAGCACGCCCGGAAACACGCCGAAGAAACCGGCGAAGCCGCGCGGACCGCGTTCGACGCGGCGAAGGCCGGCGGGTGGACCGCCGCCGAACTTAACAGCACCGGACTCAAACCCCCGGCCGCCCCGCGGGCACGCCCCACGACCCGCACACCTCCGCCATCGGCCTCCACCACCCCGGCCCCGGATACCGCAGCACAGGCCGTGACGTCCGAACCTGCGGCCTGATCCCGTCCCTCCCGGCCGCACCCGTCGACCAAGCACGGATGCGGTGCATCGTGAGCGCGGCGGCACGGACTCACTGGCAGCGTGCCGTCGACGAGCTGACCCACATGGCCGGACCATTGCGACGCTCTCCGGGTGCAGTGGTGCACCAGCATCGGCGGCACCCGTGACCCGCGGCGCACCGCCCTGGGACGAACGTGTGGCGCATCAACGACCGTAGCTGGGCCCGTTCTTCCCGCGGACCGTGCCGCGTTCCTGGTTCGGTGCGGTGCTGCCGCCGTGGGCGGCGTGGTCCACGATCTGTCGAATAGTCTTCGTACGGCGCCCCGCCATCACGTCCTGAATGGCGCGTTGCTCCGCCGTCAACTCCTCCCCCGTACCCGCGCCACGTTCGTCGCGCCCGGCGCGCAGCATCAGTTCGTCGCGCCCAACCTCCGCGATCAGCGCTGGGGTCGGGTTCAAGGCGAGACTCCACCCCGGTTGGCGGCCGTGGGCGTCCAACCGCGCCTGGTGCTCGGCCGCTTTGGCTTTGGCTTCCGGGCTGTCTGCAGTGATTTGCAACTGCGCGGTGAGCGAGTCGAGCCGTTGGCGTTTGTCCCGCAACTCGTCAGTGTGCTCGAACGGTTCGTCGGCGACCTCTGCCAACTCACTGATCCGGGTGACCGCATGGTCGTGGCGGCGGGTCAGTTCGTCGCGGTAGTTGGCGGTGTCGGCGACCATGTTCTCCACCCGCCGCACCAACCCGATCGGTGCGGTGTCCATGCCGGTGAAGTCTTTGGCTTGGATGCTGCGGGTGCGTCCCGGTACGTTCAGCGTCACGATCATCTCGTCGCTGGAGAGCATCCGACTCGCCCGCACCTGCACACCGCGCAGCTCGGCGATGGGGAACTCCTTGGTGTTGCCGTAGCGCTTCCCCTCGACGTAGGCCTGCCGCAGGCTGTCCAGCAACGCCGGTGCCGCCTCCGCCCGTTCCCGGTACGTGCGGCCCCGGACCGTCATCGCGAACGGTGCCTGCTCGTTCGCCGCCAA
>JAABUI010001594.1_pt1 | contig 12981 bp, 18 predicted proteins | sample 5559111 | NCBI WGS metagenome assembly JAABUI01 (sample SAMN10711870, study PRJNA513365) | rock metagenome | isolation source: Antarctica rocks | place: Antarctica: Victoria Land, Buttleship Promontory
ACGGATCATCAACACACTCGAGGAGATTGGGAGGGCAGTGGGCTGCTATAAGATCATCCTGGATTGCAGCAAAGACAACATACGTAGGTCATGAAGCTGTCTCGGAGAGGCTAACGATGTTCGAAGGGTTCTACGAGAAGTGCGGGTATGCTTGCATGGCTTCAAGGGGTAAATTCTGCAAGCTGATACACGTCCCAACAGGTTCCAGCATAAGGAACATCAGATGGTGCGGTATATGGCCGACCCCGCTGGCGCTCCCAAAGCCATAATATCATCCCGACTCTGACGACCCCCATCCTCGACGACCCGCATGTCCTACGATGATGTCATCCGCATTTGTGATAACCACGGACTATGTTTGTAACGCCAGCCATGATGTACGCAGCTATTTGTATCTATCGGGATCCGCCTTGCGCTCACTGCTGAAGGATTAAAGACTAAGACAACTTCAAGCTCTTCAAATCCTCCAAAGACGGGTGCGGCTTGCTTCCCGAATGAGCCACCAACCCGTCAAGTCCCGTCAAGTCCCGTCACTCCAAATCCGCGATGCAATCTTGATCGTCGGACCTCGCCCTTTCTACTGCTCACGATGGCTGAAGCGCTGACTCGATCGATGTATAAGCCCTCGATGCGGCCAGACCGGGCAGTATGCGCTCGGCCTCCAGTGCCCCCGAACTCCTTCCACTTCGAGGTGTAGCCTGTGGCTGATCAGTGCAACCGCAATCAGCGAGTAAGACCCGCCTTCCTTCGAAGCATTATCACCGAGCCCGCCGAGCGCTTTGGGCCCTTCCGGCACACCGCTGTAGCCGTAAGGATCGGTTTCGTCTTGCATAAACTCTAGATCGCCTTCTTGTCGTGAATGAATGATGGACCAGCCTATGGCGTTTTGTACCGATCCCTATATACGAACAGCTACCCACGGATTGCTGACCACCGCTCACAGCATAGGCCTGACTTTGCCTGTTCGCGCGTTCGATGAGCGTGCGGGCATCCGTGACACGCGATCGAACTCACTCAGAAAGTCCCCTAATACTTATAGTATTGCCCGAGGTCGCCTTTCCCCCGTTACCAGCGTTACCTTCGTCGTCAACAGGTCAGCTTGCGAGCCCTACCAAGCCGGAGTGCCGGATTGAGCAACTCACTTAAAGCGATAGTTCGGACCTTTGCGTCCGCCGCAAACCTCGCGGAGTGATCCGATTGCTCGTTGTTCCCTATATCCCCTGTCTCCGCCTGCGCCACTTGACCCGAGTTAATAGCGTCACCCTTCCCACTCGGAGGAATAGGGTCTGGGTTGGGCGAGAACATCGCCGAATGGTCGGGAGCTGGCGAGGCCAAAGGTCGCTGCGTGACTCGGGGCTGGTGAGTTTTGAGTCGAACCGGGCATCGCTGGAGCATGAGGCGATCGGAAGTTTCCTCTAGCGGGAGAGGCAGGGGCTCCCCAAGTGACGGTGGCGGCAGAGGCGAAGCCGAAGACCAGAAGAGGGGAGGCTGGGACGCGCATGACGAGTGACTGGAACGAAGAAGAGACTTGGAAACGAGGAATGAGAAGAGGTTCGACGGGCTAGAGGCAATGAGTGGGAATGATGATGGTGTTCCTCGGGATAGCAGGTCCTTATGAAGGACTTGCAGGAGTTCTCGCGATGCCCAATTTCGGCTGATTTCCATGGTGACCATGAACAGCAGGACAAGCCCATGTCAGGGGGAGTACACAAGCGCGCTCATCAGTGTTGCTCGCTTTCCGGCGTGGTTCAAGGGGCAATACTTGTTCGTACAGCTCAGCATGAGGTCATGTTTCCATGGGCGTCACAGGACATGCTACAAAGTAGATCGTCAAGTATGAGACACAGATACGATGTCGTGAGAAAGCTAGGAGATTACTCGCTGTCTACGAGAGGCTGATCCCTGGATCCACCACCATTCGTTCTCCCCCTGGCTTGTCGTGCTGCCAGGATTGTAGATCGAAGCGGAGTTGGTCGGCCGAGTGTGAACTGGTGACTCGACGTGTGATGCTGTGCTGCTGGCGGATTCTGATGCCGCGTCGGTTCAGCCGAGACGGGAAACGCCTGGATGTTTGATGGCGGGCCTGGCGATCTTACAATAGGAGGTGCCGGGCTTCGAGGTCCTACCATAGCGCCACCTCCTCGAGGTCTCGAATCTCTTTCTCGCCTTGGCAGCGGTGCAGGCTCATTCTCCTCACTCAGGGACCGCAATCCGCCGACATGCTCCCAAAGCATATGCTCTCTCATCCTTCGCACATCGAGATGCGGTCCAACCACCGAGTCCGGCTCCTCTTCGATGCGACCGCCCCAAATGTCGTCATTGATCCTCTCTGCGTACATTTGGGGTTGCATCTGCATCTGCAGGTGAGCTGGAGGTCGTGAAAGCGGAGCGCCGAGCTCAGCATAGTGCCGGGACGCGCGTCGTCGATGACTCTCGCTACGATCCGCAGGCGCGGTGTAATCGAGGAGATTCATCATAATGTCATCGAGACCGCGAGGTCTGCGGGCTGCTGGCTTTGTCGATGGTAGGCTGGCCAGGCGTAGCTTCCAGGCTCTGGACCTTATCAGACCGATAGCTCGGCACTCAAAAAGTACTTACTCAATCTTCTCTTGGCGATCTATCTGCATATCCATCTTTTGGGGGCCGTCCGTCAGTGCTCTGAGCTTTCGCTCAATGATCTGATCGACGATGATGTTGGGGACAAAGTGGATGCCTTCGAGAACTTCCATCCGGCAGTGGGGACAGGTAGGATTCTGAGGCGATATCAGCGAAGGGAAAAGCCGAATCGAAACTGCCACACCTTGTTGCCTCGAATCCACTGCCAGGCGCATGGTCCACAGAACGTGTGACTGGAACAGGTGTCAGGGACAACCCTGTGGATTGTCAATCGCTGCTCACCCGCAAGGTACTAGGGCTTGAGGAGCTCCGCTAAGATGCACGTGAGCCCATGGAATAGTCAGCGGTACGGGACGAACAGGACGTGCGAGCATCTAGAGGAGAAGTTGATCAGCATGCATGCCCCCTCAAATCCCGGTCGGCTTGACAGACATTCCACACTCGAGCTCTTCGTACCACTCCTCGGTCATCACCAGCTTCTCCACCTGAATCTCTTCGAATGTCCTGTTAATCCGCGAGGGTGGTCGGCGGGCTGGGTGATGGCCCTTGACGATCGATGCGGTCTCTGAGGCTGCATCTGGAATAGCAGTGAACGGGTGTGAAGGGGTGACGGGTGAGGAAGGAGCGGAATCGTCGTTGCTGCCTTGAAAAACGCGTCAGCTACGATTAGAGTGATTGGATATAAGCTGACTCAGGGTACGCCGCCTTGGTCGAAAGCTATCTTGCGGGGTTCTTACATTGGACATGGTATCTCTGGATTGGGAGGAGAATGTCAGGTGACGAGGGTTTGAATGGCAGATTCTTGATGATAGCCGACGAAGTTGGATCGCGAGCGGATCGCTTCGATCAGCCGCTCGATTGATCCTTCAATCACCCTGACGGTACGAGCTGAATGATGAGCTAGGTGGAAATCTCGTCGTAAACACAAGAAGATGAAGGTGAAATGCGGTGCGGGCACTAACCCCCAGGAACGCGTCGAATGCCTTCGCACGTGGCACGACCCTAAGACAACCGACCTCTAGTTTTTGGTTTCAAAGACGGTAAATTATCGTTGGAAACCCTCAGCTTCACTGCCCCGCCCGTCCTTCCTCGACACTCACAGTCCTTGACTCTCACCTCGACATCTGTGCACGTCGTGGGCAGCGAGGCTTGGGGTCATCGAAAAACGAACCGACACCTCGTCGATATCCTTCAACCCTCCACATGTCTCGATCCCCAATCACCTGTCATGGTCAGCCCTTTAGTCAAATTAAATGCTCAGCTGACAGACTCCCAACAGTTCTCGACGCGTCTGAGGGAAAGCCAGCGTCAGGGGTCAAAGTATCCCTGGATTGCCTTAGCCTGAACGAGGCTTCGATCGAGGGCGTCACCTCGCTCGAGCTTCCCCATGTCCTCGCAACAGGGTGAACCTTTCCTTTGAAGCAGCTAGCGACTCCGTTCAACTGACGTCTTCCCAGACAGACCAACAGCGACGGAAGGTGCACAGATCTCCTTCCGCATGATTTTCGCCTGTCTCCTGGAATCTACAAGATGATCTTCTTCACCGGTCCCTACTTTGCGACGGCAGGCAGTAAGACGTTTTATCCCCTGGTAGAGGTGAGGAATAGGTCCGAAAGTCTACAGAGCCCGCGCTCAGCTCAATACGCAGATCACCTTCACATATGCAAATCCAGAGCAACACTACCACATTCCCCTGTTGCTAAGTCCATACTCCTATACTACATACCGAGGAAGCTAGTAGTCTTGGCGAGTACCTACCTCGATAGATCGCAAGCAAACTTTAGATCAATAGAATGCATTGCCTCGCATTGGCTGGTCGTGGCACGACGTATCAAGAGGAGTGCCCGGTCCGCTCTGAGCTGCCGTCCATGCTGTCGCCTGTTATGTCTGAATTTCAGGTACCGACGCACCGCTCGCCTCGACGTGCATCTTGATGCACGCCTCGATCTGATTGACATAATTGTTGGAGAGACCATGTAATCGTCCGAACTCCTCAGCAGCCTTTCTGGGGTCGGCTGACCAGTATATCAGCACTTGCTCAGCTCACGAAGTAGTGACCATACTGCCGACTTCGAACGTGAGAACAATCGGCGCTGCGTCATCGCTGATGTCAACATCGACGGTCAAAGGTTGAGGGGAGAATGTGTTTTCCGATGCGCTCTCATCCCCTACGGGTTTCCTGCAAGACGGTCAGTGATCGACTCCGAGAAGAGTGTGGACTGACCTCATGGCTTCCCGCACGTTTTCCGCATACGCCTGATGATCTCATTCAGCCCCATGAACAGTACATATACTCCCTTGATCTCACCTGTCGTATTTCTACCAGGGCCATCCTGCTAGGATTCTTCGTCCATAGCCTGACCCGCCCATCTGATCCTCCGGTGATGACATCGCCGTTGGGTAAGGTAGATACAGCCCATACCGACTGGCAGGGATGCAGCAGTGTGTCCGACAACCGTCCTTCCTCTGCTCGTCAAAAGTGGCCCTGAAGCGGTGCCTACCGTTCCAGATCCGCTGTTTAAGAATCAGCTCGATCCGCGAAAGCTCAGAATGTACCCACCACAGTGTGATCCTCTCCACAGGACAGCAGCTCCCCGTTGTTACCCAGAGCGACTTCGTACACATAATCGGTATGACCGCGCAAAACACGGATGACGCTGCCCGTCAAGTCCCAGATGCGGACCATGCTATAATGACAGTCAGAACGTGCAGATTGCAGGGGAGGTAGATTCTCACCCATCATTGCAGGCGCTCGCAAAGGTCGTACCTGTGGGCAAGACTGCCAAACTTCGGACAGGTTCGGGTGAGCCTTTGAGGCGGAGCAATAGTTCGCCTCGATCGTTCCAAAGGTTGATCAGCCGATCAGCTGAGACATTCAGCTGGCTTTGCTAATAGGTCGGTGATTCATACCAGACCCTGCTCCGCATCAGACTTCATGCTCTGACCTCACACCGATGATTTACCCGACAAAAAGCAACCTCTCCTATCGCCTCCATCGATAGCTGCGACACCCCATACCGCCTCGACATGACCCTCCAAGATCAGCTCGCACTTCCACTCTCCCGTCGCTCGAGACCAGACCCGCGCGGTGTGATCCCAACTACCGCTGACCAGCTTCTCCAATACCGGCGAATATGCCAGCGTGCAGACGTTGAGGGCATGTCCGATCAAGCAGTCTACGGCGTCGGATTTGAGGCTTTCAAGGGAATGCAGGAGAATGAGGGAGGAGTTTCCGCCGGATGCCAGCAGATCTGAGCCCATCAGAGAGACTCGATAGGATATAGCTCACCTTCTTTTTGCCGCTGATTGGATGGAATGAAAGCGAGCGAGTTGACATAGGCGTTGTGACCGCTCAACAAAGCTTTCAACTCGAATGGCTGGAATCACGTCAAGATGGTTCAAAGACGAGGCGATGGCATCACCTGGGCTTTCTGCGAAGTTTGCCAGATAGCGACGCTTGAATCTCGAGATGCCGTTACTAAAAGGTCGTCACGGATGGCGAGAACGGCCTTGACATCACTCGAATGTGGTGGTTCGAGCTCGGAGCTCAGTTCGAAACGGGTTTCCGCTTCACCCGGCATCTAAGGCCAGCATAATTCGTTTGGTGGAAGGGCCCTGTCACCGAGCCCCATTTATCTGTCCCAGAAAAGTTCCAACGGAAACTGTGGAGATTTCCCACTCGATGCCATTTACGCTCAACTGCAAGATTCCGAGGACACTTTCTGATCGTACGATTGATGGTGATCAATCTGCAGCCTCGGCCATATCTGCGACCCCCAACATCGAGACCGCGGCATCAAAAAAGCTATTGTCCATTTGTATTGAACCAAACTGCCCTTGTCAGCGGACTTTTACTGCGAATATGCTCATTCATCGGCCACTCAAACCATCGACCCCTAGGGCACAGAGAAGCACCCCAGCTGTCGTGTCGCACACGCCGACCAATCACTTTGTTTTCGCTACCGTCAAATGATACCTCTCATCTCCGCTTTGCGATCCAGCTCGCTCTGAACTTGCTCGACAGCCACCCTTCACTGATCATCACCTTCATCACTCCCAATTTCACTGAACCCAAGTTTACAGCCGAGTTTGGATTACAACCTTAAAGCCTTATTCGTCGTGTCGATACTCGTTTCAAATATCGGGTGGCCGAGATCACAAAAGTCCACGTTGAGGGGCCTCCAAACGAATGGACGACGTACCGCGAAGGGCTCCTCTCGCTACTCGAGCAATCCATCAACGGGAGCTGGCCTGATCATTGGTCGACCCTGCCTTGTGGCTTCATGATGGACGTGACTTGGTGATCAGTCTCTCTCTTAGGACAGATCCTGATGCCGTGCCTTGCAGGTCTCTCATTGCGGATGAGTATTATCAGATGTCGGCAAGCTGACCCATCAGCGAGGTGTCACTAGATTTTCAGTCTGGCACCTCAATCCGAGCAGCGCCATCGGACACCAATAGTAAGCTCAACTGAACGGCATTCACACATGTCTCATGTGATCGCAGCCTCTTCAATAATCAAGAGAACGGTGGACTATTGGAAGGAATGCGAGAGCGATATGAAACCACCCTCTCGTCCGGCATGTCTGAGCGCGAAGCTGAAGAGCGTGTATGACACTTTCTCTCTTGTAGCGCTCGACTCAGCTTATAGCTTCGGCCGATGGATTTTACAACTGGGAGGCTCTTGAACTACCCAAATCGACCGCCCCATGTACGACTATGAGCGGTCGACGTCTCGGAATCATCGGCTCGAAGCTTCCGCTGATGATCACCAGATGAAATCAGTTGGTCTCTCCGGGCTGCTCTCCGCTTGCTCTTGCTATCAACCTTTCTCTTGTCTCTGCCTCTGCTTCGGGTCTCCCCTGACCTGACCCAGTGCCTCAGATCGGTGCCCGAATACTTCCTCCTGACATCTTGCGCTTCACCGACGTCCTCCTTCTGGCAGCCCGTAACATGGATGGCTGGGTTTGCAGTTCTGTCCCGCAGCTAGAGGAGAGTACGATCCCATACAAGGAGAAGGTCATGGGTACGCCGATCTTTGGTGTTGGGTTCGCTTATCCCTTTCCACCTTCTCAGCTCAATCTGCATGTCGCCCTCAATTTAACGAAATTGTCTGGACCAAGGCCGAGCATCAGCGTGTCGGCAAGGCGGGGGAGCACTACGCGCAGATCCTTGGTTGATCTGGTACGGGAAACACTCAGCTGAATATGTCAGCCTCGGCACCTGGGTCTGGCCTCGCAAGCTTATCGAACTGGTTCTAAACATCATCCGATCCCTTCTTGACGTTGAGCCGCCAACATCATTTGTCTTCACGAAGCCGGCCGAAGACAGCGATATCCCCGACGACCTACTCAGAGAGGTGAGGATCAGCGGAAGGGGCATCATCGTGCTCTGGGCGCCGCAGGTTAGAGTGCTGCAGCATGACGCAACGGGGATGATGCTTGTAAGTTCCGTGTCTACGTGTCGTGCAAGTGCGACGACCCCGTTGCTGAAGAGGTCTCGTCAGACACACTGCGGGATCGGCCTCGCCAAGGAAAGTACTCACCTCTGGGGTGCCAATAATCACCCTTCCGTGCGGCGCGGATCAGCCTGAGCTCGCCGCGGATGTAAGCTCCGTTCGATTCTGCTGAATCTCCTTCTCATCCATCTACTAGTTTGTGCGTTCCGGCAATGCGGATTTCAGCTGTAGCAGCTAACTTCTGGTCACAATGGTCGCACATCTGGCAACGGGATCGTCATCAATTCGACGCCTGAAGCGATGCAAAAAGAGCTCAAGGAAACCTGGTTCAGGATGCGAGGTGCCGATGGAGATTGATACAGGAAGAATGCCGGGAACGATCATCAAGAAGAGCGCTGAGACTGGTCAGTCCAGAGAAAATCTGGTTGGATTCAGCCATTTCTTCACCGATAAGGAATGAGTAGAATTTGCCGAACGAGGAGCGCAAAGAGACGTTCCTATATTCATACACGCGAGAACGTTGAGGCACCTTCATTGCTCCATCGAGTCCATCGATTGTGGAGGTGTGCGTTTCAGCGTCACGATGCGGCCGAAGCCGGGGTTGTCAATGTAAGCTTCCCCGGCAGACTCTGACAACGGTCTTCACGGTCCAGCACCGGACACCAACTAGCTATCTTGGTCTGATTCGCAGGTAGCGAAGCGTTGCATGTTGTCCGATCGACCTAGCAATGGCAGCAAGAGCTGCAGCAACAGCCATTACCTCAACGCGGGTGACGTCTCTCTGAGTTACACAAATACTCGTCTTCTTTACCCATGACGTCCATTCGCAGCTCTGCCGGATACCAAGCCTCATCATCCTCGAGATCCATATACTTGATCAAATCAGCACACCACCATGTACCTTCTTCATCTTCGTCCTCTTCATCGCGCGCCATCAGGCTTCTCAATTCCAGCCACATTTCGATCACATGAGCTGCGTGTGTGTTCGGCTGTAGGATGTTTTGGAGAACGTCGTCAGCGCCCGGGAGCGGAACAAACCTAGCAACTGATTAGATTGGGCTTCGACAGAGCATTGACACTCACCCACCCCCGGTCGAAAGAAGCAGCGGCACGAACATCTTCCTGCGTAACCATGAGGGTGCGCCGAGGTTTAGGGCGATGTGTCTCCAGATTAAGAGGCTCATGGTGAATTCGAGGACGGCACCTCCATAAGGGACGATCCCGATCACGACGCCCACCCCTACGCGCTTGCGGAAAAACTGCTGATCGTCAGCGATTTGCACTGAAAGGCGGCTCGAGCACAGTCCTACTGACCGGAAGTGGAGAGATTCCATCCATGAGCCAGGCGTACCTCTTGGCGACTTTCAGATACTTGACATCGGATGGTATAAGGTTCGTGGGCGCATGTTTATGATGCTGTCGTCAATGAGATCCGCTGGCAAGTACTCACCCGAATGGACAAATGTTTGGCGAGGCCGGACATGTACTGGTGGCTTTCTTCGTGCTTGGTCTCATAGACATGAGCGAAACGCTTGAAGAATGCCTAAAGTCGCTTTAGTGGATACTGGGTCAACCCAGCAGAGAATCACATGAGTATTGCCAGATTGCAAAGCTTCGATAGCCTTATCGCGATTATGGTCGTATGTGAGATGCCTGTCTTCCGGATGGACTCGTGCACCAGATGGGTACAGCTTGACGTGTTCTTCTGGGATGTAGTCATCACCGACCTTCGTGAACGTGCCATGAACATGGCGATCAAGAGTATTACCCATGATCTCTAGAGCTCAAACTAGGACAACAGCCAAATCAGCCGCACTGTGATTCACATCCAGGACGGGATGAGCATATACGCCTCCTTTAAGGCGTTTCAGCCGATGACCGTTTGTTGAATGGGGAGCGCAGAATGGAGGGAACTTCTGATACACGGCACATCGAGTTACAAGTCGCGATCAGTAATCCCATCGGATCAGCAAGAACCCTTAAGATCTGTTGAACCATATGAGATACCGTTGATATGTGAGGTCCAGGAGGTCGTCGCTGATGTGCCTGTGGTTCGTAGCGGACTGATGTGAGGTCGTCGTTGCTGACATCTGTGGGAGGTGAAGCAGCGCCGTACGCATACATTCACCGCCGCTCAAATCTTTCCTGCCATCTTCTTCTCCTCGTATTTGAGGTAAAAATCGTCCCGTCTCTTCACTATGATCCCGATGACGGGCAGATAAGCTCCTAACACAGCCTACTGTCGATGATGTCTCCACCGAGTTGAGAGGAGAGACCATGGGATGACCGGTGCAATGAGAGTCGACAAACTCACTCGAGGGTATGTGAACGCCATACCTATACACCCGTCAGCTCCTCTTGGCGGATTAAGAGGATTTCTTACCAGTAGAGATATCCACCAGAGATGCCGAGTCCGAAACTGTTGCGGAAGATCAGTGGGTACTCATCCTAGTAAGATTCGTATGAAAGCCAACGCGATGGAGAGGTCGGTGATGAGATGCTTTCGGAGCTGAGTCACGGTCAGCCTTCGGACCCAGATCTCAGAACACCGGGACCGATGCACACCTTTCCAACGATCGGAGCGATAGGCATGACGATAGGAGATTGAGGTGTAGTGATGGAAGGGCGGAGCAGAGTAGCGTAAAGTCAGAAGCCTGAGATCAGGGCAGAGAGACTGAAAGCTCCGATCCACATTGTTAACATAGCAACAGGGAGAGGCCTAAAGAACACGCTACAAGCCTATTGGCCGACAAAGGTTATGTTGGCGCGCGTAGGATGTGGAACTAACTCCTGCACTGTTTTTTCTTTACGGCTCGCTAGCATCAATAGTAGCCCTCCCAACTTCGACTTACTTCTCCTCCGACATCCAGGTGCATCCTCTACCTTTTCAGCTCAAGGTCAAACGAGCTCAGGGGTAACCTGGACCCACCCAGGCCAACCAAGTAAAATCACCTGCGTGTTCTGCCTTCATCAGTGATACCGAGTCGTGACCGGCGGTACGAGGGGAAGGGTATACTCCAGGTCATGGAGGCCGACTCCTCCTCTCAGTGGCGTTTCGCTCAATGTTTTGGGGACAAGGGCGAGGTAGAGGATATCACAGAGGGTGAGTCGAGCCAGTTCCTCTTGAAACCTCCTTTGTATCGTCTAGGTCAACACCTTGGCTGTATCGCTGATTTTATCATTTGCGTCTCTAGCGGACATCATCTCGACCGTCGAATTTGATCATACAGGAGATTATCTAGCTACTGGAGACAAAGGGGGGCGCGTCGTGCTTTTCGAGCGAAATGAACAGGTCTGTAACATCATGCCGGTTGATTCTTTGGCTGAAAGATGAATAGAAACGGGGTTGCGAGTACAAGTTTTATACCGAGGTATGTCTGGTTGCATTCAAGCATATCCCTTGGCTCAGTTGTGACACAGTTCCAATCACATGAACCCGAATTTGACTACCTCAAGTCGCTTGAGATTGAGGAGAAGATCAATCGGATCAAATGGTGCAAGCGGCAGAATGCGGCTCATTTCCTCTTGAGCACAAATGGTTCGCATGTTTCTTGGCTCGGAAGTCGTTCATCAGGCTGACGTTGAGATCTCAGACAAGACAATCAAGCTTTGGAAGGTGTTCGACAAGCAGATCAGAGTAGTAGCTGAAAACAATCATTCGGACGGGTTCCCAGCGGGTGGTACTGGACCTTCTCAACCACCTTTACGGTTACCTCGCATGATAACGCACGACTCCATCACCGCCGCTGTCCCCCGGAAGGTGTACGCCAATGCCCATGCCTATCACATCAATTCCATTTCAGTGAACTCGGATGGCGAGACATACGTTTCAGCCGATGATCTACGAATCAATCTATGGAATCTCAACATTTCCGACCAAAGCTTCAGTCAGCTGCCACCACCAGAATCGGGACGTCTCAGCTGATGCAGGCAGATATCGTGGACATCAAGCCCGTTAATATGGAGGAGCTAACCGAGGTCATCACCGCCGCCGAATTCCACCCCTTGCATTGCAACCTCTTCATGTACTCCAGCTCAAAAGGGACAATCAAGCTGGCGGACATGCGAGAATCGGCCCTATGTGACCAACACGCGAAGTGTAGGTCTTGCTTGCGTCTCGAAAACTGATAATCCGCGCAGTGTTTGAGGAAGAGGAAGATCCCACCCAAAAGTCCTTCTTCTCTGAGATTATCTCCTCGATCTCGGACGTCAAATTCTCTCGAGATGGGCGATATATTCTGTCACGAGATTACCTGACATTGAAGATCTGGGATATAGCGATGGAGAGCAAGCCGGTGAAAACGATCAACATACATGATCACCTTCGGCAGAAGCTTTGCGATCTTTACGAGAACGATTGCATCTTCGACAAATTCGAGTGCACCTTCAGTGGAGACGGGAGGTAAGAAGGGCTCATCAGCTTGCTACGAGGATTACTGACTGGTCCTCAGTCAAGTCCTCACTGGCTCATATCATAACTACTTTCGCATTTACGACGTCAACGGAGATAACGATATCGTGCTGCAAGCGGATAAGTCGGCTTTCAAGGCGAAGAAAATCGGTGGGGCACGCGGCAAAGCGCCAGGAAAGAAGGAGGGTTTGCAAACAGAAGGGATTGACTTCGCGAAGAAGATAGTGAGCTCACCGCGGCATCTTGCAGAACAGAGTCGGTCGCTGACGTCTTTCTAGCTGCATGCAAGCTGGCATCCACGAGAGAATACCATCGCGGTACGTTGCTCAGCTTTTCCCTTGCTCTAGGCTAATCTCCGAACAGATCGCGGCCACAAACAATCTGTGGGCTCATTCCTGAGTCTCCCGAAGTTCCTGATTAATCCCTTGCAGCTTCCTCTACTCAACACTATCATAAGACATTCGAAGAATCAATCTCATCAACGGCACGACCAATA
>JAABUI010001596.1_pt1 | contig 12974 bp, 10 predicted proteins | sample 5559111 | NCBI WGS metagenome assembly JAABUI01 (sample SAMN10711870, study PRJNA513365) | rock metagenome | isolation source: Antarctica rocks | place: Antarctica: Victoria Land, Buttleship Promontory
CAGGACCTGGTCGGCGCGATCGCCGGCGAGTCGACGCTGTCCGGCCGCGAGGTCGGCGCGATCGAGATCACCGAACGCTTCTCGCTCGTCGACGTGCCGGCGAGCGCCGCGGACGAGGTCGTCGCGGCCCTGCGCAAGAGCGTGATCAAAGGCCGCAAGGCCCTGGTACGACGGGACCGCGACGGCTCGAGCTGAGCTCAACCAGGCTGTGCGAGCGGATCCGCCCGGGCCGCATCGGGATCGGGGACGGACCGCAGACGCCGGTCAGGCTCCTCAGGAGCCCGGTCGGCGCCCGCCATCTCGGACGAAGGGGTCATCGACAGCGGGGTCGACGGACGGACAGCCAGCAGCCGCTCGACGTCGTAGATGCGCACGGTGGTGAGCACCTCCGGGGAGGGGTGGGCCAGCACGAGCTCCCCCTCCCGGCGCTGCAGGTGCTTGGCCGCGCCCGTCAGCACGCCCAGTCCGGCGACGTCGATGGAGGACACCTCGCTCATGTCGACCACCACCGATGTCACGCCCGCGGCAAAGGCCGCAGCCAGTTGGTACCGCAGGTGCCCGCAGGTGTCCGCATCGAGCGGACCCGCCAGGCGCAGCAGCACCGCGCCCGTCCTCGTCCCGTCCGGCATGACGCTCTCCGTCCCGGTGCTGGTCCGACCAGCACCGCCGCCTCTTTCGCTACCCATCGGTAGCAATGCGAACCGCATCATGCCCACCTGCAAGACGGACGTACGGTTTGCTACGGTCGCGCCCGTGCCCAAGGTGTCCGACGACCAGCTCACCGCCCGGCGCGAGCAGATCCTGGATGCCGCCCGGAGGGCCTTCGCGCGGCTCGGCTACGAGGGCGCCACCGTCAAGGTCCTCGAGGCCGAGGCGGGCCTTTCGCGGGGGGCGATCTTCCACCACTTCCGGGACAAGGACGCCCTGTTCCTGGCCCTGGCCGAGGACGACGCCGCCCGGATGGCCGAGGTCGTCGCCAGCTCCGGGCTGGTGCAGGTCATGCGCGAGCTGGCGGGCAAGGACGCCGGCTGGCTCGGGGTGCAGCTCGAGCTGCGCCGTCGCCTGCGTACCGACCCGGGCTTTGCCGCCGGCTGGGAGCAGCGCCAGCACGCCCTGTCCCTGGCGATCGCCGCAAGGCTCCAGCGCCAGCGGGCCGCCGGGGCTGTGCGCGACGACGTCCCCGTCGCGCTGCTCGCGGACTTCCTGCGGCTCGTGCTCGACGGCCTGGTCTCCCGACTGGCCGCCGGCATGCCCGTCCACCACCTCAGCGGCGTCCTGGACCTGGTCGAAGACGCCGTCCGGACCCCGCCTGAGCAGCCCACTAGCGTCACCGAGACCGACACGAGGAGAGCGACATGACCAGCCAGGACAGCTTCGGCGCCAAGGGCACGCTGGAGGTGGACGGCACGTCGTACGACGTCTTCCGGCTCGCCACCGTCGAGGGCGCGGCGGACCTGCCGTACTGCCTGAAGGTCTTGCTGGAGAACCTGCTGCGGACCGAGGACGGCGCCGACATCCGGCGCGAGCACATCGAGGCGCTGGCCGCCTGGGACCCCTCCGCCGAACCCGACACCGAGATCGCGTTCACCCCGGCCCGAGTGCTCATGCAGGACTTCACCGGCGTCCCGTGCGTGGTCGACCTCGCCGCGATGCGCGAGGCCATGGCCGACCTGGGCGGCGACCCGAAGAAGATCAACCCGCTGGCTCCGGCTGAGCTGGTCATCGACCACTCGGTCGTCGCGGACAGCTTCGGCAGCCCGGACTCCCTGGCCATCAACGGCACGCTGGAGTACGAGCGCAACCGCGAGCGCTATGAGTTCCTGCGCTGGGGCCAGTCGGCCTTCGACGACTTCGCCGTGGTGCCGCCGAACACCGGCATCGTCCACCAGGTCAACCTCGAGCGGCTGGCGCGCGTCGTGTTCGAACGAGACGGCACCGCCTATCCCGACACCCTGGTCGGCACCGACTCGCACACCACGATGATCAACGGCCTGGGCGTGCTCGGTTGGGGCGTCGGCGGCATCGAGGCCGAGGCGGCCATGCTCGGGCAGCCGGTCAGCATGCTGATCCCGAAGGTCGTCGGCTTCAAGCTCTCCGGTGAGCTGCCCGCCGGCGCGACGGCCACCGACCTCGTGCTCACCGTCACCCAGCAGCTGCGCGCGCACGGCGTCGTCGGGACCTTCGTGGAGTTCTACGGGCCCGGCGTCGCCAACGTGCCGCTGGCCGACCGCGCGACGATCGGCAACATGAGCCCCGAGTACGGCTCGACCTGCGCGATCTTCCCGGTCGACGACGAGACGCTGGCCTACCTGCGCCTGACCGGCCGCTCCGCGCAGCAGGTGGCGCTGGTCGAGGCCTACGCCAAGGAGCAGGGGCTGTGGCACGACCCGTCGGCCGAGCCGAGGTTCACCCAGACGCTCGAGCTCGACCTGTCCACCATCGTGCCGTCCCTCGCCGGGCCGAAGCGGCCGCAGGACCGCGTGCCGCTCACCGACGCCAAGTCGATGTTCCGCACCGCCCTGCTGGACTACGCGGGCCATCCGACCGAGACCAACGGCGCAAGCCGAGGCACCACGGACGGCGGGGTCGACGAGGCCTCCAACGAGAGCTTCCCGGCCAGCGACCCGGCCGCGGCGTACGAGAGCAAGCCCGAGGACCGGCCCGTCCGCGTCAACGCCGGGGAGGTGTTGCAGCGGCCGAGCAACCCGGTGCGCGCGACGCTGGCCGGCGGCGATCAGGTCGAGCTCGACCACGGCGCGGTGGCGATCGCGGCGATCACGAGCTGCACCAACACCAGCAACCCCTACGTCATGATCGCCGCCGGCCTGTTGGCCAAGGCAGCGGTCGAGAAGGGCCTGTCGAGCAAGCCGTGGGTGAAGACCACGCTGGCGCCCGGGTCCAAGGTCGTCACCGACTACTATGAGAAGGCCGGGCTCAACCCCTACCTGGACAAGCTCGGGTTCAACACGGTCGGGTACGGCTGCACCACCTGCATCGGCAACTCCGGTCCGCTGCCGGAACAGGTCAGTGCCGCCGTCGCCGAGGGCGACCTGGCCGTGGTGTCGGTGCTGTCGGGCAACCGCAACTTCGAGGGCCGCATCAACCCCGACATCAAGATGAACTACCTGGCGAGCCCGCCGCTCGTGGTGGCGTACGCGCTGGCGGGCACCATGGACCTGGATCTCACGACCGAGGCGTTGGGCACCGGCAGCGACGGCCAGCCGGTCTACCTCAGCGACATCTGGCCGTCCCCGGCCGACGTGGCCCGCGTCGTCGGCGACGCGATCACCGAGAAGATGTACGCCGACTCCTACGCCGACGTGTTCACCGGTGATGCCAGGTGGCAGGCCATCGAGGTACCGGCTGGCGACGCTTTCGCCTGGGACCCGGACTCGACGTACGTCCGCAAGCCCCCGTACTTCGACGGCATGTCCCGGGAGCCGGCCCCGCTCACCGACATCACCGGTGCCCGCGCGCTCGCGGTGCTCGGCGACTCGGTGACGACGGACCACATCAGCCCGGCCGGCTCGATCAAGGGCAGCTCACCCGCCGGCGACTACCTGCGCGAGCACGGCGTCGCCCCCAAGGACTTCAACAGCTACGGCAGCCGCCGCGGCAACCACGAGGTCATGATCCGCGGGACCTTCGCCAACATCCGGCTGCGCAACCAGCTCGCGCCCGGCACCGAGGGTGGCGTCACCATGAAGGACGGCGAGGTCGTCTCGATCTACGACGCCGCCCGGGCGTACGCCGCGCAGGGCACCCCCCTGGTGGTGCTCGCCGGCAAGGAGTACGGCTCGGGCAGCTCCCGCGACTGGGCGGCCAAGGGCACCGCGCTGCTGGGGATCCGGGCCGTCATCGCCGAGTCCTACGAGCGGATCCACCGCAGCAACCTGATCGGCATGGGAGTGCTGCCGCTGCAGTACACCGGCGGCGACACGGCGGCCTCGCTGGGGCTCACCGGGCAGGAGGTGTTCACCATCGACGGGGTTGCCGAGGGCGACCGGGTGCCGCGCGAGCTGACCGTCAAGGCCGACAGCACGCAGTTCCGAGTCACGGTGCGCATCGATACACCGGGCGAGCAGGGGTACTACCGGCACGGCGGGATCATGCCGTTCGTCCTGCGTTCCCTGCTCTAGCACAGCCCGCTCCGGGGCCCCGCGACAGGGAACGTCGGGGGCCCTCCGGCTGTTGAGCAGGTGGGGTCGTGGAGGCCCCCTCCCCCCGACCGCGGAGGACCGCTCATGACGCCCCCGAACACCGCCCGCGCCCTCGCGACCGAGCCGGGCCCTGCCGCCGGTCCGGCCCCGCGCGCGCGCCGCTCGGCGCGCAGACGCGCCGGTGGCCCCACGGTCGTCCCGGCGCTGGCCGCGCAGGAGCAGGACATCACCCCGGTGATCGTCGCCGCGCCGGAGGCTTCGACCAAGGCCGTCCCGGCGGAGGTCGTCGAGCCCGAGGACGACGAGGACGACGAGACCCCGCGGGCCGCGACGGAGGACGACGAGGACGACGACAAGCCGCTGGCCGCGGAGGGCGAGGTCGGCATCTCCACCGACCTGGTCCGCGCCTACCTCAAGGAGATCGGGAAGACCCCCCTGCTATCGGCAGAGCAGGAGGTCGAGCTCTCCGAGCGCATCGAGGCCGGCCTGTTTGCCACCGAGAAGCTCCGGGTCGCCGACGGCCGTCAGGGGCCCAAGCTGGCCGCTGCGGTCAGCCGGGACCTCGGCTGGCTGGTCGCCGACGGCGCCCGCGCCAAGCGCCACCTGCTCGAAGCCAACCTCCGGTTGGTTGTGTCCATCGCCAAGCGCTACCTCGGCCGCGGGATGCTGTTCCTCGACCTCATCCAGGAGGGCAACCTCGGGCTCATTCGGGCCGTGGAGAAGTTCGACTACACCAAGGGCTACAAGTTCTCGACGTACGCCACGTGGTGGATCCGGCAGGCGATCACCCGGGCGATGGCCGACCAGGCCCGCACCATCCGCATCCCGGTGCACATGGTCGAGCAGATCAACAAGCTCACCCGGGTGCAGCGGGAGCTGCTGCAGTCCCTGGGGCGCGAGGCGACACCGGAGGAGCTCGCGGTCGAGCTCGACCTCACCCCTGAGAAGGTGGTCGAGATCCAGGGCTACGCGCGCGAGCCGGTCAGCCTCGAGACCACGATCGGCGACGACCAGGACTCCAACCTCGGCGACTTCATCGAGGACGCCGACGCGCCGATCGCCTCCGAGGTCGTGTCGTACGGCTTGATGCAGGAGCAGCTGAGCGAGGTCTTGCGCTCGCTGTCCGAGCGGGAGGCTGCGGTCGTCAAGATGCGCTTCGGTCTGACCGACGGCCAGCCACGCACGCTGGATGAGATCGGCCGCGAGTTCGGGTTGACCCGTGAGCGCATCCGCCAGATCGAGAGCAAGACCCTGGCCAAGCTGCGGCACCCCTCCCGCTCGCAGAAGCTGCGCGACTACCTCGACTGAGCGCTCCCGGCGCGCCGGCTCCGGCACACGCCCCGCTTCCCCGCGGGGAGTCGGGGGAGGATGGGCTGTGAGGGAGTTCACCCGTCCGGGGGTTCCGGAACATCCTCTGGTGGGGCATCGTTAACCCCACATCGGACTCTCGCGCGCCTCGGGCCCTCTCGGACTCGACCGGTCCGCGTCCGAGCCACCCGGGCCCGTCGGTCCGGACCACGAGCACCACCGGGCTCCTGCGCCCGCGCCACCCGAACCGCCGGGCCGATCGGCCCGTGTCACCCGCACCGACCCGCTACTCGTCCCGTCACCAGCACCCAGGAGTGTCCGCCATGTCGACCGCCGCCAGCCCCGCCGATCTCGTCGAGGCGTTGGTCGTGCGTGCCCAGGCCGAGGGTCAGCTCTCCCTCGCGCAGCTGCGCAACACCTTCGACCAGGCCGGCGTCGGGCCGGACGAAGCCCGTAGCGTCCTTCGCCGGCTGACCGACGGCGGCATGGTCATCGGTGCCGAGGAGCCCAAGGCGCCCCGCGCCCGGCGTACGACGTCCCGACCCGCCGAGCGAGCTGTGGCGTCCGTGCGGGCGAGCGGCCGCACGTCGACCGCCACCGCACTGATCGCCGCGCCGCAGGTGCCCGCTGCCGACGAGCTGGTGGACGTCGTCCTGGCCCCTGCCGACGCCGCGAGCACGGTCGAGCTGGTGACGGCACCGGGCCGCGTTGCCACGGCCGGCGGGCCCGTCGGCACTACGGGGCCCACGAGCGGCGCCGTCGCAGACGACAGCGCCGAGGCCGACAGCGCCACGACCGTCGCCGACGAGGATGCGCCCCTGGCCATCGACGAGCCACCGCCGGGCATCGACCTGGTGAAGGCCTACCTGCGGGAGATCGGCCGCGTGCCGCTGCTCACCGCCGTCGAGGAGGTCGACCTGGCCAAGCGCATCGAGGCCGGGCTCTACGGGGCCGAGAAGCTGCGCCTGCACGCGACCGGCGAGAGCAAGCTGCCGATCGGCGTACGCCGGGACCTGGTCGAGATCGAGCGGGACGGCGGCCGGGCCAAGCGCCACCTCCTGGAGGCCAACCTGCGGCTGGTCGTGTCGTTGGCCAAGCGCTACCAGGGCCGCGGGCTCGACCTGCTCGACCTGGTGCAGGAGGGCAACCTCGGGCTCGTCCGGGCCGTCGAGAAGTTCGACTACGCCAAGGGCTACAAGTTCTCCACGTACGCGACCTGGTGGATCCGGCAGGCGCTGCAGCGGGCGCTGGCCGACCAGGGCCGCACGATCCGCGTGCCTGTGCACATGGCAGAGCTGATCACCAAGGTCACCCGGGTGCGTCGCGAGCTGACCCAGAGCCTGGGTCGCGACCCCTCCTCGGAGGAGATCGGCCAGCCGCTGGAGATGACGCCCGCCAAGGTCGAGGAGATCCTCGCCTTCGGTCGCGACACGCTGTCCCTGCAGAGCCCCGTCGGGGACGACGAGGCGACCCTCGGGGACTTCATCACCGACTCCGAGTCCGTCGACCCGGTCGCCGCCGTCGAGATGCAGATGCTCCAGGGGCAGCTCGGCGAGGTCCTGGCCTCGCTGCCGTCCAGGTCCGCGATCGTCGTTCGCATGCGGTTCGGCCTGGACGACGGGCGACCGCGCACGCTCGACGAGGTCGGGCGGCACCTCGGGCTCACCCGCGAGCGGATCCGCCAGATCGAGCGCGACACGCTGGCCGAGTTGCGGGTCGGTGGCCGCGCCGAGGTCCTGCGCGAGTACGTCGCCTAGCTGCCCGGCGTGCGGCCCGGTGAGGACATCCGCAGCTACCGGCTACGCCGGGGCCGTACGTCGCAGGGCGCCCTGGCGGACCGCGACCGGCTGTGGCCCCGCTACGGCGTGGACGCCCGGTACCCGCTGGACCCCGTAGCCGTCTTTGGTCGGCGAGCCCCTCTCGTCGTCGAGATCGGCTTCGGGATGGGCGAGAGCACCGCGGCCATGGCCGGGGCGCAGCCCGAGGTGGACGTGGTGGCCTGCGAGGTGCATGAGGCCGGTGTCATCGCCCTGCTCAGGCGCCTCGAGGCCGCCGGGCTGACCAACGTCCGGCTGGTCGAGGACGACGCGGTGATGCTGCTGCGCGAGGCCATCGCCCCCGCGAGCCTGGCCGAGGTGCGCATCTTCTTCCCCGACCCTTGGCCGAAGGCCCGGCACCTCAAGCGACGGCTGGTGAGCCCGGCCTTTGCCGGGCTGCTCGCCGACCGGCTCGGGCCCGCGGGGCGGGTGCACCTGGCGACCGACTGGGCGCCGTACGCCGAGCACGCCCTGGCCGCCCTCGGCACGGCCCTGGACACCCGCGTCGTCGCCCGACCGGTGGGCAGACCGGTCACCCGGTTCGAGCGGCAGGGCCTGGCGGCCAACCGCCCGTCGTACGACGTCGTCGCCGTCCAGCGCGAAGGACACCTCCGGCGATCGTCGCCCTCGCCGCCGTCGGGCAGGATGGTGGCGCACCCTGACCCGTCTGACCTCACACCGCACGAGAGGCACCCCATGAACGAGTCCATCCGCCAGAACACGACCTTCCCGAGCGGCAAGGGCACCGGCCACGGCTACCTCGCGCTGCCGGAGGGCGGGACCGGCCCCGGGGTCATCGTCATCCAGGAGTGGTGGGGGCTGACCGACCACATCGCCGACATCGCCGACCGCCTGGCCCGCGAGGGCTTCGTCGCCCTTGCCCCCGACCTGTTCGGCGGCAAGGTGGCCCACGACGCCGACGAGGCCGGCAAGCTCATGACCGAGCTGCCCGTGGACGAGGCCGCCAAGGACCTGGGCGGCGCCGTGGACTTCCTGCTCGGCCACGAGGCCGTCACCTCCGACAAGGTCGGCGCGATCGGCTTCTGCATGGGCGGCGGCTTCGTGCTTCAGCTGGCTGCGCAGCAGGGAGACAAGATCGGCGCGGCCGTGCCGTTCTACGGCGTCGGGCCCGCGGTCCCGCAGTCCTACGCGGGGGTGACCGCGGCCGTGCAGGGCCACTACGGCGAGAAGGACGACTTCTACCCCGCCGCAGACGCCAAGAAGCAGGCCGAGCAGATCAGCAGCGAGTCCGGCGCCCCCGTCGAGTTCTTCTACTACGACGCCGGGCACGCCTTCCACAACGACGAGAACCTCCTGGGCACCTACAGCGCGGACGACGCCACGCTGGCCTTCAGCCGCGCGGTGAGCTTCCTCAAGGCCAACCTGTCCTAGCCCCCGCAACCAGATAGGCGTAGGGCCCGCACCGAACGTCGGAGCGGGCTCTGCCGGCTCGGTCAGTCGGTCGCGCGGACCCAGCCGCTGGTGCTCTTCTTCGCCTGGGCCGCCGCAGGCGCCGGAGCTGCGGCCGGTAACGAAGGGCGGACGCCGGCCTGGCCCAGCCACTGGCGCTGGGTCTCCAGGGAGGCCTCCAGCTCCCCTGTCGGCCGGCCCGCCGCGCGCGCCTTGTCCAGCTTGCCCTCGAGCTCGATCACCTTCTCGCGCAGCCGCACCACGAACGGCGACTCCTGCCTGGGCGCGGCTGCCGCCGACGCACCGCGGAACTTCTCCTCCACGGCAGCCATCCGGTCCTCCAGGGACCGCATCGCCTCGCGCGGGACCTTGCCGACGGCCTCCCACCGCTCCCCCAGCTTGCGCAGAGCGCTTCGGCCCTTGTCCACGCCGTTGGCCGGATCCAGCGCCTCGGCCTCGAGCAGGATCGCCTCCTTCAGCTCCTGGTTGCCGCGGTACTGCTCGTCCTGCTCGGCGAAGGAGGCGTTGCGGGCGCCGAAGAAGCGGTCCTGGGCACCCTTGAAGGCAGCCCAGAGGCTGTCCTCGACCTCGCGCGGTGCCCGACCGGCGGCCTTCCAGTCCGCCATCAGCTGCTTGTACCGGTCCGCGGTCGCCTTCCAGTCCGTCGAGCCCGACAGCGCCTCGGCATCGGCGACCACCTTCTGCTTGCGCTCCTTGGACACCTCGCGCTGCTGCTCCAGCGCCCCGAAGTGCGTCGTGCGCCGCTCGTTGAAGCTCGTGCGGGCCGCGGCGACGCGCTCCCACAGGGCGTCGTCGGTCTTCTTGTCGACGCCGGTGAGCCGTTTCCAGTCCTGGCCGATCGCGCGCAGGCGTTCCCCGGCGTCCTTCCACGACGAGCTGTTCGCCAACGACTCGGCCTCCTCGGCCAACGCGGTCTTCTGCACGACCGCCTGCTCCCGGGCCGCCGCGCGAACGGCCTTGCCGGCTTCGACTGCCTCCGCGGTCGCCGCCAGCAGGGCCTCCACCCGGGTCTGCAGCGCCGCGGTGTTGCCCACGGCTGGCGATGTCGGCAGCGTCTCCTGCAACCGCTGGGCGCTGGCGGCCACCTGGCGCGGATCCCCCGCACCGCTGCGCAGCCGCTGCTCGAGCAGCGTCACCTCCGTCGCGAGCTGCTCGAAGCGCCGGACGAAGTGAGCCAGGCCCTCCTCCGGCGTGCCGGCGTGCCAGGACCCGACCTCGCGCTCGCCCTCGACAGTCCTGACCAGGACCGTCCCGTCGTCGGTGACCCGACCCCACTCGCTCATGCTTCTCCTACCTCCGGTGACTGCCGCAGCAGTCTCCCCCATGGCGCGGCAGACTGACGACGTGACCGTCGCAGACCTGCCCGGCGTGCCCGAGACGCTGCTGGCCGCAAACGTGCTGGCGGCCCTTCCTGCCGCGACTCCCGCGCCACCCTGGCTGTGCCGCGTCGAGGCCGTGCTCTGGTGGCACCGGGCCACCCCGGCAGCCCGGACGGCCCTGCCGGAGCAGCTGCGCGAGCGCGCCGGCCTCCCGCTGACGGTCGGCGCCTTCCTGCGTTACCTGGACACCCCCGTCGGCGCGTACGAGGAGGTGCTCGCCGTCCCGCACCTGCTCGGGCCTCTGCCCCGACTGCACATCCCGTTCATCGCGGTGGATTCCCTGCCCTCCGTGCAGGGCGGCCGCACCCACTGGGACCTGCCCAAGGTGCTCGGCTCCTTCGCACGGTCCGAGACCGACGTACGGGCCGAGGGGACCGGCTGGTGGGCCCGGGCGGCAGCGGCCCCTGTCGGACCGGTGCTGCCCGTCCTGGGCCGCGTCGGCGACGTGCAGGTCGACGGCGCCGGCCTCGTCCGCAGCTCGACCTCGACGATGCGCGGGTGGGGACGGCTCGCCCGGGTCGACGTCGACGTCGACCCGACATGCTCGCTCGCCGGTTGGCTGTTGCCGGGACGCCATCGCGGGGCCGTCCTGCACGGCCGGGTGCTCGTCGGGCCGGCGCGGTGAGCAGCCCCGACCGGAGGCCGCCGAGCGACGCCGGTGACCCGCAGGAGACCCGCCGCCAAGGCGTGGACCTCGTCGCGATCCTGTTCGCCTACGTCCTGCCGCTCAGCCTGGTCACCGTCGTGCTGTTCGCCGCCCACCTCGGCGGGATCGCCCTGGCGCTGCTGGGTGTGGAGGCCCTGATCGTCCTGGCCGTCGTGCTCGCCCGACGCCGGCCGCAGCGGGGGGTGGGCATGGCGCCCCCCACCCGGCGGCCGTGGCTCGTCCCGCTCTCGATGGTGCTCGTCGTCGCCGGCGTCGTCGGCGTCGCGATCCTCGCGGCCTCGGCCGGATGAGCGGCTTGGACCGGCGGCCGTCATCGTGAGCAGCGTCGTGTCGTACGCCGGCGCGGTGCTCGGTGCAGCCGTGGTGCTCTCGACGGGGGCGAGCGTCGTGACGACGCTGGTGGTGCCGCGGCGCAGCCGGGACCCGCTGAGCCGCTGGATCGACCGGGCCACCGACCGGGCCTACCGGCTGCTGACCCGCGGCGTCCGCGACTACACCGTGCGCGACAGGCGGCTGGCGAGCCAGGCCTCGACCACCATCCTGGCCCAGCTCGCCAGTTGGCTGCTGCTGTTCCTGGTCGGGTTCGCCCTGCTGCTGTGGCCCTTCGACCCGAACGGGTTCGGTCATGCCTGCGCGCAGGCGGGCTCGTCGCTGTTCACCCTCGGCTACGCCGGACCCGCCGGCAGCACGCTGACCGCCATCGACTACCTGGCCGCAGCCTGCGGTCTGATCGTCGTGGCCCTGCAGATCGGCTACCTGCCCACCCTGTACGGCGCCTTCAACCGCCGCGAGACCGAGGTGACGCTGCTGACCTCACGCGCCGGGACCCCCGCCTGGGGTCCAGAAGTGCTGGCGCGTACCCGCTTCGGCTTCGGGCAGGAGGACGAAGGCGTGGTCATGGACGCCTTCTACCTCCAGTGGGAGCGGTGGGCGGCCGACCTCGCCGAGAGCCACACGAACTATCCGGTCCTGACCCGCTTCCGCTCGCCGTACCCGCTGTCGTCCTGGCTGGTCGGGCTGGTCGCCGTACTGGACTCCGCCGCCCTCTGGGTCGCCCTGTCGCCGAGCCGGGCTCCGGTGGTCGAGGCGCGCCTGTGCCTGCGGATGGGCTTCGTCGCGCTCCGGGCCATCGCCGAGAGCGTCGGGCTGCCCGCAGAGCACGACCCGGACCCCGACAGCACGCTCCAGCTGACCTACCAGGAGTACCTCAGCGGGATCGACCGCCTCGTCACCGCGGGCTTCGTGATGGAGCGCACCCCGGAGCAGGGCTGGCCCGACTTCCGCGGCTGGCGCGTCAACTACGAGGCGGTGGCGTACGCCCTCGCCTGGCGCACCGACGCCGTACCCGGCCCATGGACCGGTCCGCGGCGCACCGGCGACGCAACGCTGCCGCCGGTCCGGCCGCCGAACCGCATCCCCACGCCGTACGGCACCGACTCGGTACCGGGAGCGTCCGGACCGGGTTCGCGCTGAGCTGCCGGGCTACCAGTCCGGGCGCAAGGGCAGGCCGGCGGCGCCGCCGGGGCTCTTGACCGCCAGCACCTGGTGGAGCTGGATCTCACCGCGCTCGAACCCGAGCCGCGAGCCGGCGAGGTAGAGCGCCCAGACGCGCGCCGTGCCCAGACCGACCTCGGCGACGGCCTCGTCCCAGTGCGCATCCAGGTTGTCGCACCAGGCCTGACAGGTCAGCGCGTAGTGCTCGCGCAGGTTCTCCTCGTGGCGGACCTCCAGCCCGGCCCGCTGCAGTTCGCGCACGATGCGCCCGACGCCCGGCAGCTCGCCGTCGGGGAACACGTAGCGCGGGATGAAGCCGCGCTTGCTGATGGGGGCTGAGTGATCATCGGGCCGGGTGATGCAGTGGTTGAGCAGCCGGCCCTGCGGCACGAGCTTGTCGGCCAGGAACGCGGCGTACGCCGGGATCTGGACGATGCCGATGTGCTCGGTGAGGCCGATGGAGCTGATGGCGTCGAACCGGTCCTCGCGGACGTCGCGGTAGTCGCTGTGCCGGATGTCGACCTGGCCGGTCAGCCCGGCGTCGGCAACCGCCTTCTGCCCCCACTCGGCCTGCTGTCGCGACAGGGTCGCCGCGACGACCTGGACGCCGTACCGCCTGGCTGCGTGCAGGGCCATTCCGCCCCAGCCGCAGCCGACGTCGAGCAGCCGCATCCCGGGCTCCAGGGCGAGCTTGCGGCAGACCAGGTCGAACTTCTCC
>JAABUI010001599.1_pt1 | contig 12963 bp, 12 predicted proteins | sample 5559111 | NCBI WGS metagenome assembly JAABUI01 (sample SAMN10711870, study PRJNA513365) | rock metagenome | isolation source: Antarctica rocks | place: Antarctica: Victoria Land, Buttleship Promontory
CTAGCGGAGCAGACACCCTAGCTGTTGGCGCCAAGCTTGGTGCCCTGGTTGCTGCCATTGCTGCGTTCGCTATGCTATAAGAGCAATGGCCACGCAAATAATGGACGAACATAATGATTGGAGCAAATGCAGGGACTTGATTCAACTATCTCTTGAAATGATGTGAAAATAAAACAAAACAGCAGTGGTGATACGATATTGGTTCCTACCTGGTTGGACACGCGTGGCTTGTATCAATGATTTGCAAATAATATTCGTGCATGAAGAACCTCTGTAAATAGCCTCAAAACATAATTAAAATAATTCACCTGCATTGCATGAAATCTCTAGCCCTTCAGATTCATCATTCACCTTCATTCATATCGGCCAGTCTTGCACCTGTCTCGATCCACCGCGGTAAGTTGTTGACTGCCCCAATCGACTCCCTCCTGTAGAGGACCTTTGCCCGCTTCAATAATTCTCCCATTTGGGCTTCGTACTGTATCATGTCTAATATCTGTGAACCCACTGCCATTGGTGATCAGAGGGGGTTTTATGGCGCCTGTTTGAAAGGGCGGGCACTTAAATTCTTAAGTCAGGGGCCGTTTCTTGGCAAGACTAGAGCTTAGCGCAAATATTTTACTTCAGATCAAGCTGCTCCTTCCTTTCTCCTATTGCAGCTCCTATTTAGCTACGTAATGGCGGCCCACTACGTAATAGTAGTCATACAGTAGAGCCCAATCGAGGATGGGCGCCTGAATGTGGGATTGGCTGGAGATGGTATGTCCGCGATGAGTATGATTTGGATCACGGTACTAGTATTTAATTCTAGCGGTTAATGATCCTTTCTTCGTTTTCAATCATCCTTCAAATTTCAATCACTACGAAACAGGCTGCAGAGTTACATCGTCGGCAGCGCGTACGGAATTGCGAGAATCTGTTTTCGTTGGCATTCCTTGCTTTCAGATTGGTGATTGAGATTCCAAGCCGAAAGTGTCAGGATTGCGGCACTCTCGACGGAGATCTTTTGAAGGCGCCTCGGGCGCAGCGCGTAGTGATAGGCCAATTCAATGGCTCTTAGCGAGAAGGATTGGAACCATGTTACATGATTTGTTTCACGAGGAGACAGCTGAAAAGGTAAGATGCCCTCGGATTAATAAGTCTTGCTTCATAAGGGTAGAGATGTCCTGTGTCGTTGACCGACGGTTTGCCATGCGCTGTCGCTACACGCTTGATAAACCGCGACGTAGAACAGCGGTATTTCCATTCATTTCGCGTTCGATATAGCTACTATCATTCAATGCATTGATAATACTTCTCACTTGTCTGGCGGAATGAGATCCTCGCTCTTTATCACAGATAGACGAGGCTTTTCACTGTTTATTTCATTAGTCGCTTTGAAGACTACGACGTCTACGTTCGCTTCTTTTTCAACAGGAACACCCACATCGACAAATCCAATTATCTCCGGCCAATGGTACAATACTTCTCAGGTACTTGCGTCCGTCTTGGGTGCTGACCCACGGGCTGACCTCCCTGTCTCCCAACTATCTTGTCCCCCTGGGGGCTGTGACGTTCCTGTTCGTTTCTCGAATATACAAACCAACCCGGTCCCGACCGCTAGTGCTAGATCTAATGACTCTTTAGCATCAGAACTGAGGAATGAATGTGTGCTTTGGGATGATTCCTGTACAGGCAACAAAACAGCGGCAGCCATCCAGTTTTTCAAGCCTCAAAATGGAACGTCACAGTATCTTGTTCCTGGGGATCGCTGCTTTGAAGAAGAGTCATCGGATTGCAACCCTGAAGTTTTATCGGGCTATGTCCGACTAAAGTCTTGGATGAGGAGTCCACACTGTAAATCAGTCCGAGATGGCCTCGGCTTTGGCTCCTTGAATACCTTGAGTAAGGGTGCAGGCTATTGGGACGTGTCTGGAAATTGCTGTGACTTAGGGGTTACCTTTGGTGCTGGAAATGTCGACGTCTACTTTTGGCCTGATCCGGACGCAGACACCTCCTGTCTGAGTACAATTGGGAATAGTATCTACCCACTTGAGTACGGGGCTACAACAGGTACAGATGGCGCAGTGTACTGGGGCTGCACGACCCAGATGTGGGGCTGGGATTCCCACGACTTTGGTGAGCTGACTTACACGAACGGGGATACGTATGAATACTGGGGCCGTACGAGAGCAGCCCACGATTTTGGACCAGTCACTGTCACTACAGCCATCATTGGGGCCGTCAATGATGTTAGATTCAAAAATTACCTTGTTAATCCGTGGTCCTTACAGCCTTGCTCGGAGCCAAATGTGGCCATAGGTGCCTCCCCTAAAGGCTCTGTGCCCGCTGCTCTTCAAGCCCGTGTTCATACGTTACATCCCCCATCTTTTCTTGGGAAGAGGAACAATTCCAGAGCGAGTACTGCAGTGTCTGGTACCTTCACATTGTAAGTCTTACATGTCAGATCGGTGATTAGCTTATCTTACCAATACCCTAGTACTTCCCCTTCAATATATGCACAATTCACTAGCCTGTCCGCAATGGATCAATGCGGGAGCTCGACCGTTTCAACGGTTATGCTCACCTTTTCACCGGGAGAATTATCTACCATCGCTGGGCGAGTAAAACCCGATGATGGTCCTGGCCCAGGAACTTTGTCAACCAGGCAATTCGATTTCAAAGATCTGCCCTGTCCTCCCCAAAGTATCATGGTAGGTTCATCTCTTGTTGCTTCCACCTCAACATTGTTATCATAAGTGAGCTCAGAATGACATCATCTAGGAAGAGAATTGGTGGAAGCCTAAGCCTGGGGAGCCGTACCGCCCTTTTTTGGCCATTCCAAGTCAAGTCAGAAACTTGAATGCCCTTTTCAAAATTGCCGATTTTCAATTCGTCTCTGGCTATGATCCACCGAGGACTTTGCAGCCTGCAAGTGTCAGGGCTCCACCTCTTACTTCCAAGGGGCCTGAGGCCACTTTTCTACCATCGTTGCCCGATCATGATCAAGACCCCGCCGCTGGACAAATTGGCAAACAATCGGCACCTGCTCCGGCGAGTACGCCTATGGTGAAGTCACCAAAAGAGACAGGTAGTCCATCCTCGCCCCAGGAGCCAAGCCACATACGTTCTGCTGGCGATCCCTCAACGCCCACTGCGTCACCAGACCAGCCAATAGATAGTCCAACAGGTATTCACATCGATCCAAATCAGAATGCTGGAAGCCGGAAAGGTCTTGACCAAGGGGCCAGCCGGGGCGAGCCAACAAGGCCCATGCAGTCAGGTAGCGGAGACCATGGAAAAGTGAATCCAATTGATGATCCTGGGATGCCAAAGGATCCACAACAGAGTAAGGATTCTGCGAATGGTCACTCTTCAGGTAACCCTGAACAGTCTAGTCCTGATCAGCAGGGCAATCAGCCTGGAGGAAGTTACTTACCGGACGCATTTGCATGGCCAAAGCCGAGTTCTCCAGGATCCTCTCTGGAGCAGCTTACCTTCCCCGGAGACGATGTCCCTCCCACATTGTCCAATTCAATCGAGAACAATGCACCAGGTCTCCCAGTAACGACTATCTCAGTTGCCGGCCACGCCGTTGCCGTGGGCTCATCTGCTGTCCATGTCGACGGCTCCCAAGTCGAACCACAGGCGACGCCTGTGACTATCGCAGGCGCTGCTGTTATCAATCAGGGAAGCAGCATTGTGCTAGGAAGCCAGATCTATCAGTTTCCATCTGCAAAACCGGCTTCTGCCACTAGCATTGCCGGCCATGCAGTCAGTCCATTAGCGAATGGTGCGGTCGTCAATAGCAAAACCATCACAGCCGGCGCAAGCGCGGCAACAGTCTCTGGAACCCCGGTCCTAGTAGATTCCTCGAATCAAATACATTTTGGCGACTCATCCTACCAGCTTCCCACTCCAGGTCCTCCATCATCAACCTCTCTACCCGATGGAGCCCCAGCTGTGATTCTCCCAAATGCTGTCTCCGTTCATGGAACAACATTGAGTGCTGGCAGTCCAGCAGTTTCGGGCACCGTCATCTCCTTGGACTCTTCCAACAACCTAATCTACGGCGCCACTGCGGTAGCCTTTCCTTCCATGATTCGGTCTTCGCCTATTGATTCAGGCCCTTCAATAGGCCAAGTGACGACCATAAATGCCCACCCAATCGTACCACTAACTCAGGGTATATCCATCGCCGGCACGACACTTACTCCAGGCGCACCACCAATCACCGTCTCGAATACGCCTGTCTCATTTGGGTCTTCGACTCTGAAGATAGGCGCCAGCTCCATTGCGTTCGGCCCGCAAGCAGCCCCAAGCCTTTTGAATTCGCCAGTCGCTGAGAAGTCCACTGTTATCGAAGGCCATCCCATCGTACCGCTTACTGAGGGTATTTCTATCGCTGGGACGACTCTCACCCCTGGCGCTTCGCCTATCACTGTATCTAATACGCCAATATCGCTTGGCTCATCCGTTCTAGCCATAGGCACGAGTTCCGCCTCATTAGCCACACCGACTCCGACTGCTGCTCCCTTGATCGCGACCATCGCAGGCCAAGTAGTGACGGCGGATGCAAACATAAATCTGAGCGGCATCCCAGTGTCTTTGGATTCATCGGGTGAGCTTATGATCGGCTCTAGTACGATCGCCCTTGGAAGCTCAAGCAATACTCTCCATGACTCAAAAAGCGGGGGATTCATGACTGGGATTCCATCGGTTGTCACATCCTCACTGCCTTTACAAGCAGGATCATCGATTACAACTGCATCGGCAGTCTCTTCAAGGACGGCTTCACCCATAGCAAAAGCAGCCGCGAACTATAAAAGCGGGTTGCTAGACCTACGCTGGACAAGGATAATGATCTTCGTAATGACGGCAATATTCGCTATGATGGGACTTTGACAAGGGGAAGTTAGCGATTGAGCAAGATCACTATTACGTTTCCTGCTACAAACAGCCCCTTCCTTTGAGCTCCATTATGGAGTAGAAGTTAGGGAGGTAACCACTGAGCTATATCGCCTAGCGAGAAACAGAATACTAAATGTCTTATGCATTTTCCCTGCCCTACCCATGCACCTCTCACTCTTGGGAGAATTGATCGCTTGAAAGGTAACCATCTTCAACCTTGGTGATGGTCTCAGGAGCTTTCTTCTAGATCTAAACCTGGTCCTGACGATGTCAAGGTATGAAGCAATATCATGGCGGAAGAAAAGCTTAAATCGGATTTTTAGAAATCGAACTGGAGCGGAAGAGAACTGCAGACATTGCCTCAAAGGGGCTTCGAAAGTGGCACGGTCCAGTCATATCTGGTAGCCACTCGGTGGAGCTATCTCACTATCACGAATGATTGACTTCGGCTATCCCAATATGAAATGACAGTCATGGTATCTTACTGAGACCACCGATCGTACAAGTAATGTTTGGTCGTCCCTGTCCACAAACATCGTCAATCAAACTCAGCATGGTGAGCTCATGAGTCTACAGGGGCAGGTCTTGATAGGTGTCAGCGGAAGGTAGGCATTCTGTTGAGCATGAACTCACGGCCATCAATGTGGATAACGCATGCGATGAGTCCTACAGCACCAGCCTTTCCTCATGCTTGGTCATCGGCGTAATCTAGAGCCGAGTCGAGTGTCAGTAGAAATTGAATACTGGAGTCTACGATCTTGCAAGGCGATAGCAGAGCAGATGCTACGTAGAACATCGAACTACTCTTGTCTGATGATTTGCGGTTGGCGCATGCTCAATTCAACTCTACACGATGTGTCGTTCGGTAGAAATCAACACTATTGCGTCTTGCAACCCCTCGTCTTTCGAAAAACATAATCGGACAAGCAGAATTTGGCTCTATGAATGCATGACTCCTGGTATTGCCGGCCAATCGATTGCAAAGCAAGGGTCTCTTCGCCTCACCGCTTCGCTAATCTGCGTCTTTCCATGTCTCGGGGATAAGTTCGGGCGGCGACTTCCCAAAGGATGTGATCTGCTTCCATACTTGGGTAAGCGATCCGAGTCTAGTGACGGCCGTAACCCACAACCAGCCAATTCACCGCGACCGGACATCGGAACTGGTGTGCGATGGTGGCCCCTTGATTCTTCACTTTGATAAATCTTCAATCGTGCACTCCTTTATAATCCTATAGACCGTCAGCGCAATGGAGGTCGGGGATATTGAGGGTCGAGAGGGAGTGGAAGGAGGAGAAAACGACATTTCCATCAGAATGGCACTATACTCTCATTCCCGAGTACTCATGACTTTAGCAAACTTGGCTCCTTTTCCAGTTTGGAAGAATACGGACACTTCCTCCTTTGACTGCATGCATTACGACGGTGATACCGCCCTCGAACGCTGTGCCTCGAAACTCAGCCTGCGACCCTCTCAGCATATACTCGACATCGGCTCCGGCTATAGTCATACTGGCAGATTTTTTGCGACGAGATATCATGTCAAGGTTACCGGCATCGAGCTGCAAAGAGAAGTGCATGAGCTTGCGCAAGCGATCACCGCCAGGAACATTGAACCAAGAGTGGTCAAAGATGTAACAAGTGTGAATGCAGATTTCTTGACTCTTGATCCTCAAACGCTTGGTGGGAATGAAGGGAGCTTCGATCACGTTGTCTCTTTCCTGTGTATTGTGCACATCCCTCAGGCATCCCGACAATTGTTGCTCAGACAAGCAGCGCGCTACCTGAAACCGAATGGGAGGTTATACATCGAAGATTTCTTTGCTCGCCATCAACCTACGGCAGCTGAACGGTCTCAGCTGGACGGAATCATGGCGTGTTCTTATCTGCCTGATGCCGCTGAGTGGGTTCATGATCTCGAGGCAGCCGGCTTTGGTGAGGTTGAATTCGAGGACGTGTCGACGGAATGGACACGTCTGGTGGTGGAGAGGGCTACAAACTACAAGGCTAATGGAGAGTGCGATAAGGATCTTGAGAGGTTCTATGACACTGTTGCTGGGTTCTTCACAGGGGGAAATGTGGGAGGAATCCGCGTGATAGCAGTGAAACAATAGACCTATTCGTCTAAATCTAGCTCAAAAAATCAAGCACTATTTCCTTATTCTTCGCAACTGACAGCGCTAGTTCCTGGTCACTGACTACATCATCAATGGTGCGAATTTGACTGATAGCTTAATCGGGGTCATAAATCTGGACATCTAGAAACTGCAACAAGGGCAGACCCTCGAGCGGCAATCGTGGTTTGCCAAGAGCTTGCAAGCAGAGAGTCCGTGTGTGGATTAAATTTGTCGCGGTTGAAGAAAGTATCTCCATCTTCCGCATCCGCATTGGCCCAACATGTATGGGCTAGAAGCTGCTGACACGGCTAATGGATTTGCGATTCGTGATACATTTAAATCTAGGATATTGTGGACAAGAAATTTCAAAATACCATGAATAATGGTAGAGACAAATCCCTCGAAATGACCCATGGAAAGTGCAGAGGCTTTGTGTGATTTCATCTGAAGTGAAAAGTAGGAAATTTCGGGGCATTAGAAGAGTCAGAGTAGGTCGCGTTTGCGGTGGGCGATTTATAGTAAGGTTTTGGAAGTGCTACGGCATGGATTGTCGTGTGTGAGAGGGTAAGGCTTCTTCACAGGCGGTGGAGGTATTGATGTGTGGAATTGGGGATGGAGTTAGTTCACGAGGGATTTGGATATGATGTTGACGTTGACTGGATCTGAGATCGTGAAGTGGGCTGATTGTTCGAAGGGAAAGATGGACCCTCAGCCGTCACTGCGTTGATGAAGTTATAGCTGCTGGGGTCTTCACGTACCACTCTCAGACGAGTGCTTTCGTCTAGTGTGATTGGGCTTGAACTTCAATTGATTCAAGCCTTGAGAGCTGCTGGACCCTTCATTGTATGTGGAGACTTTGGGAGTCGTGTGCTGAGGTTTAGAAATATGATGAGATCATGGCTTTGAATCTAGGCGTGGCGCCAGGGGTAATGCTCAGGGGTTTGACGTTTTCTTTCCAGTCATTACACGGGCTGTGTACTGAGGTCGACCGCATATCTTTCGACCGTTCGGTAAAACCAATTTCCTACAAGCACAATTGGTTTGAGTGGGGTAGAGACATTGAGGCTCCTGCACTGCAGAGTGACTCGTTCTTAGCAAGAGCCACAGGAAGAGTGATAGGGATGCAGTGTGACTCGATTAGGTTTGATTCATGGACTACTCAATGGGATGATGATGGCTCGATGTTATTTATTTGAATTTTGTGATTAGTTGATCCCTGGATCGAGGATGATTTTGATGTGACTTTGCGCATGGGATTTTTATTAATTGCGATTGGATATGCAAAGTGAAATGAGTACTTTAGCGAGAATATACATCCTTTCATTGACGAGGGTAATTGTTGAAAAGGGAAGCAAATGTCGGATTCAAATTTTAATTCTGGGCATTTTTCATCGATTGGGCTTGAGATACATCCAATCACATAATCGATCGAAGACTGGCTAGCCGCTCCATACCTGTAACCATGTTCATCATACCGAGGTCTTGGCTGAAGGCAAATGTTCCCATTAAAGAATCCCGGCGCCGTAGCATGGACTGTTTCGTCAGGCTTCTGTGCCCTTCTGGGTCACATCAAGTAAATGAGTCACATATTCAATTCATCGATAGATGTCGGGGCGAGTCGGAATAAATCAAGAGCAAATCTTTAGACTTTGGCCAGGGATCCACTTTCTGATTAAGCCTCGGGGATCTCATACTTTACTCCTATGACTCATATGCTCAACGAAATCAAATTCTCGGTTGGCGAAGCCCCGCGATCATTCAAGCTTTCGATTTTGTTGATGATTGAAATTCTTGAGTTTGACTCGCACGAAAAGTGGATATTTGCTATACCATATATATACTGCTGCTACCCCCCAATGTTGATTTCTTGTTTCTTCGACCCTCCTCCGTTCTGAGGGTACTTCAATGGCAGCTCTCGCTGTACACGGATAGCTTTCCTGAGGGGTTACTCCTCGCTTCATCCTCCGTCTGCAGCTATTGCTCAGGACAAGCTGCTACTCAGAGCGGAACAAAACATATTATCAGATGCAGAGGTTCACTGACAGCTTACAATGTATATAGATTCAATCAAACTGGCCTCTTCAAACACTTCCAAAGCTCCGTACGCCTTCTTTTTGGATCCAAACCATCCACTACGCTGTTTTATTAAGCCTTACCTTCCAACCAAAGAAAAAAAAAGCAAGAGAGGAAAAGAAAGAAGCAATGCAATACGAAACAAAACAAAACAAGTCAAAAGAAATAAATATATGCAACACTCTCTCAAGTCGACCAAGTCCTCGGTGCAGTGTCCTAAATTAAGATCTTGTCTTCAGATGGTGGCATGAGGGTGTACATGCCCATGCACATTGTCGGCGCTAGGCTTGGCAACGGTCAAGATAGGCTGCACAGTTCGCACTGGCTTGGCATGGGTTTTGACCTTCATACCCTGTCGCCGGCCAAGGGTCTGGATTTCCATCTCGTGTCGGTAGGTTCGGTTGAGTGTAGATGTCGGGCTTGATGATTCCCCGTCTGGACTGCCTGTTGGGAAACTTGCTGAACCTCGAGACATAGAACAGTCTGGATGCTGAGAATGGGTGGGGCGATGGCCCGATGTGAGTCAGTTCTATCCGGTTTGTTCTCGCTGTGAGGAGTTTTTTGGACCTCGAGTATGCTTTTGCTCGATCAATACGAGAAAATGTGGGTAGGTTGACTGGAATAAGCAACCAGAACTTGCGCTTTCCCCCTCTACAAGCCCACTAGAGGTAGGTTTTGCTCGTATAGGAGGTATTGAGTCAGGCATGCGGCCCTCTTGCTTTTTATTCCTTTTTTTCTGTTGGCATGCGCCAGCCATCCTGTGGGCATAAAAAGAGCCTGCATTTGATCAATTCCCCTGCTTTCTTCAGAACACTTCTCTTGCACTCATCGACCTTTTATCACTGAGATTATCCCCATATCAGACGCAATTGTAGCAGCCATAGCATTCTCATAGCCACTGCCATTGCCATTATCAACCATTATCTCAGCACCACCAGTATCACCAGGAACAACATCAGCATCAGCACCATCACCATCACCATCACCATCACCATCAGCAGTATCACCAGGAACAGCATCAGCACCATCGCCATCAGGATCAGGATCAGCACCAGTACCATCAGCATCATCGTCATTATCGTCATCATCAGCATCCTCGCCATCGCCATCATCACCGTCATCTTATTCCTCGATACATAAAATTGCCATCATGAGTGCATCACCAAGAAGTCGTTCGCAATCCCCTTTGGAGCTTTGGGCGGGCAGAGGAAAGGAGGAGACCGCGGCAAAGTTGGTATCGAACTGGCGGGAGAGGAGAAGCCAGTCGGGAGAGCGTGAAGCCGGAGCATTGAGCCCGGCAGAGATAGAGATCAGGAGGAGGAGGCCAATGTTTGGATGTGGGAGAGAGCAGAGGCTGGAGAAGATGAGGAGAGAGTGTGGGACGACCTTGCCGGCCGAGCGTGTACTCATAGACTTGCACCAAAGACACAAGAGCGGCACCAACGATTTCACCACTTGGCTCGTGCAGGCGGTCTTCCCCGACGGCAAAGATCTCCCAGGATACATTGTCAGCGATGAAAGACATTACAAATGTAAGTGACGGTACTCCATGAAAGATCGAGTAACCAATGCTAACCAACTCAGCGGGACACAAAAAATACCAGATTTCGCCGGTAAACGAATTCATGACAATGGCGGACCTCTTCGCCAACTCCGAGAAGGCAAAATACATGCCTTCGAGAATCCTGCAAATCCTTGCCGACACCATTCGCGACCGCACCCTTTATTCACACTGGCAGGAAGTCATATCAACCAACAATCCCAAGGCACAAGTCACAAACAACAGTCACCAGCATTTTATCGATGTCTTGGAGGAAACGCGGAGGATTCTGAGAGAGAAGGGGAACGTGCCCGAGATGACGTCTGCATCGTTGGGGAAGAGAAAGCCCTCCCGTCCAGACTTGGGCGGAGAGAAGCAGAAGGCAACGAAGACGATACCATGGGCATCCGAAACTAATCAAAGGCCGATACTCGCCTGGCGCCAAGCTGACAAACAGGAGCCACGACAAGAACGAGACCTCGTGTGGAGGAGGGGGTTGGCTGCTAGCGGCGACAAGACGGAATCCAAATTGGTCAGTCAGCAACGAACGAATGTCAACAGGAGTTGCGCTGCCGTGGTGAAGCCGATCAGCTACGCTTCTGCATTGTCCGTTGTGAAGGCACAGAGGGAGGGTGGCTGGGAGGTAGTGAGGGTTGAGATGGAGGGTTGGGGATAGGTTTTGATTGGATTGTGCTTTTCTTTGGTATCGTTAGTATTTTAGCATAGCATTAATGGAATGTATTGTTCCCAGTCCCTCAATCCCATCTGGCAGAGCTTGGGTACATCGTGTGTCTGAACCGCGCTGTATCCTCTGTATAATGCGGGCTAGTGGCTGCCTGAGATCGATATTGGGCGAACAGACCATGGCCACAACGAGATATACCCTCAGTCCTTAGCATTCCCGCGTTGCATTGGATCACGATTGCTGGAGGACTGCATCTTGTCTGACTTCAACAAGTTTTGATTCCATCGATTGGCAACCACGTATTGAGAAAATTTCATTTCCGCTTATGTCCGAGAAACAACTTAACTCCGATGCATCCATGCCTTGGCTTTCGACAGGCATCGTCATGTCATTCCATCACGTCGATCTAATGCTCATTGATGGCTCGCGAGTATCCCGATTTCCAACCGTATCTTAGTCAAGTCCCCTCGTATCATCGTCCCTATCACTAAATGAGTTCTTCGTCGTCCAATTTACGTTGTCATTTCCATTGACCTACCTGCACAATCGGTTTCTAAGGCCAAAATTTTATCAATAGTCGTTGAACGCGCACAAGCCTTGATATCAGAATGATCGCCTACGATCGAGGACACCACTGTTCATGCAATATGTCAGAATGAATCTAGTAAGTCCTTTAGAAGAAAATCTTTTGAATACCCGACCTAAACTTTATTGTGATTGCTGAGTACGTTCTCTCATTCTATGAATGCGAAGCTGATCTGGCTGGCTTAATTCCATTAAAGCAAGATTAGCTATCAAAAGACCTTGCTTGAGGGCCTTCCGTCATCCCAATATCCAAGTTCTTTAAGATCGGCACAGCTTTTCCTCCTTTCGATTGCTAGAAGACCAACAACGCGGAAAGACCATTGCTTGAGCCTTGCCCAAAAAGACATCCCTGTAGTAATTACAAGACGAATTGCCAGAAGGACGCCCTACGGTATTGCATGACCAGGATAATCTCCATGGAGGTAGTCCGACTCAACGCTTCGGTACCTGTGTCCTCAAGACATCAGCTGATATGTGTAGACAAAATATTGGTCGATATGGTCAAAGATCATGACGGAAAGCACACAAAGTCAAGTTGGCTTCCCGATGAAGACAACGCTGTGCCCGCATGGCCTCATGTGGTCAATCTGTAGATCGACGATTGAGTATGACGTGACCCTGAGGTCCTTGAGCGAATTTTGTCGCAGTGTAGTATGCCCTTTTGGTTGTGATAGGGTATGGGTGCGTCTCTAATTTTGCGAGATTCATGCGTTTTTGGAAACTCTCCCATTCGCGCGGGAGAATTCACACACCGAGAAATCCATCTCTCCCTCGTGAAACCGTCGTTGCCAGCGAAGTATAGCCCACAAGTCAGCTACGTGAGAGAAGCCATAATCTTGGAAAGCCATGTTTCTTAGGGCAACTTTGGTATTTTTGATGTCATTATTCCTGCCTTCTTCGTCATCATTGGCATCCTCCTCTGTTGCGCAGCAAATAGAGTCTAGTATCTAGGCTTAACGCCACCGACGGTAGTGCTTCAATCAGAGCTCTGTACCCGGTCATTCTCCCGTACCGCTTCGTTGTGCCCAATACCGAAACGGTCCTCTTCTTGGGCTTCGGCCTCCGTCGGCGCGCTC
>JAABUI010001600.1_pt1 | contig 12961 bp, 19 predicted proteins | sample 5559111 | NCBI WGS metagenome assembly JAABUI01 (sample SAMN10711870, study PRJNA513365) | rock metagenome | isolation source: Antarctica rocks | place: Antarctica: Victoria Land, Buttleship Promontory
GCTAGAGAAGCGATACCGCGGTCATTGACCTTACCCTTGTTTACAACTTCAATCAGCTAACAATGAAACCTCAAATGTGGAAAAAGAGCTGACCTTGGCGAAGGAGGTAGGATCCAGGCGATATTTACTGGCAACTTCCATGCCCACAGTGTTGCCGGCTTTCGAATCCCACGTCGCCTTAGCGCCTGCCTCCACTTGAGAGTTGACCTTGTGATAGTATGAGGCAGCAAAAACGCTCAGATTATTTGTGGCGGTGATTGCAGCACTATACTCTGGCTGTGAGTAGCCAACTGCCGCAGCATACTTGGTGATGCTGGCTTTTTGCACATCATATCCTGCCTCTGCGCCAACTAAGAAACCTTCGTGACCTAGGACAGCGTCGACGCTCGCCACAGGTCCTTTCAGTACGTCGAAGAAGGCGCGGGCATTGAAATTCGGTTGCTTGAAATAGAAATTGAGCTTGGCACCGAACTTCTGCGAGCTTGGAACGAAGTCTGTCAGCGCTTCCGCCTTCAGTCCCTTGGCAATGTTATTGTCCAGCTCCAATTTCGTGTTCAAAACATTGGCAGTCGTCCACGTCTGGGTAAGCGACAAGCCTGCGCGTTGGTAAAACATCAGCATCATTGCGTTGCCTGGGACGAGGAAAACAGAAAAATTGGGTGTATTGTGTCGGGTAGAAATATTGAAGCGTAGCAAATTGAAGAGTATACCAGATGGGGGATCGGCATATTTGGCTTCAATCTGTAATGGCCATAGCATCAGCATCCGGCACTGTCAGGGCAAATGATCCTTGGTAGTCAGGAGGCTCACCGAACCACTTGTGGGACCTTCATGCGCGGATGTCCCCTTTACATTGAAGCTGACACCATTGGGAGCTTTCGACTTGACATCGATCTTTGCTACACGGATGGTTAATTTCCAACACGAGAGAGAAGCCAGATCGACAAAGCACTCACTGGCTGCGGTATGGTAGAAGTCCTTGTTCAGAAGCTGTTGATCGTGCATCAGCTACGATTGTTGGGAAGCACCCATAGTGTGACAAGGACTCACATCGTTCGACGTCTTGGCTATGTCCGAATAAGCTGGGGGGGTAGCCATTGTGCTAAGTCGGTTTATTGAGTAGGAGTTGCGAGAATTTGCAAGCTATTTGGTTGTTGACGAAGCGAAGATTTCGTATGGAACAGCTCCATTAATCATTGCGGTGACGCTAACCAATCGGGAGGGCTCTTGGCATCACGAGGTTCGGCTTCTTCCGGGATACAATGCAAGAGGGTCGGTCAAATAAGTCGTGGCCGGTAGCGCAAAAAGACCTTGATGTTTGCACAGTCAAATAAGTCCACTATAACACTTCTAATTTTCCTTAAACTTTCAAGTGATCTATTTGAGAAGTCTAGGATTGCTCCATAAATTTTTTAGAATTTTTGGGGCTTGGTGTCATTGGTGAGACCCGGCGCAAGTCGAAATCTTGAAGTTGGAACATCGGCCACGACTTATTTGACCGACCCTCGGCACATCCAAAGAGGTACTTCTGTTGGATTTCAATTTTGCAAGGGCAAGGGCAGTGGTAGTAATAAAGAACATATACAGCTGAATAAATACGGCCGTTAATAAGGTCTGCCTTGCATGAAATGATCGGACCGCCAAATGCTGGACTCTCTGCCTTCCAGAATTGCTTCAACTCTTCTAATTTCCCCGTCTATCACTCTCTGAACTCTAGCAAGAGCCAGCCTCGAAGAATTATAAGCAAATCTGACGCTTCTGGATGTGATTTCTGAAAATCGAAAGTCTCTCTAACATCGTTTGTTGCGTTTTTTGCGTTTCTTGACGAATTAAATCTCGGACTCATTTCGCACTCTCAGCCACGGCCTTTTTTATTGTCCTTTGGGTCTTCATATTTGGCATTGTGTGTAGCAATTGCCCTAGCAGATATTAGTTTTTTGGACCTCCATCATTCAGAGGACCTTTTACCGTCCACTTGGATCTGTCTGTTTTGACCACGTAGGCGTCCATCGCATGACAGTCGAAGCACATTGAGGCGGGAAGAGCTCGTCAAACATGGCACGGTACCAGTACGCTTCTTTGCTGTCGGGGACATCATCGCCCCATTCTGCTTTAGGCTTCTTCAGCATATCGTCTGTAACGTGTTTTTCTGCATTGTCCTTCAACGCATCTATCCATCCGTAGCCTACACCATCACTGAACTGCTCCTTCTGCCGCCACAGAATGTTGTGGGGAAGATATGGTTTCGTGTCTGGCTCATCTGTAGTATCAAAAGCCTTCCGAAGAATGTACTTTTCGATCCTGTCTTTGGTAATCGTCTTTTCTGCTGGATCAATGTTCATTGCATTTTCCATAAACTAATTCAGTCAATGCTAGTATCTGAGGCAAATGGAGCGGTACTAACCTCCTTATCGAGAAACGGGACACGAGCTTCTACACCCCAAGCCGCTGTTGACTTGTTAGCTCGTAGGCAATCGGACAGATGAAGGTTCTTGATGCGGCGGACAGTCTCGGCATGGAACGATTGCTTGTCTGGCGCTGCGTGGAAGTAGAGATACCCTCCAAAGATCTCATCACTTCCTTCTCCGCTCAGCACCATCTTCACTCCCATGGCTTTTATCTTACGACTTAGCAAAAACATCGGGGTGGAAGCCCGAATGGTGGTAACATCGTAAGTTTCAAGGTGAAATATGACATCCGTCAGAGCATCTAGACCCTCTTCGATCGTAAAGTAGAATGGATGATGTTTGGTTTTGAGGAACTCTGCAACCTCCATGGCAGCCTTAGTATCAGGTGCGTTAGGCAACCCAATCGAAAATGAATGAAGTTGAGGAAGCCATGTCACTGTTGAAAGTTCATTATTGTCGTCCATCCCAACGAGCTCTTCACTAGATTGCGGCTCATGGTCGCCGAACCCATTGGCCTGGCCATTGCCCTCTGACGCTTTACGTAGCCTAAGAGTCTCGCGCTGAGCGATCGAGGCAACTAAGCTCGAGTCCAATCCACCAGAGAGCAATACGCCGTAAGGGACCTCGGCCATCAAGCGCTTACGTACTGATTTTTCGAGGGAGGTCCTTATCAATTTGTAGTCGATGGGAGTCGAGGGGACGTTGCTCGGGTCCCACCAGCTAGGCTGGAAATAGCGAGTCATTGTGTCGGTTTTAGAGTCGTAGACATGGCCTGGAGGAAACCACTTGATCTTGTCGCATACCGGGTACAAGCATTTCAACTCCGAGGCAAAGTATACAGCACCTGGGGTTGTGCTTGACCATCCCTGGTAGAAGCTAGTAATTCCTACCGGGTCTCGTGCCGCGATTGTTCGGTCTGCTCTCTTATCGTAAAGAACCCAAGAAAACATGCCATCAAGAAATTTTGGAGCGTCCAATCCGTGCTCCATATACTACTAAAGACTTAGACATTGCTTCAAAGTCCAGATACCGGATCATACCGTACCAGTGGGATGATGACCTCGCAATCTGAGTGCGTCTTGAAGTCATATGGCTTGGTCAATCGCTTGCGGAGCACTCTGTGATTGTAGATCTCGCCATTAACCGCGAGCGATAAGGACCCATCTTCGTTGACCAGAGGCTGAGCTCCAGTATCTGCTTCACATCAATACAGACTGGTTTGAGCCCAAGCCGACATGCTCACCAACACCAACGATACTCAATCGCTCGTGGGCCAAGACTGGGACTGATTAGCAGAAGTTGAGCAACTTGCTCGAACGTTCTTCTAACTCGTGTTGTTTGCAATGAAATTACCACCTAGTCACAGTCAACCGTTGTCCAGTACAAGCCTGAATGACTTGCTGACTCCAGTCCGGTCCTCGATGGCGAGCGCTGCCACGGGGCTCGTCAGATTGAATGGAGAGCAGAATGACTAGAGAATCCTACGCCTTGGCCATCCGCAGCGCGGTGGGCTTGAATTTCTGCACATCCGGGTGGCTTCAAAGTTTTTGTTTAACACATGCGAAATCGACGACTTTACGATTTGGTAACTTACCAGTGACATGCAAAAATTCCACACATCCTTGCGAAAACGTCACAATGGAGTAAAAGAAAAGCACCCAATTGACAATTTTGTCCAGAACTTTTTTTCTGTGAGGAGCCCCCATGCATGCATGAGTCACGCGCCGTAACCGGAGCGCCGGGTAGTGGCAGTGAAGCACTAGAACTAGGCCAAAATCAAGGTAAAACTGCAAGGACGCCTCAAGCCTGTTAATGTGGGAAGGTGACACCAGACCACGCCATTGGACTGTGATGTTTGCGATCCTACTTAGCTTCTGTACTCCCAAGAAGTAGTGCTCTCCCTCAAAGGTTTGGTTCAGACGAGGTACAAGCACGCCCCGCAAACTATAAAATATAAGTCGCTGGAGAAAGGCGGGAAGAAGTTAATCTAGCATGCATGCATCGAGCCGTATAGAGCTATATCATGAACCTCCTCTAAATACACGGCTTCAACGCCTGAACCTACTAATGCCTCCGCTTCCGATCCTGGCAAGTGCACGCAAAGCTCCGGAAAACGCCTCATGCTCGACTTCATGTCTCGTAGAAATCCATGCATATCCCCCTTGCTAAACCGAGATCCTGCTTCTGAGTCTGTCTCACAACCATCGCCTGAGTATCGGGCAGACAATGTAGATTGACTGCTGTCCCCCATCATGGTGCTGGATTGTCCTTGACAATGTTTTTGACCTTCTTTTCGTAGGCTTGACGGTCTCTCTTAAAGAGGTTGTAGGCATCAGCTTGGGCTGGTGAATCGGGGTTTGGATCGTCAAGCAGATCTTGGATCCCGAGGAGTATCTGCTTGATAGTGATCGCCGGCTTCCAACCCTCTTCTTCATTCAATATCGAGAGGCAGACGGTGCCAGAAGGGTAGACGTTCGGGTGGAAGAGTGGTGGCACAAACTTGCCTGTTTGGGTGTCAGCAGTCCCGCTCAAAAAGAGGTTCATCGGAAACCATACATTTCGGAGGCTTGGTGGGGTACTCTGGAGCGACGTTCAGCTTCGGTAGATGCAGTGTCTCAATAGATAGGCTCACCGTCAGGGAACAACACGTCCAGCTTGAACAGCCCACCCTCCCACAAGGTTTTGTCTTTACCAGGTACACCGCACTCCCACTTCTTGAGATCCAAAACTCCTTGAGACGTGCGCACAGGTTTCGCAAAGAAGCCAAAAGGATGATCACGGCGCCATTGCTTCCTAAACTCAGACGAAGGTCAGCTTTATCGCGGTGGGACGAGGAGAGTGGGAATACCACTTGCCTCTCCTCCTGTAAGCGGTTTTGACAGAGCGACATAGCCCTGATGTGAGTGTGAAGATTCAGATATGGCCACGTGAAGAGTGTGACGGATGATCTCCTCAGTCACTATCGGGACTTGAAAGCTTGCCGGTAATATGAGAATATCTTGTAGTTGGTCTTGAGGAGAGTGGCAGATAGATTAGATATGAGGGCAGGGGTTGACTGTTGTATATCTAATCTGATGTCATGCTCAGAGCAGCCCCTTCGTTTTGTTCCAGAAGCTATTCTAGGATCCTACCAGGCGAGCTGCATGAAAGACTGCAGGTGAAGAAAGGATGGTGGCCGAGACTACTAGTTATCAGATCTAATTGGGACTGGCGCTGGAGATGCCCTGCAGCTACCTAGTTCTACCTGAGTTCTAGGGCAGTCCCTGTCGATCAACGGCTGGCCGCCAGAAAGTGAAGGTGGCTCCGTGGCGAGCGTGGCTCGTTTTCACTGTGAAGCTGCCTTTCTCCCATCCTTCCGAACCATGACTCCGTTTCTTTGGTGTATGAATCTGCCCTTCGGTTCATCACCCTACCGACATGGCCTATCACACACGATTCTAGAGACTCTCCGCTACTACCATGGATAAGGGCGAACGCTCTGAGAGCGGGCTGCAGGAGCATCACTCTGCATCTGCCACCGCACCCGCCACGACAGCCGAGGATGTGCCTGATCCAGAGGAAGACGATTTAGATGATCTGGATGGTATGAGCACATGTTACACCTTATCCATCCTGCCTTTGCACTAAGCACGTCACCAGATATGCTCGATGAGTTCTCAGCGGCCAAAACCAATGCATCTGGTGCTCCATCTGAAAAGCCAGAACCCCGGCCGGCGGAAGCAATCGACGAGCCGGACACATCAGAGGGAGCTGCGGAGGAATTCAGCAAGCAACTCCAAGATCAGATGGCAGCGCTCATGGGCAGTACCGACGAGTCGCCGGAAACCAAACGGGAAATTGAGGCCATGATGCGAGAATTAGGAGCGGCGGCAGATCCGGGGCCTTCGACAGATGGACCGACCCTCCCGAAAGGTGAAGCGGTCGGGAGAGGGCCATCATCGAGTGCGGAAGAGCCATTCCAGGAGACGATTAGAAAAACAATGGAAAGGATGCAGGCTTCGGGGGAGCAGGCCACGGCTGCCGTGAAGTCTGAGGACTCAGACGACATGCTTGCTCAAATGCTCAAAGAGATGCAAAATGGTGGTATTGAAGGTGCCGGGGATGACGAAGGATTCAACAAGATGCTTATGGGTATGATGGAACAGCTGACAAATAAAGACATTTTGTACGAGCCAATGAAGGAATTGCACGACAAATTTCCCGCTTGGATGACCAAGAACAGAGACAACACAGAGGCAGCTGATTTGAAGCGGTACGAAGAACAGCAAAGATTGGTGGGAGAGATTGTAGGCAGATTTGAGCGAAACGGTTATTCAGACTCTAAGGCCGAAGACAGGGAGTTCATTGTAGAGCGCATGCAACAGGTAAAAAGCTGTCGATTACCTGTCCAGAATTGCAGCTAATGAGACGTAATAGATGCAAGCAGCTGGAAGTCCGCCTGCCGATCTCGTCGGTGATATGAATGCAGCGTCAGATGCGCTTGGTGACATAGACGCAGGTTGCGCTCAACAATAACTTGAGAATCTTGTTCCCAACTCCCTTTCGCATGCTATGCGTGAAATGTACCGGAATCAATCTTGCTGATCTAGCCGCTGATATACTGTCGATAGCTTCGTCAATAAATCTATCCGACCATTTCAAGGCATGATAAGTTCCAATTGCGAACGCTCGTCAGCCCAATGACATATCCATCTGATGGTCCTGTCCCGAAGCCGCATCTGCAGCTCCTTCTATATGGCCTTCTACCTTTGACATGACCTCTATGAATAATTGATCATACTCTTCTTCGTCGCTCCCGTAATCGGACATCAAACGCTGTGATTGATTTAAGTTGTCAGCGTTCTCGGCGTGTTGCATGAGAGAGACCAGCTCTTCGATCTCCTGGTCTTCTTGAGACAATATTCGATCGACCATCTCGACTTCTACTGAGGCTTAGTACGAGCTACTCGAAGCGGACGATTCCTACAAGCGCTTACCTTCCATGGGATTGGGCTCTTCGATCGGCTCTTCATCATCAGGTGCTGTTGGAGCTTGTGGTGCCGTGCGCGCTTGATCCATCTCCCATTGCTTTTGCCTCAAAAGGAAGTCTCGTCTCATCATCTAGAATCGTGTCAGAATGGTCTTCATGGGATGACCCGTGTGCATGTGCCTCACTTGTTCAGTCCGCGATTCCCACTTCTTGTCATCACTGGCCTGCCTCACTCTCTTGAGGAAGGCCTGTCGTCTCCGATCTTGCTCCTCGCCAACCTTACGTTGCAGTAGAGGATTCAGAGCGCGTTTGTGCGAGTAGACTGCATCTTCATTACCTGCTTTCCGCGCAGATGCCATCTGGAGAGAGAATCGCGGGCAAGCATTGGGGTCGCGGGCTGCTAACGGAGACGGCCTCTGTGTCGATATGTCTCGTGTGGAGGGCCTTGCGCTGACTTGGAACATTTTGCACAGGCGTCAGGTGTCTGGGCTGAGAGCACGATGTGAGAACAATATTGTTCATAGCATAATCGCGTGGAAGTGGCGACGCGTTGATGAGGTACTACCTCGACCGAGTGCCTTACCCAATCGGGGAAGGCGGCTTCACTGATTATGCAAGTACCTTACTCGTAAGGAGACTCTATGTGCCTAGTACATGTACGTTCGAGAGAAGTATACCATGATTGGGTCGAAAGCTGATGGAGCTTCGTTGGTCAGGCTAATTACACTTTTGTACTTAATGCAATTGGGTGAATATACTCACTTAGTCCGATTTCCCCTTACTTTCAGCACGAGAGAACATGGTTTCTACAAAACGAAAAAGACAATTCGTAGTACAATCGAGAATAGGTCTTAAAGTTGTCGTCAACATTATGATTCTATGGACCTCAACCCTATGCTATCCTGAGAACTCCAACCGTGCATGCAGCGCTAATTAGCAAGACCATCATGACCGTGTGTATCTGATGACTAGAAATTCGAGGCCGAGTTCACCGGTTGAGCTGGGCTGTGATACTGGTCAAGAGTCGACCGAAATGGACTATGGGCGCGATCACTGCTGCTGCTCTTCTCATGTCCAGATGATGACGGATGGGGGTTCATTGGATCATCTTCTTCATAGCTTGTTCGTCGATTCCTTCCCCAGATCCTCCATGCCACAACCGCGAGACCCCCCAGGAGAATTGCTCCACCAATGCCACCGATGACTCCACCGACAATCTTCTTGGAGGATGTTGAAAGCCCCGAGCCGTTGCCGGAGCCGCCATTATTCCCATTGAGTCCGGGGGCACCTGATGACGAGGCAGAGGCCGCTGCAATGACCCTGGTTGTGGTATGGACACTGCTCACGGTACTGCTCCCGCTGACAGCGACTATTGTTGTTTTGATCTGCTGGGTGACACTGCCGGTTCGGCTCGACGAGCTTTTTGACGAGGCTGTTGAATGAACAGAACCATCTGAGGTTGTAGTGGAGCTTGAGTCTGTTGAGGGTCGGGACTGCGCTGATGACGTACCCGTAATCGATGCTTGAGTCGTCTCTGAAGAGACCGGCGTAGTGGATACAGCGGTGTCGGACGAGGAAGGAGTATCCGTTGAAGCGGTAGTCTGTGCATTCGTCGAGGATGGTGTAGACGCAACAGTAGGTGTAGTGGAGGTGGGCGTCGAGACTGCTGCAGATGTTGGTGTCACTGTCGTTGGAGAGGCGGTCGTCGAGGCCCCCGTCCCGACGGGGACATTCTGACGGTAGACTAGAGGTTGAAGCGCCCTGTCAATGTCTGTTGCGCCTGTCAGGCCAGCGAAGAGAAAGAACAGAGTAGATGCCGAGACTCCGAGGCGCAACATGTTGATGGAATGGAGACAGTAAAGGAGTCAGGGTGAGGAGGATGGTCTCGGGATTTGAGCGGACTTCGGGAGGCGCCTTTGTTCCCAGAGCCCCAGAATCAACAAAGCAAACGACTGTATTTGAAAAAGGATTGAAAACCAAATCGGGTATGAAAACTATGATTCGGACTACAACGACAGAGTGATGAAGACAGGCAGAGAGTGGATGAGTAGTGGTAGAAGAGAGGGTTGTCAGACGGTGTTTTGGATACGAGGATGAAAATAGAAAAAAACGACTACTGGACTGGTTGGGCTTGCGCGGCGTTCGATTGGCACTAGCGATGCAGGCTCGTGGCCGAGACTTTGCCCAAAGCGACAACTTGCATGCATTCCGTTCAGGTACCCCTTCCTTTTCGCACCCGACACCGAGCTCAAGAATATTGGTTGCGCCCAGTGAGGAGGCACAGGCGATCTCACAACAATGCTCCATTTTGATGTACTGGGATCTCTGAACGCCATGGTACACCTTTCGCCGCATGAGGCCTTGTCTGGCGTTTCTGGTTCGATATCTTTGGTTGCTTGGATCTTTGTGCTAGTAGGCGTCAATACTCAGCGATCTTGCAATGTAGGGCTGATGAACGATACAGCTCCCCCAGCTGATTGAGAATTACCGGTCGTCAAGTGCTGAGGGTATCTCGCTCGCTTTCCTTGCGGCGTGGTTCATTGGCGACCTGGCGAATTTTTTCGGATCAATATGGGCTGGATTAGTCCCTACTGTGATCGCGCTGGCTGTCTATTTTTGTATTGCAGACGCTGTCCTAATCACGCAGTGTCTCTACTATCACTATGTGAATTTCCGCAAGCGGAACCCTGTACCCCGTTCCTCCGAGCAAGCAGATGATCCAACTCAGCCTCTGCTCGCTCGGAATTCCAGTGATATTGGGTTACCAGGATCAAGGCGGCGCTCCTCCGTCTCTCAGAAGCCCCGCCGTTCAAGCTTTGCAGCGTCGACATTGCCGACTATTCCAGAGAACGAAGGAAATCTACGTACGTGGTTGACGAATTCCCTAAGTGTGCTCGCTGTGTGTGCTGCTGGAGCCGTCGCTTGGGTACTTGCATGGAAGGCTGGTCTCTGGAAGCCCACTCTGGAAAGCGATGAGTCGGATCTGGCCCAAACCAAACTAGGCGCAGAGATGCTAGGTTACCTCTCAGCCATATTATATTTGGGGTAAATTCATCACAGTCCAACCTAGGAATACAGTCTGCTCACGATTGGCCTCTCAGTGCTCGAATACCTCAGATTGTCAAGAACTTCCGCGAAAAGTCTTGTGAAGGTGTGTTTCGTTTTCTTCCGGACTAAAGATTCATGAGCCATATTGATCGATGGTTGCTCATATGACTATTCAGGATTGTCGCTTTTATTTTTCATCCTTAGCCTCTTTGGGAATCTGACATATGGCGGGGGCGTAAGTAGTCGATTGCCATCAAAATTTGACAAGAAAGACTAATGGAGTGCAGATTTTATTCCATTCCACGTCAAAACCATATCTCTTGAGAAACATTCCGTGGCTTATAGGTTCACTAGGTGCTTATTATCTCTAGTATGAAGACTAGACGCTAATCTATCGCAGGCACAATGGCCGAAGATATTCTAATTTTTATACAATTTCACATGTACAAGAAGATATCATCGGATCCGCAGTCAGCTATAGTGTGAAATATTACGCCTGCGAGCAGCAATCTCATGTACACATATCAACACTGAAAAGACAAGAGCCAAGGCGGCGCTCGCAGCATCAAACTTGGAATGCTTGTCACCAGAGATCATGAAACTCTGGCATATCCAAGTTATTAAACCTGGTCTGCTAAACTTCAACATCAACATCACACCAGGGCTGAAGAACATCAGAGCACAGACATTCAGTCATGCTAGAACTCCTTATCATGGAAAACTGACATATCAAGATCTGGAAACAGAGTCGACGCAACATATTGAGTTACGAGCCTTGCTCTCTGATGATAAAGAAGCCGTTGGAACCTGGATGAGTGGACACTGCGAACGCTTGTAATGTAGATATGCAATCCTCACGTTATGTTACCATCACGACAAGAGTATTTAGATGTTATGATCACGCTCAGTATGGAGAGTATCAGGGTTCCTTGTCTCACAGGATGGGTGAAACGATGACTAGGTCGTGGTGGGTACTGTTGAGCTGTTGCATCCATGGAGTATTATTGACCACGCCACCCATGCATGATTGTGACCGAAGTTAAGAACAAAGGATCGCATGTACCACTCAATCGAACAGGCCGAAGCCCATATCCTCGTCCGACTCCTCCTTCTCCTCTTCCTTTTCTGGTTTTTTCTCCTCGTCTGCAGGTGCGTCCGTGGCCGCTGGACCACCTGCACCACCGGTAGGAGCTGCTGCAGCTCCTCCGCCCGATCCAACGTTCAGTAGCATGTCCTTGACGTTCTTGCCCTCGAGAGCCTAAACCAATGGTCAGACGTGTACTTCAAAACCTCAGTAGGCTATTCCAGAAGACAAAACCTCACCTTCGCGAAAAGTGTCGTCCATATCGATTCGACATCTTCAACGCTTGCCGCTTTGATGAGGGTCTGGAGCTTGTCGGGCTTTTCTACAGATTAGTACATCCATGGCAGATTGGGCGGGCGACCACGTACGGTCACGTCGAGGTCATCGTCGGCAAGGATGAGAGCAGCGTATGAAACAGCGAGCTCGGAGTGAGACATGGCGAGTATCTTCTGTGGTACTTCAACTCAAGTAGGCAAGTTGTGGTGGATTACGTGCGCGACTGGGACGTCTGTGCAACCAGACCATTGTGTGTAATTTTCGCTTATGGTGCAAGCTTGGTGGGGCTATTTTTTTAGCGCGGCCTTGGCACATGCGGGGAGTCCTATTATGGCCCCATTTTGAGCATTCCCCTGCATCACATAGACGCAAGACTACTCTGTACTGCAAATTCTTCTCACCTCTCGCAGTCTCGTCAGTCTGCATCTGCTATTGGCAATGCTTACAAGCGACTACGCTGTTCCAACATGACCGATTCTCCCGCAGTCCAAGCTCCCCTAGATCCGAAAGAAGCACCCATACTTGATCATGTGCTCTTCCTTCGAGACAAACTGTCCTTACTTAAGCAAGACAAATCCACATACATCAAATCGCATGATGTTCTTGCCCTTTATGAAGAGGTTATCGAGCAGGTTCACATGCTCAATACAGCACGTCAGGAGCATGGCAAGCCTTTAGAACAGAATCGAGGTTCGTTCGTCAGTCCGTCGGGACATTTCGAGAATATCGTCCTGACTGCAAGCAGTGGATAACGTACTGGACGATTGTTTCCAGCTGATATCTTTGTTCTTTCTGACTATTGGACGCAATAATGAAGCTCCGGCAGTGTAAGTCTCAGCCATTACAATCGACGTCTTAGAGGCTGACTATGCTCATCCTGTAGCTACGCAATGACTTCCACCATCAGGGTATGCCTTCCGCCTTGGTCCATGTCCGATAAGTCTGGAGAACACGCTGACTGAGACTAGCGACTCCTTGATCATCTCAAAGAAGCGGCATTATTTTCCGCCAAAGACCTCGACTCTCTCAGTCATACTTTGGACAAGATGCGAGATACCTTGAAGCGCGGGAAGGACACATATTCGCCGCATTTATTGACGTTGCTCGAAAACCGCTTAAACACCTGTCAAAATATACTTGCTGAACTCAAAGCGTCTCTTGCAGACTTATCGCCAA
>JAABUI010001601.1_pt1 | contig 12961 bp, 15 predicted proteins | sample 5559111 | NCBI WGS metagenome assembly JAABUI01 (sample SAMN10711870, study PRJNA513365) | rock metagenome | isolation source: Antarctica rocks | place: Antarctica: Victoria Land, Buttleship Promontory
TTTTTTTCGTTCTGTTTGCTAGCTAAGCCTATATGCTGTAATGCTGACCTAAGGTGGCTTTCACATCTTTTGTACAGTATTGTTCCCTTGCTCTGTGGGGACGGCATATTAGTGTTGAATGTCAGCTGCTGTTTGTTGTGTGTGATACAACTCCAACATAAATATTGTATCCTGCTGTCAAGTATGCTGCACTTCAAAGTACGCTGCGCTTTGCTGCACTCTGTACTTCAGTGTATGCTGTATATCAAAGGGTTTGCAGGTCATGTTGACATTACGCGTCAGGCCAATTTGCAGCTTGCCTGCGCCTTGAGTCAGCACAAGCCAATATCGCTGGCCGCAAGGCTGCAGAAGCTGCAATAGCTCAGCTCACACTTTTCATATAGCTTCAGACATTTCAAACTCCTCCAATATACCCTCCTTTAAGCTCAGGCTTGCATGCAGTCTCAGCTGATGTCAAGCGTCCATCTCATACTATGTAACCCATTCACAGCTAACGTTAAGCATCCAATGGCTCTCAGCCTGTGTTTGTTTGGCAGCTGCATTCAGCTAGCCTGGCTCCCCCATTGTCAAACTCCCCCCACTCTTGGTTTTGGAGTGTTTAAGCTTGAGGATTTATACTTATGGTTTCTATATGATATCTAGAGTGTACCATGCTATTGGCTGCAGGCGGCTACACGGTGATGGCAGGAGTGACCACCAAGTATGTGTTTGACCTCCAGCCAGGCGATGTGTACTGGTGTACGGCAGACTGCGGCTGGATCACTGGCCACACATATCTGACCTACGGCCCACTGCTGAATGGGGCTCAAAATGTGATCTTTGAGGGGGTGCCCACCTACCCTGACCCCAGCAGATGCTGGCAGATTGTGGAGAAGCACAAGGTAGGGTTGGCCTCTTCACCTTCTGGTCTGCAATTGTGGTCAGGTTTGTATGTGGCTAGGAGCAGACCTTCAGGTCAAGCACTGACGTTTGTCAGCTATGCATATGTGCTGATGCAGATGTGATGCCTTGCCGTTTTGTGCTGTGCTGTGCTGCGCTGTGTCATGCTGTGCTGCGCTGTGCTGTGCGCTGTGTTGTGCTGACTGTGTTTTGCAACTCAACGTAACATACCATGATACCAAGCAAGGTGCAACCGCAAAGCATTTAAACTGCAGGTGTGCAATGAGCAGCTTACAGTATTTGCCAAATTTTACTTTTAAGACTTTTGACCTTTCTTGATCTTGATCTTTTTGATCAAATCTGAACCTGACTGTGTCATTGCAGGTGCGCACCTTCTACACAGCTCCCACCCTCATCAGGGCCTTGGAGGCAGCCGGGGACAAGTTTGTCACTGAGAGAGACCTCTCAAGTCTGCAAATCCTGGGGACTGTGGGAGAGCCAATCAACGCCAAAGCCTGGAACTGGTACAACAAAGTCATTGGTGGCGGGAGATGCCCCATTGTGGACACTTGGTGGCAGACTGAGACTGGCGCCATTTTGTTGACGCCACTTCCTGGAGCCTGGAGTCTGAAGCCAGGCTCTGCCACTTTGCCCTTCTTTGGCGTTCAGCCTGTGCTGCTTGACGAGAAGGTGCGTGCGTCACAGCTCAAGTTGACTGCTGTGGGTGATTCACAAACTGCAATTACCAGCAGTTAGCTGGCTAGCAAGGTGGCTTTCTGCGGCACCTTCCGTCGCCGACCAATATATTTTGCTGAATGTGCTGAAGCTTTGGGGCACATAGCAGATGGTGCGCCTCAGGTGCATCTGCTGTGGTTTGGAACTCGTTCAGTGCATGTACCTTCTAGGTACGTGATGTGTGCAAGCTGCTTTCTGGCAATAAGTTGTTGCCAATAATGTATGCATGGTCTGGCCAGTCACTTGTTGCCTCAGGCAGTATCTTTGTCAAAGTGTCAATTCATGGGAAGGTATGTCCCTGTTGACACACCAGCACTGAGAGGTATCTTTATTTAGGTCTGAACGTTGAACTACAAAGATAGTTTATCTTGTCAGTTGAAGCCCTTTCTTGTCACAACATCGGCATGACTCAGCTGCTGGTCACCTGCCAGCAAGGTTTGTCCAGGGTGGTAACTTTTGTTACATGTATAGCTTTTGTAGTACCTGGCCAGTAGAGTTTGCATGGGTGCTTCCTGTGCAGGGCAAGGAGGTGCAGGGCGAGGTAGAGGGCATTCTGGCCATGAAGCAGTCCTGGCCCTCTATCATGAGAACGCTGTATGGTGACCACAAGAGATACGAGGAGACCTATTTCTCGGCATACAAGGTGAGATTTTCTATATCTCTGGTCAGTACTGTCAACGTCATCATCGTTGTCATCATTGTTGGTAGGTCCATGGTCTGGCTCATGGCAGAATCAAGGACAGTACCTGTGCGTGTACTACCCAGCACTTTGCGTGCAGATCCAGTGACTCTGGTGGGCTTCGCTATACCTCGTGAGGACCCTGTTGCGCTTCTTTCCTCTGTAGGGACGCTCACCAGTGTTGATAGATCTTCTAGCAAAGTGCTGGGTAGTATGCTCAGGACTACAGTCTCTGACCCTGCCACTAGCTAGACCATTTACCTTATAGTCCAATGCTTTCACAAAGCCTGAGACTGGCTTGCTTATAGACTCACTGGCAGCTTACTCGTGTATACCATGCTTGAAACCAAAGCCGAGGTCAATGAATGCATGAGTAGCAGCCAATTCAGCAACTACATAAGCAGGCTGGTTAGACACTACACCAGCAACTGACATCAGCAACAGTTAGAGTGCATCAATCCCCTTGACCCCCTTGACCCCCCTCACGGAGGCCCCAACCAATTAGGCGCCCTGTGCCTCACACCGCGTCATCTGCTTCTCAACGCCTGTATCCCAACTTGCAACCAGGCTTCAGCTTTGACGCAGTTAGAGCATAGGGCTTGGTATTTTTGCACTGCATGCAAGTCACAATCTTTGCAATTGTACTAAAAATAGAAAACCCCAGATTCGCGTATCAGAAGGTCAGTCTCTGTGTGCGTGTCAAGCTTGTAGTCTAGCCTGTGGAGTGATGTTCAGGCAGGACTCAAGCTAAGAATTCAGGCTCCCACATGTTGACAAGACATAAAACACAGTTCACAGAGAAGCCACATATACCTCTCCCTTGAGCTTCAACAAATGATCTTCAATCGACTCTTGACGCAAAGATTTCCTCTCTGCTTCTCAGACTCTGTTGTCACCTTTTGCAGGGATACTACTTCACAGGGGATGGTTGCAAGCGCGACGAGGACGGCTACTTCTGGATCACTGGTAAGAAATTCATGTACAGCTACCAGGGCAGTCTAAAGCCCAGCATGAATGGCATGCCTGCCTCTCACTGTATTCTGCACTCCAGGACTCAGAGCCCAAAGACATCCATGTGTTTGTGTATGCCCTGTCAACCACTTGGAGGACTTTATATGCTTGCCATTCATCCATCTGTCCAGCCATCCATCCATCTTTCTGTCCATCCTTTGTTGTGTCTTGTCAAGTTTATTTATCATTGATCGCTCTGAAACATCTGTCTAGGTACAAAAAAACAAGGTGTGCCATTCCTCAGCAGCTCTATTTTTGCAAGCCTGTTGCGTGTGTCCATTTGCACGCCTTGTGCTGCTGTATAGCATCACAGCAGGTCTGATTGGGGTTTCCTGCTGCTCAGGGCGAGTGGACGACGTGATCAATGTGAGTGGACACAGAGTGGGCACGGCAGAGGTGGAAGGCGCCCTTGTCTCTCATGATGTCGTTGATGAGGCTGCTGTCTGTGGGTGAGCATCAGGCTACTTGATGACTGTTGTGTGCTGTGCTAGTGTTACTCTACCTGCATGATACTTTAACCTGGATGATACTCTACCAGATGTTGGGCATCCAACTTATCTGTGCAGTTGATATTGACACAATCTGCTGGGACGGGTGCAGGAGTCCATAATCAGCCTGAGCAGGTTTACTTACTTATCAATGTAATCTGAAACCTGCCCTGGGTAACACCTGAGGCTACCTGAGTAAGCAAGTATGCAGGTAGACTACCCAGGGCAGAACTCAGGTTTTACATGGATAAGCATGTGATCATAGTATCAGGCTAGTTGTAGACTCCTGCAATTGCACCAGCAGATTGTGTTACTGTCAGCTGCACAAACAAGTGTGAACACGGTCCACACTGGGCACAGCCAAATCAGGCTCAGGCAAACCACCAGTTGTCAATCTGCAATCTGTTCTGCCTCATCTGGGTTGCCTTTCTTACACTGGCAGCACTTGGTTGGAATGATGTGTCACAGACACTTGACATACACTGCTTGCTGTAGTGATGTTTGTACCTGGTGTCGTGTCAGCATGCAGTGGCCTCACAGTTGCATGAGCATGCAGGGTTGACCACAACATCAAGGGGCAGGGCATCTATGCATATGTGGTCCTGGCTGAGGGCACCAAGGCCACACCAGAGCTGAAGAAGAAGCTGAATGAGGTGGTCAGGAACCAGATTGGCTCCTTTGCTGTCCCTGACACCATCCACTGGGCTCCAGGTGAGCCTTTTGGTGTCAGCTTTATGGGTTTTAGTAATTTGTTGTTTTGGTTCACAATTTCTATTGCAAATGCATGCTTTGGACGGCAGCATTCAGGTTTATGTGCGTGGCCTCCTGACTCAGCTTGCAGACAATTGGGTCAGCAGCATCTGTTGACAGCTTCTAGACAGCAGTTGTAGACAGCTTGTAGGCGCTTGGGTCAGCAGCAACTGTAGTGTGGCATTGATGTGGCACTGAGGATATGTAGAAGTGTGAATGGCGCTATGCCAGAAACTAGGCCCAAGGCGTTCCTGTTATTTCTTCACAAGCCTCTCACAGCGTGGCTGCCTTTTCTGGGGCAGTCAAGCCTTGCATCATCCTTGCCTGACTTGATGTACCATCTACCCTGCTCTTCATTTCATGTTATGCTGTGCTCAAGCTGTGCCGTATGCAGCAGTTGACGGCTTGATTGCAGCGCATGGCGACAGATGTGCAACACGTGCATGAGGTAGATGTGTTGTGGTCTGTTCTTTGCAAGTCAGCCGACAAAACGTGATGCAGGTGTGCCCAAGACCCGATCAGGCAAGATCATGCGCCGCATTTTGAGGAAGATTGCCAGCAAGCAGGAATCTGAGATTGGTGACACATCAACACTGGCAGACCCATCGGTGGTGGATCAACTGCTGAAAACCAGAGGAAAGTAATCAATAACAGTCACAAGCAGCTGGATCAGTGCTGAAGCTGTTTTTGCGTCACGAGACTTTTCATGCATACGGTGCAAGATGGGATGTGAGGGATGTGTACTGATGATTTTGTGGTACTGTGTGATCAGTTGCAGTGTGAGAGGCAAGTGGCTGAAAGTGTTTTTCCTCGTACTGCGCTGGTGCCTTTGGTGAGACTGACTTTTGCTTGTTTGTGCTTGCGCCAATTTTGATCTGAGTTATGCACAATATGTTTTGTCCAATAAAGCAGTGGCACGCAGTCACCAGCTGTTTTGCTAGTAGAGCAGCAGATAGAGCAAGATTTTGAAGGGTTTTGACACTCTTGTTTCACGACATCAGGCAGTTTACTAGGAGTTCTTCTGGTTATTTTGTGAATAGGCAGAAATTTTGACACAAGGAGTTTTGTTGATGTCAACTTGCAGGTAAAGTGCAATGACGAAGGGATCCTGCAATGCACGCATGTCTATGCTTGTAAGCGAGCACATCTGTATGGGCCAAGTGCTGCATTACCATCATGCTGTAACTGCAAACTGAAGCTTGCTTGGTATCTAGTTACAAGTCCAGAGCACACTTTACAATGTGCAGCATGGATAGCAAGAGAAACACCAGCTCATTCATGCTGCTCAGCATGTTGTATGCACGTATCTGGTATTCTACTAAGTTGCGCAGTGCACATGTACAGCTTGTCCCGCAGCAAAAGCTCACTGCTCCCACACAATGTTGGTTCCGGAGCAGCCTTAACCATCTTGCAGTTGACACACACACAGCTCGATTCGCTTGCTGGCCTGGCAGCTCTACGAGGTGTCCAGCCCGTCCTCATTTACGTCGGCGCTGTAATGAACGCCCCAGAGCTGGAACTGCTGTTCCGGGAGCTAAGTACAAGCCCGGACTTTTGCACACTGATCCGCTCAATCCAGGAATCTCACACCACTGACCATCCCCAACAGCTCCCCGATGAAAAATCTCCAAACGATTTTGAGCAGGCGGTGGCTCCTGACGATCTGCTGTGCTCCGCAAGAACCCTATTCGAACAGTGTCAGCAGATGACGTGCACAACTTCAGACACAACCCTCGCTGTGAAGGGGCTGACGGATCAGGCGGCTGTGCTTGTGCAAGTGCATAGGTGTGCTTCCCGCCGATGTGTATAGCGCGTTTGATTTGGGAAAATAGCTTCCTGTTTACCTTTGTGTGGGCGTGGCAGGTGTGTGCTAGCTGCTCGTTCTCCCTTCTTCCAGGCCTTGTTCTCCAAAACATGGACTGAACCAAGCTCTGAAAACATTGCAGTTTCCACAGAAGAGGTAACACGAGTGCATGTGTTTTGGCTAGCAAGCCCATCTAATGCTGTTCTGCTACCTCTGAGCTTCGACTGTACTGCAGTGTTGCGGTGAGCAAGCTGTAGCAGTTATTGGCTATCTCTACACTGGCAGCATTGAAGTGGACGTCAGCACTGCCGCAGAAGTCATCAGTCTGGCTAACTTGTGGCAGCTGCCAGGTAGCTAATAATTAGTCTGCCACTGTCACTTTTCATTTCTGTTTGTTTGCATGCCAGGTACCTAACAATTAGTCTGCCACTGTCACTTTTTATTTCTGTTTGTTTGCATGCATGCAGTAAACAATGCTTATAGGCTCAGCCATAACTATGACAGATGCCACTGGTGCAGTCAACCAATGCAGTCACAGCTCAATCATTTGAGCAAATCGTCTTCCACACACACTCATGCTCTGTTTCAGAATTCCCAATACACCTCATCATGCACATGTGCTCCAGCTGTGATGTGATGACATGTCAAAGCCTCAACTTGTCGGTAGAACGCATGCAAAGACTGTTCAGCTGTGTGTCTTGACCACAGACCAAAACAATTACCAGACCACAAGAACCAAATCAAGGACTCAACCGCTCAAATGTGGTGTGTTTCCATGCTAGGCTTGATCAACCTGGTTGTGCAGCACCTGAGTGAGGCTACGTGCCAAGGCTTCAGACGCCCAACCGGCCCTTCAGACAGCCTTGTCGCAGACATGCCTCCTATGGCTGCCTTTGCAAAAGCAGCAAGTGACGGCGGCATAGAGCATGATGCAGTTGCATCCTTATACCAGGTGACTAAGTCTGCTGTAAAAACAGCTTGTCGGTACTTTTCCCTCACCTTGTACTGTTTACCTTACCTTACCCACCTACCATGAGTGGATGGGTCCAGACAACATGTCGAAACTGTAACCTGGCACCCCATGCAGACAGATACACTAAGTTACACGCTGATCACTGCCTACTTGCATTGTCCAATGCGTCCAGGAAAATTGCAAACCACACCTGATAGTGACATCAGATCGAACAATCTTGCCTTGTTTTTTGCACTTTGTGCCTCGACAATTTGTCGCATGTCTTGTACAACACAAGGCCAGATGATGACGTCACAAGCACCTTGTTGTGTTTACCTACAGGGTCTACTGCATGCTTAGTACATGCAGTAAACCCTTGGAATATGACTTCATCTGACACATACCTGAGTCGCTGCATAAACACTCAATGTCTGTTTGCTTCAGCACGCTGTTTTTCTCCTTGCAGTCGTGTGTGGCCTGGCTTGCAAAGCATGCTCTGTTGGCTTGGCCTACCAAGCCGTATGCCCTCCTCCCAGCCAAGATCCGGCTTGACGTTAGAGCTAAGGTCTACCATCTTTCCCAATGTTGTAACACAGCTCTGTACAATGCTAGCTTTCATGAAGGGCGCTGTAGTGCTGCGACACTGCATATTTTGTCAGCTCATTTGTGCACTGGTGTGACTGGCATAGCCTATTGTTTGGAAGCTGAACTCACTTGACAGCATGTCATGTACTTGCCTGGTCAAGTCTTTCACATGTTGTAGGAAGTGTATTTTGTCTGACTGAATTCACAAGAACAGAAGTCTGTCTGTTGGGCCCCACTTGGTCCCCAGTTGGTCCCCAGGACAACACAAACAACAATGTTGAAACCGATTGGGAAGCTGTCTCTATATGCAACTCTGTTTGTATGAACACTGTTAGCAAATGCATGGCCCTTGCACGAGACTCAGGAACAATTCTTCCACTTCACTCATTTTTTTAATAAAATAGTTGGGTCGTGATTGGCCTATTGTACATGGCATACCCCGATGGTTTCCGGCATATATTTACATTCCTGCCAAAGCTAAGGCCCTACCCCGTGAGGGGGCATCGGCTCTTGTGTTCACTCATCTGTTTCGTGCAAGGCTGTTGCACATCTGCATAACCATAATGGTGGGCTGCTGACTTGCAGGCAAAGGCAATGCTGAATGCAGTGAGTGCGTTGCCTCAGCTGGAACAGGCAGACAAGCTGCTGACACGCCTGCCACAAGCCAAGTGGGCTGCAGACATGCACACCACCACAAGTGAGGCTGAAGTACACTGCCTGTATCTCTGGTCTAAAACTGTGAACTAATCACTTGCATATGCTGCTGCTGCCTGTTTGCACGATTCGTTCTGAATCTGACAATGCTGTTTGTGCTGCTTCTCACACAAGTTATGCTGCTGCTGGCCCTCTGTTTGTCCAAACCTCAGCTGAGTCACTATTGTATGACATTTCTGTTCTGAGCATAACTGCAAGAAACCCTTGGCAAGGTTTGTGACATGTTGTGGTCAAGTTACGCATGGTTGGAACAGAGTTCAAGTGGTGTCATACACGTCATGTCTTGCGGCAAGAGAGTTGTAAGGGAAAGGCCATGTACATGAGCAGAACTTACCACATCATCAATTGCCTAGCAAGTTGCTGATACCCTGTAGGCATTGCAGGTAAACAGTTTGATATGTTTTGCAGAGGCCTGGAGGGCTGAAGTGCTGCAATTTATAGCTGAGAATATTCCCAAGATAGCACTGACGTCTGCGTTTGTGGAGCGCCTCCAGAGTGAGTGGTCACTGGAACATATACAGCAGATAGCAGAGGCCGTCAAGCTGGAGTATGGGGCGTCTAGGGCTGGCTATGCCCTAGAAGTGTACTTAGGCCTGCAGAGGTTGCAGGCCAGTACTGAGAGTGGTAGTTTCAGTGAAGCTGAAGCAGTGAAGGAGCTGCTGGATAGCCTCAAGGTGCTATTTCAGTCTCACCACATGCTGATGAAGTTGCGCATGACTGCCTATAGACATCTATACGCTCTTGCTGGCATGAAAGACCTGCCATTCGTGGTTTGCACAACTGCTTACCATGCGCTATGCTGGACAAACAAAGCACGCTCTGCATTTGCAGGCACTGCAGGCCTGAGCCTTGCCAAAGCTCTCTGTCCGTGATGTGTAATGATCACCCCAGCTGTGATTGCAGGACCACTGCTGGAGCTACATACTGCGTAACTGGCACTTACTGCAGCGTACGCCCACATACAAGGTCTCCCTTCCATTAGACCAGCGACAGCGCTTAGCTGCAGATGTCAAGGAGAGCTTGTCCCTCATCACCACACTAGATTCCCCTGGTGATCAGTCACAATCCATGGGTTTCAGTGTTCTGTGGGATGCAAGTAATACACAGCCCGATGCAGGTGCTGCCAACGCACTGACACCGGACGGCAAGCGGCCAGTTAGTAAGGCTACCGAGAAGCGCAGGCAGAGATTGGCTGAAGAGCAAGAGCAGCGGCGGCAAGAGGAGGAGAAGAGAATGCTGCAGCAGCGGCGGCAGCAGACTGTCAAGGAGATCAGGCAAAGGCAAGCAGCTGCGGCAGCACAAGCTGGAGCGACTTCTCAGTCAGCTTCTGGCACGACTACACAATCTGCAAGCAGCACGAGTGCTAGCAGACTAAATCCTCCCCTGCATGATGCTAGTCAGGGCAGCGCAGAACTGAGAGCAGCTAGTCGCAATGGCCTTCAGCAGAGTCAGCAGAGGGCAGAGCTGAGGGGCGATGGGCGCAATGGCCCTCAGCAGAGTCAAAAGAGGGCAGGGCTGAGGGCAGAAAGCCAACAGGGCACAGGGGTACTAGCAGAAGGCCACGGGAGGGCAGAATCCAGGACTCCTAGCAAACAGAACATTCAGCAGGCAACTGGTGCAAGGGCAGGACAGCGCATAAACAGTCAACAGTCTGCTGAGCCCAGCACAGATAGGCAAGGCAGCTTCTTGAGGGCAGCTGCCCCTCTCGGGCAACAGAGACAAGGTGCAGCCGAGCAAAAAGCTGCTCGGCCAAGATCAGGTTTGCAAGGTGGTAGTGCACAACAGCAGCAGCGGACAGACCCTCCAAGCGGTGGTCAATCAGGAATGCAGGCTGATAGCTCGAAAGCAGGTGTACAGCTCAGGATGAATAGCTCATTGGTACCAGTAGAGGCAGAGAGAAACCAAGACGAGGCCACTGAAAGTAGGCCTGGTTGTTCAAACGCATTAGGAAGACAGAATTTGCAGCAGTTTCGAAGACATAGTCTTGCTAGGGGTAGGTAGAACAGACTTGATACAGAGGGTATGGTACACGCATGCCACTGACGACCTTGCTGCCGATTTTTGCAAAGATAATTAGTGCATGACAACGATGCATATGCTTGGGGCTGTATGAGCAATGCTGGATGTCGCATTTTGTGGCTAGCAAGTGAATATATATGCCAAGAATGCATTGTGATGCAAACAGAATCAGATGAACGAGTAGACAGTAGCTGACGCACCAAGCAATGGATGAATCTAGTGTGCAGCGTGGTGCTTTCCAACCACAGTGTCAGAGCAACAACTCGATCCAACAATTTTTGCTGTTGTTCCTTCATGTCATGATGACATTGTCATCCATGTACAGCATCCACAGCTGATTCAGAAGACACAGAACAAGCAGGGTATTTTTGAGAATAACAAGCAGCTGTATACAGAAAGCCCGATTGCTTTGGACCAACATTTATGTATAGTCAACTGCAAGTCCACTATTGTTTATGTTGTCGAAGTTGGTATTGCAGATACCGTAAGTAGAAGGCTTATAATTCAGCAAAACAGACATTGTGTGCTAAACCCATTCACACCAAAGCAAGCAGTATGCTGCTGAGAACAACCAGCTATGTTTTAGACAGAACTGTCTTGTGCAGTTGAGTCATCCAGTCAACGTAGCTCTGAGTCTGTGCCAGCTTGTCCTCCACCAGCAGTGTGTGTATGTGCTGTTCAGGTGCAGATCCTGCACATCATTGTTTGCTTGCCTCAACTGCTTCTTGCAATCCGTGCAAGAAATTACAAGCGGTTGCCACCAACCATGACAAAATTGGGTTGAAAAAGGCACAGAGATAAAATGACTTGAAGTGCAACAGAGTATTACACCTTGTGGAGCACATTGACAAGTGAAACAGCGAGGTCAGCCTCAAATGTAATGCTTGTCAAATAAAAGACATGTACTGACGCAAAATGTGAACCAAAGTGCCAGAAGCTTTGCAGCATGGATCCAAACTCTGCATCCAATGTGCAAAGGCCAATGCTCATGCTGCAGGTGTTTGGTTACAGCTTGAGCGCTGTTGGGTCAGGTGGCATGCCACAGAAACCGGTTCACAAAGGTCTTGCAGTTGAAGCTCCTACCTTGCCGCACCACAAAGCATTGTGGGTACACCGGTCTGCCCTTGCGTAGATCTGATATGAGGGCATTGATGCGCTCTGACAGCTCACGGCCCTTGCGCACTGGCTCAATGGACAGAACAGCGTCCTGAGGAGGCACCTGCTCCAGCTCAAACACCTATAGCACCACATACTGATAAAACACACCTTAGAGTAGCGTGAAGTGAAAGTGAGAGAAAAATCAAACTGAGACAGAGCTTGTTTTCCTGCTAGGAGACAGCTGTTTGTCAATATATTGTGGGAAAATGAAGAAAAGAAAGTAAACAAAAGGCTCAATACAAGCTTATGCCTGGTGCAAGCAAGGATGGCCTTGCCTCCCTGTCCTGATGCTGACACAGCACCCAACCATTTTTGATGTCACCCATATCACAAGAGCTGTCCACACAGCCAGGACAGAGATGACACATACATTGCAGTGAGGGGAAGTGCACATGGGATGGGGGGCAGTGGCAGGGGCCCCAGGCTACTGCCAGAAACCTCACACCAAGTTTTTCAACCCAAAGCAGAGACCATCAAAAAGGCACCTGCTGTCGCGGCATGCTGCATATGCCTAGCTTCAGTCACACTGTAAACTTCTTTGTGACTCACATGATCCAGGAACTTTGGCTTCTGATGCAGCACAGTGCATCAGCGTACTGCAGTATAGTAGGATAACTAGATCGCAGACAGAGAAGGGATACTAAAAAGGCCGCCAAAATTGTACCAAAAAAAGTCGTTTACTACTGTTGATTGCAATTGCAGTGAAAGCAACTGAGCTGGGTGCAGGACGTCCAAAATTACAAGCTGCATCAAGGAAAAGCACATTTCCTCAGACAATTTTCAAGACCAACATGCTTGGTTGCTTTGCAACATCTTCCCCAACATTTCCTTGCCATCGAAATGCAAGCTGCTGATTCTGCCAGCTTTAGGCAAGTGCAAGCAGAGCCAACATATTTCCCCAATGCAGAGAAACGCTGTTTATTAGTCCCCAGAAGTTATTCAGATTGGTTGTACACTACTAAAGGGACATTTCTCTTGAAGAAATGATGTTTCTGTATCCCCAAGAGCTACCCATACCCTCAAGTTCTCTGTTCATGACACGAGTGCTGTGTACCTGTTTGAGAAAGGCTTGAGGTATGTTACGCCCCAGCCATAGCACCAGAATGCGGCCATTGTCCAACAGGTATGCTGCATTGTCCCTCATGACCATGGTTGTCAGAGGTATACACTCTGGCCGCCCTATCCTG
>JAABUI010001602.1_pt1 | contig 12955 bp, 14 predicted proteins | sample 5559111 | NCBI WGS metagenome assembly JAABUI01 (sample SAMN10711870, study PRJNA513365) | rock metagenome | isolation source: Antarctica rocks | place: Antarctica: Victoria Land, Buttleship Promontory
TCCAATGTGGGTGCAAGGCCCATTGCTAGCTTCCATGCAGACCTTCAAACACCCTGTCAGGTCTGATGCAGCGCTAACCATTTACAGATATCCTATTTTCAAACACATCCGTAATAACTGCACTGCGGTGATTGATATTTGCCGAGTCTCATCGCCGTCCATCACTTTCACAACTTGAATGCAATGGTGCTTGGTCTAGCCGTTGTCTTTGCATGCAGCATCTACTGCGGTACAGACCTATACACAGCCTTTCATGCGCATGTGTGGTGCAGTGTTTCTGATTCAAGGCTTGCAACAATATGATTAAACAAATTATTTAGCTATAGATAATTGTGAAGCACAACTTATAGTTGCACAAGCATGCCATACCACAGCTGCAGCAAATAGTGAGCTCACGTAGAGAATGAGGGAACAAGTATAGGCATAGTTTCCGAGACGGACCACACAGGAAATTGGTGACGCTGACAAAAAGCTGAAACCTGCAGTAGTTCAGAGTGCTTGTTGATCATGCCTATACTCTCATGCAGATGAACGTGATGCAGCATTGGCGAGATCCTTGCAGCTTGCTTTGCCCAAGCAAAACAGCAGGTGCTTTCGGAACTACTGCAGCACTGCATCACAGGTACAGTTACTACTGTTGATCCGGCTTGCTTGGTAAAGAACTCTACTCAGCACTGGAGACTTTTCTTTTCTTCTTGTGTTGCTGTTGTGTTGACACAGCGCGCGGTGTGCTTGAAGAAACTGGTTGAACAGCTACCGTCTCGAGAGTAAGTGCTATGTCTGCTGGCTTTCTTGTGGGAGTGTTAGAGTGTGTCTCATCTACGCACTGCATGACTGCCTCATCTGCGCACTGCGTGACCCCCTCATCTACACACTGCGTGACTGTCTCATTTACACACTGCGTGACTGCCTCATCTACACGATGCGTGACTGCCTCATCTTGACACTGTTCATGAGGAGGCATCGCTGCTGCAGCAGCAGGCAGCTCTGAAGATTGCGTGGCACGGGGCTGAGTGCCCATTCTGCGAGCTCTTTGTGCTCGCGCCCTCCTGAAGGTTGTCTTGGTTCTGGCCATGGTGCTGATGCCTTTCTCAAGAGTCGCTGGATCACTTCATCGATTTTTCAGGACGTGTTCAGGGACACAGTGATGTTGCACTGATCTAGAGGCTTTTTAGGACAACCCTCGTGATTGGATGATGCAAGTCACATCATCACCATCATCGATTTTGGGCAGCAATATTAGACAGTTTCATTCATTGCTGTGCATTGACAAGGGCTATGCTTTCCTGCATCCATTAGGGTGCAATGTCTTGTCTGCCGCAACTGCTCAGGGGCAACATGTCTAAATAGTTGTGATATTTGTTTAAAAGGCCATCATTCCCCCAAAAGTTTGTTTTGGATGCGTACAGTATCAAATCTTATATCATCGCAATATCATCAGAAAACGCATTTGCAAAAAGGTTGGTTGAGAACTGATATTACAAGTTGTCATTTTGATCTAAAATTGAAGTCATAACCTCAACTAACTTTCATGTTAAATGCAAAATTTATGTCTGTGCACCTTCTGGCAGGTCAGTCTTGCCTAAAGTACCTCAAAAATTGGGAGAAGGTTTTTTCACTAAATATGGTTTCATATGATATTTTCAAGGAACCGAGAGACTTCTGGACGTTGAGCACAGCACGAACTGTATTGATTGCAATTGCAGCAGATTGGGTCACGCGTGTGACACAAATTTGCATAATATCGCTGATGAATCTAGATCCAAATTGGTGGTTATAATTGCGATGTGCAATTCTGCCTCTGAAATCCGTTTTTCAAAACCTTAAAGCTCAATTGACACTTGTTGATTGTCAATTGCTGCGATACTATCTTAAGGTGGTGTAATTTGTGTCTCAACCATGTTCAGTCAGCTGCTAGCAGTCTACAACATTTGATCAGCATGTCGGTTAACAAGCTCATTGCAAAGTAAATTTGACTGCTCTCGACGAAAACATAGAATGAAACAAGTAGTATAATTGACACTTTCCACATCTGCACTATCGCCTTTGTGCAAATTTGCAATATCGATTGCCACGATGACCTTGGCGCTACTCAGGCGCATTGACGAGCAGGCATGGAGTCAAGCACACAGACGTCTGTGTTCCAGATCATCAACACCAGTAGCAAAGGTCTTTGGCCGCCAAGTGAAAATGTGACACTGGTACAAGCCTCCAGCCGAGAGGCCATAATCCGAGCTATATTCCGTGGACAAGACACCTTTGTTGAGAAACGCCTCACACCATGCCATCAGTACTTGTCCTGCCTGATCAAGAACTTCCGAGGCGATCCTGCTGATTCTGATGAGGAATTTGAACCTGACCCAGATGCTTTGATCAAGACGATGACAGAAGATGAAGCAGTGAAGAAAATTCTGCAAGAGATTGATGGTAACTCTGTCAATGACGGGGGATTCTACACGGCCATCCAGAAATTAGAATGTGTAGAAGCAGCTGGGCAGGGAGTTCATCAGCTGAACACATCTTGTGACTAAATTATTTGAAGAAAGTCACCCAAAGAGTGCTTGCAGCTGCAAGTTTGTCTTTAAACATAATACGAGTCAACGATAGGAGCTTGAACCTGTCCCTTCCTTTCTTTGCTTGTTCTGGTACAGGAAGTCTTCACAGCTTTTTATCAACCTATCTGCACTAAATGATAACACTTTACCAACATTTTCTATATACATCCTGATACCACTATTGTTGAAACGTCAAATTGAAACTATCGAAATCTTTGCGAAGGTCAAATTGACATTTGTTTGGTGTGGACATGAAACCTTTTGAAAATCATTAATAGAACCAAATTTGATGATCCCAAGAATGTTGTATCATTTGATACATGCAATATTAGCAAAACAGTTGACGTGCAATGGTACCCCTGTCTGGTTGGGCATATGAAGGACAGTAGAATGTTCAGATCCGAGCTGAACGCCAATTCTTCTAAGCTCTTGTGCTCACAATGAGAGTAATAAAGTTGAAACGGTTTCTCGTATATACACAAAAGTTAAATTGGTTACATTTTAGTCACAAAGATGCCGGGGTTGGTAAACTCAATGCAAATATACTTATTTTCGTTGCCATGTTCCCTTGGCATAGCATCCCTCCAACGTCTCCTTGAGAAGCATACATCTATACCGACCTCAGAGCAAGTGGCCGCAAACGGGTTCATATTTCGTTAGAAAAACATAGTGTCATGTTGCATGGCACATTTTTCACTAAGTGATGCGCTGATACTGCCTGGAGGTAGCCACCGGTACAAATTTGACAACAAACCAGCATTACTTTCAAGATTGTCCCAAATTATCCAAGTCGGCTCAAATAAGCTGTAGATTTGCAAGGAACTAGCTGTCCCGTATTGTACATCTAAGCTGTTCCACATTTGTGCAGACTATCTATTCCACTTCGATCACTAATTAGCTGTTCAGAACTCTGCAGACATTGGTTGATCCATGTTTAAATGCTGAAAGCAATAAGTTGGTCGTGAATTGGCTTTTACCAGTTGTGCTGAATTTGCTGAATTTGGAAGGAATAATCTGATTGCAGGTCATGTTAATCAAACTTGCAGCTTGCCATTTTGCTAACACATATATGTACGCCCATCCATGTTCCAACATTCATTACGACTCCATGCTCAAAATGGTCACTGATGTGACTGCATGACATGGTCAATCATGGTATCCACTGTTTAGTTAGATAAGTCTCAAAGGCTTGTTTGGCTCGCAAGCAAAGGTCACTCATTTCATGGCTGGGATCCATTGGGACAAGTTCCCAACCTTGTTCGCGGCATCCATTGCACCTGAATGACTCGATTGTCAAGCGTGCATCACCAGGCTGGCACGTCTGGATCATCACCTGCTTGCTCGTGTCCCACTCATGTCTATTTATGACAACCGCAGCTTGGGCTCCAGAGTTTGCACACGTAATCAGAATTATGTTGTCTTTCACCACATCAGCGGCCATAAAATAAGATGAGTGACTCATACGTACCTTACAGACCTTTAAGATAAATATCTTGTTAATTCATCAAGAAAGCGCTTTGCATATGCATAATAACATATAGCCGCACTGGAGCTTGAATACACAATGATACAGTGTCGCTTACCAAAGCAATTCCATTCATGTAACTTCAGGATATACTGCCCTGAAGTCAGAATTACTTGTTTATTGTACGTTTTCGACATATATTCACGTCAAAGACAATTGTCACATGCTACAATTTTCACGACCTCTGTTTACATATTGCGTCCGTTGCAGCTAGTTACGGGGTCATAAGGGCAGTTATAAATCCACTTCAGCACTCCAATTTGCATATATATGACCACTCGCCAATTTTCACCTTGTCTTAGTTGTAGATACTCAGCTTGACTGCACACAGTCTGCTCATGCGCAGTCTGTCAGCTCAGCTGTAGCTCCTCTGTGATATGTCAGTCCAGCCCTATCATGTCAGCGCACATGCGCTGCCACCAAGCATGCAATCTGAATTGCTCCTTTCGAAATTGTCACAACTCCACCCCTATGCATCCTTTGATAAACGCAAACCCAGTAATACATTCAAAAGACAAGCTGCCCCTCTTTGTTTGTACATATGGAAGTTAGTAACTTTGTTGCGATCCAAACAATTATTTGTCCAACTTGGTACAGACTGCACAGCTTCATGGCAAACACGATGTGACCTTTCTATCTGCACTATATGATGAAATTGCTTCAAGACATTTGTCCTTTGTTATTTTGATCACAATCTCACATATCTTGTTTGTAATGTTGTTTTAGGATTGTACAATTCAAAGTCGGCGCCTCTTGACGTGACAAGATTCCAAAACTTATATGATAATATAGCGAATCAATTGTAACGAATGCAACCTCAGCAAAATGCATTTCAAAATGCATTTGCCCTTTGCTGGCACTTTAGCCAGGCAGGGCAGGGCCGGATACGACTGCATGCCTTGCATTTCGCTTGTTGCATGCCGTGATGTACATTGCATGACAGACACATTAGCGTCATGACACGACCAGCTGCGTTTGCTGGTCGTCATGAGCGCCAGACGCTCTACTTGCCCCATGTTGGGGAAACATTTGTGGCGGACTGATCGCCTTCTGCATGCAGATTAGGCCGTTGTTCCCACGTAGCTCAGGTTAGTCTGGTGTCTCCGAGGGCTCGCTTGCCTAAAGAGAATGGACATCTCCCCTGTAACCCAAAAAAAAAGAAAAGAAAAGAAAATGCATTTCACGTAAATCTCCCTCCGATTGAATGGAGATCAGCATCGTTGTTCGTTTCCAACTCGGAGCCTAACGAATAAATTATCCAAGCTGAGTACAGGAAGACCCAACTCCATGACAAAGACTGTGGACCCTGTGATTAGAGCTGTGCTAAAAACTGATCGGCTCAGTGAAGAGACACGAACAGGGTACTCTAAAAGGCTCGCACTTATTGCAGCGGCTGCAGGCAATAACTCATTAATCCCTGTCTTGGCCCAACATCCACAAAACGTGCTTGATTGGATTTTGAAGAATTACCATGAAATTGGGACCCAGAGAACCATGATTGTCGCAATCCTTGGAGCGTACAAAATTTTGAATCTGAAATTTAAGGAGAAGGGGAGCTATGAGATGTACTTGAAAGAACATGAAAAGCTGGATGGCTTGCTTCGTGACCGAGCAAAAGATAACGTTCCTACAGACAGGCAGCGTGCAGGGTTCGTAAGTTATCCCGAGCTGCAGCGCGTCAGAAAAAGGCTCCCTGTGGGGTCTAAAGAACGACTGCTTCTCAGTTGTTATGGGGGCTGTATACCCCCTCTTAGAAATGATCTTCATGCATGTGCTATAAGGAAACTGGAATGTGATGACGAATCCGCAAGGCAAGCCCTTTTGCAGCAGATCACTCCCAACGAAATCTTGCTCCCTTTTGATAGAAATGCACCGGGCGTTCTCATTTTGAGGGAGTTCAAAACACAAAATCGCGAAAACCCAAAACTGTATAGCCGTTCACTAGGCGATAAGCTCACAACTGAGCTCAGGGCGTCGCTCAAGGACCACCCTCGAGAATATTTATTTGTAGAGAGCAGAAGTGGCAGACCTTATACCCACAGTGGATTCGCCATGTGGGCCCGCCGCACCTTGCAAAGCTTATTTGGCAAGCCTTGCACCTTGACCTTGTTACGACACGGTTACATTAGTCATATGCTAGCCTTTGGTCAGCTGTCTATCAGAGATAGAGAACAGCTAGCAAAAGAGATGTGTCACAGTCCGACTACTCAAATGCAATATCAGTGGATTGCTAAAGAGCCTGATGCAAAGAATGTAGACATCTAACACAGGTCAGATAAAGCCTATTATGCATCTTGAAGGAATGACCAGACAAGGGTGTGGTCATGTGAATACACAGCCTTGATGCATGCCCCATGCCATTACCACATAGCCACACCCCAAAGGCTTGGACCACACTTTGGATGTAGCACAGTTGCCCGACGCCAATCTATAGGACGTCAACGTCAAACTTTAGATCACAGTCCGTGATATATGAACATTTGTAGGCATTCAACACCTTGAGTTCAACCTGTATCAAGGGCACATCTAATGATATGTAATTTGCGCAACGAAAAGGAGAACCGCATTCACACAGGGTGTAGTCGAGTCGCTGAATTTGCTCAGCCCTAACACAGCATTTAGTCTTTTGTACAGCAAAAGCTCCATGTGAGATGTGTACTGCACAGGTGCAACATTGCAGACAGCCGTCTTGATGCTTGGATGAACCCAGCTCAGCTCACCCTCTATATCATGAGTAGCCATCTGCGGTGGAGCTGTCTGCATGAATGGTGTCGTGAATGTCGTGGAGAAGGCTGGACATGTGTCCCAAGCACAAAGTTGATTTCAAATTGTAAATGCAACGCACAGTGACAGCATGCATTTTACTTTTAATCATGGCTACAAGAAAAGCAGCTTTTGTCTTTATAGGTGGTTCTTGCAGGCAGCTGATATAAAGAGTCAGAGCGGACACTTCAGCGTTTGAGCAAACCTGTCAGATTGCAGCCAAGCTGACGTGCCACAGCTGAGCTGGAAAATATGCAGCCCAGCTGACGGATGACAGACTCGACATATCACAGCCAAGCTGACAACTTGCAGCCTCACTAACAAATAACTGTGAAGAACAAAAACCAGATGAGCTGACAGACTGCAGCCGAGCTCACAAATTACAACAACTAACAGCTTGTAACTGAGATGACAAAGTGCATAGGAGGTAACAGGGTGCAATTGAGCCGACAGCTGAGCTGACAGCTGATTTGACAAGTGGCTGCTGAGTTGACAAAGTGCACCAGAGCTGACATTTTGCAACTGAGAAATTGCTGCAGACCCGAGTCTGACCTGGACCAGATTGAAACCTTCCATACCAGCTAGCTTGAACGAAAATCTGAAGAAGCAATTGTACCATGACTTGACACAGGGTCGAGGAGACATGGAGGTCATGACAAACGACCCTAGCAGACAGCCGCAGCAAGACATGGTAGAGTTTGTCAAAGAGGCAGAAGGTGCCATCAGGAGCTTTTTTGCTACACAGGCAGGTGCATGTCTATTCACTACTCAGATCAATTACATACAAAGGGGATATGGGATATGTTGCAAGAGAAACAAGCCCATGCTGGCCCTTGATCAGCAGCAGAATCTCATTAAAGAATGGAATATCCAATACATTTTCTTTTCACAAAAAAGGTTAGTTGAAAACCCTCAACATGCAACAACAGAATCGTCTCAACTTGAAACATGACGACTTGCTGAATCTTGAATGATTTAATATCTTGCAAAAATGTGATTCACATACAATGCTGGCAAGTGCATGATGATGCACTGCTCAGATCAAGGGGAACCACTGTGGATATTGCTGCCAGAGAAACGAAGCCAGACTGGCCCTTGATCAGGCACAACATCTTACATGTCATAACTGCACATGCAATTATTATTTTTCCTTCGAAAAAGGTTGGTTGAAAATCCATGACTTGCAACAACTAAATGGTCAAATCAGAAATATGGCAAACAGACCCAGGTCAGACCCAGGTCTGACCCGGGTATGACCTGGACCAGATTCAACCTATGAACGAAGATCTGCCAAGTTGCTGACTACTGTGGGAAACACCGCTGCTCATTGATCGACTGGGATTGATGTTTGAAGAGATACCACAGACAGCCGTAGCAAGACATGGTAGAGTTTCTCAAAGAAGTAGGAGACGCCATCAGGAGCTTTCATGCCATACAGGTAGGTGCATGTCGGTTCACTACTCAGATCCATTACATACAAAGGGGATATGGGATATGTTGCAAGAGAAACAAGCCCATACTGGCCCTGAATCAGCGGTAAAATATGCATATCCAAAAGGAATATCCAAAGGTATTTTTTTTTGACAAAAAAGGTTGGTTGAAAATCCTCAACATGCAATGACAGAATGGTCTCAACCAGAAACGTGCAAGTTGCAGGATACTGAATACCTGAGTTTCTGGGAAATGTGACTCACGTACAATGCCGGCAGGTGCATGATGATTCACTGCTCAAATCAAGGGGAATCACTGTGGAGATTGGATATGCCGCAAGCGACACGAAGCCAGACCGGCCCTTGATCAGGCACAAAATGTTACATGTGATAATTGAGTACTTTTCTGGTTTTTTTACCAGAAGAAGTTGGTTGAAAACCCTCAACTTGCAACGCAGACCTGTACACACCCTGCCATGCCCAGTGCAAAATTTCACACAATCAATCGTTGAATCGTTTAATAAACGGTTCATCACGTCTGCAACCAGCTGAAATGACATGCATTGATTCCCATGATTGTCTGTCACTTCCACAGCTTGATTGCAACAATGCCAGTGGTCTAGCTGCTGTCTCTGCACGCAACATGTAATTTGGAAGTGTGGGTGCAAGGCCCATTGCTCGCTTCAATGCAGAAATGTACAGTGCAACATTTCACATTTGTTTTTTTACGGTTCATCATATCTGCTACCAGCTGGACTGACATGCGTTCATTTTTCATGCATTATATTGCGTTCTAGGTAGGATCAGGTCCCAGCCTAGGTACGTACAGACGCAATGAGCTTCCTCCAAGCGAGTCTGTCTTTGGCAAGTTTGTGCCACTTGTACACAACCCCAAGAGCAGTCAGGTCCTTGTGCACCAATGTCCTCCAAGTGTCTCTGTGACGACCTCTGACACCTGGTCCCAGCAATTGAGTCCTATAATTGTCTAGCATCTCCACAGCTTCGCTGCAACAGTGCCACTGGTCCAGCCGCTGTCTCTGCAGGCAACATCTGAAGCGGATTTGTGGATGCGAGGCTTATTGCTCGCTTCAATGCAGACCTGTAAACACCCTGCAATGCCCATTGGAACATTTCACAATCACAACATTTTGATTTTGTAATAAACGGCTGCAACCAGCTGGTCTGACATGCATTGAGTCCCATGATTGTCTGTCGTTTCACAGTTTGGCTGCATCAGTGCCACTGGTCTAGCTGCTGTCTCTGCAGGCAACATTTCATGCAGATTTGTGGATGCGAGGCTCATTGCTCGCTTCAATGCGGACCTGTACACACCCTGCCATGCCCAGTGCAACTTTTCACAATCACAATATTTAGCTTTTGTAATAAACGGCTGCAACCAGCTGGATTGACACTAGTCCAGCCGCTGTCTCTGCAGGCAACATCTCATGCGGATTTGTGGATGCAAGGGTCATTGCTCGCTTCAATGCAAAGCTTGAAACGCCCTGCCATGCCCAGTGCAACATGTCACAATCATAACATTTTAATTTTGTAATAAACGGCTGCAATCAGCTGGACTGACATGCATTGAGTCCCATGATTGTCTGTCGTTTCCACAGTTTGACCGCAACAGTGCCACTGGTCCAGCTGCTGTCTCTGCACGCAACATCTAATTCGGATTCGTGGATGCGAGCCTGATTGCTTGCTTTAACTTTGTAATAAACGGCTGCAATCAGCTGGACTGACATGTGTTGAGTTCCATGATTGTCTATCATTTCCACAGCTTGGCTGCAACAGTGCCACTGGTCCAGCCGCTGTCTCTGCAACCAACATCTGATTCGGGTTTGTGGATGCAGGGCTCATTGGGTGCTTCAATGCTCACCTTGAAACACCCTGCCATGCCCTGTGCAACATTTCACACTCACAACTTTATTTATGTTAAAAACTGATCATCACATGTACAACCAGCTGGACTGACATGCATTTAATTGTGTATCATTTCCACAGCTTGGCTCCAACAATGCCACTGATCCAGCCGCCGTCTCTGCAGGCAACATCTCATGCGGATTTGTGGATGCAAGGCTTATTGTTCGCTTCAATGCCGACCTAGAAACATCCTGCCATGCCCATTGCAACATGTCATAACCACAATGGTTATTGTGATTCTTAATAGTTCATCACGTATGCACCCAGCTGGGCTGACGTGCATTGAGTTCCATGATCGTCTATCATTTCCACAGCTTGAGTGCAACAGTGCCACTGGTCTAGCTGCTGTCTCTGCACGCAACATCTAATGCGGATTTGTGGATGCAAGGCTCATTGCTCGCTTCAATGCAGACCTACACACACCCTGCCATGTTCAGGGCAACATTACACAATCACGAAATTTCGGTTTAAAAAAAATTCGGTTCATCACGTCTGCAACCAGCTGGACTGACATGCATTGAGTCCCACTGTTTTCAATTTTCACAGCTTGGCTGCAACAGTGCCACTGGTCCAACCGCTGTCTCTGCAGGCAGCATCTAATGCGGAATTGTGGATGCAAGGCTCATTGCTCGCGTCAATGCAGACCTGCACACACCCTGCCATGCCCAGTGCAATATTTCACAGTCACAACATTTTGATTGGATCAAAAAACGGTTCGTTACATGTCAAAGCACAGTTGCAAGTGCTTACATGAACCAATCCGCTTTGTTCTCACCATCATTGGCGGCAAGTCGGCCCGCTGTCTCTGCCAAAAATATCTAGTGCGGATATGTGGATGCAAGGCTCGTCGCTTGATTCAACGCAGGCCTGTATACACCCTGCCATGCCCGATGCAGCATGGCACCGTCACAAAATATTTATGCTTCCAAGACTCATCACATCTGCAAGTCGGACGGGGTCAAAGACCTTCTTGAGCGCCCGTTGTTTTGTCCAAATTCTTTTTGAAGAACGTGGCTGTCCTTACTGTCCAGTTTGATGTTGTCGTTCTCAGGATGATCAAACACCGGCAGACGGGATTCGACATTCCTCTTCTTTTGCAACGGCAGAATCCCGCCTGCCAGTCTGTCGACCTGCATCATCACTTGCTCTTGCTCCATGACATTGACATTGTAGACACATCCCTGATTGACGTGTTGAGCCCAGATGTGTTCACTTTTTTCTTGCCCACAGTGTAATTATACGACCACACAGGTCGGACACTTGAATCGACACCTCAAGACCCATGGACAAAATGTTAGCACCGTGACTGAAACTTGCGCGCGCTGTGGAAGATCTTTCAAGGTCGGTGGCACAGGCTTGAGGCAGCACACGACAAATTTCAATTGCTTGGCAGCTCCCGAACTCCAGCCCTTTGAACACGATGGCTTTGAAGATGGGTCTTACATGCTGGGCCTGCAGAAGCTGCGGTGCCTCAGCAGCTACCTGCTGGTACAACATGGGTTTGCTGACCCAGATATGACGCGGGTAGCACTAGCAACAGTGAAGTACCTGCACGTCAACTCAGCGTTTCCGCAGTGGCAAAATGTCCGGCGATGCCAATTTGATGCTGAGAAGCTTGTAGTCGTTGAACAGAAGGACCAAAAGAAGGTCTGGGTAGCCTATCCCAAAGAAAGTGTGCTCGAAGATCTGCAACGCGAAATTGCTGGAATCCTGCGGGGATTGCTCAACGCAGAGAAGCTCCCCAAGAAGCACTCAGACGAACTGGCCCGATTTGCAGAGTATGGTCTTCACACTGGGAAGCCACATTCATATGCTGCCATTTTTGTGAGACAACGACCTGAGCTTCAGAATCAGGGACTGAAGACGCTGGAAGACATCCTGACGTTACTTCAAAATGGTTAGCGGTGTGCGCATCACTTCCTATGTGAGTTCAGCGCTCAAACCAGTTGCTTGAAATGGCCCCATGAGCCCATTGACTGTGTTGAACAGTATGTCTTTTGATGAAAGCCATCAAATGCTCATGAGTACCGACTGTGGTGCATTGCAAGCCAAGCAGCGGAGTCAAGGTGCATGCACACTTGATGACGAACTTGATGAGCAGTCCTTGAAGAACAAAGTGTCTACGTGTAGCTTTTAGAGCCAATGATTGGCCGTCACGGTCTGCAGTGATGTATTGAATAGGGTAGGAAGCCATGTATCCCAACGTTTGCCCTAGATTGCAAGTAAGTGTACATCCGAAACCAAGCAATAACGACATGAATATGTGCCATGCTAAGTTGATCATCTGTAATTTCTGAACACTGAACTTGAGCACGGCGATGATGATGCGGCCCTGTCCCTGTCAGCGATATGGTGGAGACACAAGCAGCTAAGCAATTGCGGGGCCCAGCAGTCAGTCATGCTACGAGCTTGCAGGAGGTTGTGGATCCCAGCCCCACTGGCCAGCCTCTTGTAGTCAATGACAGGAGCATACAATTAGCTGACGGCCTTCTGTCAAGTGCAAATCCACATGCCGTCAGGTCAGCATGCTCCCCCACAGCAGATGAAACACATGTTACTGTGCGCAATTGCAAGTGGCAATATGGTGCAACACTGCTGCTGCTTTTGAGTAATTTTGGGCCTGCAAGGTTCCTCAGCTAGGAGATGCTGATTTTGAAGTCACTTGGGCAAACCTTGTGCTGTCAAAGGTCTGTTGTGTTGTCAATTGCAGCGGTGCAATGCATCCTTATGCACCCATGTATATTGGGTCTATATGCCCC
>JAABUI010001603.1_pt1 | contig 12947 bp, 3 predicted proteins | sample 5559111 | NCBI WGS metagenome assembly JAABUI01 (sample SAMN10711870, study PRJNA513365) | rock metagenome | isolation source: Antarctica rocks | place: Antarctica: Victoria Land, Buttleship Promontory
AGCTATTAACTACCTTAATTATTTTAATATTAATACGTAACCTCTAGATAAATAGTAGTAGCGCCTTCTAATACTTAATAATTTATATTCCGATTAAAGTTAATACTTTATATACTACTATATTACTTTTAGAAACTATTTTCTGGTGTTAGGGTGGCCGAAAAGAGATGGTCTAGCAGCTGCTTTAAGTAGCTCGAGTACCGCGCAGGCCCTAGTTCGGATCGGCTGAACTAAACACCGGTAATCCTTACGCCTAAAAAAAAATAAGGGCGCTACCGAGGACCCTTATCGAACCATCCCTATAGAATACGCAGATGCCTTTCTAGCTCTCTCTGCCGCTCATCACCATCGTTCCTTCCTTTAAGTAAGTCTCTATAAGGCAACGAACATAAATGAGGCCTAGAGCCCACCTCTTACCTTTATGTCGTCGATTCTCCTATTTCCTCATTTCCATTAGCGAAGCAGGACTTTCCTTATATCATTGCCCGCGCCACTATCATCCTTCATTCCACCACCTTACAGTCCACCCTTAGAGCCACCTTAACTTACGATCCCCTCCTACACCACCCTGCTCGTTCGCCGCAGCATTTATCCATCACTACTACCGACAGCATAGGACGAGCACAGCGTCAAAAGGGTAGGCTCCCCCCCCGCTTTTACCTTAAGCAACGCGCACAGCTCGCCGTATAAGGGAAGACTCTACTAAAGGCTACCGACAACACAAAGAAGGGCCTAGCATCGATTCTAAAGAAGTAGGAGAGGTATTTCGTCTTCCCTCGAAGTCTGCGATTGCCGTCACTAACTATATTACTACCTAGGTTTTGCGGCGAACTTAGCTATAATCCTAAAACTTTCCTTATAGACGCACAAGTGCCAGACTTTAAAATATTTTAGAAATAGACGATGGATCGCTACAACAGAATCGGCGTAGCTTCAAGTCTAAAGAACTACTAGCGGGTTCTAAGGATATATACCCTCGACAAGGCCGATCGAGACTTCGATCTACGCGAGAGAAGGGACATACGCAATATAAGATGCTAATTCCTAAAGGCTTAAGAGCTCCACGCTGACGTCTTGGTTATGCCAGTATATTAATTTACTCATCGACGAGTATCGCCTCCGCACCACACCCAAAAAGAAACCGGTCATCGGCCTCGACGATCTCTACCTTCTCCTTTATACATACTAGGTGCTCGATGACTCGACATTTAAGGATGAGCGGCAGCGGGTTCAAGTTACCACTAGCTTACTTACAGCCACTTTTTTCGGTTATCGACCGTGCTCATTATTCGACACTCGAGTCAAACTCGACGAGCCCGATGGCTTAGATGTGCCCACCGACGATACAGCGGTCGCCAGTGCTTAAGGGGGCAGAAAGGTGGTGAAAGATCTTAAAATCGACGGAGGCAATCACGTGAAGGGCAGCTATAATGGCGATACTATAATATCTATAGATGCTGCTTGCAACATTGATGGCGATTCCAACGCAACCTAGGATAGCGACAGCGATTCTGGCTCCCTCTATAACTGCGATGAGGACTATAACACCGACGACGATTATGATGCAGGATCTAAAAAAACTCGGTCATTCCTATATCGCCATTTCACCATCAGCATCGTTGCTAATCAAACCCCTAGGAAACCTAACCTTATCTTCATAAAGGCGACACTTCTCCATACAAAAGGGGAAGACAATAATCCGCGAATATAAGCAAACCTGCAAGCCCCCCCTGCCCTTCCTCTCAAACTTATACTGATCCATGGTTAACCTATATACTTACAGAAAAACGTTAGTTATCGGTGGAGGAGATAATAATCCGCTATTCTCCCTCCTCGATCACTTCATATCTCTCGCGGTCTACGATGACGCGTTCGAAGCTACGTATGCGAAAAATGTCGAGAATATGTTTCGGGTGAAGATACCGCTAGGCAGGAAGAGCCTAACGCTGAAATAGAAACGCCGAGTTCTAGATCTTCCAGTCTTCCGTGAGCCTTTACGGAGTGCCGGTAAAGTGGGTATATCACCGACAGAACCTCTACTTGCCAGCACGTGGATCCGCTACCTCAAGCAACTCGGACGGAAGGCCGGCTTCTAACATTCTTTTACCCAGTATGGGCTCAGACGTGGCCTCCTAAATATTATCAACAGTGCGTCTGCCCCTTGATCCCAGCTCCCCATTTGCTTCTAGAGAATCGTTCCAACACTGATCTTATACACTATCAACAGACAGCGCTCCCGCCTCGGTGCGAGATCAAATCTTTGACCACCAGCAAGGAGCCGTCGGTTACTATCTAGACTAGGATATCCGGTTTGACACCGAGTCATACTACCTCGGGAAGCCATCTAATGAAGTGGTCCAAAAGACTGCCAGGCTTGCCAGTTTAACGGCTGACACGAGTGCTCCAATAGAGCTGTCATCCGAGCAGAAGGCTAAGTTGGTCCAATATCCTTAAGTGATTTAACTCGCCCAGCGAAACAAAGCTCTTACGGCGCGAATCCGCGCCGCAGGATATAACACTGTCGGCGATGCCTAAGGGACATACCTTTTTTAAAAGAAGAAAAAGGCCGAAGGCCGGTTAAACTGCTTAAAAGTCAAGCTGCGAAAAAAAATGATCATGCAAGCCCGGAAACGACACTTCCGGAAGGCTGACACTCTGGCCTTTAACGCCCAATTTTCCGACACAGTAGCCGCTCACACTTCCCTTCAAGGCACCCACCATACTCAGCCGATCGAATACAATATCCCTAAGCGAGCTAAGGTGGTCTAACTAACTTACAGTCCTAGCGATGGTCTAAGCGATGGAAAAAAGCTCCGGCAAAGAATCCAGGCCATTAAAGCCAGAGCGGCTTTATGCCATCGGCGGGAAACCCAGCGCCGCGGTCGGCCCAAGTCCACTATCAAACAGGAGGAGGAGGGTGCTATAAATAAGTCCGAGGAGGACACGAAAGATGATTTTCCTATAGTCTACCGACCCACCCAATGCCTGTTCTGCCTGGGCGACGAAAGGCTACCCTACCAACATCGGGTCTTCGAGTACGCCAAACCCAATAAGATGATGAATGAGGTTAAGAAGCACTTAAAGAAGTACTCCCCCGAGGATGAGGTCCCGTGTCCGCATCCGCAGTACAAGGCAGCGGGACTGGTCCTGCCCAGTATAATGGGTTTTAAGAATCATACGGCGACGGTGCATAAAATCTTCTTACGTGAATAGCCCGCCCACATGTCCCGCATCAGTATGCCATAGTTAAATAAAGAGGTAATAATATATACGAAGATTTATGCCCTAAAATGTGATAAACCTAATGAGACCACAGTTACGGCCGTCAGGATCACTTCCTATAGATTAAAGAGAACTCAAGGGTAATAAGATGCTTCCTTAGCTATCTAGAGCGAAAAAATCGAGAAACATATAAGACTACACCGAGGTCTTTCTCTATCGTGTCACGCCGGGCTCTGCGCATTCGCTAATAAGTATAATATAAGTCCCTCGAGAGAACGGATGTAGTCGAAATAAACCGCAAACTGCTAAGGTAGACACTCCTATAGATCCTCTGCGTTAATCCTTCTCTTTTCTTCCAAGATAAGTTCTTCCTTTTGCGTCTAATCTATGGCCGTGAGGCCTTGCCATAGGAGAGAGCCCCGGAGGAAGTAGAGAAGCATATACCTAAGGGATTCTAAATCATCGCAGCGATGTTACACTCGACTAGGCGTTAGTCTTTGCGCAGCAAGAACCGAGGATATCACATCTACCGACACCTAAATATTAAACCTCTTCTCTGATTCCTTTGCTATTCGTCCACAACTATTAGCAGCTTATATACCTCTTTTACCCAACTGGCGCAAGGCATTATGCATAAAGACCCTGGACATTCGACACCATCTAGGATCTCCGTGTACACAAGTCTCAATTCAAACCAGTATCATGGGATTGGCGTCACGTCTACATCAAAATATATGCCAGGACTTCGAGCGTAAATATTGGGACAATCCCGAATTATTCTGGAGTCTGCCTTTACGACCCCGAGATCCCAGCGCTTTCTCTATCATCCGCCACATATCTGAGTCCTTAGACCAGCAGGACTACCTAAATCCTATTCGCCGCAGAATTTTACTCAGCGTTCTTTTCGAAAGAGTCCAATCGGAGTCACAACGAATCCAGGCCACTAGCAATATTCTCAGACGAGGGAAGACGTTTAAATATGCCGCAAATAATACGCTATTAGACTGTCTTTAGGATAAGACGGACCAGTCCGCCAAGAAAAAAAGGGAAAGGTTCAATCGAAATGTTCGCGCTAGTAGTAAGTGGACGAGATTTAAGCCTAGAGTGCTAATCGGTCTTACGGATCAGCAAGCCTAGACTACGTGAGCCATTGCTCCCCACATTGCCCAATCTACATCTAATAATTGACGCAGATGGGAGAGGTCTATGGACGATAAGGAGTTCATAGCCATCTCCCAATATATATTATCACTCCGATCATACGAGCGATGGAAAGGTCTATCTCCGCTCGCCTCGAGACTAAAGTCCGCCTTCCTAAGCCACCTAACCGGAGCCGCTGGAGATGCTATTTAGTCTTGCTCTAGCAAAAGAAAGCGAGTAGGTGAAGATGACGATTTCCAAGATCAAAACCAGTCACAATACAAACGACGAGCAGAGACGCATTCCTCTAATGAATAAGAGTTTAGAAAAGACGCGGCTTCGTCACAAGGCTACTCACAACCTCCTATCCCGGTGTCACATCCCCACATGATCTCGAATATAGCGGACGGCTTACAAGTATTAGCAGAAGTGGCTACTACGACGGGTCCGGTATCTAATGGTATATACTAACTTCTGTGCTTATATCTGCGCTTGCAACTTAGCTGACCAGCGAAGCAGAATATTCGCCTCCTCTCGTCGATGCATCCTTTATCAACGGGATGAACGACTTCGACATCTCAGCCGGCCATACGTCATTCCTCGATAGGATAAATAATTTCGATATATTAGCTAGCGTACGCGTTGCACAACAGCCACCTCCTCTTAGTGATACAATCTTCATGGACGAGATAGGCAATTTCGACATCTCAGCCGGCGTAGGGGCCCCGCAACCCCCTCTTGGCGACGTCTTTACAAACGCGAGCAGCAACTTTGAGATCTCCCACCAAAATGTTATAAACAGCAGCTCTTTCGAAAATAGTATAAACAACTTCGACGTTTCGGCAGGAGAGGTCTCGAGCCCCATTGGCGATATAAGGTTCCAGTTGCCTATTAGCACCTCCTAATTTCAGCCTTCGGTTAGTACTTAGGGGAATAGATATATACCTCGCCAAGTCCTCACAAAAGTACGACGAGATAATCTAAGTGCCCTTTAACTTAGACATTCTTATTGACGTATATAACTCGTCCAAAGGCTAAAGGTGTCTCTAATACAGTCGCGCCTAGGGAGTGTTAAAGAGGGATAATATATGCCGCCTTACTCGAATTTCGAAGCGTTAAAATGCCAGACATCCGCTAAACGTTGCAGTTGAGTTTCTAGTAGGCCGATAGGAGTTAGCATAGCCTCTAATTCAAGCATTGTGAATATATACCGGGTTAAGTTATAGCTTTTTAAGCACGGGTTTAATAGCTGCATCTCGGCCTCCGTTATTGCATCTATAGACTTGCTGACCTTCCCATTTCTCGAAGCTTGCCTATTACTCGTATGATGCGAATTAGCGAAAGACCTTCTAAACGTCCTCTAGCGGATCCCAGTATTGTAGATGCTCCTACAAGTCCTACAAAGACTCGACGGTAGCTATAGCAACGGCGTAGGACAGTCTAGAAGCAGTCGCTCATATACTCTATATAACGTAAATCTTTCTAGAGGGGTTTACGGGGTTTTCAGAGGCAGTTTAGGCGGCAAATTCTCGTTAAGGCCAATATAGCTAAGCGCGCGTGACAGATGTAGAACCCCAAAGAATATAGCGCAGCTCCCCTTGTCCCGCTCGAACCCAACTGTTTTAGGCAGAATATGTCTCGTCTCTAAAAATTAAAACCCTCCGGTCCAACTCGCTTCCGAACGAGCCTCAGAGTATCCTTACCCACCTATCTCTATACTCCCTAGCTGAATTATTCGTATAGACGGTCTACTTTTAAGGCTAGGATCGGATGTCCCTATAGAGGGTTTCTAGGGCCGCAACACAACTCGACACGTTAGTCAATAGGTTAACACAGTATGCTCAACATAACCTCACCCAGCTTTGACGACGGCATTAATAACTACATTTTGAGAGTCCTTAGCTACTATTAATGTTTCGGTGTTCACGAAACGACGCTTCAATTCCTTTATACAAAGGTTCTATATAAGAAAGATAACGACTTCTTTCTTACACGCTATCAAACACGAGCAACACTGCCCTCTAATATGGATGTCCGTTCACTAAATAATGTGGAGCTCATCTCTTCTGATTCATATTGCCCACCGCCACCGCCGGGCTATACAGAAGCGGCCCATCCTCCATCAAATAAATGCTTTGTCAAGCGCCCAAACTTAATTGGATATACACCAGATTCCCAAATCTAGGATAATATCTTAAAAGAAGTCTCCGTTTGCGAGATACTAAGGAAAAACCCGCACCGGAATATTACTGAGTATTACGGCTGCGAGATTAGGAATAGTCGAGTTACTAGGCTCTACTTTAAGAGATACCTCGACGATCTTCAGCTAAAACTAAACCCTAAGAGTCTAAACAAATTGTCTTTTCAGAATAACCAACGCCCACCGCTTGCGGATGCACTACGCTATCTCAAAGGTATCAAATCTGGACTTAATCACCTTCATTCCTTGGGTTTCAGCCACAACGACATCAATCCAGCGAATATAATGCTAGATCATGATGATAAGCTAATTATCATTAATTTTGACTCCTGTCTAAGGCATGGTACACCACTCGCAAAGACAAAGCGCACGTATGGGTGGCACGGTGAGAAGATTCAGATTTCTCAGCCTTGCAATGATGACGAAGCCCTTACAGAGCTATAGACTTAGTTGACTAGTGTGAACCCTGACGAATTTCAATTCATAGTATAACATATATCACTGACGTACAGCCGAGAGTTGATTCGGCTATAGTCTTTAGCGATCTTTTCGAAGGAATATTTGCGTGCGTGTGTTGAGATAAAGCACGAGAATTTAAATGAACATAGACACCGTAATCAGCTCCATAGCTTTATAGCTAACGCGCACCCTAGCCTCGTTGTATTAGACAATTTCCTCCCTTTCATTATAAGCGCTTATCCTATGGCATTTCCCAGCTGGGTACCCGAATCACTCGTCTTCCTAGACAACCAATTAGCTCGATGTTAATTCGTAGGACTTATCCAGGACTCCCACTAATTTTATTTTGGCGGCTTATAAGCGGAAGAATATAGACAGTCGCTACGTCCACAGTCCTAAAGCTTTATAATGACTCCAGACTCGGATTTAAAATGACAGTAATTAACTAGATCGTATTTAAGAGGAAGGGTCTCCTCCAGAAGATTCTGACACATTCTTTATTCCGCTTAAAGTAATTTAAGAGAACTCGGCTATAGAACTTAGTTACGAGATAGTATTCAGAAGAGAAAGATTATCGTTACCTACGTTCAAGGCCTGGATTCTTATCTTACATAAGGTGATACCTTAGTGTCCGTCGGTAAACCTATAGATTAAAAGCCCAGCTTGGCGCATCATTAGTCAAAAATTAGCCTAGCTTAACTGCCATCGACGTAGGGATGACACTGTATAAGCCATCCTTAACGGCTAGATTAGGAAGGGTACTAGGGGAAATCTCTGCTATAAGCGCTAGAATAAGCACTACTGCTGCAAAGGTACCGATACGGGCTCCATAGAGAAAATGTCTATAAGCTGAGGTGCTTTGCAGCCTAATCGATTTACGCTATCTTTAGTAGCACTTTCAAGGGTTTCTACCTATAAATGCCTTCCTAGAAGACCTCTAGAGAACCTAGATATATAGAGGGTTACGGGATGAGCTACACGCATGTCTGTCTCCCCCACTTTTGCTTACTCTCGTTAAGAGTGTGCTAGGACTTACTTTATAATGCCGGCCCGAGCCGCGTCTAAGGTGGAGGAGCGGCGCTCTTAAAGGGTAAGCGCCACTCTTAAAGGTGAGCGACGCTCATCACAATCACACCGAGCTAGACTAAACACAAGCCGATTATAATGTTCGGCTAGGTTATAATAATTTGGTTCTCCGAGACCGACAGTCTTTATAAGATATAAGAAGCAGGCGTCCTTTCCTAGGGTGGCGGTTAAGGTGCATGGCTGCCTTACATTAGTAGAGCATCGCATTTTTAATCATAGGAGCTTCACAGGTCATGCATCGTTACATTATTTCAGCTCTTCTCGTCTTTGCATTTTTATGGCTTTGTGCTCTCCTACACAGATACGTGCACGGTGCTCTTACGGTACGACGGAAACTTCCTCTACTTCTTATTAGTTGCGCCCTAACTTATATCTATAATCTAATCCTCCTCATTTTGAATAAGCTTTAATTGCGCGAAGAAGGTTTATATAGAAGCTCTCGGTTATAGCCTGCTATAGAGGGACTAACTCGGCTCAGGAAGTGAGCGATACCTTCTAGCCATAGGATTTTTGCTTCGCTACTCCTCAACATACATGATCAGCTATTAGGTATATTCACCGTCTCTATTTAACCTTACACTAGAGCTAACCTTTAGCAGTCCGTTCTCCTCTAGCACTATTCTCATCTCTTAGGGAATCGAACTTAGTCTTAGTTCCTTCATTCATGCATCCTCCTTCCTGCGCTGTTAGAAATGGTGATTTTCATAAGGTACTCCGTCATTCACGTATCAGGAGAGCTAGATAAGTCGGTAATACTCCTAAGATAACTACGATAGCTTTCACTCCATCACAGCACCTAGAGGTGCCAACCATCAGAGCTTCCCTCCTTCTACCGAGCGTCGAAAGAATTAAAATCTCGTCGGCTAGTCATCAGTAATACCGTCTTAGAGGACCCTCGTAGATCGACGAGTGTAAATTAGCAAAATTAGCCATCTAGTAATTTCTTGATCTCTTTTATAAAGTCGTTAAAGTTAACCGTTGCCACACCCTAAACCTGAGTAACGCTAGGCTACCGACACGGACGCCGGTCACAAAGATCCGACTATACAGATCTCGGGTGCAGAAGGGGATTGGGGAGTAAGGCAGCTCAAATTGAGCCCTAGCAAACCAGACTACTCTACTGCTCTACCGGGTAGAGACCCTAATGGTCGGTACGTCCACCTCGATCTTGACGCGGGAATATTAAAATCCTGAATGCTATCACTTCCAAATGAGGAACTCCGGTAATGGATTTCCTCCCGTATATAAGTGTAGAGGATATCGACGAATTATAGTCTCGGCTAATAGTCGGAAGCGGTTTAGCGGCTCTTTAACATACACAATAGATCTGTGGCTATAGTCAATTTATAATGGCCAGAATCTATTAAGGATTAAATATCGGCCCGTCTTCATTTTTTCGACTACTAGCCAAGCATTAGTAGTGTCTAAGTTACAGCAGACCTAAACGGAACTGCGCTTATTCGGTGGGGCAGTACATATTGACGGCGTGCAGTAGCAAAAAATTGAGGTAAAACAGCGGCCGAATCTAGAGCAGGGTGTCATATTCAGGAGGAACGAGATTTGCCCGGGCGGCCCGCCATTATTAGAGGGTATATCTATTAAAACACCGCTAGATATCTGTCAGTCCCTCAGCAGTCAGCAGAAAGTTCCCAATAGCAGTTCAGCAAGTCATCTACCGTATTCATAGATCATCTAGACATGACAAATATACTAATTTATCAAACTCCATCTAGCTTATCCCCGCAGGACCCACATAGAAATGGAAGCTTCCCGAACGATTACTCACTCCCTCATTACCCGCTCACTCCTTACCCTATAGTCCCAGAGATAAGGGGTTAGTCACCTTCCGCGCCTAGGATATAGGACAACCTAGTTTACACGACGGAACCTAAAGCTAAGCGAAGGGCAAGAACTTACTTTCACGCTCCTTCAGCTTCAGGTCTATGCCATTCCTCGCCGACTCTGCCTTTAAATATTTCATCAACGGAACTTCAGAGGATGCTAGACTCCCTCCTCGATTAAATTAATTAATTAGAGGTGGCAGTAAAGGTGGCTAAAAATCGAGCGCTATCAGTCTACTATAACGTCATCGAGAAGATATTACTAGCACATATATATCAGCTTATAAAAGTCGAGGGCGAAGGCGACGATACGGCTAAATTTGAGAACGGCAATAACGACAAAGAGCTTATGTATGTGCACGAGGGCGATAAACGTGAGGATAGTAGTAAAGCTCCAAGGGAGAGTGAAGACGAAGATGGAGATAACGATAAATATAACGATAAAGACATAGAAGGAGATGATGAGGAAGACAATAATAAAATAGATGACGGTGAGTATAAAGAAGATAACGAATACACTAGTATATGACGAGTAAGCGAAGGGGGACACAGCAACAGACGCATTTAATGCGGTTATATAAGAATGGGGTTTAGTTTAGTTTCTAGTCCGTTGCGAAATATAGAATTTTTACCCTCACTATAAAGCGCGTTCGAATTGACTTTGCATAAACCATGAAACATAATATTCCGAGAGGCCAAGCGATTTACAGTAATATGATTAGGGCAGACAAAGGTTATTAAATAACGAAAAGAATCCCCACACACAGTGCCAACAGAAATGTAAACTATTCGCAACTAGGAATCTGGCGTCCCCCCGAAACCCACTCAGCACGGCTGTAAACTCCAACCCCGGCGAAGTAGTAGTACTCCTACTCGTACCTCCAAAAAGTAAGGGCTAGCCCCTAGTAAGCTAGCCTAATAAGGGTACGCGCTAGGAGTACGTACTAAGGGCGTAGGTACTAGGTGCGTACTCCCCTTAAGGTACCTCCATAAATGGAGGTGGGGAGTACTCGCCAGGGGAGTAATGTGCCGAGGGCGTAGGTGCTAGAGGCATACTCCCCTTCGGATTTAAAAGAGCTCCTAGCAAGCACTCTTCTAGGAGATTAGCACTACTATTTCTCTTCTTAATTCTCTTCAAGCGCAAGCTTTCTTAGTACAGCTAATATTTCAAGCTTGCTAGTCACTAAGAGCCGTTTAACTAAAGAAAAGATGGTGGTTCTAAAAGACTAGGATATATTAGTATTCACATTAGCCAATACGAATGTTATAGGGAGTCTTAGGTGAATTGGCAGCGTCTATTACTAAGTAGCACAACAATCCTATCGGCTTTTATACCGTCGGTTAGCAATCCTTTATACCAACATTCTCTATTAAAATGATTGCGTATTAAGGCGGAATCAAGGCTTTAATTATTGCTGCTCAGCCCCTTATCTCACGTGACAGTAGTTTTTTAAGTATACACAAAAAAACTGCTGTCATGTAACTTAGCTCCTCTCAACTTTTAGAGGTGGGGTACTCCCCAGGGGTATATCCTAAATTTGAGGGTTCGTGCTCCCTCGACGACCCTAGTAGACTCACCTTTAGATGTGAGGAGTACTCCCCCGGCGATTACTCCCCCGACGAGTACGGCCTTACTTTAGCATTTAACCCATTATCGCCGGTAGTCAGATCACGTGACGGAAGCTTAGCGCGATCACTATCAAACACGTGACCCTATACTCACTAAGAAAGGTCTAAGTTAAACTAAGGGTCTTCACATTCTCTATGGGCGTATAGAGTCCTTAGCGGCTCCTTATATATACACTCCTTTTAGAGTGCTCCCTAGGATCTATCAAAATTTTGGCCACCCGTCTAAGGCGCTAATAATTGTAACCGCGGTTAATACACTTTTCAGCCTTAGGTCTTATAAAGCAATGTAAGTTTAAAGAGGATGTTTTTATAGGGAATTTTAATGAAGCGACCTAAAATGTGAGGGAACATTTTCAGCGTGCGTGGAGCTAAGTAAGATGGGTAGCATTATTAATTAGATAAAACTTTTATCGGTGTTAGCGCATTCGGGTTTAGCTCCTCCCGTTCGGGGATAGCGCGGCCTTACTACTTTATAGATGCATTTAGTATATTACTGCCGTCTGTCCTTTTGCTTTCCTCAACGCAACCACCTCTGCATGCGACTCTTCCAGCCCCTATTCGTCTCGTTAGTGGCTCTCGGTTCCAGCCAATCTGCACTGCGCCTACCTGCTCGACCCACCTGCTTCCGCACTACATGCGGGAATGATTGGCGAATGTAAATGAATGTCAAACAGGTATAGTGGCCCTGGTATACGGCGATCGAGCGCTGTTGCTATATAAATCGAACGTCCGCTAATCCTATTTTATGTCGTGTAGCTCACAGCTGCGGTAATGGACTAGGGGAAAGTAACGACCCTTCCCTAGCGGAAGTATATTCCTGCGGGTTACCTCTTAGACTACTAGAGGTAAAGCAGGGACGGCATAGCCCCAAGATATAGCGGAGAATTAGGATGCTGCCGTAATAAAGGGATAGCTCCGGCTGTCTAGTCTTAGATTTACAACCTCCTACCTAAGCGGAACTAGCGAGACGACACAACCGTTTACAAGTTCGAATTGGACAGCGTCTAGCTTTAAGCGATGATTCAGGTTTCACTAGATAATATTGACTTCTATCGTAGCCCTCCTATATTTCGAAAGCCACCTCCACTAAAGAGGTCCCTTATTCTCAGAAAAGGTGAGCCTAGATATAACAACCTAGCCTTTAATAGATTTACGGCTAATTATAAGGTCCAGGACTTGATACTATATCTCTTACTAAAAACATTTAGACGCAGGGCAGGCCATTGCCATCGCTAAATACCGGACGACCAGACTTTCCTAGTTTCGATCTACTTTTAGCCACGGCACATAAAGTAGCCGGCCAAGACTCCGTTCAGCAAGACTCGCTATCCAACGGTGGAACGAGTTTACCTACCAGCGCCCTTTCTACT
>JAABUI010001604.1_pt1 | contig 12946 bp, 21 predicted proteins | sample 5559111 | NCBI WGS metagenome assembly JAABUI01 (sample SAMN10711870, study PRJNA513365) | rock metagenome | isolation source: Antarctica rocks | place: Antarctica: Victoria Land, Buttleship Promontory
AATTACAAAAGACGCATGCATGGCAAATAAGGCGCTCTGATGAAGCTCCAAATGTTCAAATAAACCAGATGAGAAACTCCTTTTAAGGGTTGTGTGGCCAAAATATGTACAGATATGAAGATTCATCCATTGGATGCATCTGTCATCCAGATGCAAAAAGTGCAGGCACTAGCCCAGAAACATATATTGTAAAATCACACGTGATAGACATCCCATCACATCAGAATCGAATATATCGAATCGAAATCATACCCTCTCCCCCCCAAACTTCCCCTGTCCCCTTATTGAAATCATTTAAATCTCATCCTCATACCTCAACCTCGCCCTCCCATTCCTCGACACCACCGTCCTCACCGCCAACACATCCTCAAACTCCGCCTCGCAATCATCCTGTTCGTCGCCCGCCTCGCTCGGCGAAGACGTGGTAGTGGTGCCTCCGGGTTTTTGCGGGCCGAGACCGTAGGGTGGGGTTGTTGTGGAGGTGGGTTTGGGGGGTTGGACGAGGACGGGGGCGGAGGTTGCGATGGGGGGGGAGGCGGGGGTGGAGGTCGGGGCGATGGGTGCGGGGGCTGAGGATGAGGGGACGACGGGCGCGGGGGATGATGCGGAGGAGGAGGGCGCGATGACTGCTGCTGAGGTGGAGGAGGGGGCAACCACTGCTGCTGAGGTGGTGGGAGCTGTGGCTGGGGATGAGGAGACTGGGCTAGCTGGGGCGGTACCGGCTCCACCGCCGAATTTGGCCGCGAAACATTTCTCCATCAAGGGGACGTCGGTGTCTCCGTCTGGGACGAGCGAGAGCACGTAGGAGGAAGCGAATGAGCCGGCAGCCCAGCCGACGTAGCCGAGGAATTGATCGGAGTTGGTGTTCAAGAAATCCAGCACCTCGCAGACATTCGTAATGCACGACGCATCATCGCTGCCGCCACCAGTCTCCGAGAGCAGAGCTTGACGCTTGCTGTCCTTGAGCCACGTGAGCAAGGGAGCGAAGACATCGGAGGTCTTGACACAGGAGGCAGTGGTGCCGGAGCCGTCGGAGTCGAGATATTGGTGGACGTCGAAGACGAGGTTGTCGGTGCTGCCGTCCGGGTTGGTGACGCCGGCGAGGGCGGCGGCTGAGCCGCCGGAGACGAAGGTCGCGGCGCCGGTGTAGCCGTTGCCGGGGAGGAGAATCATTTGGGAGGAGGCTCCTGCGCCGCGGATTGCTGTTACTGCTGCTTGGACGGATCCGGCCCAGGAGGCGAGATCTGGCACTGTAATGCATGTTAGTTCTCCGGGTAATGCGTTCTATGTCAGCTAAGGTACATACTGTCGTGAGGCTCGTTCATCAATCCCATGACCACTTTCTCTTCTGCGGCGTACTTGGTAGCCAATTGCTTCCACAGTCCGGAGAAGTCATCATTTGTGGGCCCGCCTGAAGACCCAATGATCTGCCCGTTCCAGCGGGCGTAATTATGGATGTCGATTATACAATATGCTCCTGTCGTCAGGCAGGATTGCATGAGCTTATCGTAGCTGGCGAGATTCGTGGCATCAAGCGTCCCGCCGAGTTTGCTGTTGACAAGGAATTGCCATGCCACTGGCAGACGGAAGATGTTGAGCTTGTCTTTGGTAACGAAATGGCTCATTTGACCGGCACCGTCGCCGCTACTGCCCTTCGTCGCCGTAGTAATAGGGCCATCGACGGAAGAAGGTTTGCAGGTGCCCTACACCCTACCGTCAGTATGCATCACATCGGACGGGAACAGGCCACAACAAACATCAGTGCTACAGCCAAAGTCAAATCCAGCGATGTTGACTCCAGCGTATTTCACTCCAGCAGCCAGTACTGTTTGTGTAAAGCTCAATGCTAGAACCGAGCTAGCAAGCAGACCTTTGGAAAACATGGTGCAGGAGAATCGATTTTTAGAGAACGAATGTGGTAGTGAGTGCTGACGAAGGAGCACCACAAGAAAGATATATCAACAGCGGAAAAGAATGACTGGGAACGGTAGAGACCGAAACTTGCCCTGCTATGCACAAGAAACCTCGAGGTGTTTGGCGGAGAATATCATCCCGTGGGAAGGCATGATGTTGTATATGTCCCGGGTGGGGGCCCAATTTGGCGTAGATGAAACGAATCGTCTAGACGCCCTCCCTTCACCCCTTCATCACGGGCGACGAGCGGGGTAGCTTTTCGGGATATTGAAATGATCTGCTGCAAGCAATAGGACGGCTTCAGGTGCTACATGGGGTTCACCTTCCGTGTCTGCCAGGTAAACCGAAGCTATGGGGTGCCGCGCGCATAGGGGCATGGGTCATAGGGAGTTGGGAGGATGAAACGTTTTTTCATCCCATGGGCGATGATGCAAGACGTTGAACGGTACGGGTGAAAAGCGGTTGAGAAGCGGTTCTGAGTGCTCGTATGCCGCTGAATGGGAATCTATCGCAATTGTCGCCATAATGTTCGCCTGACAGCTGTGGTGGCTCCAGAAGTGAGATAAGCGACCTCAAAGCCAGATCATTTACCTTTCCAATCCATGGAGCTGCAACCGAAGGAGTCCGGCCAAGTGGTGTCGACATGTCAGTAAGATTAAACAGCACGGTGAAGGGGAGATCTCAGTCGTTTCAAGATCTCGCTTAGCCAGGACCAAGACGCTAGCCTTCTTGGTGCATCGCCAGTAGCCCAAGCGCTCCTATTGTCACAGCAACATCTGTCCACTAGCTCGACCGCAGTCTGAACCTCGGGAGTTTACCTTATTCAAGCTCGGTGAACCTTTCTCGGTTGATTGACCGAGCCGGAGAGCCCATGTAAGGGCCATAGGCCACGAGGGGTACCATCATACATCTCATTTCAATAATGATTTTACCGAGCACCCTCACTCGTTTTCTGCCCAACCAGGTCATGGAAAGCTTCGTCCACAGAGTAATTCGAGCTCCGAGTAGGCGTCATTCATAGACATTCAGATGGTTTTCTGGTTCCGGAGGCAGGAGGGGATTCAGGGTTAAATCGCTACCTTTAAAATGACACACCCGTGTGGGGTCCACGAACCGCCCGTGTATCCGGGACACATGCACATTGCTGTGGTTACCTTCTGCTAGCAGGGATACTCCTCACATGCACCCAAAGATGCTCGATCCGGGTCCCAGCGAGTTTGGTTGAAGACCAAAGCAACAAATGGCGTCTCATCATCTCCACACCACAAGCCCCAAACTGCGTCTCGTAACCTCATTGAGGGCATCATCCATCCCATGTTAATCATGCCGTGTGAAACGTCTTGACTCTTGAGGGCCAAGATTTCCTCGAAACGACAAGGTCTTTCATCGAATGTTTTCGAATGCGGCCTTGATATAAATAGTGTCTCAAGGTATGGCAATACCACTCTGCTCCGGCCCGCTACCTGGAGCTCCATATTCAGGCGACGGGGTAATATCAGGCCATCCCCATAACCCATCGAAATCAATGAATTCATCGGGACCTGATGATTCTGGATCTGAGAGAGTGGGCAGAACCGTGTTATTGAGATCCAAAAGACCAGACAAAGGATCTTCGGGAGGGATTGAAGTCGAAGGAATAAAACTGTTTGCGGGCGCGGCCAGTGAGTCTGGAATGGAAAAGGGGCCTGCACCGGCTGATGGAGGTATTGGTGTGAACCCACTTTCGAGCACAGGCGTGAAATTATTCTGGTCACTCAAACTCTGCGCGGGAGTGGGAAGAGGGGTTTGAAAAATGGAAGTAAGGGGCTGGGATGCCTGTTCTTCCCGGCGAATGAGTTTACGAAACTCGACCAAGACGTGAACCGCGCGCTTTGCTTGAGGATCCATCACACCACAGTACGACATAATGGTGATTGCATTGTTCATGCATTGGCCTGAGAGCGGAGTTGCTGATGGTCGGACAAATTCGTTGGCGAAGATGACTAGCGCGGCCTCTAAGAGGGTATATGTGACAGGGGAATTGAGTCGTGGGAGGTATCGTCCCTCATATGCGGTCTGAATTAGAGCTACTGTATGTATGGAGGCGATGAAACAGGCATTTGAGAATTTCTGCATCCGAGTACCAATGCGTGGTGCTTGTTGTCCATTACCAAGGTTTCTCCGTTGGACTTCCGAACTAAGAAGGTAAAGGAAAAACGGACGCGAGAGAAGGATGATTGAGTGACAATAAGCAAGGTTGGAATGAAGTATAGCCATGGCTTACCTGCGGTTGTTGGGAGAGGCTCGTCGCCAATGCAGGGCTGGTGTGAGGTTCTCTGGCCATTGTTTGCACTCGTTCGCAAGCTCCTGTGCTAATCTGGTAGATATTCGCCGTTGTCGGTAGACTTTTCTCAGAATGAGACCAATGACATGAGCACTGCGAAAGGTTGCCTCTAAAGCTGCTAAGTAAAATTGGTCAGGTCCAAGATGCATCGATTGCTGGAATGTATTTGCACGCAAATTCAACAATTCGCTAGAGCATTCTTCTTCTGCTATTGCAACGGGGCGACCAAGATAGGCTGCTAGAAGACGATCCATGATGAACAATGATCGCCACAGCCTCTTTCGAGACACCTGCTCCTCCGCAGGGAATATTATGAGAGTCTCTTCGCTATGCATACCAAGTGCGTAAGCTGTGCGTATTGCCAAACTTGTATACACTGTCAGGTGAGAGATGGTAGAAGGGGGGTATATGTCCCTACCAAGAATTGAATACGCAGTGTTTCTTTTCGACCTGTAAATCATGTATGCTGCCATAAGCGGCAAAGTTTGAATGGACCAAGTATCTCCATCTTCTAAGCCGATCAGAGGATCATTCAAACTTTTCGCGTTGAGGTAAAAGACCTCTGACTGATTGGGATACCTCTCTCTTATATCATCGATGAGTGCGGCCTCCCGAGTGCCAGGCTCTGGTGTGGCCAAATACATGCCAATCGCAAGGACTAGATTCAGTTGGCACAGATATATATGATCGGTATTTAGAGGGTTGGAGTAGACTTGATCCAGGCTAGCTAAAAACACAGCCTCGTCAAATATTTGGAACAGCCCATATGTCTGCCTTAACATTAGTGGTGCGCAGGCGTAATGGCCTTTTTGTTCTAGTACTTACGTTGACAAAGAAAGCATCGACGAGAATTGATGTGGTCTCCTTGGAGGGCAGCTGATGTGTCAACTGGACATTCGGTAACACCGAGAATTGAGGTTCTGTGATTGCGTGCCGTGATGGATCTAAACTGAAGGGATTTGGGCCTACTGACATTTCAACGATCATCCTGAGTAGCTGTAGGAACGACAGGGTAGCGGAATCTCCAATGTAAACCAATCTTCCTGTGCCGTCTTCCAGCATTCGGGTCATGGTATGGTTGTCCACTTCTTCACCGCCACCACTGGGAGAGCCATGCTCTGAAGGCAGTCTGATTCCCGTTTTCATGCCATGCCCTGAATTTGGGAAATTGATAGCCATTGGTGGATCGCTGATTGAAGATGTGTCGCGGGCGGAGAAACCTTCAGGAAAGAGGTGATTGGTGACCGCAGGACTTGCTTCGCCCAGTGAGCCTCCATTGCTCTTGACCCGCTTTCTCGCAAATAGATCTGGAGAAGATTGACTAGCGTCACGGTGCTCTGCAGTATCATACGTGCACGCGAAATCCTTCTTCTGGCACGTTATGCAAGGCTGGTGGCGATCACACTAATCAGACAGTATGTTAGCTGTAGGTTCGTACGAATGAAACCTCGATTGAATTCAGGCGGCGCTCTGGGTCGACTCGCCTTCTGCTTCCTCCGCTTGCAGCTGTCACAGGCATTGGCAGTGCGTTGCCTTTTTTCCGGGTCCACCTTAGGGCGGGTCATGGTCTTGTCTACATGTCTTGCATGATGGACCAAAAATGATCAAGGGGACCCATCGCGCCCATTGCACGATTTGCAAGATGCCGCAATGGCTCACCTAATCAGCAATCGGCAGCTTTCCCAAGGTCTTACATGCTGTAGCATTATTCGAATCCACCGCCCGAGGGTCGGTGAAATAAGTCGTGGCCGAAAGCGCGAAAGGCCTCCCAACTTTCACTAGTATTAAAGATCAACTAAATCGTCTTAATAGTGCTTTAAAATCTTATAAACTATAGCTGGAAAGCTTAGGAAAATGCCTGAATTTTTATAGATTTTTAAAAAGCTGTTATGGCCGAAGAGACACTGCGCAATCAAAAACTTAGTAGTTGGAACATCGGCCACGACTTATTTCACCGACCCTCGGCCTCGGCCGTAAGGTTTATTCTAATGCTAGCACGGAAGCAGCCGCGCTCTTCGGGCCGAACTCACTAGGCCGCGATGACGTAGAAGAAATCACCCCCCAAATGAACACACCCGCCAAATGAACAGCCTCTGTAGGGCTGAATCTATGATCCGAACATCAATATTAAAAAGTCATTTTCCGTCTAAATATTGTATTTAAAGTTTGTGCGGATTTTGATTCTAAGTATAATTTATATGAGACACCTTTAGCCATATTGCGTTGATGTTGAGATATAGGGGAAGTGTTCATTTGGAGAGTGTGTTCATTTGGGGGGTGATTTCTTCTATTTGATGTAATTTGTGAACATATGGAGAATCGTGCTGGTCGAGCTCATAGGCATCTTGGCAACAATCGGCACGATAAGCGTGGGAATGAAATCATCGTATTGTACTTCACACCGAGCCTGTCGTTTTTAGGGACTGCCAATTGAGCCATCAAAGTTCGATCCTTGAGCCCCTAAATCGTGCATTCCACTCCTGGTAAACGCTAGAGAAATTCCCGAATAATATTCGTTAGAAAAAAAAATGAGCGATGGCATCCCTGATCCTGTCTCTCGACGTCTATGATCTACAAGACTGACCATGCCATCTACAGATCCCATTTTGTACATGTAACCCCATTCCCTCCCCGATCACACATGAATACCCAATTTTGACCACCAGATCGCTCTGCGAGAGATACCAGCCTTCCCCCCAACGCCTCCTTCCACTTCAATGGGAGCCTGAACTCCTTTAATCTGGGTCGTCGGGCAGGTGGTACTATAAACGATCCCAGCGTATACGCAAGCGAACCTCTATTCCAACTTCAGGATTGAAGACGCCAAAGACGGAAGAGTACCGCATGTCGTAAGTTCCCGTAAACCCCATGCGTGTCACCGCGAGCATGTTCCTCGAGAAGTTCCTGACAAAAGCCCATGGGATGCCTCGGGGTAAGCCGTGGTTGAACGCGACATCCATTGTGAGTTCCAGCCATCCCATTTTTATTGTCAAATGGCTTTGGGGAGGGAGATTCGCCCATTGTGAAAGTGCACTGTAGAGAACATTCAAGTAGAACGATTCGAGGCTTCTTGCCGCTTCCAGAGTTGGTACCCACGCAGTCAGGATTTCAATATGTCTAATTCGAAGGTCATCATCTTCATCGTCGTCACGTTTGCTGATCCCTGTAGATATTGCCTGTGAGACCATGGGGGCATCTGCACATATTGATGGTGCAAGTGGAAGGTCTTGCGAGCTTCCGCGATATAGGGATTCTTCAATCACTGGATAAATCGCGAAAGTAAATGAGGGTTTCAGGGCAATGAATGATGCGAAGGAGAACACGACATGGACTATGTGTAGGCCATACATGATGAAGACATATCTTGCAAGACACAGGAGGTGCACAGCATCTTGAAAGGACAGTTATCACTGATTTCACATGGGAGAAGGACGAAGTCAGCGGATCACATTGCCGGTGGAGCAGATAAGAATGTTACATGTTCACGCATGCGGTCTCCAAACCGCTCCAACCCCTGAATTCTTGAGAGTGCTGATGATTGTTGGTAACCAATGAGTGGCATAATACACATGCGCTGCGGGAGGTCTTTTGCGCTAATTAAACTATCTGTGCGCATCAAGCCGAGTTCAGAGACAGAGATAGACGAGATCTCAAGTCATCAACGCGGGGTCAGGGGGCAATTCCGTCGAACTTCAGATCACTGTACATCTTGTGAAGGCAAATCATTGGAATTTGAGGCCCAAAGTCCTGTCTCCAAAGAAAGCCTTTGTGTGATAGCAAACATCAGCTCCAAGCTCCTGACTTATCGACTTTTACTAATTTGAACCTGAACTTTGAGACCGCGAATGTAGCTACCATCTGTAGCTTGGGCGGCTCGATCCACATCCGCGGCTTTGAGCAAGTTGACGTAGAGATAGCCTAGAATTGGGTGATCGTGGCGTTTTAACATGCGGCATTTTGACCTCTGGCAATTTGCCCTGTGGCTTTGGCTGTGCTCTGTTCTTTTTAGATGTCAGCATTTCCGGATTCGAGCATCAATCAATACTTTGACACTTTTGTGGGGAAGACATTACATTTCATAGCCCTTGAACAGGTCCTGAACATATCTATGAATCGCCTCATCCTTTGCTTTGTAAGGCAAACCGCACACCCATAGGTGCCATGGTTGTTCCTTGTTCACTTTCCGGGGTTTGGATGGTTCTTGGCCTGTTCCATGATTCGGAACAAGGGTGGATCCCCTTCGGCTTCTCATGGTATTTGGGCCTTGGCCTGAAAGGAGTGGGTAAATTTCGATGGGTCGTCCAAGCATTACCTTGCCATTCAGTCCATGTACCGTTCGGTCTGCTTGGTCTTTGGTCTTCACGTCCAGGAAGCAATAGGATCTAGTCCATTCAGGAAGACCAACATAAAACATTTCGATATGTTCCCTGTCAAAACGTCAGCTTGATGCGATGCAAAGCCGAACGTGAATGATATACACTTCAATGTCACCTAAAAGATAAGACATGACGCCTCGCTTATCCGTATCGTGTGGCATATAGTCTACAACCAAACGCCTGCCCTCCGCAATGGCCAGAGATGCACGTAGAATCTCCTCACCTATGTTATCAATGACGGAAACCGTGTTATCATACTGTGAGGATTCCTTGTCTCCAGACCGTGAGGGATTCGTGTCTCCACACTGTACAGACTCCTTGTCTCTAGCTTGGACAGACTCACTGTCTCCAGAGTTTAGGGCTCTCGTTGGGCCATTTGGGAAGATTCGAGCAGCACTACAATCTCGACTGACAGACGTGACTTTACTCTCCTCTGGTTTGCTGTCACCCTTTCGACGCCGATTGCCAGCAATCTCAGGGCGCTCTGAGGGGCGGGGAAATCCATGTTTGGAGAGTCTCTCGGGCATCTCGCCAGCTGATAAGCTAAGAGTAACTGATACGGCTATGAACTTATGTGAAGTGGATTAAATGTTTCTGAAAAGCAGTCTGCGTATTAATGATGGAAAATGTGCTATGTGAAGAACGAGAGTAGAGAGTTGGTGTAAACAAAGCAAGTCGGAAATGTTGGTAAATGTAAGTGGGATTGCAGAAGGTGCATTTGAGACGTCTAGAGAATCGCTGTTTCCCCATGAAAATCATGTTGACTGGTCTTATTGAAAGTGATAATAGGAAAGGGCGCAACGATGTGTCACTCTCCTTCCAATTATAATGCCCGGAATGGCAGTCCGCAAACGGCAATGAGCTTTGAGGATTCAGTATCATAAGCTAGTGTGTCTATTACAGGTTTCCTTAGTCTTTACTGTCTGAGGCAGCCTAAGTTCCTAGCATATATCACGTCGCAGGGTATTTTACCCGAAACATACTCACTTTTTAGGAGGGTGAGCGCAGCACGTATTAGAGTCAAGGGTGGACGACAATGAATATCAGCATCTCTTTTCAGATTGTCCCTAGATCCATCATTGTGTCAGGGTTTCCCAAGGGCAAGGGCCAAAGAGTCTGGACAAATCCCTGGACTTTGCAGCCTACCACCACAGGAGATGCACAAACCCCATAATACCATCCAGATATTGCAAAGTGAATTTACTACAGGATGGGCTGCCATGACCTCTGTGCACGAGTCAGCTACTTATGATGCTTCCGAAAACTCTGAACAATGCGGAGAAGCGCTATTCCTTTTTTGGCATAGTCGACGGTGAGCCCAGATTGCCGTCACTAAGTATCCGCATACTTTACCATCACTTCTCTTTATTACCCAAGTTTTGCATCACTGCGGTCTACGGACTGCAAATGGCCGAGGACACGGCTATTGTCAAAACGATTTGACTTTTGATGTCCTTCTTGACAGGCTTCGATACGCCGTCTCCGCCTTGGCAGATCTCCAGAGGACGCATTGCATAGAACTAATGTATATTGCCGTTCTTCCGATACCAATGACTTCCAAGAGATTTGTGTTTTGACCTCGGACAGGCATATGCTTTGGAGCTCCTGGTTGTTCTCTAGAGCGCGGAAGTTGATTGCTCCGTAAGATGAAAGTTCTGAGCTCTCCAGTCTTGCGAGCTCGTACACGTTCGGGTTGCATGGTTCCGCATTCTCATGATGTCAATAACATATCTCCTTACTTGAAGTCAGCTGGGTTCCACGATGTCGAAGCCTATTTCCCCAGGGTTTCCCGGTCATTGTTTTTCTCACCCTATCCGCAAGCACAGTTGCTCCAAAAGCAATGGCAGCCTCGAAAGTTCCCAATAGCTTTGTTCGCTTGATTCGAAAGATGTACAATGCGCTTGGATTCAAGAAGGGATACAATTTCGCCCTGTGTAAGAGCTCACATGGTACTCAGCCAGCGTTTCGTTCACTGATGGTGGCCACACAGTCTTTGTTTTTGCCGGCGCTCTACTTGGCTTTGTTCTTGCCCGCTTGCAATATCTCTCTATTGATGGCAATTTTCGCAAGGGTGCATCACCGGGCGAATGGTACTGGCTACGAAGCGGCTTTAGAAAAGTTGGCATTACCCTTCATCTGGCTACCATACTCCCAGCTGGACTCCTGGTCATTCTCCAGGTACATCTCGATTAACCCACTTTTGTCATCCATGTCTGACGCTGTACCATAAGTTCATCCCGACCATCCGTCACAAAATCCTCCTCTTCCACCGCATCAACGGCTACTTAATCATCCTATTACTCCTTTTCTCTAACGCAGGGGCGCTAATGATCGCCCGCCACTCTTTCGGTGGTGGATTTGAAACTCAGGTGCTGGTTGGCCTTCTTGCAATCGCCACCACCTCGAGCACCTTCCTAGCCTATTACAATATCAAACGCCTCCAGATCGACCAGCACCGCGCCTGGATGCTGCGTACTTGGTTTTATGCTGGCTCGATCATCACTCTGCGCATTATCATGATTATCAGTACTCTTGTCATCACCCAGGCAGGCGGATTTTACCAGGGCAGGCCTTGCAAAGAGATTGCTTTTACCCTCGACGATGATAAAACGTTTGCAAACAGCTATCCGCAATGTTTTGTCGCTAATGGCAGCACTGACGGCTGGGTCGCGGTCAAAGCGGACTTCGCAGGCAATGTCGCCCAAATCGGTACTAGTCTCGGTGTCACATTTGGCACGGCCGGCTGGCTTGCTCTTGTCATGCATGCCGTTGGTGTGGAGATTTACCTAAAGCTGACACCGCGTGAGAGCAACAGACTGCGCGATGTCAGCTATCAGCGCCAACTCGAAGCTGGGTTCAGCCACGCTGGCAGCTCGGGTCTCACGGTTGAGAGGTGGGGTGATGCAGATGAGTGGAAACCGTCAGAGTCGACGGGTATCAAGGTCGAAGCGAGTCCTGAGAGCAATTGATGGTTTGTAAATCGGGTTTTCACCGAATCTGTCGTGGAGTTATCCCAAGGCCATTTGACACCGTTTTGAGTAGAAGCCTTATCGCATATCATTTTGTGATTTCCGAATCAACTGGGACACCTCATTTTGCATGCATTCGCGGCTTCAATCTCGTCAAATCTGTGTCGTTCGTAAAGTCGCCCGCCAGCTGAACTCAACAGCCTCGCTGAAACACTGCCAAAATTGACATATCCAATATCCTCCTCCCGCCCCTATTTTGTTCCTTTTACGGCTGAATACCTTTCCAGTATTTGTCTTTCTGTGTCTCTTTTTCATTCATGGTGAGCTCTGAGCAAGAATAAAGTTTTCTCCTTTTAAGAGCTGCTGCAGCTTTGTTCACTCTGTCTTCGAGAAGACTGATCAAACTTTCATTTGGGGAGGAAATATTGAAGGTTTCATATGTGGTTGACGATAGAACATAGTAAGTCAGGTAGGCTGTCTGAAAAGAAAATCACAGCGCGATGCAAAAGCATCCATTAGATGTCTCTATGGGCCCTCATCATTTCTTCGCGTCCTCCGCCTGCCCCCTCTGAATCCACTCCGCCCCCGCCTTCGCCGACCTCTCCACCGCCTCCCTATCCGCCAACATCTCCTTCATCCGATGCGGCGTCGGAACATGCCTCCCCCTCTCCACCCCCGGCCTCTCCACCATCCTCTCCTCCCACTTCTTCAAATGCGGAAACTCATCGATATCCACTCCCGCCCATCCAGCAGCCGCGACCCAGCCCCAGTGCGCTATATCCGCTATCGTGCATCTGTCGCCGACGAGATAGCCGGATGTACTGGTGGAGAGATGTTTATCTAGGACGCTGTATAATCTACGGGTTTCGTTTTGGTAGCGGGAGATGCCGTAGGGGATTTTCTCGGGGGCGTAGCGGAAGAAGTGGTTTGCTTGGCCTTGCATGGGGCCGACGCCGGCGTTTAGATAGAAGAGCCAGTTATTGACTTCGTAGGACTCGCGACTGCCGGCGGGGTATGAGATCTTGTGATCTTTGTCGTATTGTTCGACGAGGTATTGCATTATGGAGCCGGATTCGAAGAGACGGATGATTTTGCCATCGGAGAACTCGTCTGTGAGAGCTGGGATGCGGCCGTTGGGGTTGATTTCGAGGAACCAGGGCTCTTTCTGGGTGTTCTTTTGGATGTCTATGTGGTGGGTTTTGTAAGGGAGGCTGAGGGTGGGGACTTAGCCTTCCACTAGTGAACACAATGGGACGATTACGCACCCTAGCTCTTCAAGGGTCATGGAGATCTTGATGCCATTGGGGGTTTGGGTTGTGTAGAGATTAATATTGGGTGTTTTGGTGGTGGAAGACATATTGGGC